>Ga0302320_10020943_pt1 | contig 13003 bp, 10 predicted proteins | sample Bog_T0_3_FD_202130 | JGI IMG/M metagenome (GOLD analysis project Ga0302320, IMG submission 202130) | Peat permafrost microbial communities from Stordalen Mire near Abisko, Sweden - Bog_T0_3 | ecosystem: Environmental > Terrestrial > Soil > Wetlands > Peat | place: Sweden: Abisko, Stordalen Mire...
GTTCCAGGGTGCCCACGTGGCGGAGGTCGCCGGGAAACTTTTCGGAATTCCACTCTCAAAGCCCATGAATTGATTAATTCTCTGGACGGCCAGGCCTTGTCCCAACGGATCAGACTTCACTAGCGGGTGGTCAATCTGCCCGATGCCGCCACCCATCGATCAGCTCCTGCAATACCCCAGGAACGCCTGACGATCTGGTCGATCATCAGGTCATCCTGGGAGGCATAGCTTTACCTATTCTGACCGGATGGTTTGGGAGGACCGCCTGCTGGCGCTCCCGTTTGACCTGGAAGATTAAGATCGGGCCATCCCTCCGGATGAACTGGCCGAGGCCACGATGGGGTCGTTCTTGGTCATGAGCCGGGGGAAATTTAATTCTCGGATGGAAGATCTCTGATGGTTGATAGAGAGCGGCGGGTCATTCCCGCCCCCCACGGATCCCACAGGGCCAGACTAGGGAATTGTCTGTCTCTTTTCATCGAGCACTTCTCTTATCTTTTTCAATAGATCAACAGGATTGACTGGCTTGGGTACATAGTTGAGACCTCCGTTGATAATATGCGTATTTTGGATAATGCCATCGGAATAGCCGCTGGTGAAAACCGCCCTGATACCAGGTCTGATCGCTTTGATGGCCTCGTACGCTTCCAATCCGGTTTTCTTCGGCATGATGACATCCAGCAGAATGAGATCAATATTGGCGGCTTGTAGGCGGAACTTGTCGATGGCATCCTGGCCATCCACAGCAGCGATGACCCGGTATCCGAAATCCTCCAGCACGGTCCTGGTGAGGGTCCGCACTTGGTTGTCATCCTCGGCCAAGAGGATGATCTCCGTCCCCTGGTGGGGAGGTGCGCTTGGGAAAAGGGTGGAGGGTTCAGGGCAAGACTTCGTGAGCGGAAGATAGACCTTGAAAGTCGTTCCGTGCCCCGGTTCGCTGTATACCAGGATGTTCCCGTTATGCTGCTTCACGATCCCGTAGACGATTGAAAGCCCAAGGCCAGTGCCCCTCCCTAGTTCCTTGGTGGTGAAGAAAGGCTCGAAAATTTGGGCCCGGGTCTTTTCATCCATGCCGCTGCCATTGTCGGAGACCGTGATCAGTGCGTATTTTCCAGGGGCGCCGAAGCCATGGGCCTTCACGAAATATGAGTCCAGTTCCGCTTCCTCGGTAATGATGGCGATCATGCCGCCCCCAGGCATGGCATCCCGGGCATTGGTAACGAGGTTCATCAAGACCTGCTCGATCTGACCGGCGTCTGCCAGCACGGAGATCCCGCTGGGAGCAAGCCGGGTGGGCAATTCGATATCTTCACCGATGAGCCGTCGGAGCAGTTTCTCGAGCCGTCGGACCAGGTCGTTCAGGTTTACCGGTTTCAGGCTGATGACCTGCTTCCGGCTGAAAGCCAGGAGGCTATGGGTCAGGTGCGTTGCCCGTTCGGATGCCGACAGGATCTGATTTATTGCTGCAACGTTTGGATCGTCAACCTGCATTTTCATCTTGGCGAGGGTTGCAAAGCCGATGATCGCGGTAAGGATGTTATTGAAATCGTGGGCGACACCGCCCGCGAGCGTGCCAATGGCTTCCATTTTCTGGCTTTGGCGAAGCTGCCCTTCCAGTTTCTTGTGCTCGGTAATGTCCTGGATACTGAGCAGCACCATAGGCTCGTTGCCGATGGATATTTGGGAAGTGGAGATCAAGAGCGTCAGGCCCTGCTCCTTGCCCAAGGTGCGACGGCACAGGCCTGCCTCGACCTGGTAATGTCGCTGTCCGTTCTCCTGGCTGTCCCAGACCATCCCATGCAAAAGACATTGCTGACATGGGAGTGCGCCGTCACAACCCCGGGTCCCCGCGCCACTGTGAGTGCAACCCAGCGCCTCCCCAACTGGCATTCCCACCATTTCGGTCCCTGATAGACCCGCAAAGGAGCATGCAAGCGCATTCCCCCTCCGCACATTCCCCTCTCCGTCAAGAAGCAGCATCATGAACGGAGCGTTCTCGAAAATGGTTGTCAGTTCCTTTTCGTGATGTTTCAGCGCCTCGTCGGCCCGCATGCGTTCGGTGACATCAAGGACCGTCCCGATCAGTCCCTTGATTTTTCCCTTGCTGTCGGTGTAAACCGCCTTGTCGAAAATGACATCGCGCAATTCACCCCGCCAGTTCTCAACCCGAGCCTCATAATGCTGCACTCCTCCCGTTTCCAAAAGAATGCAATCCCGCGCGCAAAAAAGCTCGGCATGCTCCGGAGCGCGCAAATCAAATAAAGTCTTCCCTTCCAGGAACTCCCGGGAGGTACCGAAGAAGGTCTCGAAAGCCTTGTTGAATCCCTTGTATATTCCCTCGCTATCCTTGTAGAACACTGGAATGGGAATCGCATTGAGAAGGGAATTCTGGAAGGCTTCGCTCGCGATAAGGGTCTCCTGGGCCTGCTTCTGGGCAGTGGTGTCCTGGGATATACCGAAGGTACCTATGATCCGGCCCTGGTCATCCCTGAGCGGCGCCTTGGACGTGGAGCACCAGGTCACGTGGCCATCAGGCCAGGTTTCCATCTCCTCCATGTTCAGCTTCGCTTCTCCGGTTCGGATGATCTCTTGCTCATCCTCGAAAGCCACCCTTGCATGGTCTTTGGAAAAGAAATCAAAATCCGTCTTTCCGTAGATGGCGGAAAAGTTTTCCATGTTGAACAGTCGGGCATAGGACCGGCTCCCGAAGATCAGCCGGCTTTGAAGGTCCTTGTAGTAGATGCGATCGGGAAGATACTCCAGCAAGGAATGCAGCAGTAGGTTTTCCTGGTCGGAGGTGGCCGGTTGAATCTCGCGTGGGAACCCTGGGGACGGTTCCTCCTCTTGGCCTTTCATGGTCTTCTCTGGTTCAACATCCATGGTTATTCCCAGTCTTGTTCAATGGCAAGCCGCAAAGAATTCCCACTCTTTCAGAATTGGCGGATTTGGAATCCTTTCTTTCTCATCGGCACATGCCTTTGACCGGACAAGCCATTTTCCTTGCTTCAGCGCCGTGAGCACGCGCGAGATCGGCAGAGCCCAGCGCGGTTCCGAGTCCCCCCGCCAGTCTCGAAGCCGACATAGCCCGGCGGCGCAAGACACGGCTATTTAGCCTTGGTGACGATCCCCAGCCCATCCCCCTTGCGCTCCACCTTCGCCGTCCCGCCGTCCTTCAAGGCCCCGAACAGGATGGCGTCGGCCAGCGGCTTCTTCAGGTGCTGCTCCACCACCCGGGCCATGGGCCGCGCCCCGAACGCCGGCTCGTAGCCCTTGTCCGCCAGCCACTCCCGGGCCGGCTGGGACACCTGCAGGGTCACCCCCTTCTCCTCCAGCAGAACCTGCAGCTCCTTCAGGTTCTTGTCCACCACCTTGAGGATCTCGGCCCGGCCCAGGGGGGCGAAGGTGACGATGGCGTCCAGGCGGTTGCGGAATTCCGGGGTGAACGCCTTTTCGATGGCGCCCCTTGCGCTTGTGGGCAGGCCGGCGCTGCTGAAGCCCACCTGCCGGGCGCTCAGGTTGCGGGCCCCGGCATTGGTGGTGAGGATCAGGGCCACGTGGCGGAAGTCGGCCTTGCGGCCATGGTTGTCGGTGAGGGTGGCGTGATCCATCACCTGCAGCAGGATGGCGTAGAGGTCCGGATGGGCCTTTTCGATCTCGTCCAGGAGCACGACGGCATGGGGGTTCTTGCGCACCGCGTCCACCAGCAGCCCGCCGTCCTCGAAGCCGACGTAGCCCGGGGGCGCTCCGATCAGCCGGCTCACCGCGTGCTTCTCCATGTACTCGGACATGTCGAAGCGGATGAACTGGATGCCCAGGATCCGGGCCAGCTGCTTGGCCAGTTCGGTCTTGCCGACCCCGGTGGGACCGGCGAACAGGAAGGATCCCACCGGCCGGTCCAGGCCGCGCAGGCCGGACCGGGACAGCTTGATGGCCGAGCACACCTTCTCGATGGCCGGATCCTGGCCGAACAGGACGGCCTTCAGGCCCTCCTCCAACTGGCCGAGCTTGTCCCGGTCATCGGCGGTCACCGCCTGGATCGGCACCCGGGCCATTCGCGCCACCACCGCCTCAATCTCGGGCACGCCGACGATCTTCTTGCGCTTCCGGGCCGGAAGCAGCTTCTGGGCCGCCCCGGCCTCGTCCAGGATGTCGATGGCCTTGTCCGGCAGCAGCAGGTCGCGGATGTGCCGGGCGGACAGCTGCACCGCGGCCTCCAGGGCCGCGTCGGAGAATTTCACCGAGTGGTGCTCCTCATAGCGGGAGCGCAGGCCCTTGAGGATGCTGATGCTGTCCGCCTCGGTGGGTTCGGTCACGTCGATCTTCTGGAACCGGCGAGCCAACGGCCGGTCCCGGTCCAGGGAGACCTTGAGGTCCTGGTAGGTGGTGGCCCCGATGCAGCGCAACTCGCCCCGGGCCAGCACCGGCTTGAGCAGGTTGGAGGCGTCCATGGAGCCCCCGTTCACCGCTCCGGCGCCGACCAGGGTATGGATCTCGTCAATGAACAGGAGGGCGCCCGGGTGCTGGGCCAGGGCTTCCAGCACGGCCTTCACCCGCTCTTCGAAGTCGCCCCGGTAGCGGGTCCCGGCCAGCAGGGCGCCCATGTCCAGGGAATAGAATGCCGCGCCCTTGAGCGCCTCGGGCACCTTGCCCTGGTGCAGGAGCAGGGCCAGGCCTTCGGCGATGGCGGTCTTGCCCACTCCGGTCTCCCCCACCAGCAGCGGATTGTTCTTCCGGCGCCGGCACAGGACGTGGATGACCCGTTCCAGTTCCGCCTCCCGGCCGATGAGGGGATCGATCCGGCCCTCGGCCGCCCGGGCCACCAGGTCCACCGCATAGGCCTGCAGGGGGTCCTTGGCCGGCGCTTCGGTCTCCTCGGGGGCCTCCACCGCCGGATTGGGGGCGGAGCCCGGGGCGGGCACCACCTCCGCGCCGCCGTGGGCCAGGTGCTTGAGCAGCGGCAGGCGGTTCACCCCATGGCGCTTGAGCAGGTAGCTGGCCTGGCTCTCCTTTTCCATCAGGAGCGAAACCAGCACGGCGCCGCTGTTCACCGCGGGCCGTTCGGAGGAGATGGTGTGCATGATGGCCCGCTCGATGACCCGGTTGAACCCTTCGGTGGGGGTGGGGTTGGTGGCGACCTCCGCGGGCAGGACCTCCATCCGCTGGTCCAGGAAGGTCTCCAGTTCCCGCCTCAGGCGGGGGGAATCGCCGCCGCAGGCGCTCACGGCGTTCACCACCATGGGGTCATCCTGGAGGGCAAGGAGCAGATGTTCCAGGGTCAGGTACTCATGACGAGCATCCCGGGCCAGACCGAAGGCATGCTGGATGCACCGGTTCAGGGCCATGGTGAGGGAGGGGGTAGGGGGAGCTGGCATTCAGGCCTCCAGGGCTTTCAAGCTACGCCTCAGGCTCAAGGGTGCAGAGCAGGGGGAATTCCTTGGCTTCGGCCATGGCCTTGACCTGGGCCGCTTTGGTGTCGGCGATGTCGAACGGATAGATGCCCGCCAGGCCCTTGCCCTTGCGATGGATATCCAGCATGATCCGCACGGCTTCCGGCTCCGGTTTGCGGAACACGCTCTGCAGCACCCACACGACGAATTCCTGGGTGGTGTAGTCGTCATTGTGCAGGATGACCTTCCACAGCACGGGAGGGCTCAGGCGCAGATGGGTGCGGGGCTTGGTTCCGGTGCTGCTCGAACCGTCTAATACCTTGTGAACGTTTGACTTGGGCATTTGGCCTTTCCGGGGTCTCACCTTCCATTCTACCTGCATCGATCCGGAGAGGAGGGGGTCCTGAATTCCTAATGGAGCGTCCGTTCCCTCTCCCAGTGGTCCGGAGCTTGCAAAAATAAATTCCAGAAGGCTTCGGCCACCCGTTCCGGGGCCAGGGCGGTTCCGGCCTGGACGAAACCGCAGACGGTGACGGTGGCCGCGTGGATGCCCGCATTGGCCAGTTCCTCCCCCAGGGACAGGGCCAGGCTGCGCAGGGCCGCCTTGCCCAGGGCGGCCGAGGCCAGGCCCGGCTTGGGCGCCAGGCCCAGGCCTCCGCCGGTGAACAGGAGCGTGCCCCGCCCGGCTTTCAGCATGGCCGGCAGGGCCCATTGGGCGGCCGCCAGGGCCGAACCGAGGTTGACCTGGAAATCGGCCCGGAGCTGATCCGGATCCAGGTCCGCGGCCGGCCCCTGGGCCCCGGCCGAGGCATTGTAGACCAGCAGCTCCGGGAGCCCGCCCCAGGATTCGATGGCCGCGCAGGCTTCCCGGAAGGCGCCCTCCAGGGCCAGGTCCGCACCCAGGACCAGCACCGGGTCGCCCTGGGTTTCCGCTTCCAGGGCGGTCCGGAATTCGGCCAGGAGATCTGAGGGCCGGGACACCAGGGCGAGCCGGAACCCACCCTGGGCGAACCGGCGGGCCACCGCCAAGCCGATGCCGGGCCCTGCGCCCACGATTACTGCCAGAGGTTTTTGCATCGTTCAGGCTTTCAATGATGAATCCGTGAACCTTCGCTGAATCCCGATTCTAACCGGACCGATGCCGCCCGTCACAACCGGAGCGCCAGGCCTCAGCCGGTTGGGGGGCCCTGGTAGGATGGTGCTCTCCGCCGCCCACCCAAAACCTTGAATTCATGGGGAACCCGATGCCCATCACCCGACTCGAACAGATGCTCGAAGCCGTCCAGGCCAAGCCGAAGAAGCGCCTGGCCGCCGCCTACGCCAACGATGGCCACACCATCGAGGCGGTGAACGACGCGGTGGCCAGGGGCATCGTCGAGGCCACCCTGGTGGGTGATGAAAATATCATTAGGGCCAAATGCCAAGAACTGGGCATCGATCCCGGCCGGTTCGTGATCCTCCACGAGCCCCAGGAGACCCAGGCCACGGTCCGGGCGGTGGCCCTGGTCCGCAGCGGCGAGTGCCAGATTCTCATGAAGGGCCTGGTGAGCACGGACAAGTATATGCGGGCCATCCTGAACAAGGACGCGGGCCTGATGGATCCCTCGGCCATCCTCTCCCACGTCTCGGTCATCGAGCATCCCCGCTATCCCAAGCTCCTCATCTGCGGCGACGTGGCCGTGATCCCCTATCCGGAACTGAAGGAGAAGCTGGCCATCGCCAACTACTGCGTGGGGGTGGCCCAGGCCCTGGGCATCGTGCGGCCCAAGGTGGCGGTCCTGGCCGCCTCGGAGCAGGTGCTGCCCAAGCTCCAGGCCACGGTGGACGCGGCGGTCATGGCCAAGATGGCGGACCGGGGGCAGATCAAGGGCTGCCTGGTGGACGGCCCCATGGCCCTGGATGTGGCCATCGACCGGGAATCGGCCTTCACCAAGGGCGTGGGGGGCGAGGTGGCGGGGGACGCCGATTGTCTGGTGTTCCCCAATATCGACGCCGGCAACATCTTCTACAAAACCAGCACCAAGCTGGCCGGGTGCGAACTGGCCGCCATGGTTATGGGCGCCCAGGCCCCCTGCATCCTGTCCTCCCGGGGCGACAGCGTGCTCACCAAGCTGTATTCCATCACCCTGGCGGCGCTCACCGCCAGGTAGTTCATTTCTTCAAGCCAGTGTAGGTCCTGGGCACTTCCTTGCCGGCCAGCACCCGCAGGGCGCCCTTGGCCAGGGCGAACATCTCGTTCTCGCCGGGATAGAGGGTCACCCCGCAACCCATGGCCGCCACGGTCCGCTGGATGAAGGCCACCGTGGGCCGGCAGCGGGCCATGCCGCCGGTGAGGAGGATCTGGTCCACCTTCTCCCCCTCGAAGGCCGGGAGCAGGGACGTGATCCATTTGGCGATCTGATAGGCCATGGCGTCCATGACCTCGATCACCTCCGCCTCGCCCGCCAGGTAGCGCCGCTCCAGGTCCCGCAGATCGGCGGTGCCCAGCAGGTCGATCAGGCCGCCGCTGCCCTTGTTCAACTGCTTGAGCTGCTCCTTGCTGTACTGGCCGGAGAAGCAGAGATCGATGAGCTGGCCCACCGGCAGGGAGCCGGAGCGCTGGGGGGTGAACGGGCCTTCCCCGTCCAGGGCGTTGTTCACGTCCACGTAGTGGCCGTGGTGGTGGGCGCCGATGGAGACGCCGCCGCCCATGTGCGCCACGATCACGTTGATCCGCTCGTAGAAGGTCTGCTGCTCCTCGGCATAGCGGCGGGCGGTGGCGATCTGGTTGAGGGCGTGGCTGATGATCTTGCGCCGGATCGCCTTGAGACCGGTTATCTTGGCCCGCTCCGGCACTTCGTCCACCACCACCGGGTCGACGATGAAGGCGGGCCGGCCACTGCCGCTCACCAGCTCCCGGGCGATCAGGCCGCCCAGGTTGGACGCGTGGTCCCCCTGGACCCCGTCCAGCAGGTCCTGGGCCATGGCGTCGTTTACGGTATAGGTGCCGTGGACCACCGGCCAGAGCACCCCGCCCCGGCCGGCCACGGCGTCCAGGCTGGCCACCGCCAGGCCGTGCTGGGCCAGGAAGCCCAGGATCACGTCCTTGCGGAAGCCGAACTGGGCGGTGACCGGCTTGCCCTGGAACTCAGCCAACTCGGCGGCGGAATGCTGCAGCTCCTGGGTGAACCGCTCCTGGTCGCCTTCGTAGATGCTGACTTTGGTGGAGGTGGAGCCGGGGTTGATGGCCAGGACCCGGAACCGGCGGAAGAAGGTGTCCTTGGGGGTCTCCTGCCAGGCGCCGTAGCGGTACATGCGCAGCACCGAGGCCTTCACCGCCAGCCGGATGTCCTCGGGAGTGCAGTCCATGGCCAGGTCCACGCCCTTGAAGCGCATGCCGAACATGACCGGGAACTTCTTGGCGTCGGGAAAGCGGATGGAGTAGAGGTGATAGAGCATGCTGCCCATGTCCAGGTTGGGACAGATGATCACGTTGGCCGCCCCCGGCCACGACACGTCCTGGCCCGGCTGGTAGTAGGTCGCCGAGCGTTTGGAGAGGGCGACGCTCACCTTCACCTCGCCCTCGATGCTGATCGACCGGTAGCGTTCGCCGCGGGCCACCCGCTCCTCCAGCAGGGCCGGCACCAGGGCGGTGGCCTGGCGCACCAGGGCAGCCGAAGGGCCTTCGTCCGAGCCCCGGTTGGAGTGGGAGACGATGGCGCCGTGGATGTGGGGCAGCACGTCTTCGGGGATCAGGTCCCGGGCGATGGCGCAGGTGCCCACCGCCACCCTGGCCAGGATTTCCGGGGTCATGGTGGCGTTCACCCCGACATCGCCGAACACCAGGATATTCTGGGCGAACACCTTGTCGGGATGTTCGTCCGGCAGCACGAACACGCCCGCCTCGCAGCAGACGTCCTGGGCCGCCAGGGCCCGCACCATGGGGCGGAAATACTGGTTCTCATGGGAGGCGGCGCCTCCCACCACCGTGTCGCCATGGCCCAGGGCCACCGCCAAGATGCCGAAGTTCACCGGCTGGGCGACCCATTCCCTGGCCTCTTCCAGGGTGATGTCCCTGGCTTCCAGCAGGCAGCGCTGACGGTAGGCCTGGGCGAACTCCTCCACCAGTTCCGGGTGGTCGGGGATATTCACGAAGGCGCTCTCGGCCAGGGCAAACTCCAGCCGGGTGGGGTCCAGGCCGGGCAGGCTGGTCCGGACCAGATCCCGCACCGCCTGTTCCGAGGCCAGGAACACCGGGCGGGCGAAGCGGGTGAGATGACAGGCCGCCTCGATGATGCGGGGATCCTGGGTCTCGGGGAAGATGACGGTCGGCCGCGGCTTGTCGCTGGCCAGCAGTTGGCGGTCGAATGACCCCTCAATGTCGTACATGCGCACCTCTACGAAGGATCATGAAGGCAGAATTGTAGCAAGCTGGCCCGGGCCGCTTCAGGAAGTAGGTCACAAGCCGGAATCCTGGAAACCGGCCGGGCGGGAAGCCCTTGACGGAAATCTCCCATGGGTGTCCCATTGGTTTATCCAATCAAGGAGGCAATCATGGGAACCCGCGGCCGTGAGATCGTCGGAATGAACATGGACGTGGATGAACTGCTGAAGCTGCTGAACGCGGCTTTTGCCAGCGAATGGCTGGCCTATTACCAGTATTGGCTGGGGGCCAGGGTGCTCAAGGGTCCCATGAAGGACGCGGTGGCGGCGGAACTGACCATCCATGCCAACGAGGAGCTGGGCCACGCCGTGCTCCTGTCCGGGCGGATCCTCCAGCTCGGCGGCACACCGGTGCCCAGTCCGGCCCAGTGGTTCGAGTTGAGCCCCTGCAAGTACGATGCGCCCAGCGACCCCTTCGTGGGGACGATCCTGGACCAGAACATTGACGGTGAACAGTGCGCCATCAATACCTACAAGCACCTCATGGACGTCACCAAGGACAAGGACATGGTGACCTACAACCTCGCCCTGACCATCCTCACCCAGGAGGTGGAGCACGAGGAGGATCTCCAGAGCCTCAAGGAGGATCTGGATCTCGCCCTGGGCCGATCAAAGTAGCGATACCTCCCGGGTCGCCGCGGCCACCACGAAGCAGCGCTCGTTGTTCGAGCACTGGTCAGCCGGTGCGACGAAAAATCCCGGCCGGTCCGGGTGATAGCCCAGGGTCATGCCCAGGAGGATCTCACCGTCCTTGAAGACGACCCGGATCTTCCGGCCCGGGTTATTGTCGGTGGACTCGAAGGTGTTCTTCTTCAGGTGGGCCGGATTGCCGTTCAGATGCCGGACGAAGAACACCCCCTTCAGGTCCGTGACCAGGATTTCCGTGGGCGGCGTTCCGGGGCAGCTGTCGGTGGGGAGCAGGTGGAAGCGGTCCTTGGCGGGCAGGAAATCGGTCGTATGGCCCTTGAGGATCAGGCCATTCTGAAAGCGGGCGATGACGCGGTTGAAGGGCGGGGTGATCATAGGTCGTGGCCACGGTTTTGGCAGCGGATTGCCGGTCCATCCGGCAATGTAACACTTCCCTGGGGTTATGCCAGTGGGCCGGATTCGCTGAGGCGTTTGCTCGCCTGGATGTTCCGTTCGTGCTGGTCGATGTCCTCGGCGTCCCAGGGATACACCACCCAGATGTCCTTCAGGTGCTGTCCCACCCAGTACTGCTTGACCTCGGACGGAAACTCGTCCGCCTTCGCCTTGTCCTTGCAGTGGAGTACGGCGACCCCGATTTCGGCCGGATGGTGGGAGAGCAGTTCCCGGAGGCAATAGGCCAGGGTGGTGCGGCTATCGTCCACTTCGTCGATGAGCAGGACCTTCTTGCCCTTGAGCTTGCGTTCCACCTCGTCGATCCACTGGACCTTCTTGGGGCCGTCGCCCATCTGGTTGTCGTCCCCATAGAGCTTGACCCCCACGGTGAGGATCGGCTTCTTGAGGAAGGTCTTGATGATCCGGGCCGGGATGAAGCCGCCGGTGCCGATGGCGACCGTGACATCCGGGTCGAACCCGCTGGCCTGGATCTCCCTGGCCAGGTCGGCGACGGTGCGGTGGATCTCGTTGTAGCTGAAATAGCGCTTCGTTGTCGTATCCATGCTCCAAGGATAACTGGCACGGCCCTGCCGATGAATGAGAAACTCGAGCCACTTCCAGGAGGGCTTCCCGTGCCCCAGCGTTTTGATCTCGCCGATATCAAGACCAAAGCCCTGGCGGAAATCGGGCAGATGATGGAGCGGTTTCCCGATATCGTCCCTTTGCTGTTCCAGGACGGGGAGTACATCATCCGGGAAGGGGAGACCTCCGAGGACGTCTTCATCGTGCTCACCGGCACCTTCGTGGTGGAGCAGGCCTCCATGCTCATGGCCGCCCCGGCCGGGTCCCTGGTGCGGGTGGCGTGCGACGTGGAGAGCTTCGCCATCATCGGCGAGATGGCCTATCTCGGCGCCCAGCGGCGGACCGCCTCGATCAAGGCGGCGGCTCCCACCCATTGTCTGTGCCTGAAGCCGGAGCACATCGATGCCATCATCGACGGGTTTCCCATGCTGACCCGGGTGATCTGCCAGCAGTTCGCCCTGCGGCTTAAGGAAGCCAACGAGGCCCTGCGGGAGTTCCAGACCCTGCGCGACCTCTAGCTTTTTGATCGTCCGTGTTCCCGGCTTCCGCCAGGGTCGCTGCCCGCGCACGGCGCGGGCAGCGGAACCAAGACCTCCAGGCGGCAGGGCGCCGACCCAGAAGGACCTCGCGACGGAACGCTACCGGAAATGGGTCTCGTTGCCTTCGCGGCGTCTGAAGGAACCCTATGACCGAGTCCCCGGCCTCATCGGCGGCAAACGTAGAGCGTCCAGGCCTCCCCGCCCTCTACGTACCACGGGCACTCGGACCGCACGACCACGGTCCCGAAGCAGGTCCGGAGGTTCCCGGTCACCTGTTCCTGGAGACGGGCACGGCGAATCCGCCGCCATTCATCCTGGAGGCCCCGCTCATAGATGTATGCCATGAGCCTGTTGGGCACCAGGAGCATCTCGCCCGGCAGCAGGGAGTCCGAGGAGCTTACCCGGGTGAGGACCTCGGCCGCGGTCTCCAGCACCTGCCGGGTGTCGCCTTCCAGGCGGAGGCCCGGCGGCATGGGGTGGCCGAACCTGGTCCCGTGCCACATGGCCGTGGCCAAAAAAGCGCCTTCCGGCGCCAGGAGCTGCCCTATGCGCTCCAGGTGGGCCTGGGACCACCGGGTGAAATAGACCACGTTCGAATCGAAGGCGACCTGGTTGAAGGCCGAGGCCAGGTGGCCCGCAATCAGGTCCAGGTCCGCCAGGGCATTGAAATCCGCCGTCAGGTTCGCCAGGGTCTCCCCCAGATCCGGCGCGGGCCCCCGGGAGCTCTCCTGCTGGTCCAGGAGAACCACGAAGGTGCCTGGCCGCCTGAAACGTTGGAGGTCCCCATCCGGGGGGGCGCCCAGCAGCAGGATCGCCTCCCCGCCATGGTGGCCCTGCCGCCAGGCATTCAGTTTGTGCGCCACAGCCCGGCACTGGCTTTCCAGCCGGGAGGTGGCGCAATGCTTACGGGTGTCGACCGGGGGACCTTCCGGTCCAAGGGACTTCGGAGGAGAAGACCGGGAACCGCCACAGGCCATGGCGAGGGCAAGAAGG
>Ga0302320_10020946_pt1 | contig 13001 bp, 8 predicted proteins | sample Bog_T0_3_FD_202130 | JGI IMG/M metagenome (GOLD analysis project Ga0302320, IMG submission 202130) | Peat permafrost microbial communities from Stordalen Mire near Abisko, Sweden - Bog_T0_3 | ecosystem: Environmental > Terrestrial > Soil > Wetlands > Peat | place: Sweden: Abisko, Stordalen Mire...
CGGATAATGTGACCGCACCCGAGATCCCCGCAGTTTTTGCGGTGTCGGTGTACTCGGGGTCGTATTTAGAGAGCACCGCCGGCGGCTTCACGCTGGTGCCGGTTACGTAGACACCAGGCGGCAGCGATGGCATAGCGATCTGTCGCTCCCCGGATGAAACTGCCGGTCCAATCCACAAGCTGAACGTGTGCGGATGAATATGATCCACCAGATCCACTTCCAGTTGCGGATTGAAATCTTTCACCACCTGACTGACGATGCTCGCCGTCGCGGCCGACCACACATCCCCGGCATGCACCGGCAGTCGCGAAGAGAGTTGCGCCGCTTCCGCATCCGACAGGCTCGCGATGCGCACGTAATTCAGCTTTTGCCCCACAGCGCTTGCGGCGTTCAGCGAGACCAGCGCAACGTAAGTGCTATCCATCCAGATAGTGCGCGATACAAATGTGGGCACAGGTTGCCAGGTCTGCTGCGTTATCGTCTGCGAAGCCACCAGGCCGGGCGCCACGGGCCTGAGCGACTGCGTCAGCAGCACCTCGCGCGCCAGATCGGGTTGCGGCGACCTATCGACCACCTGCGAAAACACCGCGCCCGCCGGTCGGACGAAATCCATGCGGATCTGCCGCGTTGTATTGGCCTGCCGCCGGTCGAACTGCCATTGCGGCAGAGAATCCAGCGCTGCGTCGCACAGCTCACGCGGACAGTGCACCACCGTCTTTTCGCTCACCGCACCATCGGCATCCACCCGCGCCTCAATCACTACCTGGCCCTGTACACCCATCTCCAGCGCGTCTTCGGGATAGGCGACAGGCGTCCGGTACACTAGCTTCGCGTCGCCCGTGTTAACGGTCACTCCGGCCCCATCGGCCACGAATTGCGGCGCGGCGGAAAGCGGAAATACTCCACTCGCCAGCCAGCAGACGGCGGCAATGGCCGCGGCCGCACCGGCCTCGGTGAAAATCAAACGCGCTTTCGATTGTGGCGTCATACGAACCTCCTGCAACAACTCCAGAACTCTTTGCTTCAGATGCCTCTTGCGCAGAAACAACGTCGCCGGCGCCAGATCGAGCGTGCCCGTGGCCGCATCGACCGCTCCCGCCATCGCCAGCAGCGCGTCTACGTAAGATTCCCGCGCGCGCGTGATCCCGACCACCGCCAGATCCACGGTTTGCTCGCGGGCCAGTTGAATCTCGCCCAGCACCCACCAGATCGCCGGATGGAACCAGAACGCCGCGCGCACCAGTTCTTCGGCAACGGTGAACATCCAGTCGCGCCGTTCCACATGGATCAGTTCGTGGCAGAGAACCGCTTCCCGCAGGTCCGTTCGCAGCGATGGAAAACGCGCTGGCAGCAACACCACCGGATCGCGCCAGCCGAACGTGACGGGGCCGGATATTTCATCCGACACCAGCCACCGCGCGCTGCCTGGCGTCGCGATTCTGAACACAGGGTCGGACGACATTTCGCGGCCCCTGCGACGATATCCCGCCAGGCGCGCGAGGCCCACACCGAGCCACACGACGCGGATAACAAAGCCCGCCAGAAGCAGCCACAATACAATCTCCGCAAAAGGAATTGCTCGATGCAGTGGCGCGGAAGCGCCCGGGACGGCCATCGCGCCAACGCTCGCGGCGGACGGGATCGCAGTCATCACGGTATTCACATCCGACAGGCTGATCACTTGCTGCCGCCACGGCTGTACCCACGGCAGCAACAGACAGGCGACCAGCAGCGTCTGCCAGTAGAGCAATCGCGCGCGCGGCGTCCGAAGCCGGAGTAATGTCGGCGCCAGCGCGCCCAGTCCGACCAGTAGGCCGACCTGGAGAGCGTACGCGATGACGTTTGGCCAGATCTGCGACGTGCTCATATGGCGTATACTTCACAGCTTCCGGAAATTGACTTCAATCTGCGCCCGCACGTTTACCGGAACGCCATGATTCATGCCAGGTCTGAAAACCCACTGCTGGAGTGCGGCAACGGCGTTGTCATCGAATTCGGCGCCGAGGGATTTTACGACCCGGATATCCTGCGCCTTTCCATCGGTGCCGACAACGATCGACAACATGACCGATCCGGCGAACCCGCCTGACTGATCCTGCGGAAATATCGGATCCACTTTCGAAAGCACCGACGGCGGTGTTGTACCGTTTCCAACGCTGTAAACACCCGCTGGCAGATCCGCGGGGGCTGGCGGCTGGACGGCGGGCCCTCCGTTGGCGGTCTGGAGGAACGCAGGCCCTCCGTTGTTCGCCAGGCCAATATGCAGCGTCAGTGCCCCGTTCGCCGCTTGCGCCACTCCGACCGTAAGATGGGAGTCGAACTGGCTCGCAGCTTCCCGCACTGCGTTGAACGTCTGCGGTGTCCATTCGCCGCCTTCCTGAACCGGCAGGCGCGCGAGCAATTCGGCGCGTGCGTTATCCGACAGACCCGCTATGTCGATATGGTTCAGTTTTTGCGAAGTCGGTGGTGGGGGAGGCGGCGGTGGTGGCGGGGCCATCCTGCCACTGGCAGCCGCAGCTAAGCGGTAATTCGGCATCAGAGCCAAACTTCGCCCGTCAACCGGAGCCCGTGCCGCATCGATTGCCGGTTTCACGAAATCGACATTCACCGTGCGCGTAGTGGAAGCCGCGGACCGATCGAAGTGCCAGCTGAGCACGGATTGCAGCACAGCCTTGCGAAGCTCATCCGGCCCGCTCAGTACCGTGGCATCGGAGACCTCGGCGTTCGCGTCCAGCTTCACCTGCACCACCACCGTGCCTTCCACGCCCTTTGCCAGCGCCTCGGCCGGGTAAGTCACCGGAGCCCTGTGCATCAGTTGTGAGCCGTTCATATTCACCGCGACTCCCGCGGCATCGTTCACCATCTGCGGCGCGGCGAGAAGCGGAAAAGCGCCCGTCGCCAGCCAGCAAATTCCCGCCACCATCATCACCGCGGCGCCCATCGCGCATGCCAGTCGCGTCTTTGAAATTGTCGCCATACGTGCCTCTTTCACTACTTCCATCAGCCTTCGCTTCAAATGCCGCCTGCGCAGAAACATGGGCGCGGGCGCCAGATCCAGTTGCCCGGGAGCACCCGGAATGGACGCTCCGGCCATCAGCAGCAGCGCATCCACATAAGGACCGCGCGCCTGCGTCGTCTCAATCACCGCCCGATCCACCGCCTGCTCGCGCGCCAGCTGGATTTCGCCAATCACCCACCAGATGGCCGGGTGGAACCACAGCAATGCGCGTACCAGTTCTTCCGCGATAGTAAAAAGCCAGTCGCGCCGCTCGACATGGAGTAGCTCATGGCAGAGGATCGCTTCCTGCATCGGCTCCGGCAATTCCGGAAAGTCGGCAGGCAGCAGAACCACCGGATCGCGCCAGCCAAAAGTTACCGGGCTCGCCACATCGTCGGATAGCAGCAGCGACGCGCCAATGCCGGGACGGGGCTCCATAGTGCGGCCACGCCGCCGGTAGGCACCCAGCCGGACGATGCCCGCGCCCAGCCACAACAGCCGCAGCGCAATGCCAGCCGCCAGCACCCAAAGCGCGATTTGCGGGAACGGAATCACGCGCCGCACCGGAGCCGACGCCGCCGCGGCCGCCGTGATGACGCTGCTCACCTGTATCGCGCCGGTCACTACTTCCTGCCGCCAGCCCCGAATCCACGGCAACGACAGACACGCAACCAGCAGGACCTGCCAGTAAAGCAGCCGGGCGCGCGGCATCCGGAGTTTCAGGATTTCCGGCGCCAGAGCGCCCACCCCCACCACGAGGCCAGCCTGCAGCGACCAGGCGAGGATATTACTCCAGACCAGCACGTTGCTCATGACTTGTCGTTCCTCATGCGCGCGATTTCTTCCAGATCCTCCCGCGAAAGATCGTGCTCTTCCACCAGGTGCACCAGCAGCGGCTCGGCCGAACCGTTGAACACGCGGTTGACGAAATCCCGCACCATGGCTCCGATGACTTTGCGCCGCGGCTGCGCGGGCCGGTAAACGTGGGCGCGGTCGGTCTGGTTCTTCTTCAGGTATTTCTTCTGTTCGAGGATCTTCATCATGGTCATCACGGTGGTGTAAGCCACTTTCCGCCGCTTCAGCAGCGTTTCGTAGACATCGCGGACCGTGACTGTGTCGTGTTCCCACACGACCTTCATGATTTCCAGTTCCTGTTGGGTGAGAATAGTGCTCTTGCGACGCATACTAACTATTTAGTACTATTGGGAAGCCGTTTGCAAGGGGTATTTTCCGGTTATGTTGCGAATGTCACTCATCCACGTCGTCTCCGCCCTCCTGGCGGCTCTCTTTACAGCCGGCTGTGCCAACCAGCCCGGAGCCTTCCGGCTGACCGCTCCGTCCGCGCAGGCGATCCTGCTTCCCCCTGATGCCAAAGACGTTAGCGTCGTCCGCGCCACTCTGCGAATCGGCCCGTTGCCGCGAAAGACCGTCTGCCCGCCCTCACCACACGGCCTTCTGATCCAGCGCAAATGGCTGGCTGGCCCGCGCGTCGTCGTTACCCGTGACGCGATTGGTTCAACCACCGGCCCGGAGTTGTTTGCGTGGACCGTCGAACTGGAAAAACAGGGCTGCATACCGGCCAATGGCGCTTTATCGTTGTCGGAGAGGGTGATTGACGCCCTGCCGCTCGATCTTGCGCAGCGCTCCCGTTTGCTGCAGGGCCGCGGCGACCTTACCAACGTTAATTCCCTCCGCGTCGTGTCGCCGATTTATAAAGCCGGCGAGTCCGCCACCGCCGGCGAAATCACCTCGATTTCGCAGGGCGGCAGCCCCAACAGCCTCAGCGTGGACGTGACGGACAGCCATATCACCGGCTACGAAATCGATTGGTACGATCTTCAGGCGCGCGCGAGCGAACCTGGCTATCGCGTCGTTCCCGGCTATCGTGTTGTTCCCGGCTATCGTGTCGTTCCGCGAAGCGCCGAAGTCCACCTCGATGGAGCCGTCGAACACCCGCCCGCTCCCGCCACTAGCCGCTTCCAGGCAGACCCGCAGGCGCGCTGGCACCAGCTTTTCATGATGACGAAGGTGTCGGAAAACGATTTCGATTTCGTCGTGCTTTCCGCCCGCACATCCGCCGCGCTACTGGACGACGCAACCGCGTTCCAGCGCGATTCCGCGGCGTTTCTGGAGACCGCCGATCCGTCATCGTACACGCTGCTCCCGCACGGTACGGGAATTAACGCTTACGTGCGCGTCAAAATCAACGGTGCCCCGGTCGATCTGCTGCGGGGCAGTGCCGTCAGACAGGCGCTTCTGCAGGCGTCCGCGAACCTGCGCACGGCGCCGCCCAACCTGAAAATCCGCAAGCTGCACAATGGCAGGCTCTACCCGGTCGAATGGGACCCGAAATCCGATCAGATCCTATCCCTGCCTCTTGAGGGCGGCGAAGAAATTGACTTCTGAAGCGGGAAATCGATGATATAATCGATGCTGTGGAAGCGAGCAGATCGCACTGCGAGCCCCCATCGGTCGGACTAGAGATGTCGTTTCCTGACTAGTACGACGAAGAGCATCAGAAGGCTCATAAAAACACCTCCTTTCTATTCCGTAGATTGGTGCAGGCCCCGCTCTTGTCAGCGGGGTTTTTGCATTAGTGGAGTGGGCTTCCTACAAATATGCCGCCCCTGCGACACCGCAAGCTAAACTAAAAATTCCCCCATGCAACCCAGCCTTGCCTGTTTCAATGCCGCCTGCCGCGCACGTTTCGAAATCAACGAAGTCATCTACAACTGCCCCAAATGCGGCGGCCTTCTCGAAGTCCAATACGACTTCTCCAACATCGACGCTGCCGCCCTCAAGCGCACCTGGCGCGAACGCCGCATGTCCAACGCTCCGCTATATCAAAGCGGCGTGTGGAGATACTGGGAGCTCTTTCCTTTTCTGGACCTCCACAATAACGTAGTCACTTTGCGTGAAGGCAACACGCCCCTTCTACAGTCCGCACGCGCGGCTAAATACGGTGGACTTCGCAACATCACTTTCAAACACCAGGGCTTCAATCCCACAGGATCGTTCAAAGACAACGGTATGACGGCCGGAGTCGCACAGGCACGGAGCCTCGGCATGAAGCGCGTCGCCTGCGTTTCCACCGGCAACACCTCCGCCTCCATGGCCGCCTACGCCAGCGCCGGCGGGCTCGAACCGCTCATCTTCATCCCCAACGGCAACATCTCTTATGGGAAACTCGCCCAGGCTCTCGAATACGGCGCGAAAACCTTTCAGGTGGACGCCAACTTCGACCAGATTCTCGCGCTTGTGCGCGTTCTGACGGAACGCCTCGGCATCTACCTGCTCAACTCCATCAACCCTTTCCGCATCGAAGGCCAGAAATCCATCGTGATCGAGATGATGGACCAGCGCGATTGGAAAGTGCCCGACTGGATCGTCCTGCCCGGCGGCAATCTTGGCAACGTTTCCGCCTTCGGCAAAGGACTCCGCGAACTCCACGCTCTCGGCTTCATCGACAGGTTGCCAAAACTCGCCGTAGTGCAGGCCGCGGGCGCATCCCCGTTCTACGAATTCATGCGGGATAAGCGCGAATTCCACCCGCAGGTTCACCCCGAAACCCTGGCCACCGCCATCAAGATCGGCGACCCGGTCAGCTGGCCCAAAGCGCAGTTCGAAATCGAGACCACGCACGGCGTCGTCGAAAGCGTCACCGAGCAGGAAATCGCCGACGCGAAAGCGGTAATCGGACGCAGCGGTATCGGCTGCGAACCGGCCTCCGCCGCCACTCTGGCCGGAATCCGCAAGCTGAAACTGGATCGCGATGCCGACGTCGTAGCGGTCCTGACTGGCAACGTCCTGAAAGATCCCGACTACATCTATCGCTACCACACCGGACAATTGAAGACGCCCGATGGCACCGCGATCGAACCGACATTTGGCAACGCCCCGATCGTCGTCGCCAACGACGCCGAACAAATCGCCGCACTTCTGCAGTAGCTGAAATGTCAGCCGGTCCCGCGCGGCGGGCGATTGTGATAGTATGCAAAAACAATGACAAGATTGACATCGTACGGCATCGGATTGGTGATCGCGGGAGCGGCAGTGATCGCCCTCGCGCAGGCTCCGGCCACACCGCCCGGCCGCGCGGGCGCATTCGGTGGATCGGGACGGGGCGGACGAGGCGGTAGCGGTCGCGGTGGCGGCGGCAATGTCGCGCCACCCGCCGGCATGCAGCCGAATTCCCAGTACCGGCTCGGCCCCGACTCGATGCCGCAGGATGGCGTTCCCAAAGGCGAAATCCAGGGACCCTTTCATATCCAGAGCAACGTCTATCCCGGCACCCAGCACACCTACTGGGTCTACGTCCCGGCGCAGTACGATCCCGCAATACCAACGGCGCTTATGGTCTATCAGGATGGCCAGGCCTTCAAAGATCCCAACGGCGATCTGCGCGCGCAGAACGTCATGGACAACCTGATTTACCGCCGCGAAATCCCGGTGATGCTCGGCGTCTTCATCAACCCCGGCCGCACTCCCGAACAGCCGGAACCGCCCTCCGCCAACGGCGACTGGGGCGACCAGACCACCAACCGCCCCACCGAATACAACACGCCCGACGACAAATACGCGCGCGTCGTCACCGAGGAACTGATGCCCGCCCTCAACAAGGCCTACAACATTTCGAAGGACCCGGAAATGCGCGGTATCGGCGGTTCCAGTTCCGGCGCCATCGCGGCTTTCATGGTGGCATGGGAGCGCCCCAATGAGTTCCGCAAGGTACTCAGCAACGTCGGCAGCTTCACCGATATTCGCGGCGGTTACGTCTATCCGGAACGCGTTGCGGCCAGCGATAAAAAGCCGATCCGTGTCTTCCTCTGCGATGGCCGCAACGATAACCGCAGCGCCAATCCCAACCGCGACTGGTTTCTGCAGAACGTGCGCCTGAAGAACGCCCTCGTAGCCAAAGGTTACGACGTGAACTGGGACTTCGGTATGAATCTCCACGGGCAGAAGTTCGGCGGCGCGATCATGCCGGAAATGATGCGCTGGCTCTGGCGCGACGCGCAGACCATCTCAACCGACCCGAACGACATGACAGAACGCTCTTTCCGCGAGGCTGTAAAGAAGTAGCGAATCTAATAACCGGCGAGCGCTGCCAGCGCGGAGCCTTCGGTGCAGTCGTAACCTCCAGGCTTCACATCTTTAAACTCCTGCGTGACACCGCTGGGCCATTCGATGACAACGCGAGTGGCCCGGTCGGCCCTGCCAATCCCGAACGTCAGCGCCAGTTCCGACTGCGACAAATAGCTCGACCCCGTATGCACCATGCGCGATTGCGTGCCCTCGGACGTAGTCACCCGCACCACCGCCCCAATCCCGTCCCGATTCGATTTCGTCCCGCGCAGATGAAAACGAATCGACCGGTTACCGTTCGTAACATCGTTGCGATACAGATACGCAGGCCCCTGATTGGTCGTCAGCAAAATATCCGGCGTGCCATCGCGATTGAAATCGCCATAAGCCAGCCCACGCCCCACTTTCGGCGTCGCAAACCCGCCACCAACCAAACCCGCGACGTCCTGAAACGTGCCGTTGCCATCGCTGAGAGAATTGAGAAAAAGATGCGGAGGCTGCGCATATCCGTGGTTCCCCGCAATATTCCGTACGCTTTCATCGATATGCCCGTTCACGGCGAGAAGATCCAGGTGCCCGTCCAGATCCATATCGACAAATGCGCACCCAAAGCCGAGCCTCGAACGCGAAGCCGCACCAATGCCGGCCTTCATCGCGGCATCCGCGTAAACACCGCCGCGCCCCTGGCGATAAAGCGCGATCATCTCATCGTCGAAGTTCGTGATCGCAATCCCCGCCACGCCGGAGTTATCGAAATCCGCCGCATCCACGCCCATGCCGGCCCGCGCGCGCCCGTCTTCGCTGAACGCCACGCCGGTCCGCACCGCAGCGTCTTCAAAAGTGCCATTGCGCAGATTGCGATAGAGTTTGTTGGGCTGCGTATCGTTGGCCACGAACAAATCCGGCCAGCCGTCGCGATCGTCATCCAGCATCGCGACACCCAGCGCCTTCGAACTCGCATCGAAGATGCCGCTCTTCGCCGTCACATCCTCGAAAGTGCCGTTGCCGCGATTGCGAAACAGCCAGCACGTGGAACCGTGATACGCCTCCGGCGTGCAGTAGGACTTGCTCTTTCCATCCACGCTGCAAAACACATCGTGCTCGGGCGACCAGCGCACGTAATTGCACACAAAAAGATCCAGCAGCCCGTCGCGGTCGTAATCGAACCAAAGCGCCGACGTACTGAATGCGCTTCGCCCTCCGAGGCCCGCGTGTTCAGTCACGTCGATAAAACTGCCGCGCCCCGTATTGCGGAACAGCCGGTTCTGCCCCACCGCTGTCACGTAGATGTCGGGAAAGCCGTCGTTATTGTAGTCGGCGACCGTCACTCCCAGGCCATACATCTCCACCGCGAGTCCCGCTTTCTGCGTCACGTCGGTGAATGTCCCGTTGCGATTGTTGTGAAAGAGCCGCATCGTGGTGCTCGCCCGTCTGAGCGCGCTGTGACCCGGCCAGTCACAGCCATTGACCAGCAAAATATCCAGCCAGCCATCGCGATCGTAATCAAGAAAAGCGCAGCCCGGGCCCATCGTTTCAGGCAGAAACTTAGCCCCGTAAGCGCCGCTGTTGTGGTTAAAATTTATTCCCGCAGCCGCTGTAACATCGGTCAGATGAAAACCGGGCGTCGCGGCAGGCGCGCCAGGAAGCGACGCCGCAGCCGCCGCCAGAAAACTCCGCCTGCTGAATGTTCTCATGTAATGCTCACCAGACCCGTGCGGATCGCATACACCACCAGCGCCGCCGTATTATGAATCTGCAGCGCCTGCATGATATTCGCGCGATGCACCGATATCGTGTTCACACTCAGCCCCAGCACAATCGCAATCTCTTTATTCGATTTCCCGTGAACAATCAGCTGCAGCACTTCCAGTTCGCGCGTGCTGAGCGTCGGCGCCGTTTCGTCGCTCCCTCCCAGACGCCCCAGCCGCGGATCCAGCACCTGCTCGCCCGCCGCAATTTTCCGCACCGCGTCCACCAGTTCCAGATCCATCGCATTCTTCAGCAAGTACCCACGCGCTCCCGCATCCAGGCAGGTACGCACGTAATCCGGCTCGCTGTGCATGCTGAGCATCAGCACTTTCGTATCGGGCCGCGCTTCCAGAATGCGCCGCGTCGCCACCGCGCCGTTCATACTGGGTAGCGCAAAATCCATCACAATCACCTGAGGCCGCAGCGCCACCGCCGCTTCCACCGCGTCGAAGCCGTCGCTCGCCTCGCCCACCACCGCGATGCCCTCTTCGTCTTCCAGCATGCGACGGAACCCGCGTCGCACCAGGCTATGGTCGTCCACCAGCAGGACGGTGATGTCAGTCGGCGGCATGTGTCTCCGTTAAACGATAGGGTATGGTCGCGCGGACCAGCGCACCGCCGTTCCTGCTCTCGACGAATTCGACAGTGCCGTTCGCCAGATCCGCCCGTTCGCGCATGGAAACCAGCCCCAGGCCGTGCGACCCCGGACTGTCCCCTGTAAGTGCTTTCGGATACCCCACTCCGTCGTCTTCCACTTCCACCACCAGCGCTGCCGTATCGAAGCGCAACCGCACCGCCGCTTGCGTGGATTTCGCATGGCGCACCACATTATTCAGCGCCTCCTGCACAATCCGGTAAAGATGAATAGCAGCCTCCCTGTCCAGCTCATGGTTCGTCCCCGTCTTCTCATACGCGACGCGGACGCCCGTACGCCGCTCGAACCCCGGCAGGTAAGCCGCCAGCGCGCTTTCGAGTCCCGCTTCGTCGAGCACGGAAGGATGCAACGCCTGCGAGAGCGACCGCACCTTCCCGAGCGTCGCCTGCACAATCTCCCGTACTTCGCGCAGATCCTCCGTGGGCGCAATGCCTTCGCGCGTCGCCCTCCGGTCCGCCCGCCACAGAATCGCCCCGATCGCCGTGAGTATCTGGCCGAACTCGTCGTGCAGTTCGCGCGAGATCGAACGAAACGTACTCTCCTGCGAGGTGATCAGTTGCTGCGCCAGTTCCCTGCGCTGCTCGGAGAGTTCGGCCAGTTGTCCGAACAACCGCCGCACATACTGCACCAGGTACAAGCCGGTCACCACCACAACCACCAGCATCGCGGCAAGAAAAACGTAGACGTTGCGTTCGGCCCCCGAATATAATTCCTGCGTGCGAAGCGCCGCCGTCTGTTCACTCTGATTGTTCGCCACCAGCAGCCGCGCCACGTCCGTACTCAGCGCCGCCTGCCGCGCCTGGAGCGAATTGCGAATCTGCACGCGCGCCTCATCCGCATGGCCGCTGGCCGCGATATCGAAAACCCGGTCGAGCGAGGCCCAGAACTGCCGGAACGAATCGGCCAGATAGCGCCGCTGCCCCGGGTCGCTCTGCGCTGCGGCAACCCGCTCCTCCCGCGCCAGCGCATCTTCCAGATCGGCGCGGATGCGGCGGAACTGAGGCTGCCACGCGGTCAGTGGATACCGCGCCGTGTCCGCAACGTCCGTATCGAGCATGTCCCTCATGTCGAGCGCCAGCGAATTCAGGCTGTTCTGTATACGCAACAGCAGCAGCGAATCCAGCCGATTGCGGTCGATCGTGTCCGTCTGCAGACTTCGCAGGCTGCGCAACTGGACGATCGTGTACCCCGAATAAACGCCCACCGCAAGCAGCGTGACCAGAAGACCGGCGAGCAGGCGATATGTGGGGGACCGGGAAACCATTCGAATCACGCAGCTTAACCGTCTGTGAACATCATCTCAATAGTATTTTTCCACTATTGGCCGGCGCTGGCGGGTTAGCTATCGTAGTGGTACTCTGGTCATCCTTATATTCATAGCGTTGCTGAACGCCGCGTATGTTGCGGCGCTGCCTTCGCCCACCCTCTTTTACGTCGGCAATGTCCTGCTGCATCTGGTTCTCGGAACTGCTGCCACAGCCTGGCTGATCTGGAAGTGGCGGCGCGATGGTCGCGTGATTCCTCTGCTGATTGCCGCGCTGGCAGGTGCTTATCTGGTCGTCCGCGGCGCCACACATGACCATTTCACCGCGCTCGGAATCCACATCGGCTTCGCAGTCCTGGGGCTGATGATCCTGCTGCCGCGCGCCCGCGCTGCCATCCTGGCGCTCGCCTTCGTCGCTGCCGGCCTGCGCTTCTACCAGCCGCCGGACCGCATCCGCAACCCGCAGGTTGTACCCGTTTCGATGGCCGAAGAAGGCGCCGGACCGAAATCGCCCTTCTGGCCGTCATCCGCAAAAACCAATACCGGCGGCCTGATCCCATCCGACTTCTTCATGGATTCAAAGCTCTGCGGCGATTGCCACAAAGACATCTACCAGCAGTGGAACAGTTCCATGCACCACGTGGCCTCGTTCAACAACCCGGTGTACAAGGCCGCCATTCTCCACATGCAGGAACTGAGCGGCACGCAGGGGAGCAAATGGTGCGCCGGATGCCACGATCACGCTGTCTTCTTCAACGGCCGCTTCGATAAGCCGATCAAAGATCAGCTCGATACACCCGAAGCGCAGAACGGGCTGGGCTGCGTTTCCTGCCATTCCATCGTTCACGTGGAAGGCACCATGGGCCAGGCCGGCATCACCATGATGTATCCGCCGCTGCATCGCCTCGCATCGAGCACCAACCCGGTTATGCGCACCGTCGGCGATTACCTCACCTACCTGAACCCTGCGCCGCACCGCGAAACTTTTATCAAGACTTTCATGCGTCAGGATTCGCCCGAATTCTGCTCGGCCTGCCACAAGGTTCATCTCGATCAGCCCGTGAATCATTACCGCTGGCTGCGCGGTTTCAACGAATACGATAGCTGGCAGGCGAGCGGCGTCTCCGGCCAGGGCGCGCGATCTTTCTACTATCCGCCGAAGTCCCAGTCCTGCCGCGATTGCCACATGCCCATGGTGAAATCGAGCGATCCCGGCAATGTGGATGGCATGATCCACTCGCACCGCTTCG
>Ga0302320_10020947_pt1 | contig 13001 bp, 9 predicted proteins | sample Bog_T0_3_FD_202130 | JGI IMG/M metagenome (GOLD analysis project Ga0302320, IMG submission 202130) | Peat permafrost microbial communities from Stordalen Mire near Abisko, Sweden - Bog_T0_3 | ecosystem: Environmental > Terrestrial > Soil > Wetlands > Peat | place: Sweden: Abisko, Stordalen Mire...
AAGGCCAAGCTCCTTTGACTGTCTAAGAATCTGAGCGAATTCAGAACTGCTGAATGCCAAAAGGTAACCATATCGCGCGCGTGACGCTTTGATTTTAGTCAATTGTGTACGGAAATCGGAAGTTCCTAGATCGTATGCTTCAGCAATTGCCAATCGCCCTCCAGAAACATTGAGATCAGAAATAAAGGTGCTCTTTGTATCAACGCCGGACGAATTGTTACTATAGAGGACGGCAATCGGCTCATTCCCGTGTTGCTTCGCAAAAGTGCGTGCCATGAACTGTGCTTCGTCGGAGCCCGATACCATAAAGCTAAAAAGATAAGTGGTAGCCTCGTCACATATTTTAGGGCTCATTGCCGAGGAATTTATAAGGACAATGTGTTGTTGGTCTGCAATGGGTGCCACTGCTAGTACGACACTGCTTATGGATGCTACTACGACAGGGACGTTATCGACTGATACTAGCTTATTGAAGCCAGAGATTCCGGTCTTCGCATCCCCTTGCGAATCTTCATAAATGATTTTAAATTGCTTCCCATTGATGCCCCCACTCCCATTTATGTCTTCAAGAGCTAGTTCAAGTCCCTGCTGTAGGGATTTGCCATAGTTTGCCCCTCCGCCAGATAGGGGCAACAGGGCGCCAATGCGGATCTCCCGTGACTCCCTTCTGTGGCAGGCTACCATGCTTGTCAGAAGCATGAGGAAAGTGAGTAGTAACACCCGTCGGTTCTTAGTTGCCATGTTCACTCCTTTCGAGATCGCTAGATGGTGGAAAATGTCCTGATTATAAATCACCCGGATCGGGACAGGCATTCTGGTCCGCAGGTTCAATTTGGGCAATGAGTTCGCGCTTAGGACCTCATTAACTATCACCCCCTTCCTGGAATTAGTTGCATACCCGACTGAAAGACTTGGCGATGTTGCAAGAATCCGATTATCTTCTCAATGGAGCGATAAACACACAGGTTCATAGGTGCTTCCACAACCAGTATCCCACGAAGAGAAGGCAAAAGCCACAGAAAAGGCCCCCGGCAAAAACGCTCCACACCAGGTAGCCCCATGCTCCGATCAGCTTGCCCAGGAAATCCCGCGTCACGCTGCCAGGGCGTTTTGGGCGTTGCGAATTGCACCATCCAGCGCGCCCTTGATCCAGCCGTCCATCTGCTTTTGCGACGTTGCCAGAGCTTACGCCAGGCTCGATTCGATGATGGTGTGGATGACGGCGGCGAACTGCTGCCGCGTTTCCTCCGTGTAGCACTTGAGTATGGCCTCCCCGGCTATGGAATCATGGAGGCTGGCCTGGACATCCTCCAGAAGTTGCCGCGTCGTCAACCCGGCCTCTTCGATAGTCCCCTTCATCTAAGTTGCCGCGAAGTCGGCGATCTCGCGCGTCACGCTGCGGAGTCTGGCCTGTTCCGCCGCCGCATCGTTCAGTCCCCGCGCCACATTTTCGAGCGCGCGGCACTCCACCACGCTGAGCTTGTAGCGGAGCCATTCGAGATCATCCGGGTCCATCTTCGAAAACTGCTGGACCAGATAGAAGAGAACCAGTTTTCTCGCCCCTCCCTCTGAGAAGGCGAGGCAAACGAGGTCACGATTCCAGGTAGATTTGCCCTGATAAGGCCCCAAGACCACATCATTCACGGGATAGCCGACGCTTCGCCACTATGTAATACATATCTGACAGCATTATGGTATGCTATTACAAAGCAAGGGCCATGCCTGCGGTTTTGAGACAACCGCGAGGGCAGGCCGAACTGGTCCAACCTGCTCGACATTCCATCGAGCACACCGACAACCCAAACCGTGCGCACCAGTCGCGCACAGAAAGCGAAGCCAAGAGTATGGCAACCCAAGTCAATCCTCTAGAAGCCCCTGCGCCAAGCGCGAAACCAGGGCACCGCGGCTCGAAAGCGAAAGAGCAGCAGGCCGAACACACGGCTCTAAGCGAAACCGATTTCCCTGGAACTGACCAGGAAGCGGACCCACAACAGGAGCTTGACACTCTGGAGAACCAAGCGGATGCGCCCGTACGCGGATCGTATCTGCGGGAGAAAGACGGATACGATGCTCTGTCTCCGGAGCAAAAAGCAGTTTGCGACAAGGATTTCGAGTCCTACCTCGGTCGGCTCACGCACCCAATCGAGGTCAAGGAGGGCGAAACCAGGCAAGACGCCGTTCAGAGGGCCAAGGAGGAGTATTGTGCCGCCCGACAGGAGCACACCGCTCATCACCGTGAAATGGCAAAAATCATGTTGGCCTCGAAGATCAACTGCCTCAACTCCGAGTATCCCAGGAACTCCTTCTCACTGAGGAGTCCCGACGTTGCAAAAGAGTTCCTAGCCACGGCCTTCTACCACAACGCCTCAGCAGCGAAGGGCCTCACATCCTTCGACAAAGACGTGTTTGCGGCCTCAAAGAAGGCGGCTTTGAGGGAGTTCTCCGCGCTCGCGGCAAGCGTCGAAAACAGTGGCTCCGCGACCAAGGAGTTCAACAATACGTTCGCCCTGTGCATAGAGCGGCCTCCAAACGGCGCTCCCAACCAGAACCTTCGCATCGCCGCCGAGCCGCTTCCAGAAAAGCGCCAGGAACTGGCCGCAATCTTTGGCAAGTGCGCTTGGTATCACTCCAACCAGTCCGGCAGAACCCCGGAAGAACGGGAACAGCGCCGCGCCACACGAACCAAGACCACGCAAGAACTTGACCGCTGATCGCCAGCTCTCGCGCTTGGGTACTCGCAACTCACAACCTGGGATGGCTGCCACAACTGAAGTGGCAGCCATCCCACTGACTTTCATGCAAGGACAGACAAGGCCGCTCCTTACGCTCAACACATGCGCTCAACGCACCGAAGTAATAACAAGAGGATCGATATGAAGCAAGCTGAAATCTACAACGGACACGCAGGTCACTTTCATCGGATGGCTGAACACATCGAACACTCGATGACGCAGCAATACCAACAAGAACACGGCGCTACCGTTCAAATCACGACCAACGACATCACCCTCGCAACCACGCTCATGAACGCAGTCTATGGATACCCGGCAGGCAAGCGAGCTGTTTTGGGGCTATCGGCAGGGATGATACCCGGCGAAGAGCGATCTCAGACAGTCCGCGGGCTCTTTATGATGACTGCCGGATGTTCGGAGTACGACCAGACAGTGACGTACACGATTATTCCACTTCCAGGCCAGGAGATGGAAACAGCGAGACTTTTCAAAGCCACCGCAGTATACAGCCTCGAACGCGCCGAAGCGCACTACCGCACCATTCCCCTGCTTCCCCGGCAACCTGATCAACTGGAGCGATAAACAATGAGCGCAAGCAACTCTCTCTATCGGAAGCCAATGACGCCTGGGTACTTGGGAACCTACAACTGGCGGTCAACCCTGTTCGGCCTGCTTCTCTTCATCGCAACCAACATCATCGCCACGCAACACATCGCCGCGCACTTTGACTACCAGCCTGCTCTGGGCGCGCCTCTCTTTCAGATTTCGTCCATCAGAATCTATGCACCCTACAAGTGGTTTATCTGGATACTCCGATTCGGGAACTCGCTGAATCCTGCGATCCGACAACCTCTCCTGGCCTCGACCCTGATTACGGCTACTGGGTTTGCAGCAACACTCTTTGTTGTTGCGTTGCTCAACATACACCAAAACAGGAAGCTCACCCAAAACACCGAAGATCTTCATGGAAGCGCCCGATGGGCGAACGCGACAGAGATAGAACAATCCGGTCTGACCAATCAAAAGCACGGCGTCTACATCGGGGCGTGGCAGGACGAAAAAACGGATCGTGTCGAATACCTGAAACACGCAGGCCCCGAGCACATTCTTGCCTTCGCACCAACGCGGTCGGGCAAGGGCGTCGGCCTTGTGATCCCGACACTCTTGGCATGGGAGGAGAGCGCGGTGATCTTCGACATCAAAGGCGAGAACTGGGACCGCACCGCTGGCTATCGGGTTGCCGCTGGGCAGGTCTGCTTTCGCTTTGCGCCGGTGGAAGAGCATAGCGCGCGCTTCAATCCGCTGGCCGAGGTGCGCATCGGTACGTTGCGCGAGGTATCCGACGCGCAGAACATCGCAGAGATGCTGTGCAGAAGCGGCAAAGAAAGCACCCATGACGAGCACTGGATCAAATCGGCAACCAGCCTTATCACCGGCCTGATTCTGCATCTATGCTATGTTGCCAAACGCAAGAACCGCTTCGCCACGCTTACGGAGCTGTCCAACGCCCTAACGCCGCTCATGTCCGACCTCACAATGCCACTCGATCTTGAGGGAATGAACGAGCAACAGGTGAATGTCGCGCGCGAATACTTCTCACAGGTGATGCGCACGCCCCATGTGGAGTCCACCAGTTTTTGGCACATGCGAGATGGCCAGAAAACACTGGTACATCCCGTCGTTCTCGAAAAGATGCAGGAGATGCTCAACAGGGAAGACAAGGAATTCTCCGGCGTACTATCGACTGCGAAAACCACGCTCATCCTCTACAGCGATCCGCTCGTTCAACGAAGCATCGAGGAAAGCGATTTCACAATCAACGATCTCAAGCATTTCAAATACGCGGTAAGCCTGTATCTGGTTGTGCCGCCGAGCGACATCGAACGCCTGAAACCGCTCTTGCGGCTTATCTTCACAATGGCCGTCAACCGGCTCACGGAAGAACTTGAAGAAGTCCGCAATTCCAAGATCAAGCAGGCTCTCAAGACAGATGTGAAGTTCACACCGCGCCCTGACCACCGCTTGCTGCTCCTCATAGATGAATTCCCAAGTTTGGGGAAGATGCCCATCTTCGAGACAGCTTTCGCCTACATCGCAGGATATGGAATCAAGGCGTACCTCATTACTCAGGACATTGAGCAGATCAAGGATGCTTACGGGAACCACGAGAGCATCATTTCCAACTGCCATATTCGAATCGCGTTTGCGCCGAACAAAACGGAGACCGCCGAAGCCCTCTCGAAGATGGCGGGGACGACGACCATCCTGAGAGCGGCGGTCAGCTATAGCGGATCGCGTTCAAGCCCGCTGGCCACCAACGTCTCAACAAACGTCGATCACATCTCCAGACCGCTCATCACAATCGACGAACTCATGAGACTGCCGGGGCCGGTCAAGGAAGGTCAAGGGGAAGCGCAACGCATCGTCTCTCCAGGAGCAATGCTGATCTTCATCGCCGGACAGTCACCAATCTTTGGCGAACAGCTCCTATACTTCCAGGATCCCATTCTCAGCAAACGCTCCGCTATTAGACCGCCAGATAAGCTCTTCACGATTGAGCATCACGGAGACATTCTCTCGCCTGGAACACTCCATTACGCGAGCGAAACCACATCGACACGAGGAATCATTCAAAGCCCTAATCCGGTGAAAACGCCGAAAGAACCTGAAGAATCTCCTGCACCTAACGCGACTACCCCCTCGACAACCGCCTCCCCCACCTCTGGCTCATCACAAAGGATTTCAGACAACGGGCAAATGACCAACGCTCCAGAACTATTCAAGGTGGGACTTGACCACACCGTAAGAGTGGCAGAAACCATAAATGGCGACGGCCCGGCGACAGCTTCCACAGACGAGATGACGGAAGTCTTTGAACAGCTTGAGGTCGGCATGGAAGAGATGGATAGAAACATCCAACTTTACCGCCAGACAAAGAACTTAGGAGAAATTTCAAATGGCCGCTAAACGCATCGTCATCGTTCGGATTGCGATCTCAGTCTCCACTGCCTTCGCCACAGTTCTCGCTCTCGGCGCGATCGTAGGGCTAAGGCTCAACCTTGCGTCTAACTCGTTGCCCCCTGGAATCTACCGCATCGCGCCGCGTGGAATGGGAAGCGACCTTCTAATCTGCCCGACAGAAATTGCCGAATCGATCTCGATCAGCAGAGGGTACAGGCCAAAGGGCGCGGGCTGCGGTGATGGTTACGCTCCGCTGCTCAAACCCATTTCTGCGCGATACGGCGATACCGTCACCGTCTCCAGTGCTGGCATCGCCATCAATGGCCGGTTGCTGTCCAACTCAAAGCAATACGCAAGAGACGCACTCGGCCGGCCATTGCCTCAAGTGCCAGCAGGGAAGTACCCGGTCCTGCCGGGAACCGTCTGGGTGATCTCTTCTTACAACCGCTTCAGCTTCGACAGCCGATACTTCGGCCCAATACCACTCGATGAAAAGGTGCGCTATGCAAACCCATTCTGGCTTTTTTAAGAGCACTGCTATAACAGCTCTCGCTGCATCTGCGATTGGCGCTGTGGCCTGGTCCGGCCACTTCTTTACACTTCTGGCGCTTCTCGCCTTGCCAATGGTGTTCAAGAGCGCCAAAGGACCGGCACAGCGCCTGGCTGTTCTTAGCTATTACTACGCAGCATCGATCTGGCCGGTCATACCTGGAGCAACTCAATTCTTCGGCGACAGCGCAGGACTGCACCCGCTCTCCATTCTGATCCTCTGGCTCATTTCGTCTCTTGTCCTGACACTCCCTTGGGTCTGGCTGCTCCTGACGCCCGGCATTCAAGCCGAATGGGTGCTGCCTGTCGGCCTGTGTCTCACAGCCCTTCTACCGACCGGCGTCGTCAATCCTCTGACCGTCGCAGGCGTCCTGTTTCCAGGACTTGGCTGGGCCGGCCTGATTGCCACCATCATCTTTTTCGGCACGCTCTCGCGGTTCAGGCTCTACTCCGTTGCAATTACGGCGATGCTCTCGGCAATCTGCTACGTCTCTCATCCCGGAATTCCCGCCGTACCGTCAACATGGCAAAGCCACGACACCGAACTTGGAGGTTCCGAACTATCCAAACAAACGCCAATGGCGCTCTATAAAGCCGTCGTTTACGTTCAGGAGACCGCGTTCGACTCAAATGCCCCGATCCAGGTCTTTCCCGAAGGAATCATCAATCACTGGACATCCTCCGCCGAGGGATTCTGGCAATCAACCTATTCCGAATTGCAACAGAACCATCAGTCGATTCTCTTCGGAGCCGAAGAGTATGGATCTCACGGCGGTCAATATCGCAATGAACTTCTCCTGCGCGGCCAGTACACTGCAACATTTCAACAACGGGTCCCAATTCCATACGCCATGTGGAGACCTTGGGACAACATCGGCGTCCCCATTCATTACTTCGGCCCCGCCACGCTTGCAATCGGCCCTCGGCGCACGGCGCCCATCATCTGCTATGAGCAACTGCTGGTTGCTCCCGTGCTCCTCTCCGCCCAGCAAAAGCCCGATGTCTTTCTCGCAGTCGCAAACGACTATTGGGCAAGAGACACCTACATTCCCAATATTCAACAGGCGGCAATCACAGCATGGTCCCGCCTTTTCTGGATTCCTTTGGTGACGGCTACAAACAGATGAAACACTGCATACCCATCGCAACGATTCTCATCGGTGTGGCCGTGGCCTCCGTGCAAGCTCAGGGCCCCACGGCCGCGTCCCTTGATGCCAACCTCCGCTACTCGCATGGCCGGGTCATTACCCTCGTTGAAGGCTGCGCGCCAGGAGCATCTCCCAACACGATGCTGGCCGTAGCAACAACCGAATCCGCGCTTTACCCCTATGCGATCAGCGTCAACCGGCCAACACAAATCGCGCAAGCGATTGGCCTCGCCAATAGCCAAATTCAACTCGCGCGGCAACCTCGCTCCAGAAAGGAAGCCATTCAATGGATGCGCTGGTTGCGCGGTCACGGAGTCACCGTCTCTGTCGGCCTCCTCCAGGTCAACACGGAAAACGCAGGACTCTTTCACCTGCGTCCCGAGCAGCTCTTCGAGCCATGCACCAATATCGCCGTAGGCAGCGCGCTGCTCGCCCAAGCCTATGCAGCCCGAACTCGGATCGCTCCAAACGATCCAGATGCGCTCCTGTACGCGCTGTCGGTCTACAACAGCGGAACCTACGATCTCGGCTTTCAAAACGGATACGTTGCCGAAGTCTTAAAAAACGCCAAGCCATAAAGGAGGAAATCATGCTCATGTCACAATCGCGGAACTTGCTCAGCATTTTGTCCATGAACGGCTCATCGGCAGGAATCTTCCAAACCCTGAAACGACAGACCTCCATTGCCGGGTTCGTCGTTTACGCCGGAATCATCTCAGCAGCCCTCGGACTCTGGATGTGGCTCTGGCGAGATACCACCTTTCAAGACAAAACCATCGCGAGGACCGTGGGCACCGCCCTCGTCCTCGCCAGCTTCTTCTTCTACCCACACCTGCGGAGAGGCTTCGGCACTTTCTTCCTGATCCTCACATCCACCGGCATCGGCATCGCTGTCCACTACAGCAACCAGCCCCTGATTCTTGGCAACCGGCCTGAAATACCAGCCATCGTTCTTATCGCCATCGGCCTGATCGCTTACTTCGCCCAAACTCGCTATCTTCCAGGTTTCCTATTCTTGCTGGCATCCTGGGTCTCGATTATTGGCATTTTGTCGTTCAATCCTGCCTTTTTCTGCCCAATCGTCATGGTCATCGCCGGGGGAATCCTGATTCTTCTGGGAATGGTTATCCGCACTTTGGCCATGTTCAACAGCTTTATGTAGGTGCGTCCATGAACGACAACCATAACGGCCATGCAGTTCTTTCGCCTCGCTTCGCGCAGAATCTCGTCCAATGCCTTGAGCAGTTGAACAACGTCGATCAATTCACAGATTCCTCGAATCTGGCCCTTTCCTTCGAGCTGTTTCAGCTCTTCCAGACCGTTTCGTCAGTTGCTTTATCAAATGAGTCTCCGGCTTTGTTGGGAGGGCGACCCTCCCTCGCTGCGGCCGCGCGGCGTCCTCCACTACCCACCCCAGCGGGAAGAAGACCCCGCAACGCCCCCTCTCAGATTGAAAGGCGCGCCGTGCGCGGGTTCGTATCACGCAAAGCCTAACCGTGCGCAGGGGCGGGAGAAAAGGAAGCTGCCGGGGCCGCGCTGCTCGGCAGAGCTATAATTCCGGCATGGAACTGAAAGACATTGTTTCACTCATTGATGCGGAGATTGCGACGCTCAAAGACGCCCGCGCGCGCCTCGCGGCCAGTTCAGCGGTCACCGAAGCAAAACGGAAACCTGGCCGGCCACCGAAGGTACAGCCGGACTCTCCGAAGGCCCCAATACGCAAAATGAAGCGCAATCTCTCACCATAGGGACGTGCCCGCATTGCTGAAGCCGCCAAACGGCGCTGGGCCGCTCAAAAGAAGGCTGCCAAGTAGCGGTGTGGTGCAGCACAGACAGGGAGGACAGACAACTACCCAACACACTTGGGGCCTCCCGCCTTCCTTGTTTTGCGACTTCTCCCGCTCCATTTAGTGTCCAGCCGCGTGAGCCTTCTTCAAATCGATGCGACTCGATGTGAAGACATGTTTAGGTAATACTTCGACATAGCCAATCAAGTCCGCCAAGTAGCTACCATTACCATTCGCCACGCTTTGAGCCTGAGTTCACAGGTAGGGTTAGCTCAACGACACGAGAGAACAAGTCAATCTGCTGCTCCGATGAAAACTTCGGAGTGTGGCGCCCTCTTGTAGATAGCGTTCACATAATGTAGAAGCATCACGGCACATTGGCTCATCGTGGAGTACAGCATGATTCGCGGCACTGGCGCTATAATCAGTCCAATTTAATGAAGTGGGGTTTGAAGGGTCTGCAAGCTAAGGACTCGGAATTTCTTCGGGAACGGCGCACACAATGATCGGCTCAGAAACAGTACCTCATGCAGGCCAGATCGTCGGAATAAGGCAGAGACTCTATCTGGTTGACCAGGTCATCGGTCCGGTCAATTCAAGGGATTCGACTCTCATTCAGCTCTCCTGCGTGGACGACGATGCCCAAGGTCAGCCGCTAGAAGTCTTGTGGGAGCAGGAACTTGACGCACGAGTTCTTACTGCGGAGGCTTGGGAATCCATCGCCGCCCGCGGATTCGACCCGGCAACGCACTTTGCGGCGTACCTGAACACGCTTCGCTGGAACTGCGTCACATCCACCGACCCCAAGCTGTTGCAGTCGCCATTCAGGGCAGGGATTCGCCTGGATGCGTATCAGTTGGAACCCCTCCGTAAGGCACTATTGCTGCCAAGGGTGAACCTATTCATCGCAGATGATGTGGGTCTGGGCAAGACCATCGAGGCCGGTTTGATAGCCCGCGAATTGCTCCTGAGAAAGAAAGTGCGCGACATCATTGTCGCCTGCCCTCCGTCGATGCTTCTACAGTGGCGAGAAGAGCTGGACAGTCGCTTTGGCCTTCATTTCGAAATTCTCGACAAGGACTACATCCAGAATGTTCGCCGAGAGCGTGGGTTTGGGGTCAACCCCTGGACCACGAACTCCAGATTCCTAATCTCTCACCGTCTGCTGATCGATGAAGCCTATTCCGGCCCGTTGGCAGATTGGTTAGGAACATTTCGGGCAGGGAGCCTCCTAATTCTGGACGAAGCGCACCACGCCGCTCCAGCCAGTGGCCAGCGATATGCGATTGACTCCCAGATCACGCGAGCAGTTCGGGATCTTGCCCAGCGCTTTGAACACCGCCTGTTCCTGTCGGCGACCCCTCACAACGGCCATTCGAACAGCTTCTCGGCCCTTCTGGAAATCCTCGACCCGCAACGCTTCTGTCGTGGAGTCAAGGTCGCCGAGAAAATGTTGGACGACGTGATGGTGCGTCGGCTCAAGGACGATCTCAGAGAGATTGTTGGCGGATTCCCAAAACGCGAGGTTGTCCAAGAAGACATCGAGGGGCTGCCAACCGATGCACCCGAATTGCTCCTAGTCGCCCTCCTGGACGAATACCGTCAACTGCGCGAGAAGCGCCTCAGTGTGGAGACGCGCAAGGTACAAACGGCTTCAGGGTTGTTGATATGCGGGCTCCAGCAGCGTCTGTTTTCTTCGATCGAAGCCTTTGCGCGGACATTGCGTGTTCATCGGAAGACGGTTCTGAGGCAGTGGGATGCTCTCCGGTCGCAGAGCGGGTCGTCCTCTGTCGCCCCGACATATCGTGTCGATTTGTTAGGCCGGGGTATTGGACCTGATGATGACCGGGCATTGCTCTCAGAACTGGAATTGGCCATCGAGGAGGAGGCAGAAGTCGCGTCGGTGACTGCCGCCACGGCTGGATCGACAGATTCGCAGGTCGCCCGTGATCTGTTTGCCCAGGAGCAGCGCCTCCTTGAGAAGATGACCGAATTGGCAGAGTCCAGCCGCGCAATGACCGACGCCAGAATCAGGAAGCTCATCGAGTGGATAAAGCAGAATATGTGCCCGGCTCTCTCCACTCCAGGCGCCAAATGGAATGACACCCGCGTCATCCTCTTCACAGAGTATGACGATACCAAGCGGTACCTTCAACAACAGCTTACAGCCGCACTTTTCGGTTCAGATCGTGCGGAGGAACGCATTGCCATCTTCCACGGGCCGACGCCCGTGAGTGAGCGCGAGGTCATTAAGACGGCCTTCAATGCCGATCCGTCCAAACATCCTCTCCGCATTCTGATCGCGACGGATGCGGCGCGTGAGGGACTCAATCTCCAGGCACATTGCTGGAACATCTTCCACTTCGACGTTCCTTGGAACCCCAGCAGAATGGAACAGCGGAACGGACGCATCGACCGCAAGCTACAGCCCAACCCCGTCGTCTACTGCCGCTACTTCTTCTACAAGCAGCGTCCTGAGGATCGAGTCCTGGCCGCGCTTGTCCGCAAGACAAAGACCATTCGAGAAGAATTGGGCAGTCTGGCACAGGTGATCGACAGCCGTCTTGATTTGTTGATGAAGAACGGCATCCGCCGCCGGGACATCGATGCACTCACAGACGAAATTGACTCAGCCGATCTTGAACAGGATCGTCGAGCTGCGGTTGCGGAGGAATTGGAAGCCACCAGAGAGCGCCAGACCGAACTGCGCGAGCAGATTGAGAAACTGAGCACCATGCTTGAGGATTCCCAGAAGGCGATCTCATTCTCGAAGGACCACTTCCGCTCAGCCATTTCGTGCGCCCTACAGATTCTCGGCGCTGATCCACTAAAGACCTCCCCGAGCGATCCAGACGGCAGCCAGTGCATCTTCCCGGCGATGGATCAGCGCGAGGGGGCCGACCCTACCTGGGCTGAAACCATGGACAGCCTCAGAGCACCCCGCCCGCGCGACCAGAAGCTTTGGGAGTGGCGCCGGACCTCTCCCATTCGCCCAGTAGTCTTTGAGGACCCAGGCGTTGTTACGGATGAGGTCGTGCAACTGCATCTTGAACAGCGGGCCGTCCAGCGGCTTCTTTCCCGCTTTACCGCCCAGGGTTTCGTTTACCACGATCTCTCCCGAGCCTGCATGGCGCAGACCGCAGATGCCATTCCTCGCGTACTTCTAATCGGGCGGCTCTCTCTCTACGGTCCTGGTGCAGCCCGGCTTCATGAGGAGCTGGTCCCCATTACGGCAAGATGGATCGACCCGGCCGTCCGCAGAGGTGAATTGACCCCGTACAGCCGGGAAGCCGAATCGAAGACCATGAACCTGCTGGATGCCGCCTTGCTTGAGAAACACGAGCGGTCTGTGCCCGACGTTATCCTGCGGCAGTTGCAACAGGCGGCTTCCAAAGATGTCCGCGAACTCCTGCCTCATCTCAAAAAGCGAGCAGAGGAATATGCTCACGATGCTACCGCATTGCTGGAGAAGAGAGCGGCGACAGAATCGAAGGCGATGCGGGATATTCTGGAGCAACAGCAGAAGCACATTGAAGGCACTATCGAGCATCATGATCGGTCACCGCAGTTGACTCTGAACTTCCCCGACGAAGAGAAGCGTCAGCTTGAGTCGAACCGCCGCTATTGGAACCAGCGTCTCATCGCTCTCCAAACAGAACTGACTTCGGAGCCCGAGCGCATTCGAGCCCTCTACGAAGTCCGCGCCAAGCGATCGGGTAGGAGGCGGGATCACTCCCGCCGTCCTCCCACACCACCGGACGTGCCGTTCGGCATCCGGCGGTTCATGAAGCAGACAAGAAGCGTTGCCGGGTTTCCAGCAACGA
>Ga0302320_10020948_pt1 | contig 13001 bp, 10 predicted proteins | sample Bog_T0_3_FD_202130 | JGI IMG/M metagenome (GOLD analysis project Ga0302320, IMG submission 202130) | Peat permafrost microbial communities from Stordalen Mire near Abisko, Sweden - Bog_T0_3 | ecosystem: Environmental > Terrestrial > Soil > Wetlands > Peat | place: Sweden: Abisko, Stordalen Mire...
CACGCGCCAGACTGGGGGCATTCGCTACTTCCAGGAGTCCGAGTTCCTCGAAGACATCTTCACCATGAACGATTTCGGTTGGCCGCTCAAGGCCCCCAACCACCCCCTCTATCTCAATACAGAATTCGTGGGCCACACCTACCCCACCAAGACCATTGACAACATCGAGCGGCTGCGCGAGCACACAGTGCGCCATGCACGTGTTCACGACCAGCTAGCCTCCAACGCCCAATACACGGGCGGCATCGGCTGGTGCGCCTTTGACTACAACACCCACGCAAACTTCGGCTCCGGAGATCGCATCTGTTACCACGGCGTAACCGATATCTTCCGCGAGCCCAAGCCCGCTGCGGGGTTTTATCGTTCGCAGTGCGATCCCGAGGAAGAGATTGTCCTGGTCCCCGCATTTCACTGGGCCCGCGGTGATGAAAGCATTGGCTTCACGAATGCCCTGGTCTCATCCAACTGCGATCATCTCAAGTTCTATGTCGCGGATAAACTGATCGCCGAATCTGATCCCGATCGCACCCAGTTCCCGCATCTCAAGTACGCGCCGTTCACCGCGCAACTCGGTAATCACGTCGACCCGTGGGGCGATCTCCACATTGAAGGCTACATTGCAGGGAAGCAGGTCATCGCGCGCAACTTTTCCGGCAAAGGCATCGATCAGAAGTTCACGCTGCTTCCCGATGACCTGACACTGATCGCCGACGGGGCCGACACTACGCGTGTTGTGCTTCGCGTTACAGATGAGTTTGACGCCATCCGCCCATTTGCAGCTGACCCGATCCGCTTCGAACTCACCGGTCCGGCCGAGTTGATCGGTGACAATCCGTTTGATCTTATCGGAGGCACAGGCGCTGTTTGGGTTCGCGCCGCCGAACAAACCGGCACAGTGCGCCTGATAGCACACCACCCCAGCCTCGGCGCCCAGCATCTGGAGTTGGAGATCACTGCCGCTCCTCAGGAAGCGGCCTGACGTATCGACAGGAGGCCGCGGCGACCTTTCGCGAGGGGCGGTGCTGTCCGGCAATCGTTCTTAAGCAAGATTTGTTTCCCATGCAGATGTGCCTCCGCGGAAGGCTTTTATATCTTGTGTTCGTCTGGCTTGGGCACAATGTAACCGCGGCGGGCATGTAAATCGAGGCCTTCGCGAGCTACCTTGACCTTCAAGCGGTGATAACTGCTGTCGGGCTTGACCCCGTCGAGAGATAACTCAAGAACATAGATGGTTTCGGGCGTTTCTGTCAGGGACCTGAAACCGGTCTTCAGGTCGCGGTAGGGGCGATCAGTGATGATCGTCCCTACCGCGACCCTAGGAGCCATCACCGGCAACCCACCACCCAAATCCCAACTGGAAACATGTTGCTGGCCCGACAAGACTGACAGTTGCGTTGGAATCGGTGACAGTGCCGGTCAAAGGACTAGCGGCGCCGGTTTAGAGGGCGATTTCGTGAGACCCCGGACGGAATTCACTGAGTTGATCAAGCCGAATAGGACGGCATTTGTGGTTCTGCTCATGGTGAGCAAGTTCGCTTTCAGGATTCGCGGTGGCAACTGTGAGCCGGCATAAGGTGCAGATCGAATTGTATGAACCATCCGCGTTCAATCTGTGTGGAAAGTTCGGCCTGTCCTGTTGGAGCATAATGCACCTCTTCCCGAGCTAGGCTTCAAGCAGTCGGTTCAGGATAGGCATCACTGGAAAAGGCGTCTACCCCGTTTCGCTCACTTTTCCACATTTCGATAATGAGGGAACCACCCCGTTCACCACAATAGAGGTTGGGAATCCATTGGCTTTCGGACCAAATCTCGGTATGGTCGAAGTTCAAGTAATTCTTCGACTGTGTACGCGTCTTCGGTTCCGTCCGTGAACGTCACGATCAGTCCGTATTCGCCTTCCAGTTTCGCGCTGACGATTCTAGTGTCTTCGACCATGCCATCGAGCGTAGCCTTCTGCTGAATTGCTGACTGCTCTGGAATGCTCACCATGATCACCGGAATGTTGGAAGCACTTCCGCAGCAGGTCCCTCCCCATCTCCCGAAGCCCACGGGCCACCAAATGGATCCCACTATCCATCCCTCTGGTAGATCCCCATCGGCCCGGCTTGGGGAATCCTGACCTCGGCACGACCGGTCCAGGAGCATAATCTACCGACGTCGATGGCGGCGACCTCGGTGGTAACCGGCTGGTCTCTGGCCCCGCTGGTCTAAAGAACGTTGATTGCGTGCCTATCCGGTTTTCACCCACACCCACTACAGGTGGGGGTGCTGCCATTCTCCGGAGTAAAGTTCATCGTAGGTCGGAGCAACTGCGGCACCGGCGATTCCTAGCAGTGAGCGAAAGCTGTTGAACGGATAGAAGCGCCTATTGAAACGGAAGGTGTATTCGTTCAGGTAGGACTGTAGGTGTTGATGGCTGACGCCGTGATGTGTCCCCAGTAACCATGATTTAAGATTGGCGAAAACGAGGTGGATAATCGGCAGGCATTCTTCAGCCACGCTGGGATCGCCCAGTTGAGTGGCCGCGAAATGCTTGTAGCCGCACTTTTCCAAACTGGCGTAGCTTTTCCAATCGTCCGTTACAATCATCGTGCCTGGCTCAACCGCGCTTTTCACAAATCCGCACAGCGACTTGGCACTACGGTCTGGCACTATGGAAAGCCGGATGCGACCTGCGTAGCGTCCCCCCTTCCTCTTGTCGAGCTTCGTGCCTGGTTTGCGCTGGCGAATATCAACTGCGGCCACTACCAAGGCCATGTGATGGACACCCCGGCCTTCTCCGCGGGTGCGCCCACCGACCAAGGTCTCATCGACTTCTACATGCTCCACAGAACTGCCGCCGATGCGATCCTGATCGGGACGGACCATACCTGCGCGGAGTTTATGCAGAAGCGTGAAAGCGGTCTCATACCGGGATAGACCCAGTTGTCTCTGAAACTGCACGGCGGATATGCCCGGCGTCTGGCTGGCGATCAGATAGGCTGCCCAGAACCAGACGCTCAATGCAGTGTGGCTGTTCTCCATCACCGTTCCGACCGTCAGCGCAGCGTCTTTCCGGCACTTTCGGCAACGCAGAACGCCAGGGCGGTTCGCAAAACGAAAAGGCTCAGCCATCACTTGACAGGAAGGGCAGACGAAACCGTTGCGCCATCGCGCTTGCTCCAGATATGCCGCGCAGGCCGCATCGTCGGGAAACAAACGCTGAAACTCAGGCAGCGAGTGCGGAAAGGGAAGATCGTCGCGCTGGAGAACGTCGGTATTCGTCGAATGAGAAGGCACTTGCACGGTTACACCGCAATACCAGGATCGGCACAACACTATACCTAGTGGGTGTGGGTGTAAACCGGATAGGCACGGTTGATTGGAATAAAAAGCCCTGCCACCAGAGGAGAAGCGGCAGGGTAATCTGCGTAGTTCCCTTTTCTAGTCGCACCGTATCCCATGGGGAACCCAAAAACTGCTCAATTCTGATCAGCTCAACGCGACAACGCAACAAGGGTCGATCAAAAAATAACGCGCAACCCGCCAAAGTCATTGGTCTTATTTCGCATCGAACGGTAGGTAGGAGTCCACCCGATGACGGATGCAAGAGGTCAAAAGGACCGGCCCGGAGCCGGTTCGTATTGTTTGGAGATACAAGTTGATGGCGCTCCAATCAACTGTTACTTCAACAGCCATCCGACGACGGGAAGGGTGGAGATTGTGAAGATAATGCCTCGCGGCTACCCAGATGAGCTTCTCAAGGACTTTCCCGACGAAGATTCGGGTTGGGCATGGGCCAGGAACGAAGTTCGGCTTAGGCGATTGCCATAGCCGCAGCTTTTCGCTTGGGAGAAATTGCGTTCCCGATCGCCTGCCGCATCATCCGCCGGTGCACACCATGCTCCTTGGATAGTCCCTCGATCGTCTCTGCGGCCGCGCAGCCTCATCCGACGGCACACTCCCTTCACGCTTCGCAGGGATCAAGACGCCGCAAAGGGTCTCCGAAACGGTGCCGATCGCATGGTGCGGCCTGTGGACGGCTCAAGTGCTATCGCCTCCGGCCTGGAGTCTGTGAGGCCGTTTCTCAGTTTTCAGTTTCCATGATTCTTCCGCTCCCGTTTCTGTTGATACATGAGACCGTCTGCCTGAGCTAACAGGTCCTCAATGGAGAGTTGTCCCAGCGAGTCATCGGAAGTGAGGATGCCGACACTCAGTGAGAGCTGGAATTCCCGGCCCGCCCTGTCGTTGCTCTGCTGCACCGTTCGGGCCAGCCGCTGCTCCAGAATCTCCCGGGAGTGCGGGCGAGCATCAACGGCAGTCACCGCGAATTCATCGCCCCCAATCCGTCCGATTATGTCCGATTTGCGAAAACATTCCCGCAGCACAGCGGCGACGGCCTGGAGTGCGAGATCACCTTCCTTGTGCCCACGAGAATCGTTGATCTCCTTGAATCGGTCGACGTCCAAATAAAGGAGTAAGAACGATGACTTCTTGCGCGTCGCCAGTTTCCACTGTTGCTCGGCCAGGAGAAGAAATCCCCGGCGGTTGTAGAGTCCAGTGAGAGGATCGGTCACAGTCAAGACGCGCAAACGTGATTGTCGCCTCACTACGGTGAGCCACGCTGACATCCCAAGGATCACGATGGTGAGGAGTCCCACCACCCACCCGGCATGAGTTGCGGTCCACCACGGGCCTTTTTCGAGAACGACAAGGTCCGCAGGAGCGAAGAAGAATCTCGAAGGAGCGTGCCTCGTGAGCCTCATCTGCATTCGCGGCACAAACGCCGGTGATCCTGACCAGGCTTCCGATGGCAAGTTCACGGCGATTCTGCTCCGATGCGAAAAGCCTCGCGGTAAAGACCGACGGTCCATCCCGGAAGAAGAGCAGTTCTTGATCGGCGCCTGGTAACTCTTCAACCAATCGACCTTTGAGCTGAACCAGAACAGAATCATAAGGCGCTGAGGGAAATCCATCCTGCTCCACAATCATGCCGGAAGCGGTTTCTGGTAACGCAGCGGGTGGCTGTGCTGCACCGATTACGCGGAACACGGCGTCATCCAGTTTAGGCGAGTAGCGGCCTGCGGCAGGGAAGCCAACCGCGTCCAATCTTGTGCCCAGGGCAACAGGTGTTGTCTGCCCGCTTTGGATGAAAACCCCCTGAGGTCCATCCTGCAAGTAAAGCCCTTGGCCTGGCTGCGAGTAAGTGACAACTCCCTGCACTCTGATTCGGCTCAGCGCTCCTGCCTGATTGTCAAACCGCAGCAGGCCGCCGAGGGTCATGATGGGAATGTCAAACGGGTCGGCAGGGGCCGGTTTTTCCACTTTCAGGTCACCCAGATTTGAGACGAACAACCTTAGGCCGACGAACTGCCTTTTGTCGTTAAAGACTGTGCCGCAGACGCCGCGAACAGAAACTGATGAAGACGGCAACCGGCCGAGTCCTGCCTTGGTGAAGTCGTGAACCCGCACCGTAACCAGATTGCCGCCGCCGATATCGATTTCAAGAAAGAGTACGGATCGTCCCCAGCTTGGTTTAACGGCTGCGGACCGCACGATTCCTCGGATGGCAATCCACTGGCTGTCTTGCTTCCCCCCGGCAAGCTTGTCCAAGCCGAGAAAGTGCGCAGCCGGCAACTTGCCTTGACCTCGCGCAGTCACACTTTCAGCAATGACGATCGGTGCGAATAGACCGGAGCCGGTGACACCTCGTACTTCCACCGATTGCCCCGCCTGGAGTTCGGGAGAGTCGTTCGTCCGATCCACTGAAATGCCCGCGGTTGTGTCCTGGAAGAAGAACGATGACTTCCAGCCGGAAAGACCGGTAACAACACCACGCAACCGGACCGGCCGCCCTTGACGAGCCTGCTCAGGAGTGAGGGAGCGTACATCGCGGATCGTGGTCAGCTCGGGGAGAGGCTGAGCGCAGAGTTGTCCCGCCGTCCCGGCAACGCCGTACACCAAGACAACACACGCTAGTGCGAAGTGATTCCTGGAAATCTGTTTTCTTGCCAGTAATCAACCCCCTGCCCACGCCTTTCCAAGGCGGGCTCAAAGATACTCCGCCGTCAATCGCCGGAGCAAATACAAGGTCTCTTGTGAGAAAGATCGAATTGGATCATGCGCAGCAGTTGGGCGCTGGAGTCGGGAGTGCGGACAAATCTGTGGAGCTGGGCGCCGGTGACGTCGAACTCTTCGGACCAGTAGGCGATGCCCGAGGCGATCTTGGGGTTAATCTCTTTGGGGTTGTGAGAGCCCTTGGTGGCATTGTCTTTGCGAATCGCGCGGGGTTCAGAGCCTCTGGGAGCGTCGCGGTGCTCGGACAACGCAGCAGCAGTGCTGCGTTCACTCACATTAGCGCCCCTCCAGAAGCCATGCTGTATCAAGTTGCACGCCCGCGCCATGAGGTGCGCTCAATGCCTGGCCGCCCAGATCTGGTGCGAATGCAAGGCATCGCTACCGGCTCCACATCGTCGGGACGAGCATTTGTGCGCCCGTTGCGCGGCGTTCCTTCGTTGCGCATGATGCGGTGGTTAACGCGGCAGGTCTGGTGCCGGGGCTTGAGGCCCGGACTAGTTGCACAACCTGAGGAATGGAGTCCGGCAGGTGCCGGGTGAGCGAAGCAGGCCAACTCAGACAGGCGAACCGTGCTAAAGGTACGAATAGCTATTCTTCGACCAGCAGGACATACAGCAACACGTCCTGTGATGTGGAATACGTACAGGGCTCGTGATCTCCTCGGCCCCAATCCCATCGATGCTTTTTCCCGTTGGTTCCTCTTGTAAGGTTTGTTCTCGTTCATGCCCGTCATTACCCACGTTTTGGCTTCCATTGAAAGTTGCATTTTCTGTACTCATGGCTTCCCTTCCCTTGGTGATGATTAGCGACTATAGGCATCGGCCCCGGCTTGAATCCTGTAAACAACTGTCAGCTTTGCGAGGAGTGTCCGGACTGCCGCCACAACCGCATAAGTGAGCCCTGATTCTCAAGCCGAACCTGATCGATCGCGTCCCTCGTTGGTACGGTTCTTCCCTTCACATCGCAAGTGGGTTCGCGATTGGCTTTGGCCGCGCTCGTCAGGGTTTGAGCTTGGGACAAGCGGTGCAGATGGGCTCGGACGTTACGAATTCTCGTGCGTGTTGTAGTCATATGGACCCCCGTGGTTAACATGCACCATAACCTGCGCTTTTGCTGTACCCGATTGCTCACCCTCTCCCTTCACCCCTCTCACTCACGCGATCTGGGTTGCCCCCGTGATCGCCTCGGAAGCGGCCATCGGGCTAACGGGCTGCAAGAGCAGTACGGCGCAATTGGATTCCTCGCTACCACGAGGCGGCAAAAAGCTGCAAGCTGGCGCCGTACTCCTGAGTATCTTTGGAGGAGCGGGGAGGCGCCCTGGAGATCGTCTCCGCTCTGGAACACGGGACCGATATCGGACGATGGGGAGTGTGACCTCGAAAGCGATTGGCCGCTGTCGCGCTAACGGTATTCGCATCGCACGACCTCTGTGCTTCACCTAACGCGGTATGAGTAACGCACTGGCTATCTCAGTCCTTGATCTCGTGGGAATGCGCACCGGTGAGTCCGCAGGCTCCGCAATTTCTCGCTCAGTAGATTTGGCGGAGCATGTTGAACGGTGGGGATACAAACTCTACTGGCTCGCAGAGCACCATTCAATCGGGGGGCTGGTTTGCTCGGCCACGCCAATCCTGATTGGCCACGTTGCCGGGGCAACGAAGACGATCCGCGTTGGCAGCGGAGGCGTGAGGCTCCCAAACCACGCTCCTCTAGTGGTTGCCGAACAGTTCGGTACGCTAGATGCGCTCTATCCTGGGCGAATCGATCTCGGTCTGGGACGCGCTTCTGGTGGAGACTCGCACACGATGCGGGCGCTTCGAAGGGGCTTGCAGCAGAGTGGAGAGGATTTTCCCGAACTTCTTCGGGAGTTGCGAAGCTACCTTGGTGTTATCAACGCGGATGTTCTCAACGAGTTTCCGACGCAGTTTCAGTCCGAGAATATAACGGCGAGTATTGATGATGTATCTGGTTGCTTTGGATTGCGCCGTTCGGAGTACTTCCGGCCGTGGTCTGCATCAAATAATTTGTTCAGTCTGAGTCATTTTGCTCGTCAGACGACTGATTGACTGCCGTAATTCCGCTTTCCTTCTCATCCGGAGTGCTGGTCTTTGGAATTGGGTTTAGGTTGCATTCGTGATGGCGAGGCGGTGCAAAGTGTGAGGAACCTCGAGGGTCTTCTGGGAATTTTCCCTGTTACCGAGGTGGAGGTTCTGCCTGATTGGTGCTGAGCGGCCTGGGAGACGGCGTGGCCTATCGAGGGCATGTCACCGGGGGTACGTAGCGTGGTCCCAGCGAGGTTCGCGATCTTGGAGTCCATTGATCTGGCGCATGACATCTTGAACTGGGTGTTTCACAAAGTGTGCCAGCGGACTACCGAGACTTGGAGTGCGGCGTGTTCACCTTCTCTGCCTCCGCGGGTCCGATTTGCTTGACGACGTTATGCTGTCAAGCTCCGCATGTTTCTCTGTCGTCTCCTTCGTCATTCTCTTCAGATGAAAAGAATACTGCATTTCTGGTCAATTGCGCTCATCCACGCGAACGCTTTGGCGTTAAGGTACTCGGAAATGAAGAGCAAGTCCGCTCTCCCGTTCCACTTGGATGTGCAGGTAGCAAAGGGGCGTTTTTCTTGGAGGTAACGGATGAGGCAGGCCGCAAGTGATTTTCGAGTCGCATCATCATGGAGTTGCGTGTTGCTCGTGGCACTTCTGATTGTCACACCGAACTCCGCGACCCATGCACAGGAATTTCGAGCTGTTATCACTGGACAGGTGACTGATCCATCGGGCGCTGTGATTAAGAATGTCACCGTGACCGCTGTCAACATTGCGTCCGGCACCTCCTACACGAACAAGACAACCGCTCAAGGGGTCTACTACATTCCCTATGTGCTTCCCGGAACCTACACAGTCACAGCCGAGCAAACTGGATTCAAGATAGCGGTTCAGGATAACGTCCTTCTGACGGCATCACAGTCGTTCGCTCAGAATTTCAAGCTGGTTTTGGGATCGGTGGCCGAAACGGTGGAAGTAACTGCAGCCCCACCGGAGATTGAGACCGCCAGTGGCTCTGGCGGGACTGTAATCGACTCGCGAGAATTGGAGAGTGTTCCCTTGAATGGCGGCCAGGCTTACATGCTGATCGGTGCTACTCCCGGCAGCCAATTCACTACGACCTCGTTCGGGCCTGGGGTGGGCAATTCCGGAACCCGTGGTTGGGATGTCACTAACTCATACACCATGGGCGGTGGCATCGTCGGCAACAATCAGTTCACGCTGAATGGAACCAACATCACCCAGCAGACTGGCTACCACAATCAGAATCCCGGAGCCTGGAATGTATCTCCTAACATCGACGCCGTGCAAGAAGTCAACGTAATGACCACCACATACGACGCCAGATACGGCCGGACCAGCGGCGGCACAGTCAACGTGGTGACTAAGAGTGGAGGCAACAAGTTCCATGGCAGTTTGGACGAGGCTTACGAAGGGGCCTTGATGAACGCCGACACGTTTCAGAACAACCTCGCTGGACTTCCCAGGAATGGGATGGTTCAGAATCAGTTTCATGGGACAGTTGGCGGGCCCGTCCGCAGAGACAAGCTGTTTTTCTTTTTTGGTTTCGAAGGGTACAGGGAATCGCTGGCGTCAGTAGTCAAGACTCATGTGCCTCCAGCTTATCTGCGACCGGGATACAACGGGAACGCTGGCGTTGATTTTAGCCTGGTCGGGACAATGGACCCTTCCGAGTTCCCCTCAGGTCTACCCGTCTTTGAGCCCGGCACTGCTTACTGCCTGGATGGCGGTCCGGTATCCGCCTGCAATGACAACCATGTAGCCCAGACGGCTTTTCCGGGCGACGTGATACCCAGTGCACAGATCAACTCAACTGGGGCCGCGATTCTCGCGTACGCGCCCCTCCCGAACATATCCGGCGCCATGAATCTGGCGAGCGGCGGCAACTACCTTGGGCCTACACCGGATCTATACCGTTACAACCAGCCGATGGTCCGAGTCGACTTCAACCTGACGCAAAACACCAAACTGTACAGCTTTTTCGAATGGCAGCCTGGTCATGAATACCGCAGCAACAATGGCCTCTCCGGCGTTGCTGCCAATGGGAACATCAATTGGATCAGGGAGAATTGGGCAGCCACGCAGGATATTACACATGTCTTCTCACCCACTCTGCTGGGCGATTTCAAATTCTCATTCACTCGCTTCTGGACTTCCACGCCGGATGGTAATCTAGCAGACGCCGTGAATCCCAGCACGATTGGGCTCACAATGCCTCTTCCACCGACCACTTCGCAGAAGGATCTGCCAGAGATCACAGTCGGCGACAACTGGGGCTCCGGGATCATCGGAGGAGGCACTATTTTTGGGAACCAGCCCGGGGTGGACGCAACCAACAACATCGGCTTTGATTCGGACTTCACGAAGACCTGGGGGGCGCACAATCTTCACGTTGGAGGCTCCGCATATGAGTTTCAATACGGCGACCCAGGTTTCGTCGGTTCCGCAAACGGGAATTTTGGCTTTGGCTCTGGATTTACCCAGTACAACCCTCACAACACTGGCTGCTACCCAGTGACGCCCGGCGGCGGGAACCCCAATAACTGCACGGCCCAGGCAACGGCGAACGGTTCCGGATTGGCATCCCTCTTGCTTGGCTACCCTACGGGTGGTGGCGTTGACTGGAACGGTACCATCTTCGAAGGCCAGCCGGTATTTGCGATCTACACGCAGGACGACTGGCGTGTGACTCACCGTCTGACGCTCAACCTGGGAGTGCGCTACGACGTGCAGCGCGGCCTGCGGGAGAGACATAATCATCTCAATCGCGGCTTCTGTCTTACCTGCGTGAGTCCGATCACCAACGATTCCACCTACCAGACCAACATTGCCAATATCAACAACAATAGCGCCTGGGCCGCGGCGGGCATAACTGCCCCCTCGACTGTGTATGGAGGCATCGAATTCGCCGGTGTCGATGGTCAGTCGCGGGACGCCTACGACACAGATTGGGGAAATGTCGGACCCCGCATCGGGTTTGCATTTGCCCTCGACCCCAAGACAGTGGTCCGCGGAGGATTTGGTATCACTTATTCGTTCGGCTTGGAGGGGGGATCCAGCCTTGGCCAGACCCAGTCGACGGGCTATATTAGCAGCTTGGATGGGAACAATCCTACCAACTACTTTCAACAAGGCTCCCCGTTTCCGACAGGTCTGAATCAACCGCAGGGCGACTCATTGGGGTTACTGACAGGGGTTGGAAGTTGCTGCCCGCAAGTTGACTTCCCGGGGCGGAAGATTCCGAGGGAGAAGCTTTTTTCATTCGGAATACAGCATGAGTTTCCGGGAAGAGTCGTCCTGGATGCGAGATACGCGGCAAATTACTCCAGCAAACTGCGCACATTTCTGTGGATCAACGGAACGGCGACGCTGGCGGCGACAAAGGCTGCGATTGCCAATCCAGCCATCTGGGACCAGCAGGTACCCAACCCTTACTACGGCGTGGCATCGATGATCGCGGGAGGATGCGGACAGGGCACAACCGTGGAGGCCATCGACCTGATCTTGCCGCTGTCGCAATATTGCTCTGCCGGTGGCAATACACTGGTCGGGGATTATAACGCGCCGCTCGGGCACAATTGGTACAACGGTCTGGAAGTTAAGGCTACTCGACGAATGTTTGGCGCCGGAGGCCGAGGTCTTACATTCCAGCTCTCATATACCTGGTCAAAAACAATCAATGGGGACGGCTACCAGAACGGCTGGCCCTATCAGGACCCATCCCAGCAGCACTGGATTGCTGGCTCTGATCGTACACATGTTCTGGGTATCACCAGCGTCTGGGACCTCCCGGTTGGGAAGAATTCCATGTTCCTGAACAGTCCATCACAGCCTTTGGGTCTAATCATCAACAACTGGACATTGAGTTCTGTGATCGCCGGTCAGAGTGGAACGCCGGTAGGGATTGACACCGGTCAGTATTACTCTTGCTCCCACAGCTATGCCCCCGACGCGAAACCCTCGGTTGGACAAGGGCGCTGGTTCTACGCAAACCCCAGTTGCTGGCAGGGCATCCCGCAATGGGGGTTGTCGGATCTTGTGGGGGAAACCTCTCAGATACGCACACCCACAATCGCAAACGTCGATCTCTCCCTTCAAAAAAGCACACCGATCAAAGATAGTTTGAACTTCATCCTCCGTCTCGACGCTTTCAATGCGTTCAACTCTGTGCTCTTCCCTGGCCCGAATACCAATCCCGGAGCTGGACCCGCTACTTATACGCCAGGAAACGGCTGGAGCGGTTTCGGCACTGTCAACGAGGTTCAGCAGAACTTCCCGAGAGTCCTTCAGGTCTCCGGCAAAATCACATTCTGAACACCTGAAAGTACCCGGTTCATGGGACGATGTCGGCAAACGCAGGAGTCGGGTCCGTACGACCCAAACGTCGTGCCGATGTAATTGGTGTTGAGCAAACTGGACAGACATCGTGCTGAAAACTTTGGCCAGAAAAACCGTGACGTTGGCTGGGGTCTGCTTTCTATGTGTGGCGGCCAGCGGCAACAACGAACCTTCCGGGCCGTCTGACTATTCTCAACAAGCAACGGTCGGGGTCCGCACTTTGCAACAATGGTACTCACAAGGTTCCGGCCTCTACGCGTCGCCATCAGGTTGGTGGAATGCCGCGAACGCAATTACCGTGCTCGCAAACTACTCGAGAGCTACGGGCAACACTCAATATCTTTCAGCGATTTCCAACACATTTAGGAATGCAAACAAGGCAAATGGCACCGTCAACTTCATCAACACATACGATGATGACGAAGGCTGGTGGGCGCTGGCCTGGATTGACGCCTACGACCTGACGGGTAAGCACGCATATTTGACGATGGCCGAAACGATATTTGCGGACATTGCCGGTGAATGGGACACGAC
>Ga0302320_10020949_pt1 | contig 13000 bp, 13 predicted proteins | sample Bog_T0_3_FD_202130 | JGI IMG/M metagenome (GOLD analysis project Ga0302320, IMG submission 202130) | Peat permafrost microbial communities from Stordalen Mire near Abisko, Sweden - Bog_T0_3 | ecosystem: Environmental > Terrestrial > Soil > Wetlands > Peat | place: Sweden: Abisko, Stordalen Mire...
AGTTTGGGCGTAGTACGGCTGGACCGGGATTCCACCCTGGGTGGCGAAAGTCTTGTCAGGCCCCGGCATTGTTTTGATTGTAGTGTGCGGTCGATTCCGGTTCGTTCGCGTTTTTTTGCGATTTTTTGGGCACGTTATTCCCGGGCCGCAAACAGGGCCTTGCGCCTCGCCTGAGCTTCAAAGAGGCGAGACAGGGCGCGCTCATACTGGCGATCGCAGCGGGTCTCGTAACGATTCATGAGTTCGAGCGAACGAGTTTGCCGGGCGAGGGTGGTGAAGGCGAGGTAAGCGGTGGTGGCGGGGTCGAGAGGCGAGATGCCGGTGGGGGCGGAGTGTTCGATTCGCGCGTCCCGCTCAGCCTGGATCTGGTGGTGGATGCCGGCCTTTTCCATGCCGACGAGGCGCATCTGACGCCACTTGCTGAGGGCCATGGTTTCGACGAAGGAATCCTCCATGGGGCCTACGGGTGAGAAGGTGTCTTCGAGGTGTTGGATGAAGCGCTGGAAATGGTCGAGGGATTCGCCTTCGAGGAGGATGGTTTTGGCGAGCATGCCGTGGCGGAGGCTGTTGCGGGCGGAGATGGCCTTGCCTTCGGGGGTTATGGGGCCGCGGGATTTTGCTCCGTTGATGCGCGCGGATTCGCGTTGACGCTCGGTGGAGGTGATCTCCTGGGGCTCGGCGGCCGGTTGGAGGTTTTGATCGATGTCGTTCATATGCGACCTCAGAATTACATTGAAGGTTGTCGGACGGAACGGGTTTGGGGGGTGAGGCTTGGGTGGGTGTGCGTTATCAAGAGGTTGTGGGGAAATATTTATTTTTGGAATCTGTGACCGTCGATTTTGGCTCCCGCGCGGAGTGCGATTCCTCTGCGGCAGTGCCCGTCTATGATACGGGGTCTCTGAACAGCGCACGGAATCCTTCCTGCTCGAAGTGGCGGTCATTGGTGAGCGCTTCCGAGAGCCCTTCCCTGCGCATGGTTTCCATGGAAACGCAGTCGGTCAGGCTGTAATGCTTGTCGGGGCGCCGAGCGAAGAAATCGAGGCCGGAGAGGAAGGAGCGGCGGCTCTGCGGTATCACGCGAATGGCGGCGCTCGCCAAGATGCCCGCGACCGAGGACGCTGCTTCGACGCGGATGAGTTCGGGCGCCCCGGCGAAGAAAGTGAGATACTCGGCGAGCACCTCGTCGGTGGTTACGATCAATGAGCTTGCGCGATCCAGCGTAATTTTCAAGGCGCGCTGGTGGGCGCTGTCGGATATCGGCCAGGGCGATCCAATAGAACGTGTCTGAGGTTTCTACGGACGTTTGTGCGCGTGGCGCCCAACCATGGCGAAGAGCGCTGTCACACGTCTCTTTTCGGCCATCCGTAAATGTAGTGATCATGCTGGCTTGCGCCGTCACGCGGCATGCGGGCCATAGCGTCCGTGGGCACGTTGCGCATCCGCTCCAGAACGATATCCGCCGCCGTTTGCAGGGGCTTCTCTGCGTCCGGCTGGCGCTCGGTGAGGATACGCTCCAGAGCCTCGCGAATGAGGTCGTTGACGGTCAGACCTTTGGCCTCAGCCATGGCGATGAGGTTGGCCTCTTCCTGAGGTTGAAGCGGGAGAGTGATGGTCATGATCCTCTTCCATTATGCCTTTTGTGTGGGCAGACGGAGAGATCGATTTGGTTAGCAGTTGCCCGTGGGCTCGTAGAGCAATATTCACACGGATAAAAACGTTATGCAGCGATGTCGCCGAATTTCCCGATTTTCACCGATCCCTCGGGAAAAACGGCGCGGATTTCCAGTTCGCCTCCCATGGCGCGTATGAAATCGGCCAGGGTGCTGACGTACATGTCTGTGCGTTTTTCGATGCGGGAGATCACGGATTGGTCTTTGCCGAGGATTTCAGCAAGCCGCGCCTGCGTCATCGACCGCGCCTCGCGTAGTTCGTGAAGCGCATATTCCGCGATTAGTTGGGTCGCCCTGGCTTCGGCACGGCTGCGGGCGGCGGGGGGCATCTCTTGAATCAGTTCCTCAAATTTGCGGGCCATCAGATCAGTCCTTCCTGCTTCAGTTGCGCGATGTGTTCGTCGTAGATCCGGTCTGCAAGTGGAATGTATTCGCCGTACCAGCGATCGTTTCCCGTTTTGTCTCCGCCAATGAGCAGGATCGCCGCTCGCCGAGGATCGAAGGCATATAAGATCCGGTAAGGGCGGCCTTCGTGCTGGATTCGCAGTTCCCTCATGTGTGGATGCCTCGACCCCGCTATTCCGGACGAATACGGAAAGCGCAGCGATGGGCCGTGGGTTTGTAGCAATCGCACGACCGGAACGATGCTTTCCTGCTCCTCGACCGTCAAATCGTTCCACCAGACGCCGAATTGGTCCGCGACTTCGACGTCCCAATTCACAGTTCAATTATGCTCTGAAGTGCATATCGAGCGCAAGGGCTAAGCCTATGACCGGCGATCCCAATTCTCCTGCCAATTCAGTACTCCCAGGTCTCGTGGCGTACGGGGAGGCGGTTGAGCATCTCGCGTCGGCGGCGCCATTCGGGAATCAGCGAGTTCATCAGGGTGGTAAAGCGGGTGTTGTGGGTGGGCTCCAGGAGGTGCGCCATTTCGTGGACGACTATGTATTCGAGGCATTCCCTGGGTTTTCGGGCGAGGTCGGTGTTGAGGCGGATGCTGGCTGAGGAGCGGCTGCAACTTCCCCATTTGGTTTTCATTCTTTGGACGAAGAAGCGCTCTACTTTCACTCGCATGAGCGGCTCCCATTTTGCGATCACGGCGGGAACTGCGTCTTTTAGCTGCTGGCGATACCATTCGTCGAGGACTGCCTGCTTTTTTTCTTCGCTTGAGCCTGGGCGGATCTGGAGAAGGATGTGAGAATGCTTTAACTCCACCGAAGGTGCGGCGTCTTTTTCGATTACCTTCAGGAGATAGCGCTTTCCCCAAAGGTAGTGGCTTTCGCGGTCGAGATATTCGCGCGGGGTTTCGCGTTCCTGCTCGTTTACTTTTTTCTGCTGTTGCCGGATCCAGCCGAGTTTGGCTATGGCGAAGAGGCGGATGGTGCTCAAGTCCATCCTGAGGGGTGCGGAGATTCGGACTTTTCCCGTGGGTGGGTAGACGCTCAGATGGACATTCTTGATGTCCTTTTTCACCACGTCCACGGCAATTTCTCCCAACTGGATTTGCGTGACCATCAGTATTCTTTCTGCTGTTTCACGATCAGAAAGATTCGCCCGACTTCCGCCTCATTTTGCAGCACTCCGTAGAGCGCGGCCTTGATTACCATCTCGCGGGATTGGATGCCGCGCCAGGCGTCGGGCCGGGTATTTCTGACGGCGTCGTCGATCTTCAGCGCCAGATCGCGGTTCTGGCCGAGGTTGTTGTAGAGCGCGCGACGTCCGGGCGTATCGACCTCATCGGGCGTGTCCTCGGCCTGACCCGCTTCGACCCGCTTCGCAAGTTCGGCGATGCGCTTGAGATATTCCTCGTATTCGATCGCTCTGGATTTGCGGGCGGCGATGATTTCGTCAAGCAGCGCGGACATCTTGTCGTAAAAGGCTGGGTCGTTGAGGTGCTCTTTGATGATTTTCCTGCGGACGTTGTTTTCGATGGTTTCGGCGATGGCGTTCTTGTCGCTTCTAATGCCTTCGGGCATGCGGTTGATGGCGTCCGCGATACCGGTTTTGACGATCAGTTCGAGGAGGGACATGTTATCGAAGGGCGAGATTTTGCGCGGCTCGTCGGCTTCGATGTAGGTATCGATGAGGTGCCGCATGTCGGCTTCGTAGGTTTTCAGGTCGAGCGATTCTCCGCTGGCCTTGCGGATGATCTCGCGCAGTTTCAGATATTGGTCGAGGGTCTGGCGGATGTCTTTGATTTCCGCGACGCTGTAGCCGGCGGCTTCGAGCTCGTCAGCTATATTGGCGAAGGCGCGGATGAGACCGGCCATGGCTTTGTAGAATGCGGCGCGCTGCGGTTCCCGTTCCTTGAGGTCATCCGGAATTTCGGTGTTGCCGCAGAAATAATGAATGTGTTCCAGTTCGCCGGCGGGCGGTTCGACCGGCTCGCACAACATGGCGACGGCCTCGAGGGCGCTATCAAGACGCTCGCGGCCTTTCTTAAGGCGATCTTTGAGGAGGATTTGGGGATCGACGCCGCTGCCGTCGCTGCGATCCAGTTCGGAGGTGTACACAGCAATGGCGTTTTCGACTTTCTTGAAGAGGTCTTTGTAATCGACGATGTAGCCGAATTCCTTGTCTTCGGTGTCGAGGCGGTTGGTGCGGCAAATGGCCTGAAAGAGCCCGTGATCCTGCATGGACTTATCGATGTAGAGATAGGTGCAGGGCGGCGCATCGAAGCCGGTGAGGAGCTTATCCACCACGATGAGAGCTTCATGTTGGCGGGCTCTTTTTTGAACAGGTCTTTGGCGCGATCCTCGTAGGTTTCGGTCTTGGTCATGCCCGGCGCGGCGTCAGTGTCTTTCAGAAGTTCGGTGTAGGTGTGGTAGATGAATTCCTTGTCCGACTCACTGTTGGCGCCGGTGTCTTCGGTGGTGATGTCCCGAGTCATCGGATTGTAGGAAGTGATGACGGCGCACTTTCCTCTGAACGGAGTCTTGGCGAAGAGAGTGAAGTATTTGCAGGCTTCGTAGATGCTTGAGGCGACGAGGAGGGCGTTGCCGCGATCTTCGTTGAGGCGCGGCTTCACGCTGAAGTCGAAAACGATGTCGCTCACCACGCGATCCATGCGGGATTTGGAACTGAGCACGCTCTGCATGGTGCCCCAGCGCTCACGCAGGGCGGCGCGCTGCCAGTCGTTGAGGCCCCTGGTTTTGGCGTCGAACCAGGCGTCTATCTTTTCGTTCGAACCCAGGCGCTGGTCGATGTCGCGCGCTTCGTAGATGAGATCGAGCACCACTTCGTCCTGCACGGCTTCGCTGAATTTGTAGGTGTGGATGTAGCCGCCGAAGACTTCGAGGCTGGTCTGCTTGTCCTTCTTGAGCAGGGGCGTGCCGGTGAAGCCGATGAAGGTGGCGTTGGGCATGATCGCCTTCATGACGCGGTGCAGCTTTCCGCTCTGCGTGCGGTGGCATTCGTCGACGAAGACGAAAATTTCGCCTACGGTCTGGCTGGGTTGGGCTTGCAGTTCGGCGATGAACTGCTCGAAATTATCCAAATTATCAATGCCTTTGCGGCCGAATTTGTGGACGAGCGAGCAGAGCAGGCGCGGCCTTGCCTGGCCGAGTTGCTTCATCAGGTCGCGCCCGCTGCCGGTGCGCTTGATGGGCTCGCCCGATTCGGAAAAGACGCCTTCGATCTGTTTATCGAGCTCATCGCGGTCGGTGACGATGACTACGCGGGCGTGGGGCCTGTTTTCGAGTATCCATTTGGCGAGGAGCACCATGACGATGCTTTTGCCGCTGCCTTGGGTGTGCCAGATGATTCCGCCGCGGCGCTCGCGCACGTGCTTCTGCGCCGCTTTGATGCCGAAATATTGGTGGACGCGGGGCAGTTTCTTCATGCCGCCGTCGAAGAGCACGAAGTCGTGGATGAGCTCGATGAGCCGGTCTTTGGCGCAGATTTTGAGCAGGTACTTGTCGAGCTTGAAGCGGGTATCGTCCTGTTCGTCTTCCTTCCAGCGCAGGAAGTATTTTTCGGGCGTGCCGACGGTGCCGTATTGGAGGCCTTCGGAGTCGTTGCCGGCAAAGATGAACTGGACGGTGCTGAAGAAGGGCGCGTTGAATTCCGCCTGCTGGTTCGAGATGTTCTGGCGGATGCCGTCGCCGATGGAGATGCGGCTGTTCTTCAGTTCGAGCACGCCTACGGCGATGCCGTTGACGTAGAACACGATGTCCGGGCGGCGTTCGTGATTGCCGTTGAGGGTGACCTCCTCGGCGATGGCGAAGTCGTTTTTCCCCGGCTCTTCCCAGTTGATCAGCTTGACGGTTTCGGTGACCTTGCCCGCTTCGATCTTGACGGGAACTCCGTAGCGCAGCTTTTTGTAGACTTCCTTGTTGTTGCCGTAGAGGCCGCGGGTGTGGTGGTTGGCCTCGGTACGGAAGTCGTAGATTGCCTTGCTGATTTGCGCGGGGTTGTAGCCGGATCTCGTCAGGTGCGCGGTGAGCAGTTCGTCTTCGATGTTGCTGTTGTTGTCGCGGTCGCTCCGGTCGCCGAGGTAGCGATAGTGCAGTTCGTCGCGGAACAGGGCGATGACGCGATTCTGCGTGGCGCGCTCGGGTTGGCCGATGTTCATATCAGGCGGATTCTCCCGGTCAGGAGGTTTTGCGCCATGCCTTGCTTGATTTGACGGGCTTTGGCGAGTTTGGCTTCCAGAGCGGCGATCTCGGCGTCCAGGTCGGAAAGAACTCTGGCAATAGCCCCTTGCTCCGCAACGGAGGGTGGGAGATCAATCGGGAGGATCTTCACCAACCGCGCTGTGTAGCTCTGCTGCTTCGTTCCTTGACAGTACCGTAGTGCCAGATCGTCGCCGTGGCACACGTAATAGTGATACAGAAATGGCGTGCACAGCTCCGGGGTCGGGTAGATGGCCATGCAGGATTGATTGGTCGTGGCGGGGCTGCCGACGATTCCGCACGCGCCTCTGGTGCCTTCGGCCTCCATGCCCGTTATCGCCATCAGAAACGTGCCAACGGGATGCACCTTGAGGTTAGTCTTTTCGACCGCTTCCGTTGAGATCTTTTCGCGGGTATCTATAATGACGTTATAGTTGAGTTCGCCGCTGGAAATCCATTTAACATTGCCTTTGTAGTAATCCGGCCGGCCGCGGTATGGGGTCGCTCCACTGGAGCAATGCGCGATGACCTCGCCCAGTGGGCGCGATTTCCACTCCCCCTTGAAGCCGGCGAGACGCCGCCTCTTGCCGGTCAGCAGGTCCTGCATGGCGCCCTGTTTGATGTGCCGTTTCTTGGTGATTAGTTGCTCGATGGATTCTATGAGGGCGTCAGAATCGCTAAGTGCTTCAGTTATAGCTTCTTGTTCAGCTTTGGTGGACGGGAGCGGAATCGGGACCTTTTCAATTTTGTCTTTTGGCAGGTGCGCAATGCTCGTTTTCGTGACGAAGTTGAGCAAAAATCCCGTCGAAGCTAGCCTGTGCAAAACGTTCAGCATCAGCCGAACATTGTAGCCGCGTGTTGGGCGCAGTCTGTGGAGCGTCTTCTGGAAGTAGCATTCTTGGATTTCCTGCTTCCAGATTGCCGCGCGCCCAACCTCGCCGCCCTCGCATACGAGCAAATCGCCTGCCCGCAGCCGGAGGCGCTGGAGGTCCGGTGGTGTCAATTTAATCAGGCCAATGCTGTCGAGATCAATTCGCCCCCATTGAACCGCGCGATTGCTCAAGTAGGGTTTCGCGACGCCATCGTTTTTCTCAGCGTCCAGCATTTTTCCCAGTTGGACGGAGAACTCTTCGCCGACCGTGGAGACGCCCCAATCTTCCGGGATGACGCCGACTTCGGTCAATTTATAACCTAGTCTAACTTCCATGAGAATCCCATGTGCTGGAGGTGTCGCTCGACGGCATGTTCCAGTTCGGTCACCTTGGCGGCCAGTTGCAGTACCGGAGTCTCGTAGCGCTCTGCCAGCTCCTTCACGCGCTGGGTGAGTGTTTGGCTGATGCGGTCCATCTCGCCGTGGATGGTGGTGTCGAGGGCGGTGAGCCATTTGTCGTCCACTACCAGGATCTGGATCTCCGCCTCGGTGAGCTTCGGGTATTTGTCGTGGGTTTTGATGTCGAGGTCGGCCTCGGCGTCCTTGAGCGCGCGTTTAAGGGCAGCCTCTTGGTTGCTCAGTTCCAGCCAGGCATTGAGCAGCGTGGCCTCCTGGTCGTCATCTCCAGCTTGAGCGGACGCGGCTGCCGCCGCATGTCCCTGCCGGATTTCTTTTAGGCGGGCGACTACGCTCACCCGATTCAATTTCTCCAGTTCCGAGAACGCTCCCTCATCGCCTCCGTGCTCTTCCTCCATTTCCGTTGTGCGGGCCGCGATGTTTTCGCTCTCGGACTCCAGTCCGTGGATCTCCTCCTGCTCGGCGGCGAAGTATCGGGCTACGATCAACGCTTTCGGCACCAGATCGCAGGTCCAGCCTTTGTCCTTCTCCTTGCCCTTCTTGTCCGTTTCGATGATCCGATACGTTTCCGCTTTCCAGCCGTCGGCGGCGATCAGATAGCAATCGTCCTGCATGGTCTCGGCCCAGTAGTCCATCAGGTGCTGGTAGACGTCGTACTTATCGATAAGCTGCTTGCCAGTGTAGTGGGCGAGGAGATCTTCGGACAAGTCGGCGATGATCGCTTTGGGATGACAGCCGGCTTCGAGGCCCTTGAGAGTCGCGGCGGTGCGTTTACGCCATTTTGCGAATAGGGCGTTCATGGCTTTTATGAACGCGGCGAATTCCGGGTGATCGTAGATTGCGGGTTTGATGGCTGCTTTGTCCACGGCGAGATCCACATAGCCGGGACGATTGTCTTTAAATAGCGTCCTCCGGAGTTGCGGGCAGATGTCCCAGTAGCGCTGCAGGGCATCGACATCGGCGAAGGGAATGCCTCCGCGCAGGTGGCCGTCGATGTCCTGAATATCCTCTGGTTGCTGGCTGTCGATGTAGCGCGGGAGGTTGAGGTTGAAGTCGTTCTTCTCGATCTCTTCGACGCCCACCATGCGGGAGTATTTCGGCAACTCCAGACGCTTGTTGAAGACATCGACGATCTTGTGGATGTCCATGGCGCGGAGGCGATTCTTGTTGCCGTCCTTGAGGAAGCCGGCGCTGGCGTCGATCATGAAAATGCCCTTGCGGGCGTGGGCGTCCTGCTTGTCGAGGACGATGATGCAGGCGGGAATGCCGGTGCCGTAGAACAGGTTGGCGGGCAGGCCGATGATGCCCTTGATGTAGCCCTTGCGGATGAGGTTGCGGCGGATTTCGCCCTCGGCATTGCCGCGGAAGAGGACTCCGTGGGGCAGGATGCAGGCGCCTTTGCCGTGACTCTTCAGCGAGCGGAGAATGTGGAGGAGGTAGGCGTAGTCCCCTTGCTTGCCGGGCGGGGTGCCGAAGTGTTTGAAGCGGTCCCAAGGGTCATTGAGGGGGTCGATGCCGTTGCTCCAGCGCTTATCGCTGAAGGGCGGATTGGCGACGACGAAGTCGAAGGTCTTGAGGGTGTCGCCATCTTTGAAGAGCGGATTCGCGAGGGTGTTGCCCTGGAGGATCTGCGCAATCGGGTTATTGTGCAGGATCATATTCATGCGCGCCAGGCCGGCGGTGGCGGCGTCTTTTTCCTGCCCATAACAGGTGACGGGTATGCGGGCTTCGTCGGCCACTTTGAGGAGCAGGGAGCCGGAGCCGCAGGTGGGGTCATAGACCGTGGTGCTGGTGGTGGCGCCGCTGTCGCGAATGCCGACGATCTGGGCGATGACGCGGCTGACCTCGGCGGGGGTGTAGAACTGGCCCTTGCTCTTGCCACTTTCGGTGGCGAAGTGGCGCATGAGGTATTCGTAGGCGTCGCCGAGGATGTCGTCGCCGTCGGCGCGGTTTTTGGAGAAGTCGAGGGCTTTGTTTTCGAAGATGGCGATGAGGTTGGTGAGGCGGTCGACCTTTTCTTTGCCGTCGCCGAGTTTGGTAGCGTCGTCGAAGTCCGGCATGTCGGAGAGCCGGTTAGCGTTCGCGAGCGGGGCGATGATTTTCTTGTTGATCTGGTCGCCGATGTCGGGTTTGCCTTTGAGGGCGACCATGTCTTTGAAGCTGGCTCCGGCGGGGATGGTGATGGGGGCGAAGGGGAGGTTGGCGTATTTGTCGCTGACGTATTTGATGAAGAGCAGGACGAGGACGTAGTCTTTGTACTGGCTGGCGTCCATGCCACCGCGGAGTTCGTCGCAGCTGGACCAGAGGGAGCTGTAGAGTTCGGATTTCCTTAGGGCCATCGGGGAATGCTTATTCTCTCATTGAATCCGGTTGGGGTGGTGTCGGGAGTGCTGTCGCCGGCGAACGGATTGGCCTTGTCGGGCGCATACGGAGCTTGCCGGAAACCAGGGTTTGTGAAATGTCCGCTCGCGGCGAGTCGATGTGAGGCGGGATATTCAGTCGATGACGACCTTCAAACGGAACTCCGCGGGGCTGATGAAGCGCATGCGGAAGACGGGGAGACCTTTGATTCTGACCGTGAAGGGTAAGGCAGAGGTGGTTGTTATGGATGCGGCGGCGTGGCAGAAGACGACGGACAGTGCAGAATCGCTGAAAAGCATCCGGCGGGGACTCGCCATGCGAAGAGGGCTGCAGGGCGATCGGTAGACGGGCAGGGCTGAGGGTTATAAGAGGGGGCGTGGGCAGATCGGAAATCTGCCCCACCGGACCAGGGATCCCACCACTAAAGCGTTTCTGCGTTCCTGCCGAAAGGGAATTGGGGGGCGATCCTAAGCTGAAGCGAATAAGTTGGTTCTTTGCGCTCGCGGCATGGTCCGCATGGCCGGCTATCCCGGAGGCGCAAGCCATAAAACCATTCCTTACGGGATCGTTCGTCATGTTTGACCGCAACCTGACGGCGCAGATGTGGCAGCACGAACTGGCCACACAGGCGGCGCTCGGCCACAAGATACTTATCCTCCCCGGAGACGGAACTCTCATGCCGAGCCGAGGCGACAGTACCGGTTTTACGGTGAATCCCCAAACGTTGATTTATCCGAGTGCCACTTTCCCGGCTTACCCTCCGCAGGAAGACAAGCTGGGAATGCTGCTCACCGCCGCCGATCAGACCGGGATGCAGGTCTATGTCGGGTCGCTCCAGACCTACGGAGCATGGTCCAGCGGTGACGAGTTCAACGCTCTCCACAAGTACGACCCTGTTATTGCGCGGGAGATCCTTGCTCTCTACGGTTCGCACTCCAGCCTCAATTCCGGCGGCGGAAACTGGTATTTCAGCCATGAGCTGTCGCTGAACTGGGTACGATTTTACGGCCCGACCTATTACGGCATAAGCGAACTTGGGACGTATGTAGCGCTCATGAAGACGATTGATGCACGCGCCCGAGTCATTGAGGCTCCGTTCTTCAAAAAAGCCGGATCGGGACCGATGCCGGGCCTGTCTTCGAGGGAAGCCGGAACATGCCTTGAGGTACTCGCATCGGGATCGCAGGTGGACATCGTCGCTCCTCAGGACGGGGCCGGGGTCCAGGACGGGGCTCCAGCAGTCTCCGAACTCGGGGATTACTATTCGGAGATGCGGGCCGCACTTGAGACTTCGATCGCATCCGGAACCGTTCAGCTCTGGACGACGATCGAAACCTTCGAAGCCGCTGTCACCGGAACGGAAAGCGCGAACGGTTGGCAACCGGCGCCGGTCTCTCGCATGAGGCAACAGATTGCGGCTGAAGCGCCTCACGTGTCCCAAATCATCGAGTTCATTTATGGTTGGGACATGTCGCCGGAAGCGACTTACACTCCGGTTGAAGCCGATACGCTCTTCGCCGAATATACCGGAGATCCCGCGGTTAAGACATCCTCCGCCGGCGGTGCCGTCTCCTACAGCATGTCTCCGTGGTGGAGCTATGGGGATACTGTTCCGTCGGAGCTCACAAACGGCACCGGGGGCGGATTCGGCCGGCCGCCCAGCGGCGATTGGGTAGGATTCATGGGCAATCCCACGGCAGCCGTCACAGTGACGGTCGACCTGGGTGGGCCGAGAACCGTTACGGATGTGCGGACGCTGTTCGCGGGATCGACCATGTCGGGGATCTATTTCCCGCAAGCCGTGGTGACGGAGTACTCCGGCGATAGCGGGGTTTCGTGGTTCCCACTTGGAAGCCCTCACGGTCAGAACGTGGGAATGGATACTCCGACATTATTCGCTATCGGATGGGTCAATGCAACGAATGGGACGCCGGTGACAGCCACGCAGGTGAGAGTCAGCGTGAATTTCTATGAGTGGCTCTTCGTCGGCGAGATCAAGGTTATGGGGGCGGGATCGCCAAGGGGCGGGGCATACTCCGCGATAGATAACGCCATCTCTATGAGGCATTGAGTTCGGCCCTCGAATCGCTCGCCTTCTGGCGGTTGCGGTGCACGGACGAGCTACTGCGCAATCTGCGTCGCATGCGCGCGCGAGCAGAGAGGTAAGCGACTGTCCCGACGTGAAGGTCGCTTTCCGGCGGCCGAATTCGATGAGGGTGAGGGTGGAGTCTCTTGACGAAGCCCGGCAGTGAGTGCTAATTCTCTCGCCGAAGGGCAGCGGCGGGTAGTGAAGACGCGAGCTATGGCAGACAGCCCATGGCGGCGCTCACTTTGGCGGCGAGTTCGCAAACGCGGCGGTCGCTCAGTTGCCTGAGGCGGTGGCGGGGCTCGACAAGGTCTTGTTTACGGACCACGGTGATGTCCTCGGCGCGGGCCGCCGAGTCGGATTGCAAGCCAGTCTCGCCGGCGGGCAGGAAAACATGCGTGGGAGCGTCTTTGCAGATCCTCGTGGTAAGGGGGACGACGAGCAGGGTGTCGGCGCGCGGGTGGCGATTGCGGGCGTCGATGGAGACGATCACGACGGGGCGGCGGCCCTTTTCGGGCGGATCGGCGGCAAGCTGAACGAACCAGATTTCGCCGCGCAGCGGGATGCGGGAGGGCGGAGGCGAGGTCAATCAGGCGACCTCCGGCGGAAACTGCTCCAAAGCAAAATCGCCCCATTTGGCGTGCTCGTCAGCGTCTTTAGCTGAAAGCGAATCGTAGTAGGCGACCACCGCCTTTTGCTGGGCGTCCAGTTCGTGCTCGCGACGGGCTGCCTGCAGGATTTCTTCGAGGACAGCCGACGTGGACGGAGCCCGTTGGCGGGCACGGCGGGCAGCGAGGAAGGCGATCGACTCCGGGGAGAGTGTGAAACTCTTCTTCTCTCTCGGAGCGGTCTTCTTACGTTTGGTACGAGACACTTGCAGGCGACGCCGGTTCTGTGGACGGTACGGTGGCGCCGGCTCACGCGCACAAATGCGACCCGACAGTGCAGAATCGCGGAAAAGCATAGGGCGCAGACTTGCCCG
>Ga0302320_10020952_pt1 | contig 12998 bp, 8 predicted proteins | sample Bog_T0_3_FD_202130 | JGI IMG/M metagenome (GOLD analysis project Ga0302320, IMG submission 202130) | Peat permafrost microbial communities from Stordalen Mire near Abisko, Sweden - Bog_T0_3 | ecosystem: Environmental > Terrestrial > Soil > Wetlands > Peat | place: Sweden: Abisko, Stordalen Mire...
GGCCAGCCCCAGCGCGCAGGGGCAGGCGATGATCAGCACGCTGACCGCGTTGAGCAGGGCGTGGGCCAGGCGGGGCTCCGGGCCCCAGGCGAACCAGGCGACGAAGCTGGCCAGGGACACGGCGACCACCGCGGGCACGAAGACCGCGGCGACCCGGTCGGCCGTGCGCTGGATGGGTGCCCGGGTGCGCTGGGCCTCCGCGACCTGGCGCACGATGCGGGCGAGCAGGGTGTCCGCGCCCACACGGCCCGCCCGCATCACGAAGGACCCGCCGCCGTTGAGGGTGGAGCCGGTGACCGCGTCCCCTGGGGCCCGGCGGCGCGGCGCGCTCTCCCCGCTGAGCAGGCTTTCGTCGATGAAGGATTCTCCCTCCAGCACGACGCCGTCCACGGGCACGGTCTCGCCCGGACGCACCCTCAGGCGGTCCCCAGGGCGCACCTCGGCGAGGGCCACATCGGACTCCTCACCGCTTTCGGCGATGCGGCGGGCCGAGTGGGCCTGCAGCTTCAGCAAGGCCCGCAGGGCCGCCCCCGCCCCCGCGCGCGCGCGGAGCTCCAGGAATTCGCCAAGGAGGACCAGGGTGAGGATCACGGCCGCCGCCTCGAAATACAGCGGCGGGCGCCCTCCCTCAGGACCGGAATCCGCGGGAAAAAGCCCCGGCAATGCCAGGGCAACGACGCTGAAGCCCAGGGCGGCGCCCGTGCCCATGCCGATGAGCGTATACATGTTCGGGGAACGGTGGCGCAGGCTCTCCACGGCCCGCGCAAAGACCGGCCGGCCCGGTCCGAGGGCGACCGGGAGCGCAAGGGCCAGCTGCAGCCAGCCGGACCAGGCCGCATGCATCCAGCCCGGATGGATGCCCGGCAGGTGCCCGGCCATGCTCCAGGCGAAGATGGGCAGGGTCAGCGCGGCTGCGATCGCCAGTTGGCGCCGGGCCGCGTCCAGCGCAGGGTTGGCCTCGTCCAGGCCCGGCGACCTGCGCTCGAGAGCCATGCCGCAGAGCGGGCAGTCGCCCGGACCAGGCTGGACGATCTCGGGATGCATGGGACAGGTGTATCCGGCTCCCGCAGCGGCGGCGGAACCGTCGGCGTCTTCCGGCTCAAAGGGCGGCGCACCGAAGGCCGTGGGGTCGGCGCGGAAGCGCTCTTCACAGGCTTCGGAGCAGAAGAACCAGGCTTTGCCATCGTGCCAGAGGCTGGAATGGGCGGAATCCCTGGGCAGGGCGGTTCCGCACACGGGATCCTTGGCGCTAAGCCAGTCCGGAGGCCCTTCGGCGAAGGTCCGGCGGCAATGATCGGAACAGAAGTGGTAGCTTATGCCTTCGAACTGGAGCGAGCCCCCTTTGGGCCGCCCAGCGTCGACGCGCATGCCGCACACGGGATCGAGAACCATGGCCAAGGATGCGTCCGGCCCGGGCGGCGGTCAAGGAAGTCCCTCCTGCATGCCGCCGGCGGCGACACGGTGGGCGACCGGAACCTGGAATGACGGAGCCCAACCAAAAAAAGACCCGCCCTTGCGGGCGGGTCTTTTCTTCTAGCGTGTTGCAGTGATTACTTCGCGGCCGGAGCGGCAGCGGCCGGGGCGGCAGCAGCGTCAGCCTTGGGGGCGGCAGCGGCCTTGGCCTTCTTGTGGCTCTTGTGCTTCTTCTTCGGGGCAGCGGCCGGCTTGTCAGCCGGGGCAGCGGCGGCAGCCGGGGCAGCGGCGGCCGGGGCGGCAGCGGCCGGGGCGGCAGCGGTGTCCGCGTGGGCGAAGGTGGCGACGAAGCCCAGGATAGCGGCCAGGGTGAGGATCTTCTTCATGGTCTTTCCTCCGTGTACGTTATGGTTGGCTGGAGATCCCAGCAAACATGGTCTGCGGAAATCTCCGCATCTCCATGCTAGTGCAATGATCGTGCCAATCGGTACCTATTGAAAAATAAGGGCTTTTCACGACACTGCCGAACAAAAGCACCTGCATTTGTGGGGCACCTTTGCCGCACTGCGGTAAATTTACCGCGTCAACTGCCTGCGCCCCCCCGTAAACCATACTTTTTCATCAAGATCTGGAAATTCTTGCGGTCCAGGCCTGCGGAACGGGCTGCCTGGCTGACATTGCCCGCGCTTTCGTCGAGGGCGCGGCGGACGTAATCCTTTTCAAAGGCCTCCACCACGGAACGCTTGGACTGCATGAAGGGCCCGGTGCGCAGGGGCGTGGATCCCGAGGACTCGAGGTAAAGGTCCTCGGGCCCCACCTCGTCGCCCTTGGCCAGCAGCGCCGCCCGCTCCAGCACGTTGCGCAGCTCGCGCACGTTGCCGGGCCAGTTGTGGGCAAGCAGCCGCTTGAGGGCCTGGGCCGAGAGCCGCTTGGGGCGGCTGCCGGGATTGAGGCGCTGGAGCAGGGCCTCCACCAGCAGGGGCAGGTCCTCCATGCGCTCGCGCAGGGGCGGCACCCGCACCGGCAGGACCGACAGGCGGAAATACAGGTCGCGGCGGAAACGCCCGGCGCGCACCTCCTCTTCCAGGTCGCGGTTGGTCGCAGCCACCACCCGCACATCCACCCGGCGCGGCTTGGTCTCGCCTACCATCTTGAATTCGTGGTTCTCGAGGACGCGCAGCAGCTTGGCCTGGCTCTCGAGCGGCACCTCGCCGACCTCGTCGAGGAAGAGCGTGCCGTTGTGCGCCGCCTGGAACAGGCCTTCGCGCGTGGCGTCGGCGCCGGTGAAGGCTCCCTTCTTGGCCCCGAACAGCTCGGCCTCGAAGAGCGTGGCGGGGATCGAACCCGCGTTGACGTCGACGAAGGGGCCTGCGGAGCGCAGGGACAGGGAATGCAGGGCCCGGGCCACGCCCTCCTTGCCGGCGCCGGACTCCCCCATCACCAGCACGGTCGCGTTGCTGGGGGCCAGGCGCTCCACCAGGCTGAACAGCTCGCGCATGGGCTTGCTGCGGCCATGCATGCCCGCCAGCCCGCCGCCGCCGCCGGACAGCTCCTGGCGCAGGCGCTCGTTTTCCTTGAGCAAGCGCTGCTTCTCAAGGGCCTTGAGCAGCACGACCTGCAGGTCCGAGGGGTCCACCGGCTTGGACAGGTAGTCCTCGGCCCCCGAGCGGATCACCTCGACGATGTCCTTGGCCTTGCCGAAGCCGGACAGGACCACCACCGGCAGGGACGGCCGCGCCTGCTTCAGCTTCTGCAGCAGGGCCTCGCCGCTCATGCCCGGCAGCTTCAGGTCTGTCAGCACCACGTCGGGATCGAAGGTGGCCAGGGATTCGAGGGCGTTCTCGGCGGTGGCGCAGGCCCGCACCTGGTGTCCAAGGCGGCCCAGCGAGGCTTTCAGCAGCTCCCTGAGGCCCTCCTCGTCCTCGACCAGCAATATCTTGGCTCTTTCGTCAGGCATGGTCTTTCCTCGGGTTGGCGTTCCAGCGGATCTCGAAGCGGGCGCCCCGGCCCCGCGCCGCAGCGCAGCGCAGGGTCCCTCCGTGCCCGCCCACCAGGCTGCGGGCGATGGCCAGGCCCAGCCCGGTCCCCTTAGGCTTGCTGGTGTAGAAGGGCCTGAAGATGGTCTCGCGGCTGCGGGATGCCACCCCCTCGCCGTGGTCGCGGACGGCCAGAAGCCATCCGAGGCGGTCCCCGGAAAGCTCGACGGTCACTTCCCCGCCCTCGGGCATGGCGTCCATGGCGTTGCTGAAGAGGTTGATCAGGACCTGGTTGAACTGGTCCCGGTCGGCGTGGACCCAGGGATGCGGCGCCGACAGCGCGATCTGGTAGGCGCTCTCCCTGCGGGTGCGCGCGGCCTCGAAGGCCTCGCGGCAGAGCAGGGCGGCGTCAAAGCGCCTCGGGTGCGGCGGCCTCGGCCGCGCGTAGTCCAGCAGTTCACGCACCAGGCGCGAGCAGCGTTCGCTTTCCCGGCGGACCCGGTCCAGCCAGGGCTGGGCCGCCTTCGGCGAGACCGCGCCGGCCTCGGCCGCCGCCCCGTGGATCACCATCAGCGGGTTGTTCAGCTCGTGGGCCAGGCCCGCGGCCAGCTGCCCCAGGGTCGCCAGGCGTTCGTTGCGGGCCAGGCGCTTCTCGGCCGCCAGGACCCGTGCATGGGCCCTCTCGCGCTCGGCCTGCTGCACCTTGAGGGCCTGGGTCATGTGGGCCAGGGCTCCGGCCACCTGCCCGATCTCGTCGCCGCTGGGCAGGCGTTCAAGGTCCTCGGACACCGGCTCGCCGGCCTCGATGCGCCGCGCCGCCTCCGCCAGGACCAGCAGATTGTTGACCAGCGGGCGCGCCAGCAGCAGCGCCACGGCCCCGCCGAGCACCAGCGCCAGGGCCGTGAACCAGATCAGCTCGCGGCGCATGCGGCGCGCCGGGGCCTGGGCCTCGTCCAGGGAGCGGCGCACGGCAACGGCCCAGCCCAGCGATTCCAGTGGAGCCGCGGCGAGCAGGTCGCTGCCGAGCGGCTTGCCTTCCTCCCGCACGAACTCCTTGCCGTCGAAGGCGAAGGCGAGGCTGTCGGGATTGCTCCCGCCGAGGCGCTTGGCCAGGGTGGGCAGCACGAGAGGCCTGCCCTGCTCATCGGCAAGATAGGCGAAGCCGGTGGTGCCCAGCTGCAGGTCCTCGAGGCTGCCGATGCCCTGGGATTCGAGGCGCAGCTGCCCCAGCGCCGCGGCGTGGGAGCCCATGGACCGGGCCAGCCGGAGCACCAGCTCCCTGCCGGACTCGGTGTGGACCAGGCTGATGGTCTGCCCCCGGCTGGAGAGGGCCAGGCGCACCAGGGCCCGCCGTTCCGAGGCCGGGAACTCCGGGGGCGTCTCCTCGTGGGGGGCCCTCGACAGCAGCTCGCCGTCGTCGTCGGCCACGATCAGGTCATCGAGGCGTTCGGTGGTGCTCGCCACCAGGCCCAGGCGCAGGTTCAGGCGCGTGGCGTCGGCGAGCACCGAGGGGCGCGAGGCGACGGCCTCGACCGCGCTGATGGTCTGGGACAGCTCGCTGTCGATTTCCGACGCCAGGCTGCGGGCGAGGGCGAGCTGGGACTCGTAGGCCTGGGTGCTCAGGGCCTTGTAGGCGCTCCAGATCATGACCGAGCCGGGGATGACCGTGGTCAGCAGCGCGACTAGGACGGTCCAAGCGGCGAGCCGTGCGCGCAGTCCTGCCATGCCTCAGTCCTCGTCCGGGCCGCAGCCCGTTGCCAGGGGTTCCATCAGGGTTCCTTGTCGTCGGCGTCCGTTGCGCCCGCGCCCGGCCCGTCCCCGTCCGCGGCGTCCTTCGCGTCCCCATCCGCGGCGTCCTTCGCGGAGTTATCCGCGGCGCCCGCCCGGGGATTCCCCGCCGGCCGCCCCGGACGCTCAAAGGGCCAGGGCCGCTGCTCCTGGGCCTCGACCTCGGCGGCGCTGAGGGCGCCCTCGGCGCACAGGCGCTCCAGAAGCAGATGGACATGCCGGCGGGCCCGCCGTGGCAGCTCGCCCTTGAGCAGCAGCCGGCCCCGCCCATGCGGGTCGGGCAGCAGCCAGGACAGCAGCGCCCCGTCCCGGGCGCTGAGCCCGGCCGGGCTGGTCCCGAAGTAGGCGGCGGCGGCCCAGGCGATGCCGCGTTCCCGGTGCGGGCCCCATTCGGCCAGGTTGAGGTAGTCCTCCAGCAGGCGGCGCTTGCCCACCGTGCGGTCGGCCCGCAGGGCGAGGACGATTTCACGGGCCTTTCTGCCGAGGGTCTTCTGCTTGCCGAGAAACGCGTTCTTCACGACCTGCTGGGTCAGGGAGCTGGCTCCGCGCTCGTAGCGGGCCTTGAGCAGGTCCTCCCAGGCGGCGGAGCCGACCTCATCGAGGCGCAGGCCGCCGTTGCGGAAAAAGGTGTCGTCCTCGCTCAACAGGATGGCCCGCACCGCCAAGGGCGAGCAGTCCTGCAGGGCGGTCCACTGGCCCAGGGCGAAGCGCTGCCGCACCCAGGCCGGATCCTGCAGGGACGCGGTGTCGGGCAGGCCCGCCAGCAGGCGGTGGAGCGCGAACGCCAGCACGGCCAGGGACGGCAACGCGCAAGCAGCAGCGGCCATGGCCCAGCGCCGCCGGCGGGGCCAGGCCCGCCAGGCCCGCCAGGGCCCGCCTGGGGGCTCCTGCCCGCCGCCTCCCGGGGCCGGGAGCCCGTCCGCAGCCTGCCCTACGGGGCGGTCCATCGCGCGGTCGCGCCGCAGGGCAGCAGGCCCCCGCTGGCGACCGGCAGGGCCAGCTCGGCGGCCTGCACCCTGCCGCCCCTGGCCGCCATCATGCGCCCCAGCAGCCTCTCAAGCACAAGCGGGGACAGGCCGGTGGTGTAGGTGTTCAGGAGGACGAAGCGGGCCCCGGGCGCCATCAGCCTGGCACAGGACTCCAGCAGGGGCCAGAGGTGCTTCTCGAGCTTCCAGGTCTCGCCGCTCTTGCCCCGCCCGTAGGAGGGCGGATCCAGGACCAGGCCCTCGTACTGGGCCCCGCGCCGCAATTCGCGCTCGACGAACTTCTGGCAGTCGTCCACCAGCCAGCGCACCGGCGCGGCCTGCAGGCCGTTGAGGGCGGCGTTCTCGCGGGCCCAGGCCACCATGCCCTTGGCCGCGTCGACGTGGGCCACCTCGGCCCCGGCCTTGGCCAGGGCCACGGTGGCGCCGCCGGTGTAGGCAAAGAGGTTGAGGACCTTGCAGCGCCCCCCCGCGGCGGCGCAGCGCTCCATGAGCCAGCCCCAGTTGGCGGCCTGCTCGGGAAAGAGCCCGGTGTGCTTGAAGTCCGTGGGCCGGACCTTGAAGCGCAGGCCCTGCCAGGCCACGGTCCACTCGTCGGGCAGGCTGGTGCGCTTCTGCCAGGCGCCCCCGCCCTCCGGGGAGCGGTGGTACCAGGCGTGCCACTGCTTCCATTCCGAAGCCCGCGGCCACAGGGCCTGGGGGTCGGGGCGCGCCAGGGTCCATTCCCCCCAGCGTTCCAGCTTCATGCCGTCGCCGGCGTCCAGAAGGGCGAAATCCTCCCAGCCCTGGGCCAGGATGGGTGCGTCAGACATGCTTCTCCCGCGAGGTGAAACCGCAATCATAACACCCGGGAATTTGTTGCGCCGGGGATTTCTGACAGGCAAAATGGCGGCTCCCAAGGCCTCTTGCGCTTCCACTTATTATGCGGTCCTCCATGACAAACCTTCCTTTCCTGTCCCTGTGGTGGGACGGCACCGGCTTCTCGACCCTGGTCTTCGCCGGGCTTTGGCTGCTGCTGTTCCTGCTGGCCCGCGGCGTCTCCAGCGAGGAGGCCAAGCGCCTTCCCGGGCTGGGAGCCATGATCGCCCTGCAACTGGTCCTGGGCCTGGTCGCGGCCGCCGGCGCCGACCCCGCGGTGGCGGCCCACGGGTTCCGCCTCAGCTTTTTCGGCGCCCAGCTGCTGGGCGTCCTGATCGGGGTCAACCTTTTCAGCGCCCTGGTGCTGGGCATCCTGCTCGGGCGCTTTCAGCGCAGCGTGCCCACGGTGCTCAGGACCGTGCTCACCCTTCTGTCGGTCGTGGTGGGCGCTTTCGTGCTGCTGGGCAAGCAGGGTTTCGACCTCAAGTCCCTGCTGCCCACTGGGGCCGTGATCACCGGCGTCCTCGGCCTGGCCCTGCAGCAGACCCTGGGCAACCTGATCGGCGGCCTGAGCATCCAGATGGACAAGAGCGTCCGCGTGGGCGACTGGGTAAGCGTGGACAACCTTTACGGCCGGGTCAGCGCGATCCGCTGGCGCAGCAGCACGCTGGAGACCAACGATTTCGAGGCCATCGTGGTCCCCAACTCGGTGCTGCTGGGCGCCAAGCTGCTGGTGCGCGGACGCCGCTGGGGCCGGATCACGCCTTGGCGCCGCTGGGTGCGTTTTCGCCTGCCCTTCGACGCCCCGCCCGTGGAGGTCATGCGCATCTCGATGGACGCGGTCCTGCACGAGCCCATCGAATACGTCGCCAAGGATCCGTCCCCGGACTGCCTGCTGCTGAGCCTCGAGGACGGCGTGGCCGTCTACGCCCTGCGCTATTACCTCGAGGACTTCATTCAGGACGACGCCACGGACTCGGCCGTGCGTCTGCGGCTGCTGTACGCCCTGCGCCGCGCCGGCTTCGAGCCCGCCCTGCCCTCGCGCCAGGTGCGGGTCACGGATTCCAGCGCCGAGAAGCAGGCCCTCGAGACCGAGACCCTGCGGCGGCAGGAGGCCCGCGAGTCGGCCCTGCGCGCGATGGAGCTCTTCTCGAAGCTGACCGACTCGGAGCTCAAGGCCCTGGCCATCGAGCTCAAGGACGTGCCCTTCGCCCCCGGCGAGTCCCTGTGCCGGCAGGGCGAGGCGGCCGACTCGCTGTACATACTGCAGAAGGGCCGGGTGAGCGTGCGGGTGGCTTCGGCCAGCGGCGAGCACGAGGTGGCCCAGCTGGGCCCCGAGCAGTTCTTCGGGGAGATGGGCCTGATGACGGGGGAGCCCCGCACGGCCACCGTGCGGGCGCTGGGGCACGTGGACGCCTACCGCCTTGAAAAGGAGGCCTTCCGCCACCTGCTGGCGCGCCGGCCCGAGCTGGCCGAATCGCTGGCCGAGGTGCTGGCCACCCGCCGCGCGGGGCTGGACCAGACCAAGGAAAGCATGGACCTTGCGGCCCGCGAACGGCGCCAGAACGAGCACCGCAACGCGCTGCTCGTCCGCATCAAGGAATTCCTCGGGAAGCGTCCGGACGCATGAGCAACCCCGACGCCCTCACCTTTCTGGTCCGCAGCCTGGCGAGCAACCTGGGCAAGGTGGTCGCGCGCCAGGAGGGGGACGAAGCCCTGGAGCGCGTCGAAACGGCACGGCGGCTGGCGCGGGACTTCCGCAAGAACGGCGAGCCCGCCCGGCTGGAGGAGCTCGCCGCGCTGGTCCGGGGCCTGGACCTGAGCCAGCTGGTGGTCCTGATCAAGGCCTTCACCCACTACTTCGGCATGGCCAATCTCGCCGAGAAGCTGCACGCCCACGCCCGCCACCAGCCCAGCGTCCTGCGCCAGGCCCTGCGCCGCCTGCGCGAACGCGGCGTGCCGGCCTCGGACCTGCGGGCCTTCTTCGCCGAGGCGCGCATCATGCCGGTGTTCACGGCCCACCCCACCGAAAGCAAGCGCCGCACCACCCAGGAGATCCTGCACCGCCTGACGACCGCCGCCGCCGACCTGCTCGAGGAGGGCCTGGACGAGGAGGCCCTCGAGTCCAGGCGGCTGCGGGTGCTCGAGGAGCTGGTGATCCTGTGGCAGAGCGACGACGTCCGCAGGGACCGCCCCTCGGTGCTGACCGAGGCCCGCCGCAACCTGTTCTACTTCGAGGGCAGCCTGGGCCACGCGGTCCCGGGGCTCTACCGCCGCTGGCAGCGGGACCTCGCCGCCGTCTACGGCGAGGACCAGGCCTTCCGCCTGCCCGCCTTCCTGCAGTTCGGCTCCTGGATCGGCGGGGACCGCGACGGCAACCCCTTCGTCACGGCGCGGGTGACGGCCGAGGTGGTGGCCGAGATGCGGGCGACGGCACTGCGCCTGCACGCCAGGGCCCTGCGCCGCCTCTACGGGCGGCTCAGCGTCAGCGACCAGCAGGTGGGCATCAACCGGGCGCTGCTGAACTCGCTGCGCGACGACGAGACCAATTTTCCGGCGCTGAACGAATCGCTGAGCGCGGACATCGCCGCCGAGCCCTACCGCCGCAAGCTGCGCTTCATGCTCGAGAAGCTGCGCCGCACCGCCGCCGAGGGGCGCCGCGTGCTCAAGCGCGTCCCCGGGCGCCGCCCCGAAGCGGGCACCTGGTACCCCGGCGCCTCGGCGCTTCTCGAGGAGCTGGACCTGCTGGACGTGAGCCTGCGGGAGCACAACGCCTCGGTGGTGGCCGACGGCGTGCTGGACGAGGCCCGGCGCCAGGTGGAGGTCTTCGGCCTCAACCTGGCCCGCTTGGACCTGAGGCAGCACTCCGCCGTGCACGCGGAGGCCATCGCCGACCTGCTGGCTTCGTCGGGCGTCTGCGCCGACTGGAAGGGCGCGGACGAGGAGGAGCGCCTCGCCCTGCTTGAGCGCGAACTGTCCGGGCCGCGGCCGCTGTCGCGGCGCCCGGGCGCGCTGAAGCCGGAGACCGCCGAGCTGCTGGCCTCGCTGCGGGTGGCCGGCCGCGCCCTGGAGCGCCTGGATCCGGACGCGTTCCAGTACTACATCATCTCGATGACCCACCTGCGCAGCGACGTGCTGGGGGCGCTGCTGCTGTGCCGGGAGGCGGGCCTGTACGTGCCGGGGCGCGCCAGCCGGCTGGACCTGGTGCCCCTCTTCGAGACGCGCATCGATCTTGAGGCCTCGGCGGGGCTGATGGACGCCCTCTACGCCAGCCCGGCCTACCAGGACCACCTGCGCCTGCGCTCCGGCCGGCAGGAGATCATGCTGGGCTACAGCGACAGCAACAAGGACTGCGGCTACGTCGCCTCCCGCTGGTACCTCTACCAGGCCCAGCGCGAGCTGCTGCGGGGGTCCCGGGCCAGGGGCATCCGCCTGCGCCTGTTCCACGGCCGCGGCGGAAGCGTCGGCCGCGGCGGCGGCCCGACCCACCGGGCGATCCTGGCGCAGCCGCCCGACACCGTCGAGGACGGCCTGCGCTTGACCGAGCAGGGCGAGGTGGTGAGCGATCATTACTTCCAGCCGGCCTGGGCCGCGCTGCACCTCGACCACCTCAGCGCCGCGGTGCTCGAAGCCAGCTTTCCCGCGGACGACCGGCGACCGGATCCGGCCTGGGAGGCCGAGATGGACGCGCTGGCCCGGGAGGCGGAACGGTCCTACCGGGAGCTGCTCGCGCGCCCCGGCTTCATGGACTATTTCCAGCTGGCCACGCCCATCCACGAGATCGGACGTCACCGCATCGGCAGCCGGCCCAGCCTGCGCGAAACGGCCCGCGGATTCGAGTTCTCGACCCTGCGGGCGATCCCCTGGGTCTTCTCATGGACGCAAAGCCGGCACCTGCTGCCGGGCTGGTTCGGGCTGGGCCAGGCGCTGCAATCCCGCCTGGCCGCGGATTCAGGCAGCCTGGAGCGCCTGCGCCAGATGTACCACCGCTGGCCCTTCTTCAGGGACCTGGTCGACAACGCGCAGATGGCCCTGAAGAAGGCCGACATGGTCATCGCCGGGCGCTACGCGGCCCTGGCGCAGGGTGGCCAGGCCGCCGAGGTGCACCAGGCCATCGAAAACGGGTACCACGGGGCGGTGGCGGCGGTGTGCGCGGTGGCCCAGGTCGGCTCCCTGCTGGAGCACGAGCCCGAGCTGAAGGCGAGCCTGGACCGGCGCAACACCTTCCTGGACCCCCTGCACATGGTCCAGACCGAGCTGCTGCGCCGCATGCGCTCCCACCCGGACCTGAAGACCGAAACGGCCCTGGAGGAGGCGATCCTGCTGTCGATCAACGGGATCGCCGCCGGCATGAAGAACACGGGCTGAGGGCCCGCGACGCCTACTTAAGGGCTTTTTCAACCGCCTGGACGATCTCCTCGGACAGGGGCTTGGTCATCGACCCCCAGCGCGCCAGGACCCTGCCGTCCCTGCCCGCCAGGAACTTGTTGAAGTTCCAGCTGATCGCACCGTCGAAGCCGGCCCCCGTCGTGAGGTACTGGTACAGGGGCTCGAGGGGCTCCTCGTGGGTGCGCACCTTCGAGAAAAGGTCGAAGGTCACCTGGTAGTTGCGGTCGCAGAAGGCCTTGATCTCGGCGTCGGTGCCCGGCTCCTGGTGGTGGAAGTCGTTGCTGGGGAAGCCCAGGATCATGAAGCCGCGGTCCTTGTACTTCAGGTACAGGGCCTCGAGATCCTTGTACTGCGGCGTAAAGCCGCACTCCGAGGCCGTGTTGACGATCAGCAGCACCTTGCCGGAATAGTCCGCCAGGCTCTTCTGCTGGCCGGCGATGGTCGTCACCGTGAAACGGTGCACACCCTGTGCATCTGGCATGGGCTGGACCTCCTTGCGTGGGGAAAGGGCCGGACCGCAGCTGGGCGGGCCGGTGACGGGAACGGGAGCCGGAGCCGGAGCCGCGGCGGACGCGGCGGGGGACAGCGCCGAAGCCCCGGAGGGCGCCGGGGCTTCCCCGGGGAGCCCCGGGCCCGCAAGGACGGCGCAGGGCAGGGCGGCGAGCAGCACGGAAAGACGGATGTTCACAGGGGCTCCTGGCCAAGATGGGGGCCTGCACCGGGGCCCCGGCGGGGCCCCCCAGAAACCTACGCCGCCCAAGGCGGCCAGGATTGACCATGCCCACACTGAATCTCCACAATACCCGGACGCGCCGCACCGAGGCCTTCACGCCGCGCGTGGCGGGGTCGGTCGGCCTCTACTGCTGCGGCCCGACGGTCTACCACGACGCGCACATCGGCAACCTGCGCACTTATGTCTTCGAGGACCTGCTGGTGCGGGCCCTGCGTCTGGACGGGCTGCAGGTGACGCACGTCTGCAACATCACGGACGTCGGGCATCTGGTCAGCGACGCCGACAGCGGCGAGGACAAGATGGAGCAGGGAGCGCGCCGGGAAGGCCGCAGCGTCTGGGAGATCGCCGAGCACTACACCGGGCTGTTCCGCCGGGACCTGGATCGCCTCAACATCGTCCCGGCCACCGTCTGGCCGAAGGCCACGGACCACATCGCCGAGCAGATCGCCATGGTCCAGGGCCTGCTGGACAAGGGCCATGCCTATCCGGCCGCGGACGGCGTCTATTTCGATGTCGGCACCTTCGGGCGCTATGCGGAATTCGCCCGCAAGGACCTGCAGGGCCAGGAGGCGGGAGCCCGGGTGGCGCCCTCCGACGGCAAGCGCAACCACGAGGACTTTGCCCTCTGGAAATTCAGCCCAGCCGGGCAGCAGCGGCTGATGGAGTGGGACAGCCCCTGGGGCAGGGGTTTCCCGGGCTGGCACATCGAGTGCTCGGCGATGAGCCTGAGGTACCTGGGCCCCCAGTTCGACATCCACTGCGGCGGCATCGACCACATTCCCGTCCACCACACCAATGAAATCGCGCAGAGCGAGGCCTTTCTGGGCGTCCACCCCTGGGTGAACGTCTGGCTGCATG
>Ga0302320_10020953_pt1 | contig 12997 bp, 10 predicted proteins | sample Bog_T0_3_FD_202130 | JGI IMG/M metagenome (GOLD analysis project Ga0302320, IMG submission 202130) | Peat permafrost microbial communities from Stordalen Mire near Abisko, Sweden - Bog_T0_3 | ecosystem: Environmental > Terrestrial > Soil > Wetlands > Peat | place: Sweden: Abisko, Stordalen Mire...
ATGTTAAGTAGTATATTTGTTCAATTTGCCTTTTTTGTCAAGGAGTTTCTGGAATTAATAAAAAGCAGGTGCGTAGTCCGCCTCAAGCCTTGCGATTCCAAGGCAGTTTCAGGAGCAAAAGTCCCATGCCGCAAAAATCTGTGACGCCGGCAAACACGAGGCCCGCGCCAACGAACGCCGACAGGCCAAAGAATCCGCGATGAACGAACCACCCCAGCAGCACGCCGATACAAACCAACGAACCTGCCGCAATCCGCACCTGCCGCTCCAGGCTGATAACCTTGCTCTGGCCACGCGTCACCGGAAGACGTGCATCAATCCATGCCAGCGTGCCGCCGGCAACAACCACGGGCTGGCTGTAACCCTGCCGGGCAAATTTATCCGCCGCCTTGGCCGCGCGCTGTCCGCTGCGGCAAAGAAGATAAACCGGCTGGTCTTTCTGAAATTGCAATTGGTCCGGCTGCAAGTCGTCGAGTGGAACATTCCGCGCCTGCGGGACATGGACTTCGGCAAATTCAACCGGCGACCGCACGTCGAGCAGGGGTAAACCCGGCTGGGCGGCGAGCAGGTTTTGGAGTTCGATGGGTGAAATGGTATTCATAGTTTTAGCTGCGCTTCAGGGACCGCAAGGCGCCAATGAGCGTGTCAATTTCCTCCCGGGTGTTGTAAAACGCAAGTGAGGGACGCACGCTGCTCTCCAATCCGAAATGACGGATGGCCGGCTGGGCGCAGTGGTGCCCGGCGCGGACGGCGATGCCGTGTTTGTCGAGATGACGCGCAATGCTGTCGTTGGGCACGCCGGGAATGACGAACGCCATGACACTCGCCTTGTTCGCCGCCGTGCCGATGGGCCGCAGGCCGGGAATTGTCGCGAGCGCCTGGGTGCCATATTCCAGCAGCGCGTGTTCGTAGGCGGCCAGCGCCGGGAGGCCCAGCTTAAACAAATAGTCAATCGCCGAGCCGAGCCCGACCACGCCGGCGATGTCCGGCGTGCCGGCCTCGAATTTTTCCGGCGCGTGCTGGTAAATGGTTTTCTCAAAACGGACGTCCTTGATCATGTGTCCGCCGCCCTGCCACGGCGGCATGGCTTCAAGCAATGGCGCCTTGCCGTAAAGAGCCCCGATGCCGGTGGGCGCAAAGACCTTGTGTCCGGAGAACACATAAAAATCCGCATCCAACGCGGTCACGTTTACCGGGAGGTGCGGCGCGGATTGCGCGCCATCCACCAGCACCGGCACGCCGCGTGCATGGGCCAGCGCGATGATTTGCTCGACCGGATTGATCGTGCCGAGCGAATTGGAGACATGCGAGACGGAAACAAATTTTGTCCGTGGGCCAAGCAGCTTCACATATTTATCTAAAACCAACTCGCCGCGATCGTTGATCGGGATGACCCGCACGGTGGCGCCGACCTGCCCGGCGAGCAGTTGCCAGGGTACGATGTTGGCGTGGTGTTCCAGTTCGCTGACGATGATTTCATCACCCGCGCCGATGTGTTGGCGGCCATAGCTTTGTGCAACCAGATTGATGGCTTCAGTCGTGCCCCGGACAAAAACGATTTCCTTGGCATCGGCCGCCCCAAGAAATTTGCGCACCTTTTCGCGGCCGGCCTCGAACAACTCCGTCGAGCGCGCCGCGAGCGCATGCGCAGCACGATGGATGTTCGAATTGTCACGGCTGTAAAAATGCGAGGTGGCGTCAATCACGGCCTGGGGCTTGTGCGTGGTCGCTGCGTTGTCGAGCCAGACCAGCGGCTTGCCATTGACGAACTGGTGCAGCGCGGGAAAATCACGGCGCACGCCCTCGATGTCGAATTGCGGGACTGGCGCGGCAGTTTTGGGATAAGACTGGCAGGCCAGGGGCGACTTGCCGGAAACGTCACCACTGCGCAGGAAATAATATTCCGGCGTGACGGCCGATTCCGCTCCGGGCGCACCCGCGAGCGGATTGTTGTTTGTGGTTTTCGCGTCCCGCCTGGTGCCCTGCGGCTGATACGCGTTGCCACAGCGCGGTTCGCCAAACGCATAAGTGTCCCCGGAATCCGGCGCATGCGCGCCCGACGAAGTTTTTTCCGGGTCGGCCAATTTCGGCGCGGCCGGTTGCGCGCTGGGATGAACCGGCGGCACGGCGGAGCCCGCTTCAGAGGTGGAAACGTCCGACAGACTGGCAATTCCGGGAATTTCGGCAGGTCCAGACGGCTTCGCGGTGGTCTGTGCCCCACGGCTAAGCCCTGAAAACGCCTCGGCCACCAGCCGGGCTACCAGATCACTGTGTACCGCCTCGCTGGCCGGGGGCTCGGCACCGGCGAGAGCCGTCTCATTATTTGGTGCTGTAGTCATAATAATGGCTCACCACGACATTATCCAGGCGGGCAATGGCATCGGTGGTCAGCACGCTGGCGGAGAAATAACGGGTGACGAGATGCGACGCGATGGAGTTTTCGTTTGTGCCCATGTACCGGACGGACAAGCCGGGTTCCACTTCACCGGTGACGCCGGTCTTCTGCAAACCAACCACGCCCTGCTCTGCTTCGCCCACGCGCAGCAGCAAGATGCTTGAAATGTTGTTTTTGATTTCGAGCTTGTTGCTCGGAATCAGCGGCACTCCCCGCCAGGTGATAAATGGGGTCCCGAACAAATGAACCGTGGGCGGCGGCACACCGCGGCGCGTGCATTCGCGGCCAAACGCAATGATTGCCCTCGGATGCGCCAGAAAAAAAGCGGGCTTCTTCCAGACGAGCGTAAGCAATTCGTCCAGATCATCCGGCGTGGGGGCGCCCTGGCGCGTCTTGATGGTTTGAGACGAATCAACTTCTTTGAGCAGGCCGAAATCGGGATTGTTAACCAGCTCCCATTCCTCTTTTTCCTTCACCGCCTCAACCGTGAGACGGATTTGTTCGCGAAGCTGGTCAATTTTATTGCTATAGAGATCCGTCACGCGGGTGTGCGTCCGCAGGACTGTTTGAATCGTGCTTAAATGGTACTCGCGGGGGTCTTCGTCGTAATCCACGAACGTCGTCGGCAATTTCGGCTCGCCGCTCTCCACGGTGAGCAGGTCCACCTTGACTTCGCCAAATTCATTTGCGGGTCTTCCCTTCACGGCCTTGGCCACACGGTTGACGCGAAAGACGCCGCCGTCCACATCCACCCACGGCAGCAGCTTGTGCAACCACCGCGGCGTGATCTCGGTATATTGCGGGACGGTGACGGTGGCGGTGGCGAGGTTGCGCGCGGCGGGCGCGCTCAAGCTCAAATGGTTCGCGGGTTCTTTGCTCATGGTTGTTTTGGGTTGCAGTTAATTTATGCGGACTACGTGTGGAATTACAAACAAGTCGGATCGAAGTGCCGCTGGCATCTGGATAGGACTCGACATGAATTCCCTTCATTTTCATTGGAGCTTCCAGTGATCCGGTCAGCGCCGTGAGAATTAAATCTTCAGAAGTGGCGTGGACGCCTTTAAAAACTATGAAATTACTGGAGGCAATTGTCAACTCCTGACATGGGCGAATTTAACGCGCAAGCTGCGACCATAAATTGCGTGCCGCAGCAAAGTCCGGTTGAAGCTGGAGCGCCCGTTGAAGATCATTGCGGGCTTCGGCGGTCCGGCCAAGTCGCAATAAAATTGTCGCCCGGGCGTACGGAATTTGCGGATCATCCTTCGCCATTTTCCCGGCGCGGTCCAGCGCCGCCAGCGCGCCGGGGGAATCGTGGTTTGCCTCCCGCGCCAGACCGAGGCCATACCAGGCTCGGGCGTGGTTTGGATTCAGTTGCACAGCCTTTTCAAGTTCTGTGACCGCTGCCGTCAATAAATCCTCCTCATTGAGCGCGAGTGCCAGTTCGTAGCGGTATTCGGAATCGCGTGGATTGAGACGGACAGCTTCCATCAATTCCGCCAGCGTATTGCTGCCCTGGTTCAGCAGGCTGTAGGTCAGCGCCAGCTCGCGATGGATTGGCGCTGAATTGGCATCCCAGGCGGCGGCCTTGCGAAAATGTGCCAGCGCATTGGTCAAATCGTTCCGGCCAACAAAAAATTCACCCTGCTGCATTTGCCCGGCGGGTTCATCCGCGTTCTCCTCCAGAAAGAAGCTCAACTCCTTCCCCGCGCGGCTGTTCAAATCCAGTTCGCCACGCAAGGACCAAGCGGCTGCAATGCGAACGGAGCGCACAGGATCATCCAGCAGTGGCCCCAAGGCCGCCACTATGGCGGCACCCAGCGGTTGCGCCGTCGCGTCCAGCACCTGCGCGGACTTCGTCCGCACGAGCGCATTCGTGTCATTCAAACTTTTCGTCAGGGCGGCTTGGACCTCGGGATTGGCCGGCCACGGTTCGAGCTGGTTGATAATGGCCGCTTTCCAATATGCAGTCTCGGTTCCGGCCAATAGCTTCAACAGCGGGGCAATTGCCGATGCATCACCCGTGCGCGCGAGCGCGATGGCTCTGGCCCGCTCGCGGCGCACCCCGACCACGCGGTCCAAGTTTGTGCCATACCATTTTTGCGTCGCTTCCAGAGCCCAGTCCACGCTCTGGTCCTGATGACAGCGGTTACAGGCGTTAGGCAGGCCCAGTTCCTTGGTGAGCACCGGATCAGGACTCGTAAAGCCGTGATCGTGTCGCCAGTGCCGCTGCATGTATGGCGTTTGCGGCATGTGGCAGTTGATACATTCACCGCCGGTTTCCGCGAAATCTTTTGATATGTATTTTGCCAGGTCACCTTCAATCAATTTCCCGGCGGCGTTATAACCGCGAACCTTGTGATGACTGTGTGCGACCGGATCAATGACCGGCGCTTTGGTGTTGCCGCCGCCGTGGCATTGCAGGCAGATCCAGTTGCCCGGCAGTCGGATTTGGGCCGTGTGCGGATTATGGCAGTTCACGCAATAGACCCCGGCTGCGTGCATCCGGCTGCCCAGGAAGGAGGCGTATTCGTAATCCTCCTCGCGAATCTGGCCGTCGGCATAATACAATTCGCTGCCATCCACCATGTCCAAATCGTATTGATCCATGAAATCATCGCCAGGCTGGAAATCACCCGTCAATTCGGCGCGGCGTGAATGACATTCGCCGCAGTTGTCCAACACCTGCTGCTGGTTCAACTTCACCAGCGTGGGGTCTTTCACGCCCGCTTTGCCGAATTTCTTCTGCCATTGGTTGTGTGCCAGCAGCGGGCCGTGACAGGCTTCGCAACCTACGGTCATCTCCGCCATGCTGGTATGATAACTGTCGGATGCCTCGTCATAATTCTTCCGGAGGCGGGTGTTGTGGCAGCTGGCGCACATAAAATTCCAGTTCGCACCACGCCCCGTCCAGTGTCCCCACTCGCCAGGTTGACGGTCTTCGTCGCCGTTAACGTCGAACCATTGATTTGAGCGCGGGTCGTAGGATGCCTCCAGCGTTTGAAACCGTCCGCCGGGAAAGGCAACGAGAAACTGCCGCAATGGCGTGTTCCCAATTACCCGTGCCACCGCGCGAGTTTCCGGGCGGCCCGAAAGGCCGGCCGACGTCACCGTGGCCAGGCCATTGGTCCAGTTCACCGAGGAGGATTGGGTGCCGTGTTTGAACGCCCGTGGCGGATTAAACGCCCGCTCGTCCATTGCTGGCCGGACAAACCTTTCGGCCAGGCCGTGATTGGACTCCGCCCATTGGTGAAACTCCTCCACGTGACAGTCCCGGCAACTTTCCGAGCCACCATACCGGGCGAATAATTCTTTCTCCCGAATATCCCTGGGTTTTGAACAACCGGAAATGAGCGCCGTTTCCCAAGCGATGACGACGGCGATTCCAGCCACTGCAACCCCGCTCAAAATTCCGGGCACCCGGACAAATCGGTGGGACAGAAACGGCTTCACGAATTTCAGTCTTCTCCTTCCGTCACGATGAGCTGCAACGGCGCGGTGCGGATGTTACCGGCGGCATTGGTGGCGAACAGCGAATAAAAGCCCGAGTCATAAACCTGGGCATTTCCAATCCGGAAGGTGTTGTTGGTCGCGCCCGCGAGCAGTTCATAACCCTTGCCGTGTTCCACTTCCCATTGCAGCGCGGGCGGCGGTGTGCCGCCCACTTCCGCGGTCATGGTCACGATGCGCGTAACGATGTTTGTCCCGGGCGAATCGGCGGCGGTGTCGTGGATGATAAAAGGAGCAATGGTTGCAACCGGAGCAGTCTTGGGCGGTTGCGGGTTCACGTTGTCCGCCAGGGATCTGAGGTCGTTTGAGCCCGCAATTTCAATGGCCGGCCGGTTTCGCCAGCGCCCCCAATTGGCTGCCCCGATAATCAACGCCAGGAGCCCAAGAACGAAAAGGGTGGCAGTTCTTTTGGCGGTCGTGTTCATAAATCGCGCCCCGAAAAACCCATTCCCCACGTCCGGTGGGATAGCTGCCGGACGAGGGGATGGATTTGAAACTTTACGGGATGTAAGGTGTGACTTGATAGAAAGACCGGTTGGCATTCGCGGCGGTATCCGTCAACACAGCGTTGGTGATCACGAGCGTGCTGTTCGTGCCGGGCGGGATGGTGTTGGTGGCCACCGGCACCCACGCCAGCGGATTCCCGAGGTCGGGCGAGCGCCACAGGGTGAGCGTGTAGTCCAGTGATTTTTGATCCGGATATTGCGGCGGCACCGCCGGGGCCACAAACGTCGGCGTATTCGCATTCGTGCTGATCAGCGCATATTGTTCATTCACATAAAACGCGCCGTTGCTAAACACGACTTGGTTCGGCGAGGGATAAGGAATCAGCGTGCGGCGGTATTGGTTGTTTTCAAAGGTGACGGAGTGCCCGAGGTTCAGCCGCAACGAATAGTAGTTGGATTGCGCGACCGCCGTGAGCGGCGCGGCCAGAAGGTTGGTAAACTCGTAAGGATCGCTGGACAGGTCGTAATACCGCTCGTTGGAAACATCATTCGTGTGGTTGTAGAAGTGGATCAGTTTGAACTGCCCGTTGCGCAGGGTGATGCCATCCGAGGCAGCACTCTGGTTGAATTGTTCCTCGATCACAAAGGGAGTGGGCCGGATCACGTTGGCACGAAGCGCCGGCAGCAGGCTTACGGAATCAATGATCACGTTGGTCGGCAGCGTGGCGGCGACATTGATGCCGGCCAGTTCTTGAATCGTGGAAAACAAATCGGGTTCGTTGATCAGCGTGTCGTTGGTCCGCCCCGGCTCCGCCACATCGGGCCCGGCGATGATGAGCGGCGTGCGCGCTCCGCCCTCAAAAATGGTGAACTTGGCGTGGCCATTGCCGACGAGTGTTTCCGCCACATTTGTGTTTACGAACGGCGGCTGCTGGACGGCAATGGGCGTCCCGTTGTCACCCAGGAAAATAACGTCGGTGTTCGTCAGGCTGATCGAGTTAAGCACCACGCCGATCTCGGTGTCCAACGACTGGATCATCGCCTCAAAGTAAGGCCGCGTGTTGGTGTTGACATCCTGGGTCGTGCCGCTCAAGGTCAGATATTTCGGTGAAAGCAAAAGGTTTGTGGGCGGCAGATGATAGGGCGAGTGCGGCGCGTTGAAGGCCAGCCAGACAAACCAGCGGTTCGTCCCCTGCGCTGCAATGAAATTAGTGGCGTCGTGGACCTGGTCAACCGTTGTGTAATTGGTGGTGTTGAAGGAAACCCCGTTCGACCACTTGGTCCAGTTGAAATAACTGGCCACTTGGGGACTGTAAAAGCCCTGATAATTCGTCCAGCCACCCGTCAGCCAGGGTGAATTGGCGTCATACACGTTGGTGGTCGTGCCGCCTAAGTGCCATTTGCCGAACGAGGCCAGCGCATATTGCGGGGCATTGGTTGCAAATGCCCTGGGCAGGGTATATTCATTGCTGCTTAAAACCGGCGTGCTGGGACTGGGACTCGGATTGATGGCCACGCCGACACCCGTGCGGAATGAATCCCGGCCCGTGAGAATGCAGGCGCGTGACTGCGAGCACGATGGCCGGGCGTAAAAGTGGCTGAAGACCACGCCGCTCTGCGCCAGCGCGTTGAGGTTGGGCGTGTAAGGAATGGACGCACCGGTATTGGTGCTGTTGAAGCTCGCCAAGTTGTCCCAGCCGAGGTCATCCGCGATGAGCAACAGAATGTTGTGGGTTTGCGCCGGGACAATTGGGACAACCGCCAGCAGGGCAGTCAAAATGGCCGCCGCCGATTTCAAGCCAAAGCGGGAATGCCCGCCGGGGAAGTTTATTTTTAGAGGGTCAGTTTTCATTTTATGTATGTTCTTTTTTTATTTTCGTTGTTTTTTTGTTCACCTCCCTTCGTTGGGTCGGAAATTCAGACTTCCACGTTTCAAATGGTCCAGTCCAGCGCCACTTCCGTTCTCCGCGCTGATTTGTCCCTGATCACGAGCTGTTTCTCCTCGTAAACCACCAATGAATCTGGCGGAACGCTGTGCATCAAAAACACATTCGCGCCGATGGTCGAGTTTGCGCCGATAACGGTTTCCCCGCCAAGAATTGTCGAGTTCGGATAAATCGTGACGTTATTTTCAACGTCTGGGTGCCGTTTGCCGCCCTTGACGATGTGACCGGCTTCGTCTTTCGCAAAGCTCCGCGCGCCGAGCGTGACGCCGTGATAGAGCTTCACGCGTTTGCCAATTTTGCACGTCTCCCCAATCACCACCCCGGTGCCGTGATCAATGAAAAAATTCGAGCCGATTTTTGCGCCCGGATGAATGTCAATGCCCGTGCGGCCGTGCGCCCACTCGGTCATCATGCGCGGGATGATCGGCGCGCCGGCCACATACAAAATGTGCGCCAGCCGCTGGATGGCGATGGCTTCGATGAAGGGATAGGACAAAATGATCTCTTCGCTGTAAAGCGCGGCGGGGTCGCCCTCGTAGGCCGCCTCGATATCCGTGCGCAACAATTCGCGCACGTCGCCCAGCGAGTGAAAGAATTGCCGGAGAATGGGCGGCGTGCGCCCCGTTGGTTTCTTGGGATCGCCGATGCGGACACTCTTGCGGACCTGGTCTTCGAGTTGAATGCCGACGTTCGAAATCCGCTCCCGCGTCAGTTCCGCCAGCGTGCCGTGGTGTACCGCGTCTTCGTCATGGAAACCGGGAAACAACAATTGCAGCAGGCCGTCGCATATTTCCCCAACAGCGCGCGTGGAAGGCATGTTGTGCGCGTCGCTGTTGTTGAGGCCCCCATTCGCCGCATAGGACGCGAGCAACTCAGGCACGAATTGGTCATAAAACTTGTCTTCAAAGCCGGGCCGGGCGGTTTGTGCCACCGCGGGCCGTTTGGAAAAATTGGTATCCGGCGGGCCTTGGCTCAGAATTGCAGCGGCGGTGTTCATAAGCTTTGAACAGTCGAGGTCAATCCAGGCCTGCCAGGGCCCAGTCGAGGTGCCGCAGTTGCTCGCGAATCTTGCGCCGCTCGTAACGATGGGTAATTGTTTTGGCGCCAGAACGGGCTGGCGTTTGTTTGCGTTCGATGTTTTCCAACGAGTGTTCGGTGTTCTTGTGGTTCAATTGTGTTTTCATTTTCCGGGCAATTTTTGATGGTTTAAAATATTTCGCGTTGCGGGCGGCGAAGGAGAATCGCCGCCCGCGGCGCACTCCTTTAGTTTGAAACGCCCGCCGTGCGGCACAACCACTCCGGAATCGGGCTGGTAGCGGAATTGGTCAAAATCAAATGCGGCCAAGTGGCTGCCACGGCTGGCAATCGCAAGGGCACTCGTGGTGTCGTCGGGAAATATTCCGTTTTAATTTTCAATTTTTTGGCTGGTCGTTGCATCCTCTCCCAAGCGGTTTTTACCCGGTTCCCATCCAGGCTGCGATCAGTCTTGCGATCACGGCGATTCCAAGGCCGGGATCCGAAAATGGTTTCAAGCGGATAAAAGCTGAGACGAAGTCCCTCCTCAGCGATGGCCAGCAGTGTCTCCCCATCGTTCCGATTGTAAAATGCGCGCCAGCGCCAGGTTCTTGATTGCCTCAAAACCGCATCGGTTGATGCTGTCCGACGAATTTTGTTCCTAAAAAACGACATAATAATAATTCAATTTTCATTGGGAACCTCCAGTCGTCCGGTGGGTCTGCGTCGCATTATTTTTTTGTGCGACGAAATGATTTAAACATAAATAACGACCATGTCAATTGTTATTTGAAATATTTTTGATTTGGATGGGATGACGGATGGCCTCTTCATAATGGCGACCGCACGACATGTTGAAAGATGTTAAAAAGTAATAAAATATGAGAAAAGTTAGGTCTTATCTTAATTTTATGCCTTGGCGTTGAAAATAAATTGAGCCAGAAAGCAGCAGCTTCCTTTAAATGAAACCCTCTATTAACTACTATATATGTCGTTAATCACAACCGCGACCCGCCGAAGGAAGGCGCATGGAATCGCTGCGATTGATGCACCTCAGCCAGCTTCTTCGCCGATCCGCCGGCTGAGGCCGCTGAAAATCAGCGCGTGAAGCGGGTAGAGCGCATACCAGTAAAGCAAACCGAACAAACCCTTCGGCTCGAAAAATGCCGTCTGCGTCAGCAGGGTTTTCCCATCTGCCTGGGGCAGGGACTTGAACTCCAGCCATGCCCGGCCGGGAACCCGCATTTCGGCCCGCAACCGGATCTGCCGGCCCGGTTCGACCATTTCCACCCGCCAAAAATCCAGTGAGTCGCCGACGCGGAGGTCATCCGGGTCACGACGTCCACGGCGCATTCCCACGCCACCGCACAACCGGTCCACCATCCCGCGCAACTGCCATGCCCAATCCATATAAAGCCAGCCATGCGCGCCACCCAGGCGCGTAAAACTCCGATAAACTGTTTCGGCTGGCGCGGATACCATTCGTTGCCGGCGTTCGGTAATCATCCCCTCGCTGCTCGTCAGCATCACAGGAACCCTGGCACCCTGGCTGGAAGTCAGCGCATCAGTCCACGCCGTTTCCACATCATGCGCATCCATCTTGACCAGCGCCAACCGCACGGCAGTCGCGTAGTCGAGCGGTTGAATCGCCGGGAACAGGTCCCGCGCCGCCGCGTCGCGCACGATGACCTCATTGCCCAGGCCTTTGATCAATGGCTGGGCGATGTTGGCAGGAATTGGGGTGACCAGATGCACCCAGTAAGATGACAGTCGCGGGGTCAGTACCGGCACAGCGAGCAGCCTTCGCGTCAGACTGCGCGCCTGCGCGTAGCCCATCATCATGTCCGAGTAGGTCATAACGTCACGCCCCCCAATTTCGAGAATGCGCCCGGCGCTTGCGGGGCAATCCAGCGCTGCCACCAGATAATCCAACACGTTGCGAATGGCAATCGGCTGGATGCGGGTGAAAACCCATTTCGGACAAATCATCACCGGCAGGCGCTCCGTCAAATACCGAATCATCTCAAACGACAGGCTGCCCGAGCCGACAATGACCGCCGCGCGAAATTCCGTCACCGGCACACCCGCCTCACGCAACGCCGCGCCCGTTTCATGACGCGAGCGCAGATGTGGCGACAAGTTGGCTTGCGGGTCACCAAGTCCACCGAGATAAATGATTCGTTCCACACCCGCTTGTTGTGCCGCTCCAGCGCAGTTGCGCGCGGCCATCAAATCGCGTTGCGAAAAATCGCTCCCGCCTTCCAGACTATGAACGAGATAATAAACCACGGCCACGCCACGCATCGCCGGGACCAATGAGTCTGGTTGCAGCATGTCGCCGGGCGCCAGTTCGACCTGGTTCAGCCAGAGCCGCCCTTGCAACCGCGCCGGATCGCGCACGAAACAGCGCACGCGATAACCCGCCGCCAGCAGACGTGGCACGAGCCGCCCGCCCACATAGCCGGTTGCGCCCGTAACCAGAATCAATTGGGCATCAGCCATGGGCATCAAACCAGCCCTTCATGTAAATCGTCAGGACCGAGTTTTTGTTCACGGCTTGCCCGCCCCCGTTCGCAGCATGACTTCATTACGGCGCAGGAAACCCGGCGTCCACGGCGGATCGAAATAGGCGAACACTGGTGGCGGCAACCCGCTCAAGCCCTCCGTTTTCATCCAGTCTTTCAAACCCTGCAACGCCGCAGCCTCGTTCCTTGCGTTGCGCCCGCCTTGGAAGCGCAGCACCGCGAACCGGCCCGGCGGCAACTCCCGCACCCCGACGGCACTGTCCAGCGGTTGCGGCACTTCTGAAAGGTTAAGCTTCTGGGGCATCACAAAGGCCATGGTTGCGTTTGATTCATTGCTGGTCATGAACACCGGGGTGGTCATGGCAATCTTCTGCTTGGACGCGTTGCCACCGGTGATGAACGTAAACAGCCGGTTGAAGCTCCCATCCGCCCCAGGGTTGGGGCCTTTCATTGAGGTCTCCACCAACGTCAACGGCGGGTAGTCCCGAACCTCGAATTGCCCGGCGGTGCGGACCACCCGGTAAGGAGCGGATTCGTAGGCCGACCTTGAGGTCTTACAGCCTGCGATCACAAGGACGGCCAGCAAAATCAAAATCAACGAACATCCGATCATTTTTTTCACTTCTGCATTGTAACCCCGAAAGCATGATCCGGCGACACAGTAAGTTTTCTTTGTCAGCAAAGAGAGGACCGCGCGCCGTCCGGAACGGCGACGTAACTATCAAATAGGGCGCGGGTCAGTATAAAAAAAATGCCTTTTGGCAAATGCGTGGCCTGAGCCGCTTTTCAGATACCTTTCAAATTCTTGGGCCAGATCCAAAGTCTCAAAGGCGGCGTAGAATTTTAACTTTCCAAGGCTTGAACTTTGATGTGTGCGGGCATTTCCCGGCGTTATGTTCGGCGACTCGCCTTTTGAGGTCGTCCGTGTGGCCTCGATACAATTCGCCAGGCTTTTCCATAGATTCGAGAATGTAGGCGTAAAACATGAGGATTAAAACCCATTTTAAAAAGATGGCCTGCCATCCGCAGCTCGGAACCCTGTTGCCAATAGGCCCTCCTACGCTAAAGCTACGGAGGGCACCATCCTCTGCTCGGAACCTCCTGACGTCGGTTCCGAGCGGAGGATGGTGGAGGCGGCGGGAATTGAAATCGTCAGGCGGAAAA
>Ga0302320_10020954_pt1 | contig 12997 bp, 15 predicted proteins | sample Bog_T0_3_FD_202130 | JGI IMG/M metagenome (GOLD analysis project Ga0302320, IMG submission 202130) | Peat permafrost microbial communities from Stordalen Mire near Abisko, Sweden - Bog_T0_3 | ecosystem: Environmental > Terrestrial > Soil > Wetlands > Peat | place: Sweden: Abisko, Stordalen Mire...
GGATTGACGGCGTGCTTCTTTGGCAAACGCCGGCGATCGCACGTCGGCAACCCATATCTGGATCGGGCGCAAGCCTTGCTGACGCAAGCGCTCGCGATGGGCTCGAACCTTTTCGCGAGAGGGCTTGGAGCGAGTATTGGACGGCATCTAGATCTCCAGCGGGGTTACATGTAACTTACTACAGGCGCGCGAGCGCAGGCAAGGATTCCATATCGAGCGATCGACGTTCGGCGATCGTTACGGCTTGAGCTGTTTTTCGATGGCTGCAATGACTTCCGGCGAATCCGGAGTGACGGCTGGTTCGAAGCGCTGCACTACGTTTCCATTGCGGTCGACCAGAAACTTGGTGAAGTTCCACTTGATTTCACCTCGAATTCCGGACGGAGTGTCTTTGGTCAGGTAGGTGTAGAGCGGGGCTTGATCGGGCTCTTTCACCGAGATTTTCGCGTAAATAGGGAACTTCACGCTGTACTTGCGGGTGCAGAAGGTTTTGATCTCCGCGTTTGTGCCGGGTTCCTGGGCGCCGAAGTTGTTGGCGGGGAAGCCGAGGATCACGAATCCCTGATCTTTATACTTCTCGTAAATCGATTCCAGAGCGGAGTATTGGGGAGTGTAGCCGCACTGGCTGGCAACGTTGACCACGAGGATGACTTTGCCTTTGTATTCGGCGAGAGGCGCGGGATTGCCGTCGATGGAGTTGAGAGTGAAGCTGTAAATTCCTGACGCGGCAAAAAGCGATCCGGCCATAATTAATAAGGCTCCGCAGGCGAGAGAGGCACGAAATTTCAAAAGCGAATGCAAACAGGGGAAGCGCATGAAACCCTCCGCAAGAATTCACCCACGAATCCTCAGACTGCTTAAGATTAGGGTGGGAATAATGCCGTTAACGTTCACGGTACAATTGGTGAGGTCGCTGTATGTGACTTCAAGACTATTTCGAAGAGGCGGAGAATTCGTGCTGACTAGTATGGAAAGTCAGCCGGTGATTGGTAGCGTCAGTGAGGCCATCTCCAATCGCATCTAGGGCTTGACCGGAACGCCCCAGCACGGTGAGAAGATACTTCTCCGCGATCGGACGATCCGCAGGATGGATCAATTCCCACCAGCGGCGGATGGACTCCTGAACCTCGATTTCCGATTTCTCGCCTACGACTAGCGTGTCAATCAGCCGGTAGACTTTGCTTTTTATTGCCTGATAGGAAACTGATACTTCCTGTGGCATGGGGCTCCAAGGACTTGAACCTACGTTCATTAGCAATCCTTCATCCAAACTGGAGGTGTTGAAAGTGCAAGTCGTTGCGCTTCTTCAGTCTTCTAGGAATTCTATGAATGGAAGAAACATGAATCCAAAATATGAATTCTGGAAGCATTGATGGTGTGGCGAAACTTCACTTTTCAGCCCTACTGAATCGCTTCACAAGGCGAACGCCGTAACGTTTCCAGCGACAGGTTACAATGTTCCGCCCCTTTGGCGGTGACGAGCAAACTCCCTGCAAGTCAATTCCATGGCAAATCATGGAGAGCGGCCGGGCGGGCGTTATGGGTGCAGTAGAAGGCTGATTGCAATCAAGCTGACAATTCGGAGGCTGGATGAAGACATTGACGATCAAGACGTTTTGGATTCGAACGCTAGTAGGTTTTCTTGTGACATGCAGTTTCGGCTGCGCGCAGAGTGCGGCGCCCGACAGTCCTTTGCAAAACGCCGCGCCCGAGGAGCGAATGTTTTTCCCTCGCGACATGTTGTGGGGATGGGCGCAACTCGATCTCGCGCCTCCGCATAACGAGATCGACCCCAACCTTTGCGCGGGCAATGCGGGCCAATACGGCGGGGCGAACGCGCCCTGCAGCATGTTCGCGCGCTACATGTTGTCGGGAATGCTGGAGGTGCGGCCGTTCGGACGGGGACAATTGCGGCGCTTCATGGTGTTCGGCGCGCCGTCTTTCTTGTTCGGCAAGACCATTCCGCAGACACTTTATACTTGGTCGCCGGATGCCATCGGCATTGAGCACTCCTGGGGAGCGGGAATTTACATCGGGAAAGGATTTGAGTTCCGGGTAACACAACATTTTTTGTTTGATCGCCTGGGCGCGCGGGATACAAACCTGGGTACGGCTGATTTGGGGAACAACGGGCCTTGGGGTAGATATGCAACGGTCGGAGTTAGGAAGTATTTCGGGACGAGAAGGTGGTGAAGTTGAGCTTCGCTCGACCGGGAAAGCCCCTGACTTGGCTAAGGGCAGGCCGAGCGGCCCTCCCACCTGAGGATTTTGCAAAATCCAGCAGCGAGCGATGCAATGTGCTGTCCGAAGCCGGAGAATTCTCTATAATTGAGGGCTTTGCGAAGCGTGTCTGGGAAGGTGTGTGGCGGAGTATCGGGAGGGGATGATGGCGGGTTCTTATAACGGGGTCGCGGTGCCGTTGGACGGGAAGAAGATTGGATATGCGGGCGGGAAGTACGACGTGCCCGATCATCCGATCATACCGTTTATCGAAGGCGATGGGACGGGTCGCGATATCTGGAAGGCTTCGTTGCGCGTGTTTAATGCGGCGGTCGAGAAGGCTTACACGGGTAAGCGGCGCGTGGCCTGGTATGAAGTGTTCGCGGGAGAAAAGGCGAAGGCAAAATTCGATACCTGGTTGCCCGACGATACGGTGGAGGCGGTGCGCGAATTTCGCGTGGCGATCAAGGGTCCTCTGACTACGCCGGTGGGTGGCGGCATTCGGTCGTTAAATGTGGCGCTGCGGCAGATTCTCGATCTTTATTGCTGCGTACGCCCGGTGAAGTATTACCAGGGCGTGCCGTCGCCGGTGAAGCATCCGGAGCGCATGGACGTGGTGATCTTCCGCGAGAATACCGAAGATGTGTATGCCGGCATCGAGTGGGAAGAGGGAACTGCGGAGTGCGCGAAGCTGATCGAGTTCATCAACAAAGATATGTTGAAGGGCGGGAAGAAGCAGATTCGGCAGGATTCCGGGGTGGGAATCAAGCCGATTTCGATTACTGGAACCAAGCGCCTGGTGCGCATGGCGATCCAGCACGCGATCGAGTTCGGCCGCAAGAGCGTGACCCTGGTGCACAAGGGCAACATCCAAAAATTTACCGAGGGAGCGTTCCGCAAGTGGGGATACGAATTGGCCACGGAGGAATTTCGCGATAAAGTCATAACCGAACGCGAGAGTTGGATTGTCGATAACAAGGATAAGAATCCGAACTTGACCATTGCGCAGAATGCGGAACTGGTGGAACCGGGCATGGAGTTTGCGCCGCCGGCCTTTCGTTTGACGGTGGAGGCGGAGGTGAAGGATGTGTTGGACCGCATTTATGCGACACACGGCAACGGGCAGTGGAAGAAAAAAATCATGATCAATGACCGCATCGCCGATTCGATTTTCCAGCAGGTGGTGACGCGGGCGGATGAGTACGCAGTGCTGGCATGTCCGAATTTGAACGGCGATTATATTTCGGACGCGTGCGCCGCGCAGGTAGGCGGGTTGGGCATTGCGCCGGGAGCGAACATTGGCGACGGCTACGCGATTTTTGAGGCGACGCACGGGACCGCTCCGAAATATGCGGATAAAGATGTGATCAATCCGGGGTCGGTGATGTTATCGGGCGTGATGATGTTTCGGTTTCTGGGATGGAACGAGGCTGCGGACCTGATTGAGAAAGGGATGGAGCGAACCATTCTTCAGAAAAAGGTTACTTATGATTTTGAGCGGCTGATGGAGGGTGCGACCAAGCTGAAGACGAGTCAGCTCGCGGATTGCATTGTGGAGAACATGGGGCATTGAGTAATTGGGAAATTTGTTAATTGAGTAATTTCCCGGACAGAGCTTAGTGCGCGATCTTGATCTTCAATTACTCAATTACTAAAATTTCCCAATCACTAAATTGTTTTGAAAGGAACTCATCTATGCGGAAGAAAGTGACTATTGTAGGTTCCGGCAACGTTGGCGCGACGGCGGCGCATTGGATTGCTTCGAAGGAACTGGCGGATGTGGTGCTGATCGACATTATTGAAGGCGTGCCGCAGGGCAAGGGGCTTGATTTGCTGGAGGCGATGCCGATCGAGAAGCGGGATTCATACATCACCGGGACCAACGATTATAAAGATACGGCGAACTCCGACATTGTTGTGATCACGGCGGGGATTCCGCGCAAGCCGGGCATGAGCCGCGACGATCTGCTGAACACGAATTACGGGATCATGAAGGCAGTAGTCGGAGAGGCGGTGAAGCATTCGCCGAACTGTATTTTGATCATTGTGTCGAACCCGCTGGATGCCATGGCGCAGGCGGCTTTCAAGCTGAGCGGATTCGCGAGGGAGCGGGTGATTGGCATGGCAGGCGTGCTGGATTCGGCACGCTTTCGCGCTTTTATCGCCGACGAGTTGAAGGTGAGCGTGGAGAATGTTACGGCGTTCGTGCTCGGCGGACACGGCGATACGATGGTGCCGCTGCCGCGCTATTCGACGGTCGCGGGCATTCCGATCACGGAGTTGATTGAGAAATCGCGCCTGGAAGCTTTGGTGCAGCGCACGCGTGATGGCGGCGCGGAGATTGTGAAATATCTGAAGACCGGTTCGGCTTACTATGCACCTTCGGCGGCGGCGACCGAGATGGTCGAGGCGATTCTGAAGGACAAGAAAAAAATTCTGCCATGCGCGGCGTATTTGCAGGGCGAGTATGGGATTGACGGGTTGTACGTGGGCGTGCCGGTGAAGCTGGGCGCGAAGGGGATTGAGCAGATCATCGAGATCAAACTTACCGCCGAAGAGAAAGCTGGGCTGGATAAGAGTGCGGCAGCAGTGAAAGAGTTGTGTGGGGTGATTGGGGTGTGAGTTGAGTCGCTGGAAACAGCAAAACCCGAACATGCATCCCACCTGGATATGTTTGGCAGCACAGTGAGATGGTTGGGGAGGAACGATGAGTCGAGAAGCGAAATTGATGTGCGGGATCATTCTCATTACGATTCCTTCCATTCAATACGGCGGATATTTTCTTCTTACTTCGCTCATGGATAAACACAGCGGGTACATGGAAAATCCGCTGCGGCAGAATTTCTTTCGTGCCGGTCACGCGCATGCGGGCGTGATCGTGATTCTTTCGCTGGTCTGCCAGCTTCTGGCGGACGCGGCAAATCTTCCGACGCCGTTGTTGTGGACGGCGCGGATTGCGATTCCCCTGGCCGCGATTCTAATTTCCGCGGGATTTTTCTTTTCCGTTCTGCCGCCCGCGGCTACCCAGCCGAGTGGAGCGGTCGGATTGATCTATGTAGGCATCGCTGCGCTGGCTGCGGGTGTTCTGCTGCTTGGCGCCGGGTTGATACGCTCCGCGATGTGAAGTCTTTTTCACGGCAGTTTGACCATAGTCATTGACCATGGTATAAACGCGATATGAAGGAAGTAGCCATCTCCGAGTTCAAAGCCAAGTGCCTTGGAATCCTGGAAGAGGTTCGCAAGACGCGCAAGCCGATTCGCGTCACCCGCTTCGGGAAGCCGGTGGCTGAAGTGATCCCTCCGACAGCAGAGGAGCGCCCGAAAGGCTGGCTGGGCTGCATGGCCGGCACAGCGGAAATTCTGGGCGATATTGTCGGTCCAACGGGCAGCCTTGAGGACTGGAAAGCCTGGCGCGATTGAAGCTACTTCTCGATACCCACATCTGGCTTTGGAGTGTGGCGCAGCCCATGCGCCTCTCGCCACGCGTGGCCCGACATTTGACCAACCCAGCAAACGAGATTTGGCTCTCGCCGGTTAGTGTTTGGGAATTGCGGCTGCTTCATGACAAAGGCCGCATCCGATTGATCCCGGACCCGGTGAGTTGGATCAATGAAAATCTTGTCCGGCTGAGCATTCGAGAAGCGCCTCTTACGTTTGAAGTAGCCGTCGCGGTGTCCTCTTTGAACCTGCCGCATAACGACCCGGCAGATGGTTTCATTGCCGCGACGGCAAAGACATTCGGCCTCACGCTGGTGACGGCCGACGAGCAGCTTGCGAAGGTACCCGATATCGCAGTGCTGCGGAATCATTGATTTCTACACCTTCTCTACCGTTACCTTCTTTACAACCACATCTTTGTCGGGTTTATCCTGCCGGTTTCGCGGGACTTCCGAAATCTTTGTGACGATGTCCTGCCCTTCGATCACTTCGCCGAAAATTGTGTGTTTGCCGGTGAGCCAAGTGGTGGGTGCGACGGTGATGAAGAACTGCGAACCGTTTGTGTTAGGGCCGGCATTGGCCATGGCCAGCAGGCCGGGCTTATCGAGTTTGTGCGGGGAGCCTTTGGTTTCGTCTTCGAACTGGTAGCCGGGACCGCCCATGCCGGTGCCCTGGGGATCGCCGCCCTGGATCATGAAGTCGGGAATCACGCGATGGAAGATCGTTCCGTCGTAGAGGCGATCTTTGGATTTCTTGCGGGTCGAGGGATGAGTCCATTCGCGTTTGCCTTCGGCGAGTTCCACGAAGTTGGCTACGGTTTTGGGCGCTTCTTTTTCGAAGAGGCGGCAGACGATGGTGCCTTCGGAGGTTTCAAAGGTGGCGTAGAGTCCGGGTTGACGGGTCATTGGGTCCTTTCAGGATTGTGTCGGATGTCGATCTTTACTTCTTGTCCGTTTCACTTCAGTTACAAAAGCTGCCTGGCTTCGCCAGGAGACAGTCGAGGGCGGCTGTCTCCACATAGAACTTCAGTTTGAAGCGGGAGCTGGCTTCATTTCCCCAGCTGCCGGCTTGGCGGCAGGCGGCAGGCCATTCTTGTAAATTTTTATGTGAATAATTTTTACCGGGCGAAAGGGGCGGTTGTTGCTGGGATCGGTCGCCATGCGGGCGATCTGTTTCACCAGTTCCACGCTGGCTTCGTCGCACTGCCCGAAGATGGTGTAATGGCCGTTGAGCATTTCTCCCTGTTGGCCGTTGAAGGCTTCTTCGGTGACAAAGAATTGCGATCCGTTGGTATCCGGTCCGGAGTTGGCATAAGCGAGACGTCCGGGCTTATCAAAGAGCAGATCGGGCGAAACTTCGTTCTTGAAGGCGTAGCCGGGATCGCCGGTGCCGTCGCCCTTCGGGTCTCCGCCTTGAATCATGAAATTGGGAATCACGCGGTGGAAAATAGTGCCATCGTATAAGGGGACGCCATGTTTCGCGGCTCCAGTGAGGGGGCTCTTCCAGTCTTTGGTACCGTTGGCGAGACCGATGAAATTTGCGACTCCGATCGGCGCTTTGTCGGGGAACAGCGTGCAGGTTAGGTTTCCAACCGAGGTATGGATGACTGCGGCAGGAGCTGTGGGGGCATGATGTACGGGCGGCTTGGCGGATGTGGCTTGGGTCTTTGTTTGTGCCCAGGCAGCGGGCGTTAGAAAGAACAAGAATATGACTGCGTTACGCATGGCATCTCCGTGCATCTGCGGGAAGTGCAAAGTAGTTTGAGGGCAACGTTGCATTGTACGACACAGAAAGCTCGGCAGAGAAGCGTGAGACCTGCTGATGGAGTCATTCAGGTGCGGACGAAAAAAAGCGTCGAGCTTTGCTCGACGGACAGCCGAGGGCGGCTGTCCCCACAAAGAAGCTTACTGGGATTGCAGGTCGTGGCTGACGCGTTCTACCTGGGCGAAGACGCGGAGCAGGTTGCCGCCGAGAATTTTTTTGATGTCGCCGGGGCTGTATCCGCGGTCGAGCAGTGCCTGCGTGATCTTCGGCAGATCGGCGGCGGAGTCCATGCCTTGCGGGGTGGCGCCGCCGACGCCGTCGAAATCCGAGCCCAGGCCGACATGCTCGACACCCGCGACTTTCGCGATGTGATCGATGTGGTCGATCAGTACATGGAAGGGCGGGCGGGGGATTTTCGCCATCCACTCGCGTTCGATGCGATCGGCTTCGATGTAGCTGACGGGCTTCCCTTGCGCTTTTAGCGAGTCGATGTATTTCTGCACGGCAGCGGCTTCCTCTTTGGATTGCGCCTGGTTAGCTTTGCGGAAGTCTTCGTCGTCAAAGCCGGAGAAGAAATTTACTTGTACGACCCCGCCGTTTTTCGCCACGGCGCGCAGCATGTCATCGGTCATATTGCGCGGGGCATCGACCAGGGCTCGCGACGAAGAGTGCGACGCGATCACAGGGGCCTTGGTGATGGCGATCGTGTCCCAGAAAGTTTTGTCGGCGACGTGGGAGATATCGACCATCATTCCCAGGCGATTCATTTCGAGGACAACCTGCTTGCCGAAATCGGTGAGGCCGTTGTGATGCTGGATTTTGGGGTCGTCGATGTCGCCGGAAGAGTCGGCCCACTCGTTAGTGTTCGACCAGGAGAGCGTCATGTAGCGGACGCCGAGGCGGTAGTAATCGCGGAGCAAGTGGATATCGTTCTCGATGGAGTGGCCGCCTTCGATGCCCATGAGCGCGGCCAGCTTGTGTTCGTGATGGGCGCGTTCGATGTCGGCGACCGAGAAGGCCATCATCATGCGATCGGGATGATGGGCGGCTTGCTGGTAGACGGAGTCGATGAGATCCATGGTGTGCTGGGCGAAGTGGCCCTGATTGGTTTCGGGGTCGACCCAGATGGAAAAGAACTCCGCGCCTAGCTTGCCGCGGCGGGCTTTGTCGAGGCTGATGTGGCCGATGTCGTTGGGATCGGTTGAGCCGATGTCGAAGCCTTCGTCAAGAAAACGCTGGGGAGTATCGGCGTGCGTGTCGACGACGATGGCGGAATCCTGAATGGCGCGGGCCTTGGCGCTGATGGTGATGTCCGGCGAGTTCGAGGACTGCGCTGTGGAGAGCGGGGAAGTGGAGAGAATGAGCGTCAGAAGGAGAGGGAGCAGCAGTAGCTTTGAAACTGTAATCGGGCCTGAGGAAGTCATAGAGTGAGAGATTTAAATCTTTCAGTCTTTCCAACTCGCGACGCTTCAGATCGGGGATTATTTCTTGAGTCCGATCTGGCCGCCGATTGTATATTCGTCGAGCGGGCCGAACTTGCGCTTCTCGGCATAGAGCCGCCAGCGGCGGAATACGATACGCAGGCTGGCCATCACCGGGATGGAAAGAAAAATGCCGAGAATGCCGGCGACTTCGCCGCCGGCCATGACTCCGAAAATTGCGGCCAAAGGATGCAGTTCCATGCTTTGACCCATGATGCGTGGAGAGGCCACATAGTCGACGATCAAACGCCAGAGACCCAGAAAGATCACGAGTGCGAGCCAGTGGGGATAGCTCATCAACAAAGCCACGCCTACGATGGTGGCCGAGGCTACCAGCGGACCGACGACAGGAATAAACTCGAGCAAGCCGCCGAGGCTGCCGAGCACCAAAGCATAAGGCACTCTCATCAGGCTGAGGACGGCGGAATAAACGATCAGGCTGAGAGCCACGAGGCTAAGCTGGGCGCGGATGAAATGGGCCAGCATCTGATTCAAGTCGCTGAGCACGCCCTGCAGCATTTCGCGTTGCGGCCGGGATTGCACCAGGCTCAACAACATCTGACCAAAGAATCGGCCGTCGCGCAGGAAGAAAATCGACAGCAACGGGACGATGACGAGCAACCAGGCTTGCTTCGCGACATCGGCGACGCGCAAGCCGACAGCCTGTGCCATGTTTGTGATTTCAGCGCTGTGGCTGACTAGGTAGTCGCGCAGCAGATCGACGATCCGGGAATTCCACCCATGCTCATGGCCCAGTTGTTCGGCGATCTGGCCCGAGTTCAAATTTGCAAGGGCGGGCAAGGAGTGGCTTAGCCGGGCGCTTTCCCGCGCGATATGGGGACCGGTAGAAACGAAAAACAGGATGACGAGGCTCAGTAAGAGGACATAAATCACGGCTATGGCGCGATCACGGCCGCGCAAGATTTTTTCCAGGTAGGTAACCAGCGGGCTCATCAAGTAGGCGAAAAAGATGGCAAACAGAAAAGCGATGAGCGTTTCGCGGGCGGCGTAGAGAAAGCCCAGGCCCAGCGCAAACAAAAGCGCCGTGATCAGAACCCGGGCGGTACGACCATCCAACAAAGGCACGTCGCGACTCCAAGTACGGCTGAGACTCTTCGCTTGAACTTCTTCTATTCGACTTCTTCTATTGAATCATGTCGCGCGAAAATAATCTGCAATTTCACAGGACTTAGCGGGGAGTTCTGGTCTTGTGCTCAGTTGCGTGCGTCCGGTCGTGAATCTCTAAGTCTAGTCGCGAACGACTTCCGTATTATCGTCGGGAATGTCGACGCGGATCAGCTTGAATTTGTCTTTCTCGTCGACCCACAGAGTCCAGGAGAAGGTTTCGCCCTTCAGGCTTAAGCGCAGTAGTTCGCGCTCGGTTCCGCGAATCGTAACCTTTTCGCGGCCTCCCAGCTCCAAGCGGACGCGCATGGAGGAGCGATCCTGGGGCACCAGCACGCCGAACTCTACCGCACCCTGCTGGCAAGTCAGATTGGCGCCCGAGGGGTGGCAATTGGTCGCGAGGTAGCGCCAGGCCAGAACTTCGCGATGCACAAAGAAGTTATTGTCGAGAATGGCCGAGGTGTTGGGCATCAGAAAGGGTTGCTCGGCAGGTTTCGCGGACGTTCCGGTCGTAATTTTTTCGAGGAGAAATTCGTCCTTCGGAGTTACGACCAGGGAGCCGCTGCCATCGCTCCAGTCATAGCGAACCAGTTCGCCGCTTCCCGTCATCTTCAGTTCTGACTTTTGTCCAGTCGCAGCGGAACTGGTCTCCTGCAGTTGTGATGTGACGGTGCTGATTCCATTTTCGTCGCGTACGCTGAAACTTTCGGTGACGACTCTCTGGCCCCGGACAAACACTCCGAACGAGCCGGAATCGACGCCTCCGGCGTCTTTCGCTTTGTCTTTATCTTTAGCGGCATCTTTACTGCTGGCGTTGGCGTTTTCCCTGGCCCAAGCGCAGGTTCCAATCGAGCAAGCCAAAAGCACTACTATTCCCCATCGCAAGTGTGCGGACAGAGTCACTCGTTTTCTCCTCGTCTTCTTCGCTCGGGCTCTTTCAGACGCAGAACTTGTATGAGTTCCGCGGCGATTACTTCCACCGATTTTCCGGTCGTGCTCTGGTGAAAGTGTGCTTTCATGTAATGTGGACGACGTTGCTCATAAAGACTTTGAAAATTTTCCCGGCTTCCCAGCAGCGGCCTCTCGATTGCTTCCTCTTTGCACTGAAGCGCGCAACGTGCCCACAACTCTTCGACGCTTGCATCCAGGAAAACCGTGGGCACCTTCGTGGCTGCGATTTGCATCGCAATGGATTCCTGTACAAAGGCTCCGCCACCCAGCGCGATTATTTTTTCGGGTCCGGCACTGAGCTCGTCGAGCAATTCCTGAAGCGCTGCATGCTCCGCTTTTCGGAATGCATCCTCGCCCGCATTGCGAAAGATTTCGGCTACCTTTTGTTTTTCCCGTTGTTCGATTCTGTAGTCGAGATCTTCAAAGGTCCAGCCCAGCTGTCGAGCTACAAGTTGGCCTACGGTGGTTTTTCCGGCGCCCATGAAACCGATCAGAATTACAGCTGAGGTCGTTGACGAGAACAGAAAATCAGCGCCTGAAGCTGCGGACGCCGGTTTCGCCGATTCAGTCTGATCTTTTTTACTGTGATTGTTTTTCAGAGCGTTTTCTGAGATGGATTTTACCACTGAAGGTGCGCAACACTACCGTGGATGAGACTGCAACCCGCCCCATGGTACCTGCGAAGGCACGGCCTTTATCCACGGGGAAATAAGTGTGAGTCTTGGGTTGAAGAGGAATATCGTCGAGCACTTCCCCGCGAACCGAGCGGGCGCTGACGTCGGCGGACGTCCACTCCGGGATGGTGGCCTCGATGTCGCCGCTATGGCTAGTCAGGCGGTATTCGCCGCTGTTGCCGAAGTCGCCGATGTAGTTGATTTTTCCGCTGGTCGAAACCACCTGCACCAGGGAACCATTTACCCCGGTCAGGGTCACGTCCCCGCTAAGAGAGTCGACCTCGACGTGGCCGTTTTTTATGTTGGCGAGATTCACCGCGCCGTTCATGGTTTTGACGTGCACATGCGCATCGGAGATGTCGCGCACTTCGACGGCTGCGCCCGGACCTTCCAGATTTACGTCGCCATGAAGCTTCTCGGCGTGCAGCGTGCCGTTACTGGAGTGCAACGTGATGCTGGCATCGGCCGGAACCAGAATTTCGTAATCCACGCGGCCAGACTCGGCGTCGGCGCCGGGCAGGAGGTGCGATTGAATATCGACGCGGTTGCCGCTCTGGCTGTTATCGATTTCTACTTTGTCGGAGTGCAGGATTGCAGTGACCAATACGGTGTTGCCGGACGAAGGCTTGACCGAGATGGAACCATAGGGATTCATCACCGAGATTCCGGCATGGGAGCCCACCGGGAACCGAAGCTCCTTCTTAGTCTCGGCCAGCAGCGTGCCTACCATGATCGCGGTCGCGGTCACGAGCCCGACCGTGCGCTTACTCAACATAAACGAATCCCCCGAGCCCGCCGCCATTCAATTCCTGATCCCGTTGTTGTCTTCCGCTGCCGCATTTTCGCACGAACATCTTGCCACAGATAAAGTTCCGAAAGCTACAAACTTAAGGCTGCGGATGGTCCATGGCCATCTCAAACAACATGGACTTCTGCTGATACGCGTCCATCAGCGACCGGCGGGCATCTTCATCGTTGGGACTTTCGTTCACGATGTTCTGCTCGTCGGAAATATAGGCATTCACCCGCCGCAGATTCTCTTCGTATTCGCTTTGCATGGCCGGCGAATTCTGGGCAACTTCCTGAAGCAAGTCATCGTCGTTAAGGCCGGACGGGTTGGCGGTATGCTGCGCCGCGACGGGCGCGGTAACCGTGGCAACTTGCGTGGCAGGATTCGTCGAGGCCAGATTCGTGGAGGAAGCTCGCCATTGATGAACTCCGACAACCACCAGCAACACGGCGGCAGCGGGGACCAGCCATCGCGCCCACTCCCAGCGCGAACTGAATCCTGGCAGAACACTCGGCCGGTGATTATTGTTGCCATGATTTGTCGCCTGCGGCCGA
>Ga0302320_10020955_pt1 | contig 12997 bp, 11 predicted proteins | sample Bog_T0_3_FD_202130 | JGI IMG/M metagenome (GOLD analysis project Ga0302320, IMG submission 202130) | Peat permafrost microbial communities from Stordalen Mire near Abisko, Sweden - Bog_T0_3 | ecosystem: Environmental > Terrestrial > Soil > Wetlands > Peat | place: Sweden: Abisko, Stordalen Mire...
CTCCCACCTGCTCCCTACCGGAGTCGAGATCAACCGTCGTAACCTCATCACTGTAAACACAGTTATGAGAAAACGATTCAGACTCTATAAAAGAAAAAACGGCGGACGTTATTACATTCACGACGAGGTGACGGGCAAGCAGGACAGCCTCCATACTAGCGACCGTGCCACCGCCGTTCGCTTGTTCCACTCGCGGCAGGAAGCCGAACAGCAGCCTGCCGTGAACCTGCAAATCGCCCGCGCCTATCTCGCGGCCAGCGACCCGCAAATCGCCACACGCAACTGGCAGTTCGTCATGGACGAACTGGTGAAGCTAAAAAAAGACCAGACCCAACATCGCTGGCAGACGGCCATCAAGGACAAAGCCTTTGACAGCATCCGGCATCTGCCGCTTCTCGAAACGCGCCCGGAACATTTTCTGCGCGTTTTGGAGGCGGGAAAAGTTTCGACCAACGTCTATCTTCGGCGCATCCATAACTTCGCCTTGGACATGACTTGGTTGCCGTGGCCGGTGCTGGCCAAGAAGCGCTGGCCGGCGGTCGAGTTCAAGGAAAAGCGCGGCATCACGCTGACCGAACATCTGGCCATCGTCGCCCGCGAACAAAATCCCGAACGCAAGGCGTTCTACAAACTCGCGTGGCATCTGGGCGCTTCGCAATCTGACCTGGCATTCCTTGAGGCGGAGAATGTTGATTGGGACAACCACGTTGTCAGCTACCAGCGGATGAAAACCAACACAGTGGCCATCATGCGCTTTGACGAGGACATGGCGGAAATTCTGCGCGACCTGCCGGGCAGCGGCCCATTGTTTCCTTATCTGCGCACCGTCCGCGCGGGCGACCGCGCCACGGAGTTCAAGCAACGCTGCGATGGGCTTGGCATCAAAGGCGTATCGTTGCACAGCTACCGTTACGCATGGGCGGAACGGGCGAAGGCGGCGGGCTATCCAGAACGGTATGCGCAAGTGAATTTGGGCCACAACAGCAAAGCCATGACGCGGGCCTATTCGCGCAAGGCCGAGGTGGAAATGCCGTCGTTGAGCGAATACGAGCGGCAACAAAAAGCCATCATTGGAAACCATGAAACCGAACCCGTGACGCAGAGCGTCGCGGCATAAGGAGGACATCATGCAACCTTGGCAAATTAAAGGACTCGAACTGGAAGCGTCGGGATTGAAACACCTGGACGGATTCATTCACGACCATGAGCTCTATTTTCTCATTGCCGTCATTTATCTTTTGCTGGCTTTGCTGGCATGGGTATTGAGCGGTGCCTTGCGACGAAAAGGGGGAAAATCCACGCACCACGTCCGGCCAGCCATTTTCATTGATCTGACTGGACGGCCACCAACGCCCCCGGACACATTTGACCCATTCCCGCCATATCAAGAATCATCGCATTGCGATTGCGACGATCATTATCACGATTGACACAGGCCAACGAGCGGCGGCGCGGAGCTTTCGAGCCACCAACTCACCGCGCCGCTGGTCGCTGCTGCGTAACGGACTCGCCCGGCCTCATGCCGTTTGGAATTGCCGTGCCCGCTTCCGTGCGTTCTTGTTGCGCCAATGCCGGTGAATGGCCGCCACCACCTTGTCGAGCCAGCCAAGATCGGCAAGCTGTTGTGCCAGCACGTCACGCGAATAACGTTTCACGCAATAACGCTGCGGACGACCCAGCGGCTTAATCAAGCCCGCCCGCGACAGTGGCGGAATGATGTGCGTGGCGACCCCCAGCGCCTCGGCGACTTCCTCCTTGGTCATGGTGGCGTGGTATTTTTCCAACGGCTGAATTTTTAATGGCGAATCAGTAGTCATATACTTTCCTTGGTTAGAGTGAGGGTGACGGCGGCAATGTGGGTGCTCAACGTCGCAGCCAAACGGCGATCCGCCGACTTCACAAATTTCAATTCGGATTTCTGAATCCCTTGTTCCAGCCGCTTGAGGCCGCTGCCCAAAACGACGACCTCGGCCGTGGCGAAAAAAATCCGCATTTTTTCGGGCGGCGCGTCCGGCTCTTTTTCCAAAGCCGGATTGGAAATTCGTTCGGCATACAAAAACTGCGCGTAAGGCAGCAGATAGCTGGTGCCGTTATCGGCAAACACATCGAGCGAAGTGATGGTGGGATCACTGCCGAGGCAGGGATTGTCGCGCGGGCTAGACGCTGATGCCGGTGGATTTTCGTTGTTCAGTTGGCTTGATTTCATGGCTGCTCCTTTCGGTGGTTTCGATTGAAAGAGATTGGGCAATGCGCTGGCGGAACTGTTTCAGAAAACGATTGCCGCGTTGCAAAATGGTTTGGAGGAAGTCGCGTTGAGGCATGGCTTCAACGGCTGCCAGCCGCGCACTGGAATGCGTGACGTGCGAGCGAAGCAAGTCGCTGTCATCGGTGAAAATCTGGCAGCGCTCGCGCCCGCGCGAGATGCTGACGTAAAATTGTTCCTGATGGATGGCGGGCAGCGAACGCGACGAGGCGACCAGCAAAACTTCATCCACGGTCTTGCCCTGGGCGGCGTGCGACGTGACGGCATAGCCATGCGTGAAATTGCGATAATCGACAGGAATCACGCGGCCATCGGCCAGCAAAATGGAATCGCCTTGAATGGCTTTGACCTCGACCAATTCACCATTGACGAAATGCTTGCGCCCGGCGACCACGTTCGCTTGCAGCAACAGCTTGTCACCCGCAGCCACTTTCAATTTCCGTTTTTCTCCAACATCGGAGGCGATGCCTGCGCCCAATGGGAAAAGGCTTTCAGTGCCGTCTCCATGTTGAATTTTGAGCGAGTCGTTTTCCACAGCGACCACCGCAACTGTTTCACCTTTTTCAAAGCCATGTCCGCGACGATGAAACTGGATGGCCATGCCGGGCCGGTATTGCCGTGCATCCCGCTTTTGCGCTTCCGTCCACGACAATGAATCAAAAACTTGAAATTCCTTTTCTTCCAAAGCCAGACGGCCAGATGATTTTAATTCCGCCCGGACTTTTTCCGTCACCGCCTCGATTTCATTCCATGTCGGCGCGACCAGCAGTGCGGATTTATTTTCTACTAACGCTTTCAAATACGACTTCGCCGCAGAGTCGTGGAGTTCATCGCCCGCAAGTTCAGTGATGGCCGCCATCCGTTCCAACTGCGCGAACGCTTCCACGGGGCGTTTCTGCGCGGCCAATTCCACGGCTTTGCGATAATCAGCTTTGCGTTGCCGCCGGATGGCCGTCAACTGGCCGGACTTGAAATCCGAATGCCGTTCCAAAATCCGCAGCGCATCGCCACGCGCAACTGAAGCGTGCTGGCCGGTGTCGCCGGACAATATGATTCGCGCATCGCGCGCATAATCAAACAGCCGCTTCATGTCATCCATCCCCACCGCCCCGGCTTCATCCAAAACAATCAATTGCCGTTCGGTTAGAACCGGCTTTGACAGCAGCAGGCTTTGCAGCGTCTTCGCCTCGAATCCCTCTTTGCGGAGAACATCCGTTGCCGCTGCCGTTGGCGCGCAGAACAGCGGTTCAATGTTCGCCTCTTTGCAGGCGGCGACCAGCTCGCGCAACGCCGTGGTTTTACCACTGCCCGCCAGCCCGCGCAGGCCGGTGATGCGGTCACTGGTGCACAGCACATGGTAAATCGCCCGGCGTTGATCTTCGCCCAGCCAATCGGCAGGCCGATAACCGGGATGCAATGGTGCAACTGAATCGCAGCCCGCGTTGACCGTCTGAATCAAAGCCAATTCCGTCGCTACAATTTCCTTGGTGGAAAATCCGCGCTCCGTTTTCACCAGGTCTGGCAAGTATTTCACCGTTGCTTTCAAATGGTTCAAATCCACCGCGCCTAAACGATGCGACAACGCCACGCTCAACAGTTCATGCTCTGGCGCGACCGACTTGCGCTCGAAGACATGGGCAACTGCATGGTTCAAGGTTTGGTTTTCTCCCAGCGCAATGCGCGGCAGGCACGACGAACGAGCCGACATGCGGAGGGCTTGAAGCGATTGCCGATCATCCGCAGACAACTGTGACAACTGCCGTTCGCGGACTTCTGCTGTGGAAATGCCTTTTATTTTCTTTGTCCGGCTCTGATGCACTGCATGGGAAATTTCATTGTTGGAAAGTTTTCGGCCCAACTTTTCTTCCATTTCCTTGACCACCGCGTCGCGCTGTTGCGCGCGTTTGGAAAATTGCTGCAACACTCCGTCACTCACGCCCTCAATTTGAAAACCGTTTTTGGCCGGAGCAATCCGGTAGCCGATTTGTTGCACCCGTTTGGCCAGTTCGTTCCGATAGACCGCCGTGCCGTAACGAATCGCGTCATACATGCCGCGCGCTTCCAATGCCTTCCAGCAACGCTCCTCTTTATCAAATGTGGCGTTGAACACCGTGAAATGCGTGTGCAATTGCGGGTCCAGTTCACGCGAACTGTTATGCACAAAGGCGGCGGCCACGAGATTGCCCGTCGTCCGGTCTGTCAGAGGACCCTGCTTGCGCACGCGCGTGGCGGCGAAGGTTTCGAGTTCGCGGAACGCAATGCGGGCGGATTCCTCATGCGCCGCCACGAGCCGTTCATCATCCAACGTCACCGCCAGCACCGATACGGATTTGGGCGGCGCGCAGGTGAAATCGAAAAATACCCGGCGCTGGTCCGTCTTCAATTGTCGCTGCGTCAGGCGCTCATCATTCTGCGGATTCAGGTTTTCACACAGCGCATGAAATTGTTCGCGGGTGACATTGTCCTTTAATCCCAAATGTTCCGCACCCGCGCCGATCCACTGGCCGGGACGGATTTCACCGGCGGCGTAGTAATCGTTCTGCGCCAGATGCTCGTCGAAATAACTCTCGGCCTCGGCCAGATGTTTATGTGAAACGGCAGTGAACATAGGGCATCACTTTATCAGTTTCTTAAAAGGCTTTGTGCCACTTTGGAACAATCGTAAATTTCTTTTCCTGCTTTCATTTGTCGTTTTGCCATTTTACTCGACGATGAATCGTCAAAGGTGACGTTGGGACACGAAATGCGTTCCTCACCTCTGCCGAGCCATTGGTCGGCTGAATCAAAAATGAAATTGGTTCATTCATGCGGTAATTTTATCGGACGCCCCGCGCTCTTTTGTGCAATCTTTACACAATCGTCTGGCCTCTTTCTGTTCTATTTACCGTTTGTCATTTTACAGGAATTGCCTGCGCCGTGGTGTATCACATACCCAACACGCACGCGCCATTCTGCCGGGAAACGCTGCCATCCAGGTTCAAGCGTTGAACAAAATGATTCATGGCCACACTTTTTCAGATTGCCGCCGCCGCGTTGTGTAACTGGTTACACGACTTTAATTTTGGCTTTGTTATGCTGCGAAAACTTTCATGGCGGCATTTTCCCACAGAATGAAGCCGCATTTGTTCGGTTTCCAAACAAGATGAACTTCGTCTTTTCAAAATTTATGGTCGTCAGTCTGGCGTAATTCGGGGTGATGAAATCGCAAACTTTGCAACAAATGAAAATAATTTCGATTGTCTGCTTGGGCACCGGGCGAAGCCGTTTAAGAAAGATTGCCATGCGTGGCAGTGGGTAAATTAACTCGACGTATTGAGTAAATTGTTTGATACGCCGACAGGCCATAACGGGCTGCTGAACCAGCCTATGGAAAAACGCCGCTTTTTGCGGGCGCTGGCCGGTTCACGTCAGCACATTGCGGTGAATAAACCCCTCATTCGCCGCAGATAATGCGGTGATTGTAGCAAATTTTCACCGTATGTTAATTGTTACAGACAGCGTTAAAAACATCGTGGGACCGCAAATTCGGAAATTGAGATATGCTCGCAGTTGGTCGCAGGCGAGGCTGGCGGTTGAACTTCAACTGAACGGACTGGACATGAGCCGTGAGGTGCTCGCCCAGATGGAATGCCAGATTCACTGCATCAGGGACAAGCATATTTTCCATCTCGCCCGCGCCTTGGAAGTGAAAACGTCCGATTTTTTCGTTGGTTTTGAAAAATGAAAAGTTGTTATGAAATCATAACAACCCTCCTCACGCAAAATGGTAAAACACAGCCAAACAATATGAATGCCAGCGAACCAAACACAACCGAACCGTCACAGCAAACAGAACGGATCGCCTATTCGATCCCCGAAGCCGCCGAGATGCTGGGCTTGGATTATTTCAGCGTCTATCGGCTCGTCCAACGGGGGAAATTGAAAGCGTGCCGGGCGCTGCGCGGGAAGTTTCTCATCTCGCGCACGGAACTCTTTCGGTTGTTGAACACGGAATAGAGAAAACCACCGCACGCAAACTTGCTTCTGACCACGGATTGCGGTATGAGTTGGTCTGTGAAAACGGTGGATTTCAATGAAGTGAAACGGCAGGAAGCGCAAAGCCGCATGGCAATTGCGCGCAAGTCCCGTCGCAATCCGAAGGCGGCAGCGGCACTTCAGCGGCGTGCTTCACTGGTTGGCAACGGCGCGAAATGGCGCATCACCAATTTCAAGCAGGTCGCCCGCGCCATGTCCCAATGGGCGTAACCGTGGGCTTTTCCCTCCAGCAATTTTCGGAAGTTTTCAAAATACGCGACGCGGCGGGACAGCCATATCTTCTCATCGGCGGTCAGGCAGTCAATTATTGGGCCGAACGCTATCTTGCCGTTGAGCCACAGCTAAAATCATTGCAGCCGTTCACCAGCGAGGACATTGATTTCAAAGGCGGGTCTGCCGATGTCCAGCACATTGCCCGGCAATTGGAACTGACGCCGGGTTATCCGCCCAAGGTGCAAATGACCGCGCTGGCAGGAGTAATTCCTTTTCAAATCGGCGGTTTGAAATCCAACATTGAAATTGTCCGGCGGATTCCAGGAGTCTCGGGTTCGGTAGACGCACTGGCAATTCAGGCCGAGTGGAACGAGAAAACCATCCGTGTTCTTGATCCCATCTCACTATTGGCCTGCAAACTGGAACTGGTTGCCAGTGTGCCGCAGGAAAAGCGACACGACGTGGCACACCTGAAAATTCTGCTGCCCTGCGTCCGGGCGTTTCTGGATGAATTCCTGCAACAGGTCGAACGCGGCGAGATTCCGGCAAGACACTGGCTGGGTGCGGCCAATCAAGTGCTGAAATTGACGACTGACAAGCGCGCCAAAAAAATCGCCAGTAAGCATCAAATCAACTGGCCGGAAATTCTCCCGTTGACCGCCATCGCCAAAAGTCAGCACGAAAAGATCAGGCGGTTTCGGGAACAGCAGTTAGAACAGGGCTACAAAAAATCAAAAGGCATTTAATGTCCGGCGCTTTGACTGTCCGGTTTCCGGCTGATGCGACGGAAACCGGACAGACAAATCGCCGCAAGGAAACCGAACCTATCCGGCGGCGCACTCAACGGGCATTTCTAAAATCCCGCGACTCCACAAAAATGTTCCGCCGCTCCGATTTCAGAAATGCCCGTCCAGTGCGAAAGGGAAAATCGTCGTGGTAAATTCTCATCGCGGTCGCAATTCAAATGCCGATGAAATCCATTCCAGCAAACGGTCGCGAAACTAAAAATGGGAACACTCGCCATGCACCGAAGCGAAAAACCATACGTTCACGCGACCATGAAAAATGAAGCATTGCTAGACGCATAAATGGAATGGGGAAGGATGACACCATCCCCGAAGCATTCGCTTCGGAAAATAGCGGCAGCAAAAACAGGTGTTGAATTCCGTTGATGTGCGTTGATGATTTCAACTCTGCTAAACGCTGTTCAACATTCGCTGCCAACACTTCTCAACACAGTTCAACGCACCGGATCAACGGATTTCAACCCAATTCAACGCGTGAAAATCCACCGGCAAAACTATCCTGCCGAATCGTCCATTTTTGCCCTTTAATCGCCGACTATCTTTTTCCGGCAGCCGCGTGAAGTGTTCTAAACTCGATGTCGATGAATTCAAAATCCATCAACGTCAACCAGTCGGTGAAACGAAATCGTTCCGGCGGCGGGCGACCATTCCACAGCCGCCTCGAATTGTTCGTGGAATTCATCCGCGAGCAACGCCAGCAGCGCCGGACATGGCAGGAAATCGCCGCCCGGCTCCGCACCGAAAAGGATTGTGTCATCACGTCTCAGGGTTTGCACCAGTTCTACCGGCGCTACCTGAAACGTAAGGCTCGGCCTCATTGGGAGGATGCCGCGGAAATAGCGCAACCCGCCACGGCGCAGCCACCAAGCGACAAGCCGATGTCAGCAACTGATCCAGCCGCAAACAAAGCAACCAACCAATATCGGTTCAACACAAATATATGAAAACGACGAAACATCGCCTGATATTGCCCATGCAGGCCAAGGGAAACATGGGCAAAAGCATCGAAGCCACCGCCCGTGCGTGCTGGCTTAATCAGCGCGGCATCCCGTGGCAGGGATTTGATCTCGACGGCGACAACCGCACCCTGTCCCGATTATTCCCTAGCCAGGTGACACTCACACCGTTGAATGGCCAGGCCGGAGATTTGGACGAAATCATTTCCATCTTGCGTAAAACCACGGTCAAACCCGTCACCATGGTTGATCCGCGCGCGCATCTGGATGTGGCCCTGATGAAGGCCCTGTCGGCCACACATTTCTTTGACGTTGCCAGCGCACAGAACGTCGGGATCACCCTGATGGTTTTTCCGCTGGACGACCTCGACGTGATGACCAACCTCGACGCGGTCTGCCAATTTTGCGGCAAACAGGTGGATTACGTGATTGTGCACAACCCGGCCCGCGCACCCAAAACCCGGATGTTCGCCGGGAGCGAACTCGAAAAGGAGCTTTTGGATCAGGGGGCCGTCGCGGTTACCGTGCCGGTGCTGTCCGAATTTGTCAAATTTCGACTTGCCAAGCTGGAGTCCGATCAGCAGCGCGGCATTCCGTTCAATGAAGCCATCGGCAACGACACCCTTGGCTTGGACATTATGGCGCGTGGGGTGTTGCAGGATTGGCTGGCCAACCTTTTTAATCAATACGACCGGATTGCCGCCAAACTGCTGCCGGTGGCCGAGGCGGCCACCATCAAGCCCAAAATCATTCCGCCTATCGGTGAGCCACGGCCGGCCAAACGTGGCGCGAAGGTAAATCTGGCTGAATGACGGGAGGCGTTATGGCTGAACCCAATCTTTTTGAAGAAATGCTCTCTACTTATCCTGTCGAGAAACGGGAGTTGGCGCGGGAAATTTATCACCGCTTTGCCGATGGTGACAGCGAACAGTTTTTTACACAACTGTTCCTCGTGCTGGATGTATATGCCCATTATGTCGAGCGCGTCCCCACCCGGATGATTTCGGCGAATGCGGATTCACTGGCGAGCGTGCAGGAGTTGCGAGAGGAAATTGGTTTGCTCGCCAAAACTATTGAGACCCGCGATGTCAGCATCACCAGCCATGCGGAAAAGACCAATGAATTTTGCCGCCTTACGCTGGATAAATGCAAGGAAACCATTGCGGCCATTGAATTGACCGTGAAAAATCTGGGCACCCACGTTGACACGAAGGCCATTGTGCAAGGAGTCAACGCCGCCCTGGAATCGGGCATCAACCGGGAAGTCATCGCCCCATTCATCCGGCAGACGGAGAAACTGGCGCAGGAAGTCCGACCCGCGCTGGAAGAAATCCGGGAATCAGCGTTCGAGGTCAGGTCCGAATGGTCAAAACGTATTTGGCGCACGGCCTGGACGACCAGTTTGTTGTGGAGCATTTGGGCGGCCATCATCATCGCTGCCCTAATCTGCCTGGAATTTGCCGCCCGCGACGAACATAAAATGGCGGCCCAAATTGCCGCCATGGCGCGGGTGGTGAAATTCAATCAGGAAGCATTCCGAACTCTGGCGATAGCCCAGGTGCCAGTTCGGGTGGTGCCGGTTCAAGAAGATGACGGCACTCCCTATCCACAAGGCTTTGCCCTGTTGATCGAAGGTGCCAATGCCGCCGAGATGCGCCCGTTGAACGGGCAAAAGACCGGCTGCATTTTCTTCAACAGCAGCGTCCCGGCAAAACAAATCCAGCAATTGCAGCAGGCAACCGAAAATTCGGTGGAAGCAACCAACGTCCCTGCAAAATAATCCCTGCAGTAATGACCACGCGACACCGAAACGTTGTCAAAACCGCCGGTTTCAGGGGGGCAACTCCGCCAGAATAACTGCGCGCAAATCCGGTTTCCATTGTGTGTCGCCGGGCGGCGCGTCAAGGTAAGACTCTCCGCTGCGCTACGAGTTCCACCTTGACACGACGCCCGACTCCGGGACTTTTCCTTCTAGGATTCTGCGCGGGGATTGAAGTGCAGCCAAATACAATCCAACGCGGCTTAACCACTCGCCAGTTCACGGGCATGAGTAATGATTTTTTCCGGCTCCGCTTCCAGAGCCGAAGTCAGTTGAACAGGGTATTCAATATGGGATTTCGCAGGCCCCGCTCAACAAAGACAACCGCCTGTCGGCGCAAACCCGCCTCCGATACGATCCTTTCAATACGGTTAAAAATGTTTTTCAGTGAAAAACTGAAATATTTGGCAAGTCTCACCGTAATAGAATTCGTGATGTGTCGATACCATTTGACTACGCAATGCAACGAACAGGAAACTTTTTCGATTGAGAGCAGAAAACTCTGGACAGCAGAAAATTACCGGCGTATAAACGCAACAGTTTCACACAGTTTTTCGTGGGGCAAGATGTGCGGGCTTTACGGTGTGTGCCAAATGCTCAGAATGATCCGCACTGCGCCAAGGAAGGATTTAGTTCATTTTACCAATCCAGCAGTGTCTTCATTTTCCGCTGTCAACCGGGCGCAATCACTGTGAAAACCAGCGAACAATTCGGTCCTATATTGATACTTGGCAGCACAGAATCCCAATGGGGAGGGAAAGGTTATGCTGGCCAGCAACAGGTCGGCCGAACAGAATGTTATCCGCCGCTGTTCTGTGGCGTGGATGCCCGTTTCATGCCCGTCATTTCAATCATTTAATTCCATGACAACTTTCATATTCAGGCTGGCTCCGCTAATCGTGCTGCTTTCCCTCAACTGTTTTGGCCAAGGCTACCAGTTGACGGACCTGGGCGCGCTGACGGGCACCAATTCTTACGCCCAAGGCATCAACAATCAACAGCAGGTCGTCGGCTATTGGGACACCACCAATGGAACGCACGCCTTTCTCTATAACGCTGGGGCAATAACGGATTTGGGAACGCTCGGCGGTCTGAACAGCTATGCCTTGAATATTAATTCTGCCGGGCAAATTGTTGGTTTTTCCCAAACCCCGGATGGAGTTGGCGCCTTCCTGTATGGCAGCGGCGGCATGACCAACTTGGGAACGCTGGGAGGCTTGGACAGCTATGGGTTTGGCATCAATGACACGGCCGATATTGTGGGGTGCATCGAGACGACCAACGGTTTTCAGGCGATTCTGCTCAGCAATGGCGAGGTAACGCAGTTGGGGACTTTGGGCGGCACCAACAGCTTCGCCTACAGCGTTAATCTAACGCGCCAAGTCGCGGGAACATCCCTGACGGCGGATAATGTGAGCCCAAATGCTTTCCTGTGGCAAGATAACCTGCTGACAAACTTGAATGATTTGTTACCGCTCGGTTCGGGTTGGCAGTTGCAGGAAGCCAGGGCCATCAATAATGCCGGCCAGATTGTCGGGTGGGGTTTGCTGGACAGTGTCAAGCACGCCTTCCTTTTCAGCAGCAACACGATCATTGACTTGGGTATTCTGCCCGGTGGAACCAACAGTTACGCGCTGGGTCTGAACAACTCCAACCAGGTTGTTGGCGCGTCTACGATCAGCAACGGAGTATTGCACGGATTTCTTTGGGACAACGGGACGCTCAAGGATCTGAATAACTCTTTGCCAACCAATTCGGGTTGGGAACTGCGAGAAGCCACTGCCATCAATGATCAAGGGCAAATAGCGGGCTGGGGCACCAATCAGGGAAGCGAATCGGCGTTTTTAATGACGCCCAGTCCGTTGCCATCTTCTTCCTCACTTCAGCTCTGGTTTCGAGCGGACGAGGGGGTGATCACGGACACGAACGGGAACGTAAGCCAATGGCTGGACCAGTCGGGCAACGGCAACCATGCCAGCCAGACGGTTACGGCGGCGGAGCCAGTGCTGGCGACGAACGCGATCAACGGGGAGCCGGTGGTGCGCTTTAATGGCACAAGCGATTTCTTGAGTTTTCCGGCGGTGAACACGACGAATTTCACAATCTTCATCGTATATCGGATGACGGGGCATCAGGCATGGGCCGGGCCGCTGGAAAACCGGGCGGCAGGACTGTATGGATTTGAATTGGGGTCGGGTAGTGCGGACACGAGCGTTTACGAACCGGAACTGGTGGAGTCGTTCGGGAGCCAGGAACTGGTTGACGAGACAACGGGCGTGGGCTTGAGCTTGCCGTTGGGACCGGTCTTGCAGGAATGGACGAGTGACAAGCGATTTTTCCAGGACGGACTGGAACAGGCAGTGCTCAATGGTGCGACCGGCTGGGACGTGTCGGGTGGGCGTCTGGGTTATGCGTGGAGCTACATGGCCGGGGACATTGCGGAAGTGCTGGTTTACAACACGGTGCTCTCCGACACGGATCGCCAAGGTGTGGAAAACTATTTGAACGGCAAGTATGCAGTGTTGAGTGCGCCGCCAGCGCCGGTGATCAGTCCTCCTGGCGGAACCTATCCGGGTTCGGTGACCGTGACCTTGAGCACGCCGGCCTTGGGGACCCAGCTATATTACACGACTGATGGCAGCCAGCCGACGACGAATTCGACCTTGTATGCGGTTCCTTTTAACTTGAGCAGCAATGCGACGGTGACGGCGGTGAGTTATTTGAACGGGATGGCGAGCGCGACCACCAACGCGGATTTTGCGGTGACGGCGGGCAGTGCTCCAACGGCGGCCGCCGGGCTGGCCTTCTGGTTTCGAGCAGACGTGGGCGTGATCACGGACGGGAGTGGGAACGTGAGCCAATGGTTGGATGAGTCGGGCAATGGGAACCATGCCAGCCAGACGGT
>Ga0302320_10020956_pt1 | contig 12997 bp, 12 predicted proteins | sample Bog_T0_3_FD_202130 | JGI IMG/M metagenome (GOLD analysis project Ga0302320, IMG submission 202130) | Peat permafrost microbial communities from Stordalen Mire near Abisko, Sweden - Bog_T0_3 | ecosystem: Environmental > Terrestrial > Soil > Wetlands > Peat | place: Sweden: Abisko, Stordalen Mire...
GCCGCCCCGCCCGCATTTTCCTTGGCGTTTTGGGGGATGTGCGCGAGGAGCGCCCAGGGGCCGCGCGGCGAGAACGCGAGGGCGCGGTCGCGGAGGAGTCGGATTCTCACCGGCTTTGTTATTTTTCATCGCAAACGCAGATCACAGGCTCGAAACGGCCCACTTCCGCTTCAACTAAGGCCAGTGACGCGTCCGGAGCGTCTGTCCGTACGGCTCCCGCGCATTCCGCCGCCGCTTGGGGCGGCCGCGTGCGCTCCGCCGTACCGACATCCGCCGGGCGCGGACGGAAGTCCGTGAGAAGAAGCGGAAGTCGACCGTTTCTCGATCGAGAGCGCGGGAGAAGGCGCAGCGGTGCACGTTGTGCACCGCTTACGCACAGATTTTTCTTCTTGACTTCAAAAGAAAATGGTAAAATTACGTTATGAGCGAGAAAAAATATTTTATTTATGCCAGAAAATCGACTGATGACAAAGATCACCAGATCCGAAGCCTGCCTGACCAACTTGCAGAGCTCCGCGAGCTCGCCAAAAAGGAGAAGGTCGATGTTGTTGATACCTTTATCGAGAAACAGACTGCTAAAATTCCCGGCAGACCTGTATTTGCAGAGATGCTGGAGCGTATAGAGGCCGGTGAGGCTTCTGGCATACTTGCTTGGCACCCTGACAGGCTCGCTCGCAACTCCGTTGATGGCGGCAGGATCATTTACTTAGTGGATACTGGCAAGATTGAGGATCTAAAGTTCTCAACATTCTGGTTCGACGCGACGCCGCAGGGCAAGTTTATGCTATCCATAGCTTTTTCACAGTCGAAATATTACGTGGACAACCTGTCTGAAAATATTAAGCGAGGACACAGACAGAAATTAAAGAATGGCATCTGGCCGCAAAAAGCGCCACTCGGATATCTGAATGATAAAAAGGTGAAGAGTATAGTTGTTGATCCGGTAAAGTTCGTCCTCGTAAAAAAGACCTTCGAGGCGTACGCCACAGGCAATTTTACCTTTGCCCAAGTCAGGCGAAAGATCAATGATCTCGGCCTCAAGGGTACCGGCGACGGCTTGCTTTCCATTTCCAACTACCAGTACCTACTCAAAAATCCTTTTTACCATGGATTGATTCGCTATGGTGGTGAATTCTACGAGGGAAAGCATGAGCCAATCATATCGAAGAAACTTTTTGATGATGTCCAGGAGGTTATGACGCGGAAATCCAAGCCAAAAACGACAGAGCTGAAACCATATGCGTATCGCGGATTACTACATTGTGGTGAGTGTGGATGTTTCATCACCACCGAGACGCAAAAAGGTCATAACTATTTGCGATGTACGAAACGCAAAGGACCGTGCGATCAAAAATATGTCCGTGAGGAGATCGTCACTTCACAGATTCAGATGGAGTTGAAGAAATACTCTCTGTCAGAAGCCGTGGCAGATTGGCTCCTCGCTGAGTCTGAAAAAGACAAGACTGAAAATGACAAACTTCTGAAAAATCAGACTGATAAAGTCAATACCGAAATCTCGGAGATCAACGCCAAGCTCGACAAACTCATGACAGCCTACCTAGAGAACGCTCTGACGCTTCCGGAGTATCAAAATGCCAAAAACAAACTCGTGGTTGAAAAGCACCTGTTCAACGACAAATTAGCGTCATTGGCGCGTGTCTCGACGAGTCGGTTCGAACCTGTGGTAAATTTCTTTCAGGACTGTAAACAAAGCGGTATTGTGGCAAAGTGTGATGATCCTGCGAAAATCCGGGAATTTTTCCAAAAGGTCGGTTCGAACCCACTCCTCCGCGACCGCGCCCTCGCGTTCTCGCCGCGCGGCCCCTGGGCGCTCCTCGCGCACATCCCCCAAAACGCCAAGGAAAATGCGGGCGGGGCGGCAGGAGGGGTCTGGGGAGGAATGCCGCCCCGCCCTCAATCAGTGGTTTGCGACGGTGCGATTTCGCTCACGGAACACGATTTCACTTTTTTGCGGAGAGGAAGGGATTCGAACCCTTGAGAGACTTGCGCCCCTAACACCTTAGCACGGTGCCGCTTTCGACCACTCAGCCACCTCTCCATTTATTTATATTTACATTCTATCAAACTTTGCGGCGGCTTCGTTCCACTCCCTATCGCCTGTTCGCTTCGCTCACATCGGCGATTGCGCTTTACAGCGCACAGGATGAAATGGCGAGCAGTCGCCGTTTCATAGCCACCTCTCCTTTTATTGAGACGTAATGGTATATAAAAGACTACGTCTTTATGTAGTAGCATAGCGAGCTTATCATATCCGTGCGAAATTATCTACGATCAGTAAAACTTTATTACTAATAAAATAAAAACATGCTTGTAACAATCGCAGTCATACTCGTCATCCTCTGGGCCGTGGGTTTCTTTGCCTTTCCCGTAATCGGCTGGTCCATCCATATCCTTCTTGTTCTCGCAATCATACTTATCCTCATCCGCGTCATCCAAGGCAGGAACCCGATCAGTTAGCAATGATGCCACGTCATAAAAATCTTCCGCGGCCTACACCGCGGAATTTGACGTGCCTGGGTCCTCGCACCATTCAACACAGCTTTATCGTATAGCTAAAGCGTCATATAATGAAACCATGCAAAAATCCGTCATATTCCTAAAAATATACGCCCCCTCCGTGCTCCGCTATGCCATGGTCGCCGTCATATTGTGGTTCAGCCTCCAGCAGTTCCTCCACAACGACCAGTACACAGCATACGTGCCGGATTCAGTGGTCGCCTTGTCGCATATGAGCGCGACCATACTGGTATTTTTTAACGCTGTGTTCGAACTGGTCTTTGGCATCCTGCTCGCGTTCGGCTGGCAGACGCGCATCGTCTCCCTGCTTTTGGCGTTGCACTTGTTCGACATCATGTATGTCGTCGGCTATGGGCAGATAGGCACGCGCGATTTCGGCCTCGCTGTCGCTACGTTCGTCGTATTCATGTACGGGCCAGATGTGCTTTGTGTGCAAAGGAAAAGGAAGACTACCAGCATGACGCAGATACCGCCCCAATATATGCAAAGGCAACAGTATGTACGGCCACCGATGAGAACAATCCAATCTGTACAGCCCGTACAACCAGTGCAACAGCCGAAACCGATCGACCCGTCCTTTGGCCAACCGCGTAAATATCTTTAACCAATGACCCCTACCATGGAATCAATTGAAAGTTTACAAAGGAATATAGGAATATTTTTGGCTGTCGTGGTCATTTTCGGTGTGGGCGGGATCACTTTTTTTGAAGAGAAGGGGCCGGATATCTCGAGCACAGTGCCGATCAGCTCTGCATTGTCCACATCTTCCAATGCAGTCGCGCAAAATCCGCCGGTAAAGGCGCCCGTGGTCCCTAAAAAGTCGCCTACCGCGGCCGCGCCGGCGGTGTCCAGCCGTTCTGACGATGATGGCGGAAGCGACGAAGGCTCGGAAGGTTCGGGAGCTGTGACGACGGCCGGAAGCTCTCCGCAACCGGCCGCGACCCCCGTCATCCCTGCCACCCCTCCGGCCGTTGTGCCAAAACAAACAGCTTCGGTCTATACGAACGGCACATATACTGCGACCGGCTCATACATGTCGCCCGGAGGCGAAGACCAGATATCGGTCACCCTCACCCTGGCGAACGACATCATCACGAGCATATCCGTCACTCCGGCCGCCGGCGACCGCACGTCACAGAGATATCAGAACGCTTTCATTTCCGGATACAAGCAATACGTCATCGGACAGAACATCGCCAACGTCAATTTGACGAGGGTTTCCGGCTCTTCGCTCACTCCTATCGGCTTCAATGACGCCATATCGCAGATAGAAGCGCAGGCCAAGGCATAAGACATGACACAATTCGATTTTGAAGGAATAGGAACGACGTGGCATATAGACGTATATAGAGAGCTCGATGAGAAACAGAAATCGGAGCTCTTTTCAAAGATCAAAGATCGCATCGATATATTCGACAAGGCATATTCGCGCTTCCGTGCGGATTCGCTCGTCACAAAAATGTCACAGGAGAGCGGCGTATTTACGTTGCCCGACGATGCCGAGCCGATGCTTTCGCTTTACCGCGACCTCTACCTGCGCACGGATGGCCTCGTCACTCCGCTCGTCGGCAACCTCATCTCCGACGCGGGATATGACGCGCAGTATTCCTTGAAACAAAAAAAGAAACTGGAAAAGCCGCTTGCGTGGGATGAGGCGATGGAATATCATCATCCGACGCTTGTGATAAAGAGGCCGGTCTTGCTGGATTTTGGCGCCGCCGGCAAAGGCTATTTGGTCGATTTGGTCGGAAAAGTATTGGAAGAAAATGACATCCCCGAATATTGCATCGACGCTGGGGGCGATATCCTCCACAAAGGCAACGCTCCCATCCGCATCGGCCTCGAAGACCCGGAAAACAAGGAAAAAGTCGTCGGCGTCGGCATCTTGCAAAATGCCAGCATCTGCGGAAGCGCCGGCAATCGGCGGAAATGGGGCGATTTCACGCACATCATCAATCCCATGACTCTCGCGTCGCCGACGGACACGATCGCCGTCTGGGTCGTGGCGGAAACGGCGCTCCTGGCTGACGCGCTTGCCACATGCCTCTTTTTTGTACCAGCCGGCAAGCTGGCCGAGGCGTACACATTTGAATATGTTATCGTCTACCGCGATCGTTCGTTAGAAAAATCTGCGAATTTTCAAGGAGAGATTTTTGTTTGAACGCAAGGTTGTACCCTGTACAATGAGAGTATGGCTGATTTCAAGAAAACCGTCTGCGACTTCTACAAAAAGCATGCTCGCGACCTGCCATGGCGGCATGATACGAGCGCCTATCGTATCGTCGTCTCGGAAATAATGCTCCAACAGACGCAAGCGCCGCGCGTCGTGCGCAAGTTTGATCCTTTTATTAAAAAGTTCCCGAGCTTTGCCGCTTTGGCGAAAGCTCCGACGCTCGACGTGCTCAAGGAATGGCAAGGTCTCGGCTATAACCGTCGCGCTCTCAATCTGCATCGGCTGGCGAAAACCGTCATGGAAAAATATGTAGGCAAGCTTCCAAAAACCTATAACGAGCTCGTCGATTTGCCCGGCGTAGGTCCCAATACCGCCGGTTCCATTCTGGCTTTCGCTTTCAATGTACCCTACCCATTCATCGAGACGAATATCCGCTCGGTCTACATACATTTTTTCTTTTCAAAAGTCGAGAAAAAAGAAGGCCGAAAAGCTTGCAAGAAGATAAAGGACGAACAGATCATGCCGATCATCGAAAAAACTCTCGGCGAAGCGACGAAAAGCGGTCCTTTCAAGAAAAATCCTCGAGAATGGTATTACGCTCTCATGGACTACGGCGTCTTTTTGAAACGGACCTTGCCGAATCCCTCGCGCCGGAGCGCGCATCATGTACAGCAGTCGCGATTTGAAGGCTCCAATCGGCAATTGCGGGCGAGGATTTTGAGATTTGTAATGGAGAAGCCGAGGACTTTGAAAGAAATTAAAAAAGAATATGCGGATAGGAAACATCCAATGGAACAAGTTAGAAAAAATATGGAGAACTTAGTTAAAGAAGGATTCCTGACAAAAAGAAAAGACCACTACGCACCGGCATAATGGTCTGTGAAATGACGTGGTCGTCGGTACCGCAGCGTCCTACCTGCCGATTGCTATTCCCTTACTCCTCCGATTCTTTCCAAACGGGGATAATATCTTTTGATCGCTTCTTCGATATCATCCTCGGCGGCCACACGGATCTCGATCTCGGCGTTCAGCAGATGACCGAGGGTGTCGATCGTATTGAGCTCCGACGGGTCCGCGATTGCAATGACGATACGGCCTTCGGTCTTCTCGACGGGGATGATCTTGTACTTCCACGCTATGTGGAACGGGATCGACCCAATAACCAAGGGCTCGATGGTTGTCCCGCGAAGCACAATAGTCTGGGCACCGAACTGCGCTGCCTTGGCCATCATGATCTGGGCCTCCGTCACGAGCTTTTTTTTGAGTAGCACATCAAGCGTGCTCTGCCCAAGCTCGGTTTCCATGCTGGCGTGGACGACTTGCTTGCCGGTGACAAAACCAAGATGCATCAACGATTCCAATAACCAGTCGCTGCCTTTGGTATCGCTGATCATCGGCACAGGCGACTCGCCGAACATGCCATCGAGTATCTGACCAAGCGTGAGGTCGAACTTCTTGCCAGCGCATTCTACACATACATGTGCGCCACAAATCTTGTTCTCAAGCTTGAAGCTGTATACCTCCAATGAATGCGATGTATGCTCACGCGTGCCTGGGCTGCACATGTCCCTTTTGCAGATGGCGCATTTTCCGAGCGTTTGAACTTCCTTATGGCAAAAGTCGCAAGTCTTTACATCAACAGGCCGACTTTCTTTTCTTACTGACATTTTGGTTCTCCTTCCTTCAATTGTTAATGTTGTCATTCCAAGCGACATGCCGCTTGAACCTGCCGCTCATCCTACTCTCGGTCGAAAATTTGTCAATCGATATAAAATGAGACCGGAGTGGTATAATGTCCGAATGATTTCTCTCTCCACTCCTCTCTCGAAAATGACCCGCGTCCTGGAGCCCGAAGCGCGCGGACTCAAGAAGCTTGGTATTGAAACGGTCGGCGACCTCCTCCGCCATTTTCCCGTGCGATACGGCGACACTTCGGAAATAAAGAATATCGGCAGCTTGGAACGAGGCGAGACTGCAGTCGTCTTTGGTAAAGTGACCAAGCTCAAAACAAGCAAAGGCTTTCGAAGCCATATCCCCATGGCCAGCGCACAAATCGAAGACGAAACCGGCCGCATCCAATGCGTCTGGTTCAATCAGCCCTATCTGGCAAAGATGATCCCCGAAGGCGCGTTTGTTAGAATTGAAGGAAAAGTGAGCCAGAGAAAAGGAAAGGATTCAACGAAAGGAGAACTTGAAAAACAGAACGGCAATACCCCGCGACAGGCAGAAGTCTTTTTGCCGAGTTCCGGAGGGAGGAGGCAAAAAGAACTTGTGCCTGGAGGTGAGGGGCACAACAAAGATGATCAGAAGGGTTCCCTCTACTTTTCCAATCCAAAGATCGAAAAGATCAACAAACTACCGGCAGGCGTCGGCGACTCGCTCTTTGGAGAAGATGGCGAAGCCCACACGTTGTATCCCGTCTACGCCGAATCCCGCGGCGTCAGCTCGAATTGGATGTATCATGTTTTGCAAAAAATATTCAAGAGCGGCATTTTGGAATCGCTCCAGGATCCTCTGCCAAAAGAGATCCTGGAAAAGTACAGCTTGCCCATCTTGCGAACCGCACTCATCTGGGCACATACACCGCTTAGAAAAGACGATGCCGAAGTCGCCCGCAAACGATTCGCTTTTGAAGAGATCTTTTTCATCCAATTGGAAAAGCAGGCCGCGAGACGCGAATACGAGAAGAATCCCAGCTTTTCGGTGCAGGCTTCGAACCAGGCGGTCGGCGAATTCGTCAAACGATTCCCTTTTCCTGCGACCCTAGCGCAAACGAAAGCGATCGAAAATATCACCGACGATATGAAGCGCGGTAAAGCCATGTCGCGCCTCCTCGAAGGCGATGTCGGCTCCGGCAAGACCGCCGTCGCCGCCGCGGCGGCGTATGCGGTCGTCAGTTCGCGCCCGGCTGGACAAAAATTTGGCAACCTGCAAGTCGCCTATATGTGCCCGACGGAAATACTTGCCACGCAACACTTTGAATCCTTTATCCAATATTTCTCATACCTCGGCATAAACGTCGGCCTCATAACCGGCTCCGGTTGCCGCAAATTCCCCTCTAAAATAAATCCCAAGGGATGGACAGATATCTCGCGTACGCAATTGTTAAAATGGATAGCCGAAGGCGATATGCCGATACTTATCGGTACGCATGCACTCATACAAAAAGCAGTTAACTTTAAACACTTGGCCCTCGTTATCATCGACGAACAGCATCGATTCGGCACGAGACAGAGAGCGGAGCTGGTAAAGAAGAACGCAGTCAAGAAGGGTTCGGAAACATCTTTCGAGGCGACTTTCGGAGCGCGACGGCGCGAGAAGGAGCCGCGCGGCGAGCCAGCCGCGACGGCGTTCGTCGAGAAAGATACTTTTCGAACACTTCGACAAGCTCCTCATTTGCTCTCCATGACCGCCACACCCATTCCTCGAACTCTTGCGCTTACGCTGTACGGCGACCTCGATTTGACCTTGCTCGACCAAATGCCAGCCGGAAGAAAACAAGTCATCACAGAAATAATCACACCTCCGAAACGAGAGAAAATGTATGAGAGGATGCGTACCGAACTGGAGGCCGGTCGTCAGGCGTATGTCATATGTCCCCGAATAGACGAGCCAGATCCGGACAAAGAGCTTGCTCTCGAAGCAAAATCGGTCAAAGCAGAGGCCAAGCGGCTTAAAAAGAGCGTCTTTCCTGAATACGAGATCGGCGTCCTCCATAGCAAAATGAAGCCGGATGAAAAAGACAAAGTCATGCTCGACTTCAAGGCCGGCAAGATCCATATTCTCTGTGCAACATCAGTGGTCGAAGTCGGTGTGAACGTGCCAAACGCAACGTGCATAATAATCGAAGGGGCAGAGCGGTTTGGATTGGCACAGCTCCATCAACTCCGTGGCCGCGTTTTGCGCAGCGAGCATCAGGCGTATTGCTTTATATTCGCCGAAAAGGCCGGCGCAAAGACTTTGACCAGGCTGAAAAATTTCACCAAAGCCAAAAATGGCTTCGAGCTCGCCGAATATGATCTGGCCGAACGCGGCACAGGTGATCTGTCCGGTCTGAAACAATGGGGTATTTCCGACATTGCCATGGACGCCCTCAAAAATCTAAAGATGGTCGAAGCCGCGCGAAGCGAAGCAGGACACCTTCTCGATACTGACCCGTCATTCTCGCGTTTTCCTTTAATTAAAAGAGAATTGGAGAAGAGAAAGAGTGATGCGGTGCATTTCGAGTAGATTGACATTCTAATGGCCAAGGAGTAATCTTTCGCCAGAGAACGGACGGCATGAAGCTGTTCAAAGATAAAAACGAAAGGTGAATTATGAAAAATGAAGACTGGCTTCTAGAGGCATTGGTCGATTTTTACCACATCACTGAATCTGATGTCACCCTGACTCGCGCAGAGGCCGCCGCGACAGACAAAAGCGTGATCGAGGTTTTAATCAAAAGCGGCAAGGTCACCGATGCGCAAGTCCTCCAAGTCAAAGCGGCGCAGTTCGGAATGGAAGTCGTCGACCTCCGGGGAATCGAGATTCCCCGAGACGTGATTGCGATCCATCGGGCCATCGGCGAACTGGCGTGGGCCATGCGTATCATTCCGCTGAAAAAAGAGCCTGGTTTGGTGACGATCGCCACCGACGACCCTTCTGATACCGCTGCGTTCGACGACTTGTACTTTTTGTTGGGTTGCGATATCCGGATCATGGTAGCCCCTCAAAACGACATCGACGAAGCGCTCAAAAAATACTACTCGGCCGATGAAGCGGCCGGCAAGTCCCACAAAGAAAGAATGAAAGAAATCGACGCCGAGTTCAGCTGAAGACCTTGTTCAATTCAAAAGACCAACTCCCGCCTGGACGTTGGTCTTTTTTCTTTTGTCCGCCCTCTAGGATTCGAACCTAGGACCCCAGAGGTATAAGCTCTGTGCTCTAACCAACTGAGCTAAGGGCGGTTGGTTTCGAATCAAAAATATCACAAAAAAGCCGTTAGGGCTAATCCTTTTAAAAAACTATGCGATTTCCTCCCTCTTTTTCGGCTGTATCCCATGCGCCACCAAAATCGATTCAAATTCATCGCGCTCGATGGTTTCTTTTTCGATGAGGCGCTTTGCGATGGCGTCGAGGAGCGGTTTGTGCGTTTTTACCGCAGTTTCGGCGCGCTTTAGCGATTCATTCATGATGCGCGAGACTTCGGCGTCTATCTCGCCGGCGACATGCTCCGAAAATTCGCCCGCTTCGAGCCCGTCGCCGAACATAGCACGGCTCTCCGACGCTTCAAATGCCATGGCACCGAGCTTGTCAGACATGCCGTAGCGCGTGACCATGTCGCGTGCGAGAGCAGTCGATACTTGCAGATCGTTCGAAGGGCCGGTCGTGACGTCGCCGAATATCATCTTTTCAGTGACATAACCGCCGAGAGACATGGCGATGGTATCCAAAAACGCTTTTTTTGACTGGAGCTTGCGATCTTCGACGGGCAAATGGAGCGTGTAGCCACCAGCGCGGCCGCGGGCGATGATGGAAATTTTATGCACAGGATCAGAATGTTCCAGGACCGAACCGACGAGAGCATGGCCCGCCTCGTGGTATGCTGTGATCTCCTTTTCCTTTTTCGACAGGATATGGCTCTTGCGCTCCGGACCGAGCATGACTTTTTCTATCGAGCGTATCAGATCATATTGCGAAATCTTCTTGCGATCTTCGCGCGCAGCCAAAATAGCGCCTTCATTCATGAGCGAATATAGATCCGCGCCGGAAAATCCCGGCGTGCGCTCGGCTATGACGCGCAGATCGACGTCTTCGGCAAAAGGCTTTTTGCGGGAATGTATCTTTAAGATCTCTTCGCGGTCGTTGCGGTCGGGCAGATCGATGATGACGCGGCGGTCAAAACGGCCTGGGCGAAGGAGAGCGGGATCGAGGACATCCGGCCTGTTCGTCGCGGCCATGACGACGACGCGCTCGTTCGGCTCGAATCCGTCCATCTCGACCAATATCTGATTGAGCGTCTGCTCGCGCTCGTCGTTGCCGCCTCCCACTCCGGTACCGCGTACGCGTCCGACAGCGTCTATCTCGTCGACGAATATGATGGCTGCCGGCGATTGCTTTGCCATTTTAAAGAGGTCTCGCACGCGGCTGGCGCCCACGCCGACGAACATCTCGACGAATTCGGAGCCTGATATTGAAAAGAAAGCCACCCCGGCCTCGCCAGCCACTGCACGCGCTAATAATGTCTTGCCCGTGCCGGGCGCGCCCATGAGCAGGATGCCTTTCGGGATCTGTGCGCCGATATCGAGGAATTTTTTCGGATTTTTAAGGAAATCGACGACTTCGGACAGTTCCTGCTTTGCTTCCTTTGCCCCGGCGACGTCTTTGAATGTGACCTTTTCCTTGCCGTCCTCTGGCATACTGATGCGCGCCTTTGATTGGCCAAAGGAAAATACCTGCATGCCCGCCCCGCGCATCTGCCGCGTCATGAGCCAAAAGAAGAAGAGGATAAAGAGTATGGAACCGATCGTCGGCGCCAACGTCTCGAACCAGAACATAAAGCCTGACGGCTGTTCGACAGTGATGCCAACCTCGCTCAATTGTTTGGACGTGATACCATAATTCTTCAACGTGTCGGTGAGCGAAGAATTGTCTTCGATCTGCGTCGTTTTGACCGTGCCATCCTTGTACGTCGCATCAACGCTGCTGCCTTTGACCGCGATCGAAGCGACAGACGACGAAGCGATGCCATTTGCAAGGTCAGTCAAGCTTGTCGGCGTGCCGGACGTGCCGCTCTGGGCGATGGCGGAATAGACGCTGACGATGAGAAAGAGGATGACAAGACCCGCCGAAATCGTGTTTATCCAGCCCCAGCGCGGCGGCAACGGGCCTTTTTTCTTTGGCTGGTTTTTGAGCGGCGGCTGATTCGAATTGTTCATCGTACCGTTAGGATTCATAGAGTAATGATTATACACAAAAAACGCGGTTTGTCATCATCATGACGGACAAAACGGCTTCCCGTGTCACACAAAAAACACCGCAGGATTGCTCCCGCGGCGTGTGAAAAATCATGATCGAGCTGTGACAGCTATGTCGGAGGGAGGATCTTTACCTCCCAACGCAAGAATGCCTTGAATCTGTTCCATGCGATGCCGGTACGCCCGAATCTGCGATAGCCGCTATGCTCGGGGACCGGCTTCGGCTCCCCCGAACAGCGAGCGCAGCGCTCGTTGTCGCACTTGGCGGAGACATCGATCAAATAGTACTTATCGCAACGGCCTTTGGCATCCGGTGAAACAAGCCAGCACATAACCGGAAATTTAAAGAAGCGCTTGTCCGAGATCCTCGGCTCCATCTGTATAAGGTATTCCGATGGCTTGCGATTCAGACGCTCTTCGACCAGAGCCTTGATCTGGTCCAGAGAATAAGGGCCTTTCATGAGATAGACGCGAGAACGGGGCCTGTGACAGACAGGACATGGCGAGGTGGTCTCGCCTTCGACTGAATTTGACAGCCGAGGCCTGGATCTGGGAATTATCAACGGACCGGTGCGACGACGAGATTGGGTCATGCTTGCCTCCAATGGTTATACAACTTGGTTGATTTTTTTCAATATTTGTAAGAACTTTAAAAACTTTAGCCTTTATGGTATCATCTATAAATGGAAAAGTCAAGAATACCATAATATGGCCATCCTAGAGAACAAAAAGATATATTTCGACTACGAGATCCTCGAAAAATTCGAGGCTGGTATCGAGCTGCTTGGAACCGAGGTCAAGTCGCTCCGTTCAGGCAAAGGATCTCTGGTCGGTGCATACGTGATAATCCGAGGCGGCGAGGCGTATGCATCAGGCATGGACATCGCCGCGTATCAGGAAAAGAATGCGCCGACGGGCTATGATCCAAAGCGCCTGCGCCGTATCCTCCTTTCAAAGGCAGAGATTCAAAAGCTTGCCGCCATCGAAGCAAAGAAAGGGTTGACAATAGTGCCGATTTCGATATATAATAAAGGCACGAAGCTCAAGCTCGAAATCGCGGTCGTCCGTGGCAAAAAGACTCACAACAAAAAAGAGAGCGATAAGAGCCGCGACGTCGAACGGGAGGTTCGGAGAGAATTCAGCGATCGTTGAAAATTTACCTACGGGGATGCCAGGCATCGACAGGAGATCCGCAGGCCGCCTCGCGCGATGAGAGCACCGTTAACTCTTTAATCTGACGGAAACGCCAACTGCAAACACAGTAGCTAAGGGCAAGGTTGCTTCGCCGTATTTTTCGGCCAACAGCTTTGCTTTCGCGCTCGCTTAAACT
>Ga0302320_10020958_pt1 | contig 12997 bp, 13 predicted proteins | sample Bog_T0_3_FD_202130 | JGI IMG/M metagenome (GOLD analysis project Ga0302320, IMG submission 202130) | Peat permafrost microbial communities from Stordalen Mire near Abisko, Sweden - Bog_T0_3 | ecosystem: Environmental > Terrestrial > Soil > Wetlands > Peat | place: Sweden: Abisko, Stordalen Mire...
TCCCAATACATCCATGCTTATTTTTACTTATGGCGAACACTGTGGAAAAACCGATGAAATTGACCACTCCCGACCGATTTAAACTGAGCATCATTGGCCGATTCAAATTGACCACCGCTGACCGGTGCAAATTGACCACTTGCTGAAGAGATAAAACGTTCATACTGTAAAGGGGTCATAAATTGTAGGTTCGTAATACAAACTTACAAAATATGGCAAACAACACAATCAGTATGAATAAAATCAGACAAATACTTCGCTTGCATACCCAAGGGTATAAGAAGCTTCAGATAGCAACGCAAGTGAGCGTATCAAGGAATACGCTAAAAAAATACCTCGAAGAGTTTACCAGAAGCGGGTTAAGCTTTGCTGAGGTAAACGAATTAAGTGATAAAGACCTGGAAGACCTCTTTGTAAAGCAAGAGGATGCTCCTATTAATGAGAGGCTGCAAACCTTGTTTACCCTTTTTCCTGCGATAGATAAGGCGTTAAAACGTAAAGGAGTAACACGAAAAATGTTATGGCAGGAATACAAACAAAAGTATCCGGATGGCATAGGGCGTAGCCAGTTCAACCGCTATTTAGCGGCATGGAGAGCACAGGTAAACTGCACCATGCGCATAGAACATAAAGCAGGCGACAAAATGTTTGTTGATTTTGCTGGGGATAAACTAAACATCACCGATAAGCAAACCGGCGAGATACAACCCGTAGAAGTTTTTATCTCCATTTTGGGAGCAAGCCAGCTTATCTATGTTGAAGGTGTAATGACTCAACGCAAAGAAGATTTTATTGGAGCCTGTGAAGGCGCCCTGCATTACTATGAAGGTGTTCCGGCAGCCATAGTCCCGGACAATTTAAGGTCAGCCGTAAAAAAAAGCAACAAATATGAACCAGAGATAAATGAAACTTTTGCCGATTTTGCCGATCATTATGGCACCTCCATATTGCCTGCACGTCCTTATCACCCCAGAGACAAGGCGCTGGTAGAAAACGCCGTGAAGATTATCTATACACGGATTTATCCTAAAGTAAAGAGCAAAGACCACTTTACGCTGGAAGAGCTAAATGCAACCATGCTTACTGCGCTGGATGACTCTAATAACATTGCTTTAACAGGCAGGAATTATGGACGCAGGCAGCAGTTTGAGGAAATAGAGCGTGCAGCACTACAGCCCTTGCCGGCTTTACGCTATGAGTTAAAGAAACAGGTATATGTTACGGTAATGAAAAACGGACATGTATCGCTGGCTGAGGACAAACATTATTACAGTGTTCCTTTCCGTTTTATAGGAAAGAAAGTAAAGCTAATGTACTCCCGCCAAACGGTAGAAGTATGTTACGGCAATGAAAGAATAGCTATCCATAAACGGTTAAAGAGTCCTTATAATTATACAACCGATAAAGAACACCTTGCATCTGCGCATCGCTTTGTAAGCGACTGGACACCGGAGTTCTTTTTAAACTGGGCAGAAGGAATACACGAGGATGTAAAGCTTTATATTTTAAAAGTGCTTGACCGCAAACAACACCCGGAGCAAGCTTATAAATCCTGCGTTGGAATATTAGGACTGGGTAAAAAGGCAGGACACGAACGCCTGATTAAAGCTTGCCAGCGTGCATTAGGCTATGGGATGTATAACTACAAGACCATACAGAAGATATTAGAGAAAGGCTTAGACGAGAACGATATAGAAGGGAATGAACAATTAGAAATGCCGCTGCATGATAATATCAGGGGCGAGGAATACTATCAATAAAAATTAACCAATAAAAACAAACAACATGAATGCAACAACATTAGAAAAAATGCGAACGATGAAATTCTTTGGCATGCACAGGGCTTTTAAAACCTGCCTTGAATCCGGCAAGGAGGAAACCTACACTCCTGATGAAATCATTGCCCATTTAATAGAAGCCGAATGGGATGACAGGCAAAACAGAAAGATAGGAAGGAACGTAAAAAATGCACGCTTCAGGTATAATGCAGCCATGGAAGACATACTTTATCATTCCAACAGGAACATTGATAAAAACCAGATTATGCGTTTTACCGAGTGTGCCTTTATTGATAAACATGAGAACATTCTCATCACTGGTAGCACAGGAATAGGTAAAAGTTACCTGGCTTCCGCCATTGGACATCATGCCTGCAGTATGGGATATAAGGTAATCTACCATAGTGTTCCAAAGCTATTTTCTAAACTAAAAATGGCTAAAGCAGATGGCTCCTATATCAAAGACATTGCCAAAATAGAGCGACAGAATCTACTTATACTTGATGATTTTGGCATCCAACCTTTAGATATGCAAAGCCGTGCCGCTCTACTTGAAATCATTGAGGACAGACACGGAAAAGCCTCACTCATTATCACCTCACAGGTCCCGGTAAATAAATGGCACGATGTTATCGGAGATAAAACGGTAGCTGATGCTATACTCGATAGAATTATACACGAAGCACACCGTCTGGAACTTAAAGGTGAATCGTTACGTAAGAAAATAGGAAATCAAAATGAACCCAATAATAACCAAAATTAATACCTTTGTATAACAATCCAATACAGACTATGAACGGAGAAATCTTCGCCAGCAAAATCAGTGGTCAGTTTGCTTCGGTCTCAGGTGGTCAGTTTAATCGGTTTACGCAATAATGGAAGAACACGAAAAAATGGCTTGGATGCTGAGATCATACCTCGCCTAATATTTTCGATTTTTTTATTACTTATTTGGTAGTATGTCAATAATAACAATATTGACATAAGCGGTGAGTTTTACTCCCGCCCTAAAGTAATTGGATAGAATAAATTCCCTACGTTTGTAGAAATTATTGATACATGAAAAACATTGCAGTTATTGGTTCTGGAACTATGGGGAATGGCATTGCCCATGTGTTTGCACAAAATGGATATTCGGTAGCCCTTATTGATATTTCAGCTGAGGCGCTTAACAAGGCAATTGCCACCATTTCAAAAAATATTGACAGACAAGTGGCAAAAGGCGTTTTGAAAGAAGAAGATAAAACGGCCACCTTGAAAAACATCACCACTTTCACTGAAATGCAGAAAGGCATACAAGGTTGTGAACTTGTTATTGAAGCAGCGACAGAAAATCCCGAAATAAAATTTAAACTGTTTCGGGATTTAGATGCCATGTGCCCTGAAGGCGTTATACTTGCAAGTAACACCTCTTCTATTTCCTTAACAAAAATAGGGGCAAATACCAAACGTTCTGATAAGGTAATTGGGATGCATTTTATGAATCCCGTTCCGGTCATGAAACTGGTAGAAGTAATAAGAGGATATAATACATCCAATGAAGTTACCAAAACAATCATGGAATTATCGCGCAAGCTGGGCAAGGTTCCGGTTGAGGTAAATGATTATCCAGGCTTTGTTGCAAACCGCATACTCATGCCTATGATTAATGAGGCTATATATGCATTGTTTGAAGGTGTAGGTGGAGTTGAGGAAATAGATACGGTAATGAAACTGGGCATGGCCCATCCCATGGGACCATTACAGTTAGCTGATTTTATAGGACTTGATGTATGTCTTTATATATTACGTGTACTACATGATGGCTTGGGCAATCCGAAATATGCACCATGCCCTTTACTTGTTAATATGGTAACTGCAGGTAGTTTAGGTGTAAAATCCGGAATGGGGTTTTATTCCTACCAGGCCGGAAGCAAAGATTTAGTGCTTGCGCCGAGATTTAGAAAGTAAGTAGCAGGTTCTTACTTATTTCATTTTGTAGATGCTTGCTATAAACTCTGCTGCTTTTGCCCCATATTGAATTGCTGCACCTGAAAAAATATGAAACATGGATATTTTGGTATAATTTTGCAGGATGTCAAAAAAAATAATCATTGGATCGAGAGGTAGTGAACTGGCACTTTGGCAGGCGAATTTTATTACCAAAGAATTAGAGAAGACAGGTGTTGACGTTGAATTAAAAATCATTAAAACCCGGGGAGACAAGCAGCAGGAAGAGCGCTTTTCGGAAATGCAGGGGCAAGGATTTTTTACCAAGGAAATAGAGGAAGCTCTTTTGAAAAAGCAAATTGACCTGGCCGTACATTCTTATAAAGATTTGCCGACAACGGCAGTTGAAGGACTTAAAGTAGGTGCCGTATCTTATAGGGAAGACCCATCCGAAATGTTGCTTATTCAAAAAGATTGTGTAGATGAGAGGCGTAAGCTGAATTTGAAAGATAAAGCTATTGTTGGCACTTCTGCCGCAAGGCGCAAGGTGCAATTGCGTGCTTTCAGGCCCGACGTGGACATTCAGGATTTACGTGGAAATATTCCTACCCGAATACAAAAACTGAGAGATAAAAAATACGATGCGATAGTAGTAGCTTCTGCTGCTATTGAAAGGCTTGGATTAGATATTTCAGATTTTCATATAGAAAAACTCACTCCGCAAGAATTGGTTCCCGCCCCGGCGCAAGGTGTGCTTGCCTTGCAAATAAGAGAAGGAGATACAACAATGCAAGCGGTGATTGACAAAATAAATCATCCGGAGGTGGAAGAAATAGTATCTATTGAACGTAATATATTTAATCTTTTCAGAGGAGGATGTAATTTGCCATTAGGTATTTATTGCGAAAAGCATAGCGATGAAAACGACAGGCCGTTTTTTAAAGCATGGGCTGCCTATGCCCCTGATGAAAGCGCATATCCTCGGTATTATCATTTTCATACATATGAACCCGGAAATTGGGCAAATAAAGTGGCCGATAAAATAAAAGCGGAGAATCCTGTTTCTGTTTTTATTACAAGAGACTTAAAGAAAGATGATTTTTTCAGCCGGGTGCTTAAAGCGAATAAGTACGAAGTTTCAGGCAGAGCGTTTATAGAATTTAAAACAATACCTTTCAGCCGGATTCCTATAGCCGATTGGGTGTTTTTCTCCAGCAAACATGCTGTAAAATATTTCTTCGATCAGAAACCGGAAATGGGGAAATTAAAAATTGGTGCAATAGGGAAGTCTACGGCAGCGGCTATCCGAACCTATGGTAAAAGAGCCGATTTTATTGGCTACTCTACAGATACCCGGCTTACAGGCAAACAATTTGCCAGTTTGGTAAAGTCTGCTCCTGTGGTGTTTCCACAAGCGAAGGACAGTATGAGGACCATACAACAACAGTTTGTGAATAAAAGCCAGACCAGGGATCTGGCCGTTTATGAAACCATTCAAAAACCGGTAGAAGATACGCCCGATGCATCTATTATGTTATTTACAAGCCCATCTAATGTGGAAGCCTTTTTTGAAAAGAAAAAACTGAATTCCGAACAGAAAGTAATTGCCATGGGCGATGCTACGGCCCATACCCTTAAACAATTTGGAGTGAAATCAGTTTACCTTGTTCCTTCATTTGATGAGGTGGGTTTGCTACAGGCCATATTTAGTGTTTAGAATATCTTTGCATAATAAATAAATAGAGTATGATACACCGTCCGCGCCGCTTAAGAAAAAATCCCATTATCAGGGAACTGACAGCTGAAGTTCGTTTTCATAAGGACATGCTCATCTATCCCTATTTTGTTGAAAAAGGCAAAAATATTACTGCTCCCATAAGTTCCATGCCGGGCATTAATCATTTTTCTCCCGATACGTTGGTGAAAGATGTGGAAATGGGATTGAAAAATGGAATTAATAAAATACTACTGTTTGGCAGCGGAGAGGAAAAATCGGAAGAAGGCAGATCTGCTTATAAGCAAGATACCGTTGTTGCAGAAGCGATAAAGCTTTTAAAGAAAAATTTTGCCGATGATATTTATATAATCACCGATGTATGCCTGTGCGCATATACTTCACATGGGCATTGCGGCATTATTCACGACGGACGCATAGATAATGACTCTTCTATCGAGGCGATTGCCAGGATGGCGCTTACGCATGCCGAAGCCGGAGCTGATATGGTTGCACCTTCCGATATGATGGACGGCCGGGTTGCTGCTATACGCGATATATTGGATGAAGATCATTTGGAGGAGACTGCTATCATGTCCTATTCTATAAAATTTGCATCCTCCTATTACGGACCATTCCGTGAGGCAGCCGATTCTGCTCCTCAATTTGGTGACAGGAAATCCTACCAGATGGATTATCGTAATCCGAATGAAACGATGAAAGAGGCCTTTCTGGATGAAGAAGAAGGAGCCGATATACTTATGGTAAAGCCTGCACTTGCTTACCTCGATATAATACACCGCCTCCGTGCAAATACAAATCTGCCCATAGCCTGTTATAATGTATCAGGCGAATATTCCATGGTAAAAGCTGCCGCGGAAAAAGGATGGATAGATGAGAAGGCGGTGGTGATGGAAAACATGCATGCATTTGTGCGTGCAGGTTCGGGCCTCCTTATAACCTATCATGCAAGAGATATTGTAGAAAAAGGTTGGGCTTAACATATGTTGAGTTTTGAATGTTGAATGATTTGAACTTTTAATTTGTCACTCATTACAAAATCCACGTCTCTTTTTGATTCACCTATTGAATATCTCAAAGGGGTCGGTGCTCTGCGTGCAGAAGCGCTGAAAAAGGAGCTCAACATCCACACTTTTAAAGACCTCTTATATTTCTATCCATTTCGGTATGTGGATCGAACACGCATTTATAAAATCAAAGAGATAAATGCCGATATGCCCTTTATCCAAATTTGCGGGAAAATCACCCATGTGGATATTACAGGCCCTAAGCGCAGACAGCGCATGCAAGTCGATTTTGAAGATGACACCGGCAGGATTGAATTGATCTGGTTCCAGGGAATAAACTGGGTTAGCAAAAAATTACGTCCCGATACGCAATATATTGTATTTGGCAAGCCGTCTTCATTTAGGGGAATATTAACTATCTCTCATCCCTCCATGGAAGAAATGACGCCGGAGAATTTAGAAATGGTCAAAGGATTGCAACCGGTATACAGCAGCACTGAAAACCTCAAATCCAAAAGCCTTGATTCAACCGGAATCATAAAATTGCAGCGTGCCCTTCTTTCAAAGCTGGAAGATGCAATTACCGAAACACTTCCTTCCTACATGCTTGAAAAGCTGCGTTTAATGCCCCGAAAGGAAGCGCTCAAAAACATACATCTGCCTGTTAATATTGAAAAATTAAACCAGGCTCAGTTCCGTTTAAAGTTTGAGGAATTGTTTTATATGCAACTAAGATTGCTGCGAAATAAAACAGAAAGAGAGGTTACTGTAAAAGGATTTGTATTTTCAAAAGTGGATACACATGTAAATGACTTTTATCGCACGTATCTTCCTTTTCCGCTTACGGAAGCCCAAAAGCGGGTTATACGTGAAATACGTACAGATACGGGCTCAGGAAAACAAATGAACCGCTTGCTACAGGGCGATGTAGGGAGCGGGAAAACATTAGTAGCGTTGCTTTGTATGTTGATTGCATTGGATAACGGATTTCAATGTTGTATGATGGCACCTACGGAAATATTAGCTACGCAGCATTTCTCTACCTTGAAAGAATTCCTAAAGGATATGCCTGTTAAGATTGCTTTGATTACCGGCTCTAAAAAGGAATCAGAAAGAAAAATACTTCATCGGGAACTTGAAAATGGCGAATTGCAAATTATAGTTGGCACACATGCATTGATTGAAGACAGGGTAAAATTTAAAAACCTGGGGTTAGTTGTAATTGACGAACAACATCGATTTGGTGTAAACCAAAGGGCGAGGTTATGGACGAAGAGTGATATGCCTCCACATATACTGGTAATGACTGCAACCCCCATTCCCCGCACACTTGCCATGACGTTATATGGCGACCTGGATGTCTCTGTTATTGATGAAATGCCGCCCGGAAGGATACCGATAAAAACCATGCATAAGTTCGATACGAAGCGAAGCGAAGTATTTTCGTTCATTAAGAGAGAATTGGAAAAGGGTCGGCAGGCTTATGTAATATATCCTTTTATAGAGGAGTCGGAAAATTCTGATATCGAAAACCTGATTCATGGATATGAAGAAATGCAAAAAGCTTTTCCTGCTAACAGCATTGGGATGATGCATGGTAGAATGAAGTTTGCAGACAGAGAAAGAACCATGAAAATGTTTGCTGCAAACGAAATACAAATTTTGGTTGCAACTACGGTAATTGAAGTGGGCGTGAATGTGCCCAATGCAAGTATCATATTAATTGAGAGTGCGCAAAAATTCGGATTGTCGCAGCTTCATCAACTCAGGGGAAGAGTTGGAAGAAGTACCCATCAGAGTTACTGCATTCTAATGACACCTTATGAACGCGGTGCTGATGCAAAAGCAAGAATCAATATTATGGTTGCAACGAATGATGGATTTGAGATTTCGGAAGAAGATTTACGGTTACGCGGTCCGGGTGATATGATGGGAACACAGCAAAGCGGCATACTTGATTTAAAAATTGCGAACCTTGCAAAAGACAGTACCATACTTCGGCAGGCAAGAATAATTGCATCTGAAATTTTAAAGGAGGATAAAAACCTGGGACTTGAAAAACATCGCTTGCTAGCTGAACAGCTTAGGCAGATTGATAAGGAGAAAGGCGACTGGAGCAGAATTTCATAGAAACAAAAACAAAAAAAGCAAAAATAAAAAAGGCCCCTTTCGGAGCCCTTTTAAACCTATTTCTTTTTCGAAGCTTTTTTCTTCGCTGCAGGTTTCTTCTTTGCGGCTGCCTTCTTTTTTGGAGCAGCTTTCTTTGCTTTCTTTGTTGCCATGTTGTTGATTGTTTTAAATTATGATACGAAATACGACAATATTTTAATGAAAAGAAATTCATGTAACAGGTATTTTTTAACATTCAAATGTTCATAAGCATGAAATGACTTTGAAATATTTTGCAAATAAAAAATTGAAACCTTTCGAAATGCCTATGAATAGAATGATTTGCGATGAATCTAAGAAGAAAAATATTTTTTCGATGGAAGAGTCAAAACCGAATATGAAGGAAAAATATTTCAGCTCTTTTTAATTTTTACTGCATAATGGGTGTAGTATCACTTCAAAAATATTCATTTTCAAAATAGTGAGTACCCTTAAACCCGCTACAATTAATGAAAAGAGAGGCTCATATTTAAATGAGCCTCTCCACATCAAACAACAATTATAGGAAAGTGAATTATTCCTGCTTTAGCATTTCTACTACAATAGCTAATCGTACTTCATCACTCACAACTATATTTCCTGCTTCGGTTGTTGCGCTCCATTTTAATCCGTAGTCTTTCCGGTTTATTTTTCCACTCAGTTCAAATCCTGCAAGGGTTTTTCCAAAATGGTTCTTAGTGGTTCCTCCATAAGCAACATCTAAAGTTACGGGAAGTGTTTTATCGCGGATGGTAAGATTGCCGGCAAGCTTATAATTTTCCGCATCAATTTTTTTATAGCTTGTAGAAACGAATTTTATTTTCGGATAGGTTTCAGCATTGAAGAAATCATCGGATTTAAGATGGCCATCGCGTTGTTCAAGTCCGGTTGTAATACTGTCTGTATCCGCTTCAAAAGTAATTTTTGCATCCGTAAAGTCATCGTTGTTGGTTTCCAGGGTAGCATCAAATTTATTGAAATGCCCTCCAAGGGTTGTTACCACCAGGTGCTTAACTTTGAATTCGATGCGACTGTGTGCAGGGTCAATTTTCCATGTGCTCATGATTGTTAAAATTTAAGGGTTATTATTTATTTAGTTGAAAATTTGCGGTCGATTGAAAATGCTCCCGCGCCTGCAATAATTAATGCAAGTGCCATGCCCAAAATGAGAAGATGATATTCAAACCCCTCTCCTTTTTTGTCCCCACTCCAGTTCATGAAGAAGCCATTCGGGGATGCTACATTATATAGGATGCCGATAAAGAGTCCGAATACCCCAAGTGCGGCAATTCTTGTAAATACACCTAAGATGAGCATAAGCGATCCGAAGAATTCAATGAGTATTACAAATAACGCAGTAATATAATACATATGTCCGGCACCTGTAAAGTATTGCATAGTGCCGCTATAGCCATAACCTCCGAACCAGCCCAACATTTTTTGTGCTCCATGTGCAAACAGAACGCACCCCAGCGTTATGCGGATTATTAGTGGAGTAATTTCTGATTTGGTATGTATGATTTGTTTAAACATAGTTTAACTTAATTTTATAAGGCAAAAGTACTAAGCTGGTTCCTTATAGAACTTGAACTAGATTAAGAAATCAGGTGTGCGCTATCTTATTTCTTATTTTACTGAGAAATTCCGGAGAGATACCTAAATAGGAAGCAATATGCTTCAAGGGTATTTGTTCATAAATCCCCGGGTATTGTTTAATGAAAACTTTATACCGTTCTTCTGCCGGAACAGATATTACCTGGCGAATCCGGCGCATTTGGTTTACCATGGAATTTTGGAAAAGTATCCGGAAGAATCGCTCGAATTTTGGAATTCGAGTATAAACTTCTTCCATGTCTCTCTTGCGTATTTCAAAAACTTCGGTAGGTATAAGCGCGTCAATAATATATTCGGAGGGTGTTTCTGTTATATAGCTGTATAAATCGGAAATCCACCAGTCTTTACAGGCAAAAGCTATTATATGTTCTTTGCCGTTTTCATCTATGGAATAATTTCTCAGGCATCCGTCAATTACAAAATATTGATTTTTTGCTATATCTCCAAAGTTTAGGAGAATATCTCCTTTTTCGAGTTTGCGATAATGAAGAAGGCTTTCAAAATATTTCTTCTCCTCTTCATCAAGAGTAATATGTTTTGAAATATTTTTTATAATAGCTTCTTCTTTCATATGCCAAATAGAAAATCAATACTTGCTTATATACGTGTATATGTTAAATGTATTATTATTTTTCATTTCTTTCTCAATATCCTTTTTCAGCTTTTCTTTGCTAATATCTTCCATTCTCTTTTTAAGAATAAGGCGATAGGCTTTTTCTGCCCATAATTCATTTTTATCTGTACTGGAGTTTTCTCTTAGGTGATGTAAAATAGCTTCCACTAATTTTTCTACTCCTTCATTTTGGGTGGCAATGGTTTTTACAACTTCTACATTTGAATTTTTTCTGCCATTTAAAGGCATGGTTTGGTATAGGTTTTTTGAGAATTCATCAGCCCCTTCTCTATCTGCTTTATTAACAACAAAGATGTCGGCTATTTCCATTATCCCCGATTTCATAGCCTGTATTTCATCCCCGGCTTCAGGGGTAAGAACGAGCAGGGTAACGTCTGCCAAAGCAGCAATCTCTATTTCCGACTGACCAACACCAGCCGTCTCCATTAATATATAATCAAACCCTGCACAGCGCATCAGTTCAGAAATTTCAATGGCTTTGGCCGAAAGTCCGCCTAATGCGCCTCTTGTTGCAAGTGAACGGATAAATACTTGTTTATTATTGAAATGCTCATTCATCCGAAGGCGGTCTCCAAGAATTGCACCATTATGTTTAGGGGAGCTGGGATCAACGCTTATAACACCAATACTTTGTGCTGTTTTTTTTAGCATAACGTGTATAAGGCTATTTACAAGCGTGCTTTTACCTGCACCGGGTGGCCCGGTAATGCCTATTACCGGTATGTATTTTTCATGTTTCAGGCTTAGTAAAATCTGTTCGTACCCGGGAATTTCATTCTCTACCAGGGTTATAGCTCTTGCAAGAGCCTTTTTGTCACCCTGCATTAAGTCGGTTATAATATTCTCGATTTCATTATCCATGAGTAAGCAAAGATAATTATTTGATAACGATAAACTATGAACTGTGAATTATGAATTAAAAGACATAAAAGACTTTATCGTTCATAGTTCGACGTTTATCCTTATTTTTGGGGAATGCCAAAACTTTCAGTTGTAATAATTACCCGGAACGAAGAGAAAAATATCGGCAGATGTATTGACTCCGTTAAAGATCTTGCAGATGATATTGTTGTTATTGATTCCTTTTCAACAGATAGAACAGAAGAAATTTGCAAGAGTAAAGGAGCCCGGTTTATTCAACATGATTTTATAGGACATATAGAGCAGAAGAACTATGCGGTTATGCTTACAGAATACCCGAATGTTCTCTCACTGGATGCCGATGAGGCTTTGGATGATACTTTAAAGAAAAGCATTGCCGAAGTAAAGGAAAACTGGAAAGAAGACGGGTATGAAATGAACCGTCTTACTAATTATTGTGGCACATGGATTAAACATTGCGGTTGGTACCCTGATCGTAAATTGCGTTTATTCGACAGGAGTAAAGGGAAATGGGGAGGAATGAATCCGCATGACAGATTTGAAATGCAAGCCGGAAGCACTATTGGCAGATTAAAGGGAGATATTTTGCATTATAGTTATTATACAATTGAAGACCATTATAAACAAATAGAATATTTTACTACGATCAATTCCAAAGCATCTTTTGATAAAGGAAAACATGCACCGGTATGGAAGCTCTATTTGGCACCGGCTGTCAAATTCATCAAGGACTATTTTATTAGGTTGGGTTTTTTAGACGGGCAGGCCGGATGGCAGATTTGCAGGCTTTCGGCTTGGGCTACGTATGTGAAATATAAAAAACTAAGAGAACTATATAAAGGATAAATTGCTGATCTTTTATACATACAATTATTCGCACTCTTTGAGTGTATCATGTAATAGAATTAATTGCTTGTCATTTTTTAAATATTCGGGAATAATCGAATCTGCAGGCATAAATAAAGCTATTCTCTTTTTTTTCTCTTTTAATTCATCGTATTGACTTTCTGAAGGTATAAAATTATAGGCCGGTAAACCTGTATAGAACATGGCATCTATATAATAATAGCCTGGGATATTGCATAAAACAGCATTATCGGGTAATTTCAAATCTTGAAATATTTTTTTATTATGTTGCAAGGCTTAAAAACAAGCATCACCATTTAGAAAAAATCCATCGTCGGCTTTAACAACATTAAAATCGAACCGTGAAACAGCAAGAATAAAAAATAACAATGCTATGGCGCCTATTTTCAAATTAGGAGGTGAT
>Ga0302320_10020959_pt1 | contig 12996 bp, 10 predicted proteins | sample Bog_T0_3_FD_202130 | JGI IMG/M metagenome (GOLD analysis project Ga0302320, IMG submission 202130) | Peat permafrost microbial communities from Stordalen Mire near Abisko, Sweden - Bog_T0_3 | ecosystem: Environmental > Terrestrial > Soil > Wetlands > Peat | place: Sweden: Abisko, Stordalen Mire...
TGGTCATCGCCACCGTGCTGGGCACGTTCCTGGCCTATTTCATTTTCATCATGCGCAAAGGCGAAAAGCTCGAGGCCGCCGCGCAAAAAGCGTCTTCTGGAAATCGGTCAAAGTTTCAAGGCGACCGCGGTGGCAAAACTCAAACCAAAGAAAATGAGGAGCTTTCATTCGCCGGCTCCCCTGAACCCGCAAAAGTATGACCTACTGGAATGCCATTAAGGACTGGATTTCCCATAAGAACGACTGGATTGCTTACAATGTTATCGGCCTGCCCGAGCGCGCCTCTTCCAACGGCAAGGCCATTGACGATCTGATTGTGTATGTCCATTGGCTGATGCTGGTGTTGCTCGTGGGCTGGACCCTGTACTTTTTCTATGTCCTGTGGCGGTTTAACGCCAGACGCAATCACAAGGCGGAATATGAAGGCTCCAAAAGCTCCATGCCAAAAATCGTCGAAGGTGGCGTGGTGGTGGTAGAGGCCGCGCTGCTCCTGTGCCTCGCCATTCCGCTGTGGGCGAGAAACGTGCAGCAGTTTCCCGAACCGAAGGATGCCACGGTCATCGCCGTGATGGCACAGCAATTCGCCTGGAACGCGCTCTATCCGAATCCCAACCTCACCGGCGACGACATCGGACATTTCGGCAGGCGCGACATGTCCCTCATCAGCAATGAGAACGTCTTTGGCGTGGACACCAACGACGTGCTGAACGCGGGCACCGTGCAGGTGCTCAACGAGATTCACGTCCCGGTGGACAAGCCCGTGCTGATTTATCTGAGTTCCAAGGACGTCATTCATTCCTTCAAGCTGGTGGCCATGCGCATGACTCAGGACGCCATTCCCGGCCTGCGCATTCCGCTCACCTTTACTCCCACCAAAATCGGACGCTACCAGATTGAATGCGCCCAGCTTTGCGGCAACGGCCATGCCTCCATGGCCGGCGGCTTCCTCGTGGTTCAAAGCCCGGACGACTTTAAAAAGTGGCTGGATTCCAAGTCTGCCGCGGCCAAGCCCGCAAGTTTTGAATAACCGCTCCGCCCGCTTGCAACTTGTCTTGCCGCCGGGCTTTTCGGCGGCATAATTCCCAATATGACGGAAGTTTCGCCGCGCCCGCCCCGTACCATCTGGGTCGGGTTTTTGCTTTTCTTTGCGCTTTTCGTGCTGGCGTTCCTGTTGTGGTTCGTCCAAGCCTCGCGAAACTTTGGCCAGGTGCCGCTGCCGGTCCTGGGTTCCATCGCAGATTTCACGCTCACCAACCAGGACGGCCAGCCGGTCTCGCTTGCCGCATTGACCAATCATGTCTGGGTGGCCGACATCATCTTCACGCGCTGCGCCGGGCCCTGCCCGCGTATCACGGGCCAGATGCGGTCGGTCCAGGGCTTGCTGCCCAAGGACAGCGCCGCCAGGCTCGTGACGTTGACGACCGACCCCGACTTTGATTCGCCGGCCGTGCTCAAAAAATATGGCGAACGGTTCGATGCGGATTTCAGCCGCTGGACTTTTCTGACCGGCACCAAGGCGCAAATCGCGGGGCTGGCCAGCGACAGTCTGAAGTTAAGCGCCGTCCCGGTGAAACCCGAGGACCGCCGGAACGACGCCGACCTGTTCATTCACACGACCATCTTCGTGGCGGTGGACAAGCATGCGCACCTGCGCGGCGTTTTCGAGACCGGCGGCGACGGCGTGGATTGGACCAACGACGTTCAGCCCAAACTGCTGCAGGCCGTCCAACAGTTGGAGAACGAACCATGACCATTCACGATCTGCCCGCCGTCAATGCCACCCTCAACGGCTTAAGCGCGGTCTTGTTGTCGCTTGGCTTCTTTTTCATCAAACGCGGAAACAAAATCGCGCATCGCAACTGCATGATTTCGGCGTTTTGCGTCTCGGTGATTTTTTTGGTTTGCTACGTCACGTATCACACGTATCTGTACAAGGTTTTGCACCGGGGGCCCACTCACTTTGTGAACCCGGCATGGTTCCGTCCGATCTACCTGGCCATCCTGCTCACGCACACCGTTTTGGCGATTGTTATCGTGCCGCTGATTCTAATTACCTTGAACCGCGCGCGGCTGCAACGTTTTGACCTGCACAAAAAAATCGCCCGCTGGACCTGGCCGCTGTGGATGTACGTCTCCGTGACGGGTGTGGTCGTGTACCTCCTGCTCTACCAGATTTTCCCGCAAGGGTGAGTTGACGGTGCGCGGCCGGTGGCGTAATTTTCGCTGATGGCTTACGAAGTCGAACCGTTTCAACAACCTGTCCATAAGGTTGTCGGACGACCGCCCACCCCGCGTCTGCGACTCTGGCGGGTCGAACAAATGGGGCATTTTTTTCGCCAGCGTGCCCATGAAATCATCCCAACCGAACCAGACGCCTTCCCAATTCGAAAAATTGTTGGCCGGTCTCGCTCGGAGCGGCGTTGATTGCACTGCCGTTTAATAAATCCTTAACGTTTCGAGCACCGCCTTGATCCGCGGAACTTCATGCGTGCGGAACAAGTCCGTCTTCCCCAGTGCCGCGAGAACGGCAAAAAACGGCTCGGCACAGCGGACTTCATCGCCGAAAAATTCAAATGCATGCGGCAGCGCATGACAGATGGGATAACCCAGTTCCCGCAGGCGAAACGTGTTCAGGAAGACGTTTATCTGGTGGCGCACGCGCACGGCGCTGTCCTGCAGGTTGCGGTAGTAAAACCCCAGGCCCGGATCGAGAAAGATTTTCTCCACTCCATTCCGCCGGGCAATCTCAATTTGGCGCGAGAAGAATTCCCGCAACATCGGAATCGGGTCGGCGGACAGATCGAGGTCGCGAACCTCGCGGACATTTTCACCGGCGACAAAGCAGATGATGACGGCCGCATCGTGCGCGGCGACCAGCCGGTAAATCTCCGCCGAACCGCGGGTGCCGGTGAGATTGAGGATGTTTGCGCCGGCTTCCAGGCTCGCGCGCGTAACCGCAGGCGAATAGGTTTCAACCGAAACCAGGATTTTTTGCGCGCGCAACGCTGAAATCACGGGGATCAATTTCGATTTTTGCGCAGTATTGGCCACCCGCGCGGCGTGTTGCAGGGTGGATTCCGCGCCCACATCAATGATGTCCGCTCCCTGCTCCGCCAGCACCCGCCCGCGGTGGATGGCCGCCGCCGCCGACAAGCAAACGCTTTCGCGATACCACGAATCGGCCGACAAATTGACCACGCCCATGACGGCGGGACGGCGGTTAAATTCAAATTTTCTGCCGCCGATGGAAAATTCCTTCACGCGCGCGGACGCCCCGGCGCGATTTTTTTCCAGCAATTCGGCCAGTTGTTCGAGCCTTAGCATGGCCAAAGCGTAAGGGGGAATGGATGGTTTGTTAATGACATAATTGCCGCCCGATATTCTTTAACCTGAATTAAATTACGAAGTGGAAGCCCTGCCACTGGTGCTGATATTCAAGGACGGCAAGCCGGCCGGCCGGCGTGGAAGGCATGCCGGCGGAAACAGATTTGAAGAACAAATTAAATGCGCGGGGTGGCCTCCCTGTGACCTGCTAACGTAAAGCCTGGGCCAGCGGGCCTTTTTCTGATTCGATCAGGGTGCCGACGCCGACATGGTGGCGCGCGAACCAGCCATCCTTCGTTTCCAGCACGAACTGGATGTCTTCGCGGGAGGATTCGACTGCGTTGGCGTCGTTCTTTTCCAGGTGATGAATCTCCTGGATGACGCCGTCTGGCGTGATGTAGGCGGCGGAGATGGATTCAGGACAGTTCGTCATCCAAAAGCTGGCGCGTTGCGGCACGCGCAGGTTGAAAAGCATGGCATCGGTTTCCTGGATGTTGGTGCGAAACATCATGCCCGTCTCCTCCTCCTCGGGAGTGAGCGCCAGTTCAGCGTCGAGTGTCTCCGCGCCCAAGTAGATCTTCATGGTAGGCAACTTGGGTTGTGCCTGCGTGGGGAGGGCATGCGTGGGCAGGGCATTGGTCTCGCTGGTCGTAGCGCCGGACTGTGGAGGAGTTTTGTTGCAACCGGCCAGAGTGGCGGCAAGCAGGAGGGGCACGATAAGGGCTCGCTTCATCGGCTCCAATTTGCCTTAGTGGCCAGGGGTTTTCAATCCCGCTTCAGCCCCCGGGCAACAATCTGCCGACAACAAATGGCAATCTACCGGCAGCGCCAATACCAGTCGCGGGATAGAATTAGACCATGAAAGCGGTCAATTTTCAGCGCCGGGCGGCGTCAACCGCCGCCTGCACGGTGTTTGACATGCACTCAGGAACGCTTATTTTATTATGGTCGTGACTACTATTGATCCCGTTCCTGCCACCGTGCGGTTGGATGAACTGCCGCTGCGCGTCTGCGCTGTGGTGCGCAGCATCTCCACCGACGATGAGGACACGCAACGTCTTAAAACGCTCGGCGTCTGTGTGGGGCGCCGCGTGGAGCTCGTTCGTACTGGTAACCCGCTCATCTTGAAGATCTTTGGCTCGCGGCTGGGCATCTCCGCCGAGCTGGCGTCAAGAGTCAGAGTAGAAGTTTGTACCCCCGGGCATTGTGCCCTGCGCGAAGACCACGGGGAATGAGTGCAACCCACGATATAGACACCACTCCGTTTACTCACCACGCCTTTACTCTGGCGCTCGTGGGCAACCCCAACGCGGGCAAGACCACCCTTTTTAACGCCCTCACCGGCCTCCGCGCCAAAACCGCGAACTTTCCGGGCACCACCGTGGAACGCAAGGTCGGCCGGCTGCACCTCGATCATAAACAGATCGTTGTCGTGGATTTGCCGGGGCTTTACAGCCTCGATAGCAAGTCGCCAGACGAAAAACTGGCCTCGGACGCATTGCAAGGCCGCCTCGACCACACGGCGCCCGATGCCGCCCTCGTCGTCGTGGACGCCACCAATCTGGAACGGAACCTGTTCCTCGCCAGCCAGGTTTTGGAGCTAAAATGCCCGATGATCGTGGCGCTGAACATGATGGACATGGCCCGGCGCGACGGAATCCGCATTGACGTGAACAAGCTCCGCAAGGAGCTCGGTTGCGTGGTGGTGCCCGTTTCCGCCCGCAATGGCGAAGGCATGCCGGAGCTGAAACACGAGTTGAACCGTCTCGTCAACGGCACCATGCCCGAAGCCGTGAGCCACGTGGACCCCCATTGCTCGGGCTGCACAGGCTGCACCTTTCAGGCGCGGTACGAGTGGACCGAACAAATTTCCACCAAGGTCATGGACGCCGCCATCGTGCAGCGCTCGGTCTGGACGGACAGACTGGACGATTATCTGACCCATCCCGTCATCGGCGTTGTGGCATTCCACCTCGTCATGCTGGTGCTATTCGCGCTCATTTTCTGGGCGGCACAAATCCCCATGGAGTTGATTGACCATTTATTCGCCAGCATCAAGGGCTGGACCGCGTCCCTGCTGCCGGCCGGTGACTTGCAAAGCCTCCTGTCGGACGGCGTCGTCAGCGGCGTGGGCGGCATCCTCGTTTTTCTGCCGCAGATTTGCATTCTGTTCTTCGCCTTGTCGTTGCTGGAAGACACCGGCTATTTGTCCCGGGCCGCATTTGTGATGGATAAAATCATGCGCAAGCTCGGCCTGCCCGGCAAAGCCTTCGTTCCGTTGCTTTCGGCTCATGCCTGCGCCATCCCCGCCATCATGTCCACGCGCGTCATCGAAAATCCACGCGACCGGCTGGTGACCATTCTCGTCACGCCCCTCATGGCTTGTTCCGCGCGCATTCCGGTCTATGCCATGGTCACGGCATTGTTATTTCCGCACTCGCCATTAAAAGCGGCGATTGTCTTCACCGCCGCCTATGCCACGGGAGTCGGCGCGGCCCTGGGCATGGCTCTGCTTTTCCGGAGGACCATTCTCCCCGGTGAAAGCAAGCCGCTGATGATTGAACTGCCGCCGTATCGCGTGCCAGCCTTGCGCACGGCGCTGCTCCACACATTTGACCGCGCAAAAATTTTCGTGAAGCAGGCCGGCACCATCATCCTGGCCATTTCGCTTGTGCTTTGGGCGCTTTCTTATTATCCCAAGTCCAGTCCGCCCCCCGCGGCCGTGGCCATGACCACCCAGGCGGCTCAACTGGAGAAGTCCGGTGACAAAACCCAGGCGGCCCAGGCCGCGGATCTGCGCGACAATGCCGACCGCCTGACCGCCCAGCATTCGCTGCAGAATTCCTTCGCCGGAAAAATCGGCCACGTCATCGAACCGGTCATCGCGCCGTTGGGTTACGACTGGCAGATTGGCATCGGCATCATCAGTTCATTCGCCGCGCGTGAAGTCATTGTCTCGACCCTGGCCATTGTTTATGGCGTGGGCAAGGACGCGGCGGAAAACAACCAGACCTCGCTCTACAGCACGTTGCAACAGGCCAAGCGCTCGGACGGCACCCCCATTTTCAACACCGCGACCTGCGCGAGCCTGCTGGTGTTCTATATCCTCGCGGCGCAATGCCTCTCCACCACCGCTGTGGTCCGGCGCGAAACGAACACCTGGAAATGGCCCCTGTTTCAAATCGCCTACATGACGGCCTTGGCATACTTCGCCGCGCTTGTGGTGTATCAGGTTCTTCGGCATTTGGGCCACGCGTGAAGGCCTGAAACGTTGTTTCTCCGAAGCCTTGGCAAGACTTGAATGGCACGTTATCTCGCAAAAATCTGCCGTATCACATCCTCAATCGGCACTTCCTGAATATCAATATCCGTCACCGGCAACTCGTCGAGAAGCGATTTGCACACGGGAATGACGCGGTCGCGCTTGACCTTGAGCGTGATGGCGGTCGGGGTTTTCTCGGTCACATCACCGTAGCGGGCCAGGTTTTCAGCGGGATATTTGTCGGCGTTTTCACATTGAATGGTAATCAGCTTAAAATCGGCAAAGCGATCCACGATTTCGCTGAGTTTGCCATCAAAGAATAATTTCCCATGGTCAATGATGACTACACGCTCGCATAGTGCCTGGATGTCGGCCATATAGTGGCTCGTCAGGATGATCGTGGTCTTCTGCTCCGCATTGTGACGGCGGATAAATTCACGCACGGTTTTTTGCGAAATGACATCCAGTCCAATCGTCGGCTCATCCAGCAGCAAAACCTTCGGCTGGTGCAGCAATGACGCGATCAGTTCCAGCTTCATCCGCTCGCCCAGCGAAAGTTCCCGGACGTTCACGTCCAGTTTATCCTTCACCGCCAGCAATTCCGTGAGTTCCCCAACCGTGCGATTGAAACGCTCCACGGGGATGTCGTAAATTTTTGCGTTCAGCTCGAGTGATTCGCGGGCGGGGAGATCCCACCAAAGCTGATTTTTTTGGCCCAACACAAGCGCGAATTGCCGGCGGTAATCGTCATGCCGTTCCCACGGCGTAAAACCCAGCACCTTGGCGGAACCGCTGGTGGGATACAGCAAACCGGCCAGCATCTTGAGCGTGGTGGTCTTGCCCGCGCCGTTTGGACCGAGAAACCCGACCAGTTCACCGGGCTCAATCTTGAAGCTGACATCGTTGACCGCGAGCGTCTGCTCGTATTGCCGGTGGAACAACCCTTTGACCGCGCCGGCAAATCCCGGACGCTTTTTATACGTCCGAAAGGCTTTGGTAAGATTGTTAACCTCGATGACCGGCATAGTTTCGCCGCCAAAATGCACTAAAATGCAGGAAAGAGAAAATCTATTTTACGGATATGCGGGTAGTGGCACGGGCGTCTCGCCCGTGTGTTTCGACCTTGAGTTCGCAGTCCTTCTGAAACGCACGGGCGAGACGCCCGTGCCACTATCTTGCCATCACCGGATCAACTGCTTCTCCAGATAATGCACCACCTGCCGGACATTCGAATCCACTTCCATGCGGTCTTTGACCAGTCGGCAGGCATGCAGCACCGTGCCGTGATCGCGCCCGCCAAAAGCTTCGCCAATGGAGTTAAGCGAGCTTTCGGTCATCTGCCGGGAAAGATACATGGCAATCTGCCGCGGAAAGGCGATGTTTTCCGGGCGGCGTTTGCTGGTCATGTCCGCCAGCCGGATGTCAAAATGTTCCGCCACCCGTTTCTGAATCACCTCAATGCTGATGGTCTGCCGGCCTTCTTCGTGCAGAATTTCGCGGAGCAGATTTTCCACGACTTCAATGGAAAGCTTTTTCCCCGTCAATGCCGCGTAGGAGGCCACGCGGATGAGCGCGCCTTCCAGCCGGCGGATGTTCGTGCGGATGCGCGTGGCGAGAAAATTAATGACGTCGTCCGGCAGGACCACGCTCATCATCTGCGCCTTCTTCTTAAGAATGGCCAGGCGCATCTCGATGTCCGGCGGCTGTAAATCCGTGACCAAACCCCATTCAAAGCGCGACACCAGACGGCTTTCCAACCCCTGGATTTCGCTGGCTGGGCGGTCGCAGGTCAAAACGATTTGCTTGTGCGACTCGTGCAGCGCGTTAAATGTATGGAAAAACTCCTCCTGAATACGCTCCTTGCCGGCGAGAAACTGGATATCGTCAATCAACAGCACGTCCGTTTGGCGGTATTTCTTACGGAAGCCGACCAGTTTGTTGTTCTGGATGGCGTCAATGTACTCGTTGGTGAATTTTTCGGAGGACAGGTAGGAAACGCGCGCGCTCTTCTTGCTGCCGGTCACATGCTGGCCAATGGCGTGCAGCAGATGGGTCTTGCCCAGGCCCACGCCGCCGTAAAGAAACAGCGGATTATAGGATTTGCCGGGCGCCTCGGCCACGGCCTTGGCCGCCGCAAAGGAAAAATTATTGTTGGTGCCTACCACAAAAGAATCGAAGGTGTTCTTGGGATTGAACTGCAGGTCGCCGTGGCCGTTGCCCCGTTCGGCCGCCGACTCTGAGGCCTTGGGCTTGGCCGGCACCGCCGCGTGCGCGGAGGCGGGCGGCGGCGTGGCGTTTGAGACCTTGAATTTTACCTGCAGGCGGCAACCCGCCGCCACCGCCACGGCATCTTGCAGCAGGCTCAGGTAATTGTCCTTGAGCCACACCTCACAAAACTCGTTGGGCGCCTCCATGGTTAGTTGCTGTGCGTCCACCAAACAGGGCCGCAAAGGCGCGAACCACATGTTAAAGGTGTCGCGGCTCAATTTGACGCGGAGATGCTCCTGCGCCGTGCTCCAAATTTTTTCTGCCGAAATTTGCATGTTATACCGCCATTTCCCGACTGTTTTTTCGATTTATTCACTCACCACCGCCATTGGCTTTTTGGCTTGAATTCAACTGCAAGTCAACCGTGCCTTGCACCAATATTCAAGCCAAATTGTAAAATGTTTGCAACCGGCCGAAACGTCATTTTTCAAAGTGAAATGTTAACAATCTGATTGTCAATACGTTGCGAACTTGCTGCCTGACTTTTGGCCGCATTCCAAACAAATCCAATCTTCTGCGCTTACTGACCTCAATCGGTAACGACGTTTTTATTTCATCGCGTCCAAAGTTACGAGGTTAACATATTAACTCTTGTACCCAAGTTATTCACAACCGTAAAAATGCCCGATAAATTAGCTCTTTTTCCGCCTTGAAACATCCGCCTCATACCAGCTTCGCACCGGTTGCCCTGGTGACGACATTTTTGGGGCGGGCGCACCCCCGGCTTTCCAGTCTTATAGCCAGACCCAAAGTCATAACACTCACTTATACTTTCAAAACCAGTTTGACAAAAATAAGCGAGTATGATTTAATATACACAGTTGCAGGCAGTATGAGACTCAGCCCGCAATTTGATCTTTGAATTTTTATGCTTTCGGCCCCGCTTGAGTGCAGACGGGGCGCGAGTTCTCCGTAATCTTACGTTGTGCTCATTCTGAATTCCCCGGCTTCTTCGACCATCCCCTGGTTGACTAAGCCGGTTTTTTCTTTCCCGGCCCTAGTGCCACAGGCGTCCCCGCCTGTGTGTTTCTTCAATTGAAATCGGCCCAACCCCTTCATCCTCATCCTCATCCTCGTCCTCATCCTCGTCCTCATCCTCGTCCTCATCCTCGTCCTCATCCTCATCCTCATCCTCGTTCTCGTCCTCATCCTCATCCTCGTTCTCGTCCTCGATTCCCCCCAAATCCACATGCCATCACATTGACACCGTTTTACCCCGCTGCTACCGTCTTTCTTTCAATTTGCAATGGAATATAAAGACACATTAAACCTGCCGCGCACGGACTTCGCCATGAAGGCCGACCTCGTGACCCGCGAGCCGGAACGCCTAAAGAAATGGGAAGCCGCCGGGCTTTACCAGAAAATCCAGCAGGAACGCGCCGGTGCGGAAAAATTTATCCTGCACGATGGCCCCCCTTTTGCCAATGGCGACGTCCATATCGGCACTGCCCTTAACAAGATTCTCAAGGATATCATCATCAAATACAAGACGTTGCGCGGCTTCCGCGCGCCGTATATTCCGGGCTGGGACTGCCACGGGCTGCCGATTGAATTCAAGGTCTCGCAGGAAATGCGCAAGGGCAACGAAGCTTCGTCAACCAGCTTCGATCCCGTGGCCATTCGCAAAGCCTGTGACGCTTATGCCCGTAAATACATTGAACTCCAGCGCACGCAGTTCAAACGTCTTGGCGTCCTCGGAGACTGGGACAACCCCTATCTCACGCTCAACAAGGAATACGAAGCGGACGAACTTCGCCTCTTTGCGGACATTGTCGAAAAAGGCTTCGTTTACCGTGGCAAAAAGCCTGTTTACTGGAGCATTCCCTGCCGTACCGCGCTCGCCGAGGCCGAAGTCGAATACCAAGACCACGTCAGCCAGAGTGTCTTCGTGAAATTCCCTGTAGTGGGCCGCGAAAACACCTTCATCGTCATCTGGACCACCACGCCGTGGACGTTGCCAGCCAATCTGGCCGTGGCCTACAACAAGGATTTTCAATACGTAGTGGCACGGGCGTCCCGCCCGTCCGTTTCAGAAACACCCGGGCAAGAGCCCGGTGCCACTCCCGCAGCCGAGGAAAATTACATTGTTTTCCGCGGTCTCCTGCCGTCCGTAGCCGAAAAATGCGGATGGGCAGGGTACACCGAATCGCCCCTCCCCGTTGCCGAACTCGCCCATTTGGAATATCAGCATCCATTCATCCCGGCGCGCAAAGGGCGGGCCTACCCTGCTGAATTCGTCACCGCGGACACCGGCACCGGCTTCGTCCACATCGCTCCCGGCCACGGCCAGGATGACTATAATCTCGGCCTGAAAGCCGGTTTGCCGATTTATTCGCCGGTGGACGATGACGGCAAATTTGCCCTCACAAACGACCTGCCCGTCGAGCAGCAAATGCCCGCCGAAATGGTCGGCAAATCCATTTTGGAAAAGCATGGCAAAAGTGATGCGAACGAGGCGGTGCTGCATGAACTTCGCGCGCGCCATGCCTTGCTGCATCAGGAGAACTATCATCACAGCTACCCGCATTGCTGGCGCAGCAAAACGCCCATCATCTTCCGCGCCATGGACCAGTGGTTTATCGAGATTGATCACGTGGCTGTGAACGTGAGTTCACAGCAAACTGATGCCAGCCATGGTTCCAAGAACACAGCCACCTTCCGCCAGGAAGCCCTCGCTGAAATTGACCGGGTCAACTGGATTCCCGACTGGGGTGTCAACCGCATCAAGAGTGCCGTGCAATCACGGCCAGACTGGTGCATCAGCCGCCAGCGCAGTTGGGGCGTGCCCCTGCCCGCTTTTTACGATGCCAAAGGCGAAGCGATCCTCAGCAAAGACGTCATTTGCAACGTCGCAAAGCTTATCGAACAACACGGCTCTAATATCTGGTTCGAGAAATCCGCCGCCGAGCTATGGACGCTCGTGAAGCCCGCGACTTGGCAGGGCGCCGATGCCGTGGCCAAGTCCAACGACACGCTGGACGTGTGGATTGATTCCGGCTCGTCCTCTCGCGCGGTCCTAATGCGCCGCCCGGAATTTCAGCAATCAGCCATCGGCAATCCGGGGCTGACATCTGGCCAATTGGCAATGAATTGGCAGGCCGACATGTACCTGGAAGGCTCCGACCAGCATCGCGGGTGGTTTCAATCCTCCCTGCTGCTCTCACTCGCCGGCAACGGTGCGGCTCCCTTCAAAACCGTGCTGACCCACGGCTTCATGGTGGATGCCGATCGCGAAAAGATTTCCAAGAGCAAACAAACCGCCTACGAAAAACCGCAAACCGCCGAAGCCTACGTCAAAAAATGGGGGGCGGACGTGGTGCGGCTGTGGGTCGCCTCTCAGGATTTCCGCAGCGACATCGTCGTGAGCGAGGAACGCGTGAACAAGGTCGGCGAGACCTACCGCGCCATCCGCAACGCCCTGCGTTACCAGCTTTCCAACCTTTATGATTTCGATCCGGCCAAACATTCCGTGGCCGACGACCAGCTCACCGGCCTCGACCGCTGGATTCTTGGTGAATTTTCCAGGCTCGAAGCCGAGGTCAGCGCCGCCTTCGATAAATACGAATTCCACGTCGTCTATCAAAAAGTCAGCCAGTTCGTCGCCGTCGAACTGTCCTCGATTTACCACGACGTCATCAAAGACCGGCTCTACACCGATCCCGCGAATTCTCCCCGCCGCCGCTCGACTCAAACCGCCCTGCACCGGCTCGTCACCGGCCTGTCCCAGATGCTCGCGCCGATTATGACCTTCACAGCAGATGAAGCGTGGGAATTGGTGCCCGGCAAACCGACGGGATCGGTACATCAAGCCAAATGGCAACCCACCCAGTTAATCCGCACCGAATCCGAAATCAACGAGTGGAAAAGTCTGTTCCTGTTGCGGGAAATTTCCTTGCCGGAACTGGAGAAAGCACGGCAGGCCAAGCTCATTGGCAAATCCTTGGAATCCAAACTCGTTGTCAACGGCGATGGTCAGGTGTTGTTGGATGCGAAGCTTCATCTGGACTCGCTCCGGGAACTGCTGAATGTCTCGCAAACGACCCTCGCCACAACAGGCGCCGAAACGATTTTTGCCACCGTCACCAAGGCCGACGGCCAGAAATGCGAGCGCTGCTGGCACTGGGAGACCGACATCGGCCAGA
>Ga0302320_10020960_pt1 | contig 12996 bp, 4 predicted proteins | sample Bog_T0_3_FD_202130 | JGI IMG/M metagenome (GOLD analysis project Ga0302320, IMG submission 202130) | Peat permafrost microbial communities from Stordalen Mire near Abisko, Sweden - Bog_T0_3 | ecosystem: Environmental > Terrestrial > Soil > Wetlands > Peat | place: Sweden: Abisko, Stordalen Mire...
GTCATGCGAAGCGCGAACTGCACGATTCGCGGCAGATTGTACTGACTGGTGATTTGGCCGAACGATGCGCCGCCGCAGCAGCTGGTATTGGGCGGATTGAATTGTACCCGGTTAAAGGCGTTGAACAACTCTGCCCGGAACTCGAGACCGAGGCGTTCCTCGGGGCCAAACTTGGTGTTTTTGAAGAACGCCAGATCGAAGTTCTTGACTCCGTCGTCCTGCAAATTGGGCTCAGTTCGCGAATCGTTGCCGTAGTTGTAAACGTTCGGATTGCCAGCGGTGAATACCGAGGTATTAAACCAGTGGGCCAGCTTCTGGTCGAGGGTGCCGGTGGTCATGGTCTCGTTCCCAACCCTGGTGGGGAGAGAACAGCCTGAATTGGGGATGCCGGAAGTGCTCAAGGCACCGGGGCAGCCGCCGATAATGACCGGAAAACCGTTTTGGAAGGTGACGATAGTGTTAACTCCCCAGCCGCCCACGACCTTGTTCACCAAGCCGCTGGCATTATGCAGAAACTTCTTGCCCCTACCGAAGGGCAAATCAAGAACGGAAGCGAGTATGAAGCGGTTAGGAACATCAAAGCCATCCAGGCTACGCGCGGCGCGGATGTTATAGGCGTTGGCGTCGCCCCAAGTAGGCGAGGCGGCTTCGAGCCAGTTGATTTCCGAGTTGGTGTTGTCGATCAACTTGGAAAATGTGTAAGTAGCCAGCACTTGCGCGCCGGCGGCGAAGCGCTTCTGGAACTTTACCTGCAGAGAGTGGTAGATGGAATCGCGGTCGTCCACCTCGGCCATGCCAACGTCGTCGAACTGGGGGTAAGGCAGGAGCAACTGACCGGCCTTAATGGTGGGATTAGCGCTGACGCCGCCGGATTGCATCACGCCATAGAAGGGGTTGTTGACCTGAGTCGTCAGGGCTGCCGCCTGCGCCGAATTGGTTGGCAGATCGGAAGTTGGAAATTGGTCGAGATCCTGGTTATGGAAAGGCAGGTGGGTGCCTTTCGAGCCGGCATAAGCGACATCCAGGAGCGTGTTGCCCGGGAGCTGGCGTTGGATATCGACGTTCCATTGCTGGACATAAGGCGCTTTATAACTGCTCAGCGGCGCTGAATTGCCGTTGCCCTGCACATTGATGAAGGCCTGATCGCGGCCGGGAGGCGCGTTAATTCCGCCCGGGAACGGGTTGTTGAGCGGATTCTTGGGTGTGACGCCATCTGCTTCGGCGGTCAGCCAAGTGGTGTTTTCGGAGTTGATGAAAAGATTATGCGGGGCATCGTCCCAGCGGCCATCCACCGGCAGGAAGAAGACGCCATAGCCCAATCGGAACACGGTGTTTTGATTCAATTGATAAGAGAGTCCGGCACGCGGGCTGACATGGTTCCAGGAAGGGAAGGCGGTGCGGCTGGGATGCTCGGTGCTGTCCACCAAATCATAGGCACCCTTCAGGCCCGGCAATCCAGCCGCGCCCGCAATCGGGCTGGCTTCGGTTGGATTAAAAACAATGATGCGATTGTAGCGTTCGGTCCAGTCGCCTTGCAGATCGAGGCGTGCACCCAAATTCAGCGTGATCTTCCGGCCGATGCGCCAAGTGTCGCCGGCGTAAAGTGCGCCGTAGAGATTCTGGTCGGCGGTTTTGGCGGGTTCGGTGGTACTGCCGTTGCTGCCGTAGCCGAGCACGAAGGAGGCCATGCCGAGACCCGATACGACTCCGGGGACGCCGGCGGTGAGCGGATTGCCGGACGTCATGCCGGCATCAAAATTGTATTCGCCCGCCGGGTCGTTGCTCTGATAGTAATTGTTACGCAGCAGCCGGTACTCGCCGCCGAACTTAAACGTGTGCGAGCCCTTGATCCAAGTCACCACGGGTTCCACGCTGAGGGTATCGTCGTAAGCGCCAATGCCGCTGCCGGTACCACCGCTGCACCAACTGCCGGCGCCATAACGGCTGTCACCGGATTGCTGCGATACGCACGCGTCCGGCACGTGGGTGTAAGTCATTTCCGGCGCCAGGGTGGCCCAGTTGGGGCCGAACTGAGACAAACTGATGCCCTCGCTCAGCGGCGTCCGCACGTAGACGTAACGGGTATAACCCAAATGCAGGTCAGCGACTAACGTCGGCGAAATCGTGATCGTGTCGCCCAAGCCAGCTTGGTTAGCGACGGTGTCCTCGGTACAGCGGTCGCCACAAATATCCTTGAAGGGGCTGTCGGGAAGCGACAAGACGTGCGAGCGCGTGTAGCGTGCAAATAATCTCTGCTTCGAATTCAAGTCGTAGTCGACTCGTTCGTTGATCTGATCCACGTTGCCGCCGGTGCTGTAATTTTCCACAAAGTTACCGGCTGAATTGTTGGATTGATTCGGCAGCGGGTAGTATTGCAGGAGGGCTTGGGCGGTTGGGTCGAGCCGGGTAGTGGGAACGATGTTGCCTGTGAAAGGCGTTCGGCAATTGCCGACGCCGGCGAGGAGGTTACAGTTGGTACTGGTGGTGGGGTCGAAAATGGGCAGGACCGTACTGGTGCCGGTGGAGCCGATTTGCGAGAAATTTCCAGTACGTTCCAAAGCGGTGGGAACCCAGGTTGTGAGGGTGCTGCCCTTGCGTTGCCGGAAGCCTTCGTAGCTTGAGAAGAAGAACAGCTTGTCCTTGATGGCCGGGCCGCCGCCGTTGACGCCAAACTGGTTCTGAGTAAACGCGGGCCGCGAGACGCCGCCGCTATTCGAAAAGAAATCGTTGGCATTCAAGACTTTGTTACGGAGAAAATCGTAAGCGGAGCCATGGAAGGAGTTTGTGCCTGACTTAGTAGACAAGTTAATGACGCCGCCGGCGAAGCGCCCGTACTCGGGACCGAGGTTATTAGTCTGGACCTTGAATTCCTGAATGGCATCTTGCGTGGGGATGACAGTGACCACATTGAGATACGCGCCGTTGGTGGGCACGCCATCGATGAGGATCTGACTCTGTCCGGCTTGGCCGCCACCAATTTGAAAATCGCCAGCCGCGAAGGGATTCGCCCCCACCGGGTTGCCCATGGAAGAATTGCCCGCCGAGGGTTGGCCTTGCGGCACGACTCCCGCCGTTAAGCTGACCAGCGCCAGCGGATTGCGGCCATTTAGCGGCAGATCCGTGACGGTGCGCGTTTCGACAACCTGGCCGAGAGAACTCGTTTCGGGCTGCAGCAGGGCGGCCTCGGCGCTCACTTCGACAGTCTGGTTGAGTTCGCCGACTTCCAAGCCGATATCCACGCGCAGTCCGCTTTCAATCTCGACGACAATCGGCTGACGAACAAACTTCTTGAAGCCGGTTTTGGTTGCCTCAATTTTATAGCGGGCCGGCAGGATATTGACAAACGTGTAATTGCCCGCGACGCCAGTTTGCATGTTGCGCGCCTCGCCGGTATCCAGGTTGGTTAAAGTAACGGTGGCGTCAGTTACGGCGGCGCCGCTGCTATCAGTTACGGTTCCGGCTATGGTGCCATAGACGTTCTGGCTCCAACCTGCCGTGGGCGTGAACAGCAAAACGGCGGCCGCCAATAAAAACAGAACCCCAATCTTCTTGCTACTTGGCATATCTTTCCCCTTTAAGAAGTCGTATCAATGTTTAGTTCAACTCACGACCAACATGGCAGCCCCGCGGGAAAAGGATCCGCAAGCTACCGCAACACCACCTAGTCGGGTCGATAATATTTCAATTCTGGCCCGCTGTCAAATAAAAAGAGTAGAAAGATATTACTTTTTAGCTTGGCGGGCCTCCCGAAACCTGTTCTATATGCCGAAAAGAGAGAGAAGCGAGGTGAATCGCACTACGAACACATAAGGAACTAAGGCCCGCCTGTGTTCCGCCGTTCCAGACAAGCGGCAAACTCAGCTCCAGCGAATCCGCCCCGGGTGGTTGCCAACTAAATGTCGACCCTGCAAGGCGCCGATCTCCAAGCCGCCCTTGACCGTTGCGCCGAGGAACCGGTTCACATCATCGGCCAAATACAGCCGCACGGCCTGCTATTCGCGCTCTCCGAGCCGGATCTGGTGGTGCGCCAAGTCAGCGCCAACGTCGCCACCGTTCTCGGTACGCCCCCCGGGCAAATCTTAGGTCAGCCCTTCGAAGCCGTTCTCGGACAAAGCCAATTCCAGCTCTTCCAAGCGCAACCGCTGCATGAGGATTCTCCGTTCCCTAGCCCAACGCGTCTCCGGTTAGGGAAAGAACCCCTCGAATTCGACTGCCAGCTGCATCGCCACGACGGCGTCCTGATCGTCGAACTCGAGCAGATTCATGGCGCGGAATCCCTTACGCCCTTCAATTTGAACGGGCACATCCGTCTCTCCCTTTCGCGCCTGGAAGAGACCTCCAATGTTTTGGAACTCTGCCAGGCGGCCTCCCTTGAAATCCGGCGGCTGAGCGGCTTTGACCGCGCGATGGTCTACCGTTTCGATGCCGATTGGAATGGCGAAGTTATCGCCGAAGCGAAGAGTCCAGATTCCACGTCATATTTTGGACTGCGCTTTCCCGCGAGCGACATTCCGGTGCAAGCGCGCCGCCTGCTTTTGCTCAACCGGCTGAGAACCATCGTAGATATCAACGCAGTGCCCGCCGCCATCCTCTCCGAAAGCGATGCGGCGGCGGAAAAACCGCTCGATTTGACATTTTCTTTGCTCCGCAGCCCGGCCGCCGTTCACCTCGAATACCTGCGCAACATGGGCGTGCAGGCTTCGTTGACCGTCTCGCTTATCGTGCGCGGGCAACTCTGGGGCTTGATCGCTTGTCACCATAATTCGCGGCGGCATGTGGACCAGATGATTCGGGCCGTTTGCGATGTTGTTGGGCGGAAGCTGGGGTCTCAGGTGACAGTGCACATCGAAAACGCGGCCTTGCAGCTGCGGCTCGCCTCGCGCAACCTCCTCAACCGCTACATGGATGAGTTGGACGCCGCGAAATCTCAGAATAAAGCCGAATGTATCCAGGGCGAGCGGCTGCTTGAGTTCTTTGCCGCCGATGCCTTGGTGTCGCACCTGGACGGCGTTGTGAGCTATTACGGTTATGCCGAAGAAGCCGGGGCGCTGCTGCCGGTTGTCGCTCAACTGCGCGCCAATGCTTCGCGCGGTGTCGCGAGCAGCAATTGCCTGAGCGAATTGCATGCCGACGCCGCGTCTTACCCGAGCCGCCTCAGCGGAGCGCTCTACATTGGTCTGACCGAAGAAGCGGGCGATTACCTGCTGCTGCTGCGCCGCGAACTGGTCGAGACTATCGCTTGGGCCGGCAATCCCGATAAGAGCCTCCAGATCGACTCGCAAGGGCGGCTGAGCCCGCGAAATTCCTTTCAGTCGTGGCGGGAAACGGTGCGCGGCCGAAGCCGGCCATGGACTGAATTGGACCTGGAAAACGGATTTCGGCTGCGCGAACAATTGCTGCGCCGTACGGAAACCGCGGCAATGGGGCTAAGCGCTCGCCGCTACGAGTTTCTGGCCGACACCATGCCGCAGCTCATCTGGTGTGCGAAACCCGATGGCCAGGGCGAATATTACAACCGGCGCTGGATCAGCTATACGGGCTTGTCTCTGCAGCAGTCGATCGAGCGCGGCTGGCAGGAGGCCATCCACCCGGACGATTTATCCAACTGCGTGGAGCGCTGGAAGAAAACGATTGCGACCCAATGCGATTATGAACTCGAAGTGCGCATCAAGCGCGCCTCCGACGGCGCTTACCGGTGGCATTTGGGGCGCGCTTTTCCGTTGCGCAATCAGCGGGGCGAGGTGATTCAATGGGTGGGCACGGCCACTGACATTGAGGATCAAAAACAGACGCGCGAGCGATTACAGCTCGCTATTGCGGAAAGCACCATAGAGCTGTCGCTCGCCAAAGAGCAATTGCAAACCGTGCTGGATGGGGCGACCAGCGTCTCCATCATCGCCGCCGATGTTCAGGGTGTCATCACGGTTTTCAATTCCGGGGCCGAAAATATGCTTGGTTATTCCGCGCGCGAGGTGGTGGGTCAGCTTACTCCGCAAATCATCCATCTGGAGTCCGAGGTGGTCGCCCGCGGACTGGAACTCAGCGCGGAAACCGGCCGGACGGTGGAAGGCTTCGACGTCTTCGTGGAGTATGCGCGGCAAGGCCGCCATGAGGAGCGCGAATGGACCTATATCCGCAAAGACGGCAGCCATCTGACGGTCAATCTTGTGGTAACAGCCTTGCGGGACTCGCTTGGAACGATCACCGGTTTCCTGGGCGTCGCCATGGACGTCACCGCCCGCAAAAGGGCCGAAGCCGCTTCGCGCGCCAGCGACGAAAATTTGCGTCTGATTGTCGGCGCCGTTGAGGATTACGCCCTGATCATGCTCGACCCTGAAGGGCGCGTCGTCAGTTGGAATTTAGGCGCAGAGCGAATCGCAGGCTACTCGGCAGCCGAAATTGTCGGCCAGCATTTCTCCTGTTTCTATTTTCCCGAGGACATTGAAAAAAAACATCCCGACGAGGAGTTGCGTATTGCCGCCGCCCAGGGCCGTTATGCCGAAGAAAGCCGCCGCCGGCGCAAAGATGGTTCGAGCTTCTGGGCTGATGTGGTTATTACCGCTATCCATGATGAACGGGGCAATTTGCGGGGCTTCGCGAAGGTGGTCCACGATATCACCGAACGCCGCAAGACCGAGGAGCGCTTCCAGCTAGTGGTGGAAGCGGCGCCTAGCGCCATGATCATGGTTGGCCATGATGCACTCATTTCCCTGGTGAACACCCAAACCGAAAACCTCTTCGGCTACAGCCGTCACGAACTTCTGGGCCGTCCCATCGAGATCTTATTGCCGGAGCAATTCCGCCCCCGGCATGGCGCGCATCTGGCGGGCTTCTTCGCCGCCGCCTCCCAGCGCTCCATGGCCCCGGGGCGTGAGCTGTTCGGACGGCGCAAGGATGGCAGCCAAGTGCCGGTCGAGATAGGCCTCACCCCAATCAATACGTCTCAGGGGCAGTTTGTACTAGCCTCCGTCATCGACATCACCGAGCGCAAGAAAACCGAGAAGCAGCTGCGCGACCAGGCGCTTATCCTGGATCTCGCGAACGATAGCATTTTTATTCGCGACAGTCAGGATCGCGTCACTTATTGGAACGAGGGCGCGCAAAGGCTGTATGGCTGGAGCAAAGACGAAGCCTTAGGCCGCGTTACTCACACCTTGCTCAAAACTCACTTCCCGCAGCCCCTCGCCGACATTCAAGCACAACTTTTGGCCAAAGGCCACTGGCATGGCGAATTAGTGCATACCCGCCGCGATGCTTCCGTAATCACCGTCGCCAGCACCTGGACACTGCGGTGCGACGACGCGAACCAAGTGGCCTCTGTCCTGGAGCTGAATCACGACATTACCGCACGTAAGCGTGCCGACGCCGAGCTCCTGGGTGCGCAGCGCTCACTGGAGCGGCATGTCGCCGAACTAGCGGCGGCTAACAAGGGGCTAGCGGAGAAAAACGAGGAAGTCGAAGCCTTCGTCTACATTGTTTCTCATGATCTCCGCACCCCGCTCGTCAACCTCCAGGGCTTTTGCAAAGAACTCGAACTGAGTTGTGAGGAGCTTCGCGAACGGCTCTCATCCTCAATCCCAGACCCGCGCGCCCAAACCATTTTGAATGACGATATCCCCGGAGCGCTTCGCTATGTGGGTGCGTCCAGCACCAAATTCCACCGCCTTATCAATGCCCTGTTGGAGCTGTCCCGTTATGGCCGTCAGGAGTACCGCTCCGAAGAACTCAGTCTTGCCGAATTGGTTCAGTCGAGCCTCGATCTGTTGCAGCTCTCGATTGCCACCCGGGGCATACAAGTGTGCGTCGGACCCCTGCCCGCGGTGCGCGGCGATCCGACCGCTCTCGGCCAGGTTTTCGCCAACCTCATCGGTAATGCCATCAAGTATTTACAGCCAGGCCGTCCGGGCCAAATCGAAGTCGGCGCCGAGCCGCGGAACGGCTTCGTCCACTGCTGGGTGCGCGATAATGGCGCTGGCCTGCCCGCCAGTGCGAAAGCCCGTTTATTCCAGGTATTTCAGCGCTTCCATCCGGCGCTCGCCGAGGGCGAAGGAATGGGCTTGGCGATCGTGCGCCGCGTCGTCGAACGACACGGCGGCAAAATCTGGGCCGAGGGCGAAGAAGGCGTAGGCACCACGTTTCATTTTACGCTGCCGGCGGCTGGAGGCTAGGTTTATGGGAGGAGTGTCTTACAACGGTTGCAAAACTGCGCCGAGACGAGTCTCGGCGCGGCAGACACGAGTATCTGCGCCACGGTGTACAGCGAAGTGTGGAAACCCTAGCGGCGGGTGGGCGAACAGAGGTAAACCGGCATGCTGAATTTCTTCGCCAAACTCTTTTCTTCCGATTTCATGCCGCACGGGCATTGCTTCCTTTGGCAGCCCGAGATCGTGTGGCTGCATGTCATCTCCGATTCCACCATCGCGCTCGCTTACTACCTCATCCCGTTCACCCTGTTTTACTTCGTGCGCCGCCGGCGCGACCTGCCGTTCCACTGGATGTTCCTGTTGTTTGCGGTCTTCATCTTCAGCTGCGGGACCACGCACGTGATGGACGTCTGGACCATTTGGCACGGCACCTATCGCCTCGACGGAGTCATCAAGGCCTTTACCGCCGTCGCTTCTGTCGTCACCGCCGTCCTGCTCATACCGCTCATGCCCAAGGCGCTGGCCCTGCAGAGCCCTGAAAAGCTACTCGCCGCCAACCGTCAACTCGCCCTTGAGATTGAGGAGCGCCGCCGCATTGAGAAGCAATTGCAAGCCGCGCACGATGAGCTCGAAGCGCGGGTGCGGGAACGCACCGCCGAACTTGCCGCCGCCCTGCACTCATTGCAGGCGGAGGTTGAGGAGCGCCGGCGCGCTAAAGCCGACTTGCTCGCGGCCCACCACGCACTCCACCTGCGCGTGGCCGAACAGGTACGCACCAACAGCCAGCTCGCCAAGAAAAACGAGGAAGTCGAAGCCTTCGTCTATGTCGTGTCTCACGATATGCGTTCTCCCCTCGTGAATCTCCAGGGCTTCTGCCTCGAACTGGAACTCAGTTGCCGGCATCTGCGCGAGGAATGCGCGGTCACGCCCGCCATCTCCGCCGAATCGCCCATCCATACGATCGTGAATGCCGACATTCCCACAGCGCTCCGCTTTATCGCCGCCAGCGCCACCAAATTCGAGCGCTTGATCAACGCTCTGCTCGAGCTCTCGCGCGAGGGCCGGCGCGAGTTGCGCTCGAAGCAACTCGACCTCGGGGCGCTGGTCCAATCCACGCTCGATCTGGCACATTTGTCCGTCGCCACCGCCGGCGTCCGCGTCTCGACCGGCCCCATGCCTGCCGGCTATGGCGACCCGGAAGCCATTAGCCAGGTATTGTCCAATCTCATCGCCAACTCTTTCCAATATTTAAAGCCTGGCCGGCCCGGTGAAATCGAAATCGGCGGCGAGGCCTTCGACGGCAGTGTCCACTGTTGGGTGCGCGACAACGGTTCCGGCGTCCCGGTGAGCGCACAGCCTCGCCTCTTTCAGGTGTTCCAGCGCTTTCACCCGCATCTCGTGCCGGGCGAAGGCATGGGCCTGGCTATCGCCAAACGAATTGTCGAGCGCCATGGCGGCAGAATCTGGGCCGAAACCGAAGATGGCGTCGGCTCTACCTTTCATTTCACCCTGCCGGCGGCTGGAGGCTAAACCGGCAAACGAGGAGACGAATCTCGGCGCGGCAGACGGAGAGTTGTCTGCGCCACAGTGCAGCGAACCTAACATGTCACACACCAAACCGCTAACCATCCTGGTAGTCGACGATGACGAAGGTCACCGCGAACTGATCCGCCGCAACCTGCTTCGCGGCGGCCTCACCAACACCGTCGTAGCCCTCCCTACCGGCAATGCCGCCCTCGAGTACGTATTCTGCCGCGGCGCCTATGCCGACCGCAAAGGCGATTCGCTGCTGTTAATGCTGCTGGATATCAACATGCCGGGTCTCGACGGCGCCGAAGTCCTCCGCCAAATCAAAGCCGACCCGGTCAAGAAAAAAATCCCCATCATCATGCTCACCACCACCGACGACCCGCGCGAAGTCAACCGCTGTTACGAACTCGGCTGCAACGAATACATCAGCAAGCCCGTCGAACCCGTTGCGTTCATCGAAACCATCAAACGCCTCGGCATGTTCCTCTCCGTCGTCAGCATTGTGGAGGAATCGTGAGCACCGCCGCCGATACAATCCTGCTCGTCGAAGACGATGAGGCTCTGGCCGAATTGGAGAAGCGCGTTCTTATCCGCGCCGGCTGGTCCGTCACTGTCGCGCACGGTGTGCAAGCCGCTGTCGCCCTGCTGCGCCGGCAATCATACCGCGCCATCGTCCTCGACTATCAATTGCCCGACGGGGAACCATGGACAGTGCTGGCAGCCGCCCGCGCGAGGATCCCCCGCATCCCCGTCATCATGGTCACCGCCATGGGCAACGAGGGTATAGCGGCCGAAGCCTTGCACCGCGGCGTCAGCGATTACATCAAGAAGGCGGAAGGCTTTTGGGACGATTTGCCCGCCACGGTCCAGCGGGTGGCGCAAGCCGCCGCCGCGGAAGAGAATATGCAGCAGGGCGACCGGCTGTTTCAATTAATCGCCGGCAACCTCTCCGACCTGATTGTCGCCGCCGACTTGCAAGGCCAGATCACCTATATCTCGCCCGCCTGCCTGTATCTGCTGGGCTATCAGCCGCAGGAACTGAAAGCTGCGCTCGGAATCCAACTCGTCCATCCGGACGATCAGGCGCGCGTGCTCGAACTGATCGCCCATATCGGCCGCGGCGGTCCCAGCAATATTGTGTACCGGCTGCGCTCCAAGCAAGGTGCGTTTCGCTGGATCGAATCGAATGTTAGCGTATTGCGCGACCCGGCTAGCGGAACGCCGGAAATTGTCTCCATCTCGCGGGATGTCACCGACCGGAAAAACGCCGAGGAAGAAATCGCCAAACTCAATTCCACCCTCGATCTCTCGCTCAATGGCACCAAGGACTACGCCATTTTCATGCTCGATTGCCAGGGCCAGGTCGCCACCTGGAACAGCGGCGCGGAGCGCTTGAAGGGTTACTCCGCCGCCGAAATCATCGGCACTCACTTCTCTATCTTTTATCCCCCGGAGGCCCTCGCGCTCCAGCATCCGTACGCCGTACTGCGTATCGCCCTCGAACAGGGCCGCTTCGAAGAGGAAGGCTGGCGTGTCCGCAAAGACGGCTCGCGCTTCTGGGCCAATGTGGTTGTCACCGCCATGTTTCAACCTAATGGCGAGCTGCGCGGCTTTTCCAAAGTGACCCGCGACGCCACCCAACTGAAGAAAGCCACCGACGGCCTCGTGGCCGCTCGCCGCCGCGCCGAAGAGGCCAGCCGCGCCAAGAGCGAGTTCCTCGCCGCCATGAGCCACGAAATCCGCACTCCCATGAACGCCATCCTCGGCATGAGCGACCTGCTCAAGGAAACCAATCTCGACCAGTTGCAGCGCGAATATGTAGACCGCTGCCGACGCGCCGGTACCAATCTGCTCGCCCTGATCAACGACATCCTCGACCTATCCAAAATCGAATCCGGCCGCTTCGAGTTGGAACAGATTTCATTCGATTTGGAAGACCTGGTGGAAAGCACCACCGAAATGATCGCGCCCAGAGCTCACCTCAAAGGCGTCGGCCTCTTTGCACGCATCGCTCCCGAAACTCCCACCAGTCTGCTCGGCGACCCTGTCCGGCTCCAGCAGATCTTGATCAATCTCCTCGGCAATGCCATAAAATTCACCGCCAGCGGCCAGATCGTCTTGAGCGTAGCGCCGGCCGATTCGGGCGCTCCCGGCCATTTGCGGTTTATCGTCAGCGACACCGGCATCGGCATTTCCGCCGACAAACTCGAATCGATTTTTGAAGACTTCACGCAAGCCGAAAGCTCCACCACCCGCCGTTTTGGCGGTACCGGGTTAGGCCTCGGCATCGCTCGCCGCCTTGTCCATTGCATGGGCGGCAATATCGCCGTCGCCAGCGTCCCCGGCCAAGGCAGTACCTTCACGTTCGACGCCATACTGCCGCTCAACCCGCACTCCGTGCCCCCTAAATTACCCCCTGGCGCGCAAGATCTGGTGGGCCGCCGCGTGCTGGTGGTCGATGACGACCCAACCAATCGCCTCATTCTGTCTAAAATGTGCTCCGCCTGGGGTATGCTTCCCTCGGAAGCGGATTCCGCTGCCGCCGCCGACCTTTTGGTGCAGGATGCCCTGCGTCAAAGGCGTCCTTTCTCGCTCGCCATTCTCGATGTTCTGATGCCCGATGCCGGCGGCTTTGACGCGCTGGCCGACCTCCGCGCCCTATGCCCCGAGCTTCCGGTCATCATGACCACCTCCAACAACCAGCCCGGCGACGCCACCAAAGCCCGCGCTCTCGGCGTCTCCGCCTTCGCCGTCAAACCCGTTCGCCGCGCCGAACTGCTGCGCCTTGTCTCCGCCGCCGTCCGTCCCGACTCCCTGCCCCAGCCCGCGGCGCTCAACCTGAAACCACATCCACCCATTCCACCCAACGCCGAACTATTCGCGCACATCCTGGTTGCCGAAGATTCCGAGGACAACCGCTTCCTCGTCGAAGCCTACCTCAACGGCGAACCTTATCGCCTTAGCTTCGTCGAAAACGGCCAAGAAGCCGTCGACGCCTTCGGGCGCGCGGCGTTCGATCTGGTTCTCATGGATATCCAAATGCCCGTCATGGATGGCCTCACCGCCACTCAATTGATGCGCGGGCTCGAACGCCAAAACCACGGGCGGCCGCGCACCCCCATCCTCGCCCTCACCGCCGACGCCCTCCTCGGCGACACCGAGCGCAGCATCGCCGCCGGCTGCGATGGCCACCTCGCCAAACCCATCTCCAAGGACGCCCTTATCAACGCCATCGAGACCTTCCGCTTCCTCGCTCAACAATTGCGGGGACGTTCACCCCGTTACACTTAATTCGGAATTAAGTGTAACGGGGTGAACGTCC
>Ga0302320_10020961_pt1 | contig 12995 bp, 11 predicted proteins | sample Bog_T0_3_FD_202130 | JGI IMG/M metagenome (GOLD analysis project Ga0302320, IMG submission 202130) | Peat permafrost microbial communities from Stordalen Mire near Abisko, Sweden - Bog_T0_3 | ecosystem: Environmental > Terrestrial > Soil > Wetlands > Peat | place: Sweden: Abisko, Stordalen Mire...
TAATTCCCATTCGTCGGCCGTGTCTGCGCCATAACGCAGACCGGGATTAAATCAGAACCTTAATCAGAAAAAAATGAAAGCTGAATCAATTGCCACAATCAGAACCGCAGCCAGCTCCATCACTCTCAAACCCGTGAAACAATGGGTGATGCCGGCGGTCCTCGTAACAATGCTCACCACCCGCGCCGGCGCCACGCTCATGACCATCGGTTTCGATGACGGTGGCAATAATGTCGGGGCCGGGGTGATTGATGTGGAAGGCGGGTACGCGGTGTATGGCGATTTTGTGGTGTGCTCCGGGCTGGCCACGGGCGAATGGACCTTGACCGGCGGAACACCGGCCGGCGTGGGTTCAGGCGTGTCACCAAACGGTTATTTTAACTACGACAACATGGTGTTGCTGGGTTCCGATCCTTACCTCACCGCGTCCGGCGGCTTGCTGTTCACCAATGCTCAAGGCGACCAGCTCAATATCTGGGCCGATGCTCCCGGCACCTACTGCATGTGGGCGGCAAGCAGCAGCGGTTCGTACTATGTGCAAGCGGGTTCTTATCCGGGCTTTTCTGGAACTACGCCCTGTGGTTCCTCCACAATTACCAACGCCCCCGTCGCTGGATTGGCGCAGGCCTCCCCGCCCTCGCTGAATCTTCAACCGGCGACAAATGGCTTCACGTTGTTCTGGCCCGATACAGGCACGGTTTACCGTCTGGTGCAAAACAGCGACCTGACGACCACCAACTGGGTTACCAGCACCAATGCCGTCAGCGAACTGAACGGAACGAATCAGGCAACGATTTCCGGGACCTCGGTGAATCTCTTCTTCCGGTTGGTGAATCCATAGAGCGCCGTGGCGGCGGCCATCCTTGGCTGCCGTAAAGCCGGGCTTCCCAGCCCGGCGGCAGAAACCATGGCAAACCCAGACGCTGGAATGTTCCAGCGCCCCGCGAATTCCCACGCCGTTCCGGGCGGCAAGGATGCCGTCCTCTACGTCAGGCACCGATGCCCGACGCTACGACCGGCGCATCCGCGCCGTGGCGGCGGCCATCCTTGGCTGCCGTAGAGCCGGGCTTCCCAGCCCGGCGGCAAAAACCGTGGCAAACCCAGACGCTGGAATGTTCCAGCGCCCCGCGAATTCCCACGCCGTTCCGGGCGGCAAGGAAGCCGTCCTCTACGTCAGGCACCGATGCCCGACGCTACGACCGGCGCATCCGCGCTGTAGCGGCAGCCATCCTTGGCTGCCGTAAAGCCGGGCTTCCCAGCCCGGCGGCAAAAACCGTGGCCAACCCCACGCGCAGGAATGTTCCAGCGCCCCACGAATTTCCGCCCAGTCCCAAGCGGCAAGGACGCCGTCCGCGCACTCCAAGTGAAAAAGCTTGCCAAAGTAGTTGACATATTATTACTTAGTGATATAGTCGGACGTGAATTGCGTTCTTTGACAATTAAATACTGAAAAGTGATGCCGTGGCTGTGAACGTGAGTTCACGGCAAAATAGGTTGGCCCCAAATTGGACGGCATTTTGTGACAGGGTTCACCCGCCCGCCGTCCTCAAAGCAAATCAAGGTGATTAAAGGCTATTAAAGGCTGTTCAAACCTGTTCAAGGTGAAAAAAACCGCGGGAATGTTGGCTGAACAAGATTTCGAGCGCCGGGCACCGCCCCGGCCTTTACCCAGCTTCGAGCAATTCCAAAAAACATTCAACACTCAGCATTCAATTCCGAAGGGCGTTCCATTCGCAAACTCCTTCGATGTTGGGCGTTGAATGTTGGTGCGAGGCCGACATTCGGCTGTTGAATGTTTTCGAAATTTGGCCACAGTTTTAATTCAACCGCCATAGTATTCACTGCATGATATGAAAGCACTATCCGCTTGGTTTGTTTTATTTATTGTTGCCACCGGCATTGGCCTGGCGGCAGAAGACGCGCGCCCGGTGGTTGACGCTTCAAAAGTTCCCGTTGAAAAGGCCGCTAACCCGTCGCTTCCGACGTTTCACATTGTCGGCGATTCCACCGTCCGCAGTGGCGGCACCGGCGCCGGACTTTGGGGTTGGGGCGAGCGTATACAGCCGTTTTTTGACACGAACAAAATCAACGTGGTCAATCATGCCATCGGCGGGCGTAGCGCCCGAACGTATTTCACCGAAGGCCGCTGGCAAAAGGTTGGCGATTCGCTCAAGCCCGGTGATTTTGTCATCATCCAGTTTGGCCACAACGACCAGGGCCGCATCGGCGATCCGGCCATGAAAGGCCGTCCCGATGGCAAAGGCATCGGCGATGAAACGGTCGAAGATTTAAAGCCCGATGGCACCAAGGAACTCGTCCACACGTTCGGCTGGTACATGGCAAAGTTTGTCACCGACGCCAAAGCCCGCGGCGCGACCGCCATCCTTTGTTCCCCCGTTCCCCACAAGCAGCGCTGGGAAAACGGACGCGATTTTGCGAACATTGCGGAATGGGACGCCCAAGTGGCCCAAAACAACGGCGCCATATTTTTTGATTTAACCATGGTCATTACCGATGCCTACAAGAAAGCTGGCCGCGAAAAAGTTGAAACTTTTTTTGCGGACAAGGGAACGCACACCACGGATGCCGGCGCGCAATTCAACGCGGCCTGCGTCATCGCCGGCCTGAAGAGCCTGCCCGGCAATCCGCTGTCCCAATACTTTTCCAGCCAAGGCAACGCGGTTGAGCCGTACACGCCAACCGCACCGGCCGGCTCAACCAACCCGCCCGCCCACTAAATATGATCAAATCCCTCAACATGCTGGCCACCGCGCTTTTTCTGGCGGCGCTACCGCTGCCCGTTTTCGGCTTTATAAACGACAAAACGGTCTTTGGCGCCAATTTCGGCGGCTTCCCTGACATCGGAAACGACATTCCCATTTCGCCGACCAACCTCTATTCCCCCGAAGCAGGCTATGGCTTTGAACCCGGCGCAAAACTCGTACAACACGACGGAACCGCCATTGGCAGCACCGGGCCTTTTTATTTCTCGGTTAAGTTGCCGGAAGGAAATTACAAGGTGATCGCGGCCCTTGGCGACAAGACGAATGAATCCATCATCACCGTGAAGGCCGAATTGCGGCGTTTGATGCTCGAAAAAATCCCGGCCGGCCCCGGAAAATTGGCCGAGTGCACCTTCATCGTCAATTTTCGCACCCCGAATATTTCCGGCACCAACCACGTACACCTCAAACCGCGGGAAACGACGACGGAAATGTGGGATTGGGATGACAAACTGACCCTGGAATTCAATGGCACGAATCCGGCCATTGCCCTTTTGCGGATTGAAAAAGCCGATGTGCCGACGGTTTTCCTCATGGGGGATTCCACGGTGTGCGACCAGCCGGCCGAGCCATGGAACAGTTGGGGCCAGATGCTGCCGCGCTTCTTCAAGCCCGAGGTGGCCGTGGCCAACCACGCCGAATCCGGCGAGACCATCGCCGACTCGCTACGGGCGCAACGATTCGAGAAAATCTTCAGCCTGCTAAAGCCCGGCGATTATCTATTCATACAGTTCGGGCACAACGACATGAAGAATCACGCCACCAATGCGCTGGAGCTTTACAAATCGGATTTGAAAAATATCGTTGAGCGCACCCGCCGCCTGGGCGGCACGCCCGTACTGGTGACCTCCATGGAACGCAAGAACGGGGTGGAAACAGACACGCTCCAAGGCTATCCCCAGGCCGTGCGCGACGTGGCCGCGGCGGAGAATTGCGCGCTGATTGACCTGAACGCCATGAGCCGGGTGTTTTACAAGGCCCTCGGCGATGACCTCGGAAAAGCGTTTCAGGACGGCACTCATCACAACAACTACGGCAGCTACGAGCTGGCGAAATGCGTTGTCGAAGGCATCAAACAGGCAAATCTGCCGCTGGCAAAATCCATCGTGGATGACTTCGGGGATTTCAATCCCGCGAAACCCGATGACGTGGCAACGTTTGAAATGCCTGCCAGCCCGAATGTTTCCGCCCTCAAGCCATTGGGGAATTGAACCCGTCTGCGCCGGTGATTACTCTGTTGCCCAATGCCGCCCAAGAAAAAGACCAGCTCCGCCCGCGCAAAAATTCTCGCGCAATGGCGGGGCGTGGACTATGTCCCGCTGGAAGCGGCCCGCGCCACCCCCGCCCGTCCGGTCAGCGAGGTGCTGCCCGGCTTGCTCAAGGAATTGCGGCTGGATGCGCGGCAGGCGGATGCCGAAATCATAAAGGTGTGGAACTCCTTGATTGATCCCGCCGTAACTGCGCACGCCCAGCCGGCCAATTTGCACAAGGGCACCCTGTTCGTGAACGTGGACAGCAGCGCGTGGCTTTCGGAGATAGTCCGCTATCGCCGCCGGGAAATACTGGACCGCCTGCAAAACAGCTACGGCAAAACGGCCATCCAGAAAATCTCGTTCCGGATTGGGTGAGCCGGTTCAAACCATCAGTCTCATCTGCTTTGGTGTCAGCAGCCAGGCCAGCGTTGCGCATTTGCCGGCGGACAGTTTTGCCGCCTCCAGTTTGCACAGGCCGCCTTTTTTAAAATCCAACTGCAAAAGCGGTCCACCGGTGACCAGCAGGGAAATCAGCCGGCTGAGATCTGGCTCGTGTCCCACGAGTAATATTTTTCCCGGGACCGGTTTTTCCCGTCCCAACTGCCGCATTAAGATCGGGGCCGCGCCGCCCGGCGCCAGCGCGTTGGAAAATTTCAGGCGCTTTTTCAGCTTCAGCCCGGCGGCGACAATCTCCGCCGTCTGCTTCGCTCGCACCAGCGGGCTTGATAAAATCAGGTCGAAGTCAGGCTCCAATTTCTTCATCGCGGCGGCAATCTTGCGCAACTGCCGGCGGCCTTTCGGAGTCAGCGGCCGGGTGGCATCATCCTCAAAACCGCGCGTTCCGCGTTCGACGGCCAGACCGTGGCGCAACAGGAATAATTGCATCCGCTCATGATAGCCGCTTCGCCGGCGGGCGCAATGTCTTGAAAATGTAACAATTTTTGAGTTGGTTTCAGCGGCGCGATTCATATTGTGTCGGTAAAATGGAATTTGTGCGCCGCGCCGTCATTGATGTTGGCACCAACTCGATCAAACTGCTCGTAGCCGATGTTTCCAGGCGCGAGGTGCGGCCCGTTCACGAAGAGAGCCGGCAAACGCGCCTGGGCAAGGGCTTTTACGAAACCCGGCAGTTGCAGCCGGAAAGCATTGCGCGCACGGCCGAGGCCGTCTGGGAGTTTGGTGAAGTCGCGCGGGAAAAAGGCGCCGCCACCATCCGCGTGATTGCCACCAGTGCGGCGCGGGATGCGCTCAATCCCGGTGACCTGACCAACGCCATCGAACGCGCCGCCGGTTTGAAAACGGAAATCATTTCCGGCGCGCGCGAGGCGGACTGGGTGTTCCAAGGGGTCGTGACGGACCCGGAACTTTTCCGGCAACCGCTCCTGCTCCTCGACGTCGGCGGCGGCAGCACGGAATTTATCCTCGGTCACGGGACCAGGCAGAATTTTGCGCACAGCTACCCGCTCGGCACGGTGCGGTTGATGGAGCAGTTTCCCCATGGCGATCCGCCGACGCGGGCCGAGTGTAATTCCTGCCACCGCTGGCTGAAGGATTTTCTGCTACGGGAAGTTCGGCCGCAACTGGAACCCGCCTTGAAAAATGAGACCGGCGAAATTCAACTGGTCGGTACCGGCGGCACCAGCGCCATCCTGGCACGGATCCAAAATGAATTGGACCGCTTTGACCGCGAGAAAATTGAAAGCACGGTTTTGAGTTATGACCAAGTGGCCGCGCACCGGAAAAACCTTTGGAAATTGCCGCTGGCCGAACGCAAGGAAATCACCGGATTGCCCAAGACGCGCGCCGATGTAATTCTGACCGGGGTTTTGATTTACGAGTTGGTAATGCAGGAATTCGGGTTTGAGCAATTGCGCGTGAGCACCCGCGGCCTGCGTTTTGCCGCCGTCATGGGATAAAGGACGGACACAGGAGTACGATGGCGAATGGTTTTGGGGAGCGCGCGTACCGCCGATCGTCTATCCTGATTGAATATGCGCGTTTTAATCATTGGTTGCGGTTACGCGGGTTTGCCGCTCGGCGCGGAACTCGTCCGGCAGGGCCACGAAGTTTTCGGGTTGCGCCGGACAGCACCGGAGGAATTGAGAGCCGCCGGAATTGAGCCCTTGACGGCGGACATTTCGCGTCCGGATACGCTGGCGAAATTGCCGCATGATTTCGACTGGGTGGTGAACTGCGCCGCCTCCGGCGGGGGCAGCGCGGATGACTACCGGACGCTTTACCTGGAGGGAAATCGAAACGTCGTGGCGTGGCTGGCGGGGTTGCCGCCCCGGAAATTCGTTTACACCAGCAGCACCAGTGTCTATGCGCACAATGATGGCTCCTTCGTAACGGAGCAGAGCCCGGCCCAGCCGGAAGCCGCCACCGCACGGGTTTTGGTCGAGACGGAAGCGCTGTTGCTCGCCGCCGCGCGAAACGGCTTTCCCGCCGTCGTTTTGCGGGTGGCGGGAATTTACGGGCCGGGACGCGGTTATGCCTTCAGACAATTTTTAAGCGGCGAAGCAAGCCTGGATGGCGACGGGCAACGGTATTTGAACATGGTTCACCGCGATGACTTGACCGGCGCCATCATCGCCGCCCTGGAGCGCGGAACCCCGGGGGAAATTTACAATGTCGCGGACAACGAGCCTGTGACCCAGTTGGAATTTTTTGAATGGCTGGCGGCCCGCTTGAAAAGACCGTTGCCGCGGAGGAACCCTGCCAATGAAGATAGTGGACGCAAGCGCGGCGTGACCAACAAGCGCGTGAGCAATGCCAGGCTGCGCACGGAATTGAAATATGCATTCCAGTTTCCAAATTTCCGCGCCGGCTACGCTGCGGAAATCTCGCGGCTCTCACAGCCTTCCGGCTCACCAACGCGGTCTTAAATCGCGCTGTCGCCGTGTTCCTCGGTGCGGATGCGGGTGGCCTCCTCGATGGAGGAAATGAAAACCTTGCCGTCGCCAATCTTCCCGGTTTTGGCGGCCTTGATGATGGCCTGGACGGCGGCGTCCTTGAGATTGTCCGCGACCACGGTCTCAATTTTGATCTTGGGCAGGAAATCCACGGTGTATTCGCTGCCGCGATAAATCTCCGTGTGGCCCTTCTGCCGGCCAAAGCCTTTAACTTCGCTGACAGTCATGCCCTGGATGCCGAGTTCATTCAGCGCGTCTTTAACATCGGTAAGCCGGAACGGCTTGATAATGGCTTCAATTTTTTTCATAGTTTTATTTTACTCATTGTAGGCACGCTCGCCATGTTGTGACAAGTCAAGGCCGATACTTTCATCTTCCTGATCCACCCGCAGACCCACGACGGCATCCACAAGTTTGACGATGAGAAAGGTTCCGACCGCCGCCAGCACGATGGTGAATACCACCCCGATCAACTGGTTGACGAACTGGTGCCACCCGCCGGCCAGTGAAACTGCCACGCCATTCGCCTTGAAAGTGTCGGCAATGGCTGGGTTTACCTCTGGATTTGCGAGAAATCCCAGCAGCAACATCCCGGCCATGCTGCCCAACCCGTGCACGCCGAAAACATCCAACGAATCGTCATAGCCAAAAACAGCCTTTATCCTCGTCACCGCCGTATAACAGATTACACCAGCAATGAGCCCGATGCAAAAGGCGGCGGGAATGCTCACAAAACCGGAGGCGGGAGTGATGGTTGCCAAACCCGCGACCATGCCGGCCGCCGCCCCCAGCACGCTCGGTCTGCCTTTCAATTTCCATTCGAGCGCCGCCCAGCTCAAGGCCGCCGCCGCCGCCGAGAAATGCGTGGCTGCAAACGCGCTCGTCGCCAGCGGGCCGGCGTTCAATGCGCTGCCGGCGTTGAAACCAAACCAGCCTACCCATAGCAGGCCGGTGCCGATCAGGGACAACACGACATTGTGCGGTACCATGGGTTCGTGCGGAAACCCGTCCCGCTTGCCGATCATCAGCGCAAAGACCAGCGCGGAGACGCCCGAACTGATGTGCACCACGGTGCCGCCGGCAAAATCGAGCACAGGAATCCGTCCGCCCAGCGCCCAGTTAAAAAATCCCCCCTTTCCCCACACCATGTGGCATAATGGAAAATAAATCAGCGTGACCCATACCAGCATGAACAGCACATACGCGCTGAATTTTATCCGCTCGGCCACCGCCCCGCTGATGAGGGCCGGCGTGATGATGGCAAACATCATCTGGAACAACATGAAGGACTCCGCCGGAACCGTCGCGGCATAGTCCGGGTCCGGCGCGGCACCCACCCCTTTCAAAAAAAAGTGCGTCAACGGATTGCCGCAAAAGGCGTTGCCTGCTCCGAACGCCATGCTGTAGCCATACACCATCCATAACGCGGAAATCAACGCCATCAACACCAGGCTGTGCATCATGGTGGACAAAACATTTTTCGTCCGCACGAGTCCCCCGTAAAAGAGGATCAGCCCCGGCGCAGTCATCATCAGCACCAGGGCGGAGCTGGCAAGCAGCCAGGCATTATCGCCACTGTTGATCTGCGGCATGGCGGCAGGCGGCAATTGAGCCGGCACGGGCGACACGCCGGCTGCGGTCAGGTGAGGCGAAAATGCTAGAAACAAACAAATTACAGATGAACATAATAATGGCTTTTTAACTATCTGATGAATCGGGGTCATGTGGTGGAAGTTCAACAAAACTGCCCCGCGGTGTCAACGCAGGTATTGTGCAAAACTTGTTCGATTTTGTCCCCGTTCATGGTTAATTTCCCCGCCACATGTCCGCCGAAGCGCAACTCACCCCCATGATGGCGCAGTATCGCCGCATCAAAGGCGAACTGCCCAAGGACGCTCTCCTGCTTTTCCGGCTCGGCGATTTTTACGAGATGTTTTTTGAGGATGCGCAGACGGGCGCCCAGGTCCTGAACCTCGCCCTGACTTCGCGCAACGGCGTGCCAATGTGCGGACTTCCGTTTCATGCCGCCAACAATTACATCGCCCGCATCCTGAAAAGCGGGCGCAAGGTGGCCATCTGCGAACAGCTCGAAGAAGCGCGGCCGGGCAAGCTCGTCAAACGCGAGGTCACCCAAATCCTCTCGCCCGGAACGCATTTTGATGAACGGATGCTGGTCGCCGAACGAAATAATTTTCTCGCCGCGGTGAACCCGGCGGGAAAAATTTTCGGCCTGGCGCTGGTGGACCTGACTACCGGCGATTTCCTCACCACTGAGCTCGAAAGCCAGTCCGCGCTGCTCGCCGAACTCGATCGCCTGCGCCCGGCAGAGATAATTATTCCCACCGAAGCAACTGCGCTGCGCGAGTTATTGCATGGCACCTTCCCAATTTTAAGCGGTTATGACGACTGGACCTTTGCTTCAGAGACGGCTTTTTTTACCGTGCGTGAGCAATTCAAGGTGGCCACGCTGGATGGTTTCGGGCTGAAGGATAAATTTGCGGCCATAGGCGCCGCCGGCGGAGCGCTGCATTATTTGACGCAGAACTTGCGGCGCGACGTCAAGCACCTCACGCGCATCTCCTTTTACCAGCGCAGTGATTTTCTGGCGCTCGATTATACCACGTTGCGGCATCTGGAAATTCTCGAACCGCAGCATCACGATGCCCCGCGAAATTCCTCCCTTTACGGCGCGCTCAACCGCACCGCCACGCCCATGGGCGCGCGATTGCTGCGCCAGTGGCTTTCCCAGCCCCTCGCCGCGGTCGAGGCCATCGGGCAGCGGCAGGACGCGGTCTTGACCTTCGTCGGCAATTCCTTTGGCTTGGACAGTTTCCGCCAACAGTTGACGAAGGTGCGCGATTTGGAACGGACGCTGGGGCGCATTAGCACCGGTTCAGGAAACGCGCGTGATCTCATGGCGCTGCGCGTCGCGTTGGAACAACTCCCGGCCCTGAAAACGACCTTGCGCGAAATCGAGGCGCGGAAGGCTGGTCCGGAAGTTGACAGCTTAAACGACGAAGTATTCAAAGGTGTCAGCCCGGGGACGTCGAAGCCCGCAGAACAAAACCCTTCGCTGCTGGAAAACCTCGAGTCGCAAGTGGCGGAGTCGCCCGACTTGGTCGAGTTGATCTCCCGCGCCATCGTGGACGAACCACCGTTGCCCATCAAAGAAGGCGGCATGATTCGCGACGGATTCGACGCCGCGCTGGACGAACTCCGCAATGCCCAGCGCGGCGGCAAGGATTGGATTGCAAAATTGCAGGCGGATGAAATCGCCCACACAGGCATTTCCTCGCTTAAGGTGCGTTTCAATTCCGTTTTTGGTTACTATATTGAGATTACCCGGTCCAATCTCGACAAGGTTCCCCCGCATTACATCCGCAAGCAGACGATTGCCAACGGCGAGCGCTTCATCACCCCCGAGTTGAAGGAAATGGAAGGTAAAATCCTTGGCGCCGAGGAACGCAGCGTGAAACTGGAATACGAGCTGTTTCAACGCGTGCGCGAGGAAGTGCTGGGGCAATTGCCAAAAATCCAACAAAGCGCCTCGGCGTTGGCCCAACTGGACGTCCTGGCCTCGTTCGCGGAAACGGCGCGGTTGCACGGTTATATTCGGCCCCAGGTAGGCGATGAGGGTGTGATTGAGATTCGCGATGGCCGGCACCCGGTTTTGGAGCAACAACTCGTGGAAGAACGGTTCGTGCCCAACGACACGGCCTTTAATCACGAATTGCAAATCGCGCTCATCACCGGCCCCAACATGGCCGGCAAGTCCACCTACATCCGGCAGGTGGCGCTGCTGGTGCTCCTCGCGCACACGGGCTGTTTTGTTCCGGCGGCCGAGGCACGGATTGACCTCGTGGACCGCATTTTCACGCGCATCGGGGCCAGCGATGATTTGGCGCGCGGACAAAGCACGTTCATGGTGGAGATGACTGAGACCGCGAATATTTTAAACAACGCCACCTCGCGCAGCCTTATCGTGCTGGATGAGATTGGCCGCGGCACCAGCACCTTCGACGGTCTTTCACTGGCGTGGTCCATTGTTGAATATTTGCATAATCAGGCCGGCGCAAAAACTCTGTTTGCCACTCATTATCATGAGTTGACCGAACTCGCCGCGCGCCTGCCGCGGCTGAAAAATTTCAATGTGGCGGTCCGTGAGTGGCACGACTCGATTGTCTTTCTCCGCAAAATCGTGGCCGGCGGCACCGACAAAAGCTACGGGATTCAAGTCGCGCGGCTGGCGGGTGTGCCCAAGGAGGTTTTGCAACGGGCGAAACAAATTCTGTCCAACCTCGAAGAATCCGAACTCACGCCCGAAGGCAACGTGCGCGCGCCGCGCCGGCAGCAGGACCGCGAGAAATTGAAAAATCTGGCGCCCTCGCCGCAGATGGATTTGTTTGGTTGAAAACCGAAAGTTTTCAAAACTGACTGACACGTTCGAAAAGTCAAATATAAACCCGAATCAATAAAATAACTGCGCGGATTTTTGAGTGTGCTAGAATTTCTTCAAATCCATGACAGCGAACAGTGAACATTTGCGGAGACACGAAATTCCCGGCCGGGTCGCCGTCGTTGCCGGCAACGGCGGACTGGCCAAAATTGTCGTCACAACAAAAACCAGCACGTCGGAAATTTATCCCCATGGCGCGCACGTCACCCATTTCCAGAAACATGGCGAGCCGCCGCTGATATTCATGAGCGGCAAGAGCTGGTTTGCGCCGGACAAGCCCATTCGCGGCGGGGTGCCCATCTGTTTTCCGTGGTTTGGCAATCGCGATGGCGAGCCCTCCCACGGTTTCGCGCGCATCACGGAGTGGCAACTGGTCAAAACCGCCGCCGCCCCTGACGGAACAGTGAACCTGCACTTCGCTCTGCCGCAAATTGCCGGGCGCGAGGCTTGGAAAGATTTGCGCACCGAATTCGTCGTGACCGTGGGCGAGACGTTGACCATGGAACTGGTGGCCACCAATGATTCCTGCGATGAACCGCTGGAAATTGAAAACTGCCTGCACACCTATTTCCAGGTTGGCAACATTGGCGCCGTGAGCATCACGGGCCTGCAAAATGCGTCTTACCTGGACAACGCCGCCGGCGGCAATGGCGAGCGCAAAGTTCAAACCGAGGCAGTACTGCGCATTCCCCGGGAAACGAACAGCCTCTATCTCGACACCACGAATCCCGTGGAAATCCGGGACGAGGTCCTGAAACGCATCATCCGCGTGGAAAAATCCGGCTCACTTTCCACCGTTGTCTGGAACCCGTGGACCACCCAGAAACTGCCCGATGACTTCGACCCGGCAGAACATAAGCACATGGTTTGCGTGGAAGCCGGCAACGTGAAGTCCAACACAATCCACCTTGCGCAGGGAAAAACTTCGTCGCTAAATGTGGTTTTAAGCAGCCGCGGAATCTGACGGTGGCCTCTCCTTTGGCTCGCTGCGCAAGCACAACGCCATGCCGTGCGCCTTGTGTTGCATGTCCAGGTAATGCCGAAGCCTTTAATTGACCTGGAAAAGATAATAGCGCGACTGCATCCAATATGCAAAAATCTCATTGCATATAATGATTTCCCTTTCCGAAATCCAGCCCGGCGGCGCCATTGATCTTGTCTCGCAAGTGGAAGGGATCTTTTCCGCCTCGGGAATTTTATCGCGCGCGAAGAATTTCGAATTCCGCCCGCAACAACAGGAAATGGCCGTGGCCGTGGCGCGTGCACTGCAAAATAAGGAACATCTCGCCGTGGAGGCGGGAACCGGCGTCGGTAAATCGCTCGCTTACCTGGTGCCGGCGATATTGTTCGCCGTGGCGCAGAAAAAGAAGGCCATCATTTCCACCCACACGATTAATTTGCAGGAGCAGCTTACCGAAAAGGATTTGCCCATGCTCACGGGCGTCCTCGGCGCGTTGCCGGAGCCGGTGCATTTCAGTTATGCGATGTTGAAGGGCCGCGCCAATTATCTTTGCACCCGCCGCCTGCAAAAAGCCATGCAGCAAAGCGGCAATTTGTTCACCTCGTCCGAGGCGGAGGAATTGCAGCGCAT
>Ga0302320_10020963_pt1 | contig 12994 bp, 12 predicted proteins | sample Bog_T0_3_FD_202130 | JGI IMG/M metagenome (GOLD analysis project Ga0302320, IMG submission 202130) | Peat permafrost microbial communities from Stordalen Mire near Abisko, Sweden - Bog_T0_3 | ecosystem: Environmental > Terrestrial > Soil > Wetlands > Peat | place: Sweden: Abisko, Stordalen Mire...
CCATTGCGAGGTCGACGGCCTCGTGCCAGTCCCGGAGAAGGATCTGCCGGTCAAGCTGCCCGACGACGTCACCTTCGACGCGCCCGGCAATCCGCTCGACCGCCACCCGACGTGGAAACACGTCGCCTGTCCGAATTGCGGCCGGCCGGCGCGGCGCGAAACCGACACGATGGACACGTTCGTCGATTCCTCGTGGTATTTTGTCCGCTTCACCGATCCGTGGAACGTCGCGGCGCCGACAGTGCCGGCGATCGCTGACCGCTGGCTGCCGGTCGATCAGTATATCGGCGGCATCGAGCACGCGATCCTGCATCTGCTCTATTCGCGCTTCTTCACCCGCGCGATGAAGAAGACCGGCCACCTCGATATCGACGAGCCGTTCGCCGGCCTGTTCACGCAAGGGATGGTCGTCCACGAGACCTATCGCGACGCCGCGGGACACTGGGTCGCGCCCAATGAAGTGCGGATCGAGGGCGATGCGGAGGGCCGCAGCGCCTTCGCGCTTCAAGGCGGCCAGCCGATCGAGATCGGCCCAATCGAGAAGATGTCGAAGTCGAAGCGCAACACGGTCGACCCTGACGAGATCATCAAGGGTTACGGCGCCGACACGGCGCGCTGGTTCATGCTCTCCGATTCGCCGCCCGAGCGCGACGTGATCTGGACCGAGGCGGGCGTGCAGGGCGCCTACAAGCAGACCCAGCGTCTATGGCGCCTGACCTGCGAGATCGAGCGGGTCGTCGGCCCGAGCCGGCCGCCCAAACCCGCCGCGTTCTCGCCAGAGGCGGCCACCGTCCGCCGCGCCGCCCATGGGGCGCTGGCCAAGATCGAGGACGAAATCGAGCGGCTGCGCTTCAACGTCTGCATCGCGACGATCTACGAACTCGCCAATACGCTTGCCGCGGCGATCGGGGCGATCGAGACGGAAAAGGTCGACGATGACCTGCGCTTCGCCTTCGCCGAGGCCGGCGACATCCTCGTCCACGCCTTCGCGCCGATGATGCCGCACCTCGCCGAGGAATGCTGGCAGGTCCTCGGCCACGAAACGATGATCGCCTCCAGCCCGTGGCCTGAGGCCGACCGCAGCCTGATCGTTTCCGACCAGATGACGCTGCCGGTGCAGGTCAACGGCCGCAAGCGCGACGAGCTGACCATCGGCCGCGACGCCTCGGCGGCCGAAATCGAGGCCGCCGCCCTGGCCCTCGACGCGGTGCGCCGGGCGATAGATAATAAGCCGGTCAAGAAGGTCATCATCGTCCCGCAGAGGATCGTCAATGTGGTGGTCTGATCGAGCGCGCGGCCTGGCTGCGCTGGCGCTGGCGCTGTCGCTCGGCGGGTGCTTCCAGCCGCTTTACAGCGAGGCCGCGCACCCCGGCCTGGTCGCGGACCTGCAGGCGATTGAGGTCGCGCCGATCAAGGATCGCATCGGCCATTATCTCGGCGACGATTTGATCAGCAGTCTCAATGGCACCGGCTCGACGCCGACGCCCAAATACCGCCTGACCGTGACCCTGACGCAGAAGAGCCAGACGCCGACGGTCGAGTCGCAGGTCAACGCCGCCAATGCGGCGACGGTGATTGGCACGGCGAAATTCTCGCTGGTGCAGCTCGAAGGCGAGAAAGCCGACAAGGTCGTCTTTCAGGGCGAGGCGACAACCGCGGCCGTTTACGACCGCACGCTGCAGGGTTTCGCCAATCTGCGCGCCGAGCGCGACGCCGAGATCCGGCTCGCCCGCGCGCTCGCCGACGAAATCTCTTTGCGCGTCGCCGCCGCGCTCGGCGCCAAAGGCTGAACGAGGCCGGCCAGGCCGATCCGGCTTGCTGGCGCTGTCGTGTCTTTGCGACGCGAATCGGCTAGTGCCCCCATTTTGAGCCCGCCGATTCGGCCGCGCCGCTTTGGAGCCTTCATGCCGCGCCTCTTTGCCGCTTTGTCCATTCCCGCCGAAGTCGCGCTGGCGTTGGCGGCGGCGCGCGGCGGCGTGTTCGGCGCCCGCTGGATCGAACCCAGCGACTACCACGTCACGCTTCGCTTCGTCGGCGACGTCGACGTTCACGCCGCGCGCGAAGTCGCCGACGCGCTGGCGACCGTGCGGCGCCCGCCGGTTGCTGTCGACTTCCAAGGGCTTAGCTGTTTCGGCGGCGACAAGCCGCGCGCCATCGTCGCGCGGATCCGGCCCTCGTCGCCGCTTGTCGAACTGCAAGGCGATCTCGAACGTCGGCTGCGTCGCGTCGGGCTGCCGCCGGAGACGCGTAATTTCGCGCCCCATGTCACCTTGGCGCGGCTGCGCGGCGTCGGCCCCGCCGCGGTCGCCGACTATCTCGGCGCGCGCGGCGGTTTCGCGGCGCCCTCGTTCGAAGCCCCGCGCTTCGCGCTCTATTCGGCGCGCGACTCGGTCGGCGGCGGGCCTTATCTGGTGGAGGTGGACTATCTGCTGGAATAGCGCGTTGCGACGCCGTCGCGTTTGGCGCATTGCGGCGCGCCGCTGAGCTGGCGTATCCTGGGATGAAACTGAGCCGCGTTCGTATGCGGCGCGAGGAGGATGGGATGGAATCGACGAACGGTGTGGAGAGCGAAGCGAAGGGGACGAGCGCAGGCGCGCCGTTGCCGCTCGCAGCCAGCCCGCCGGCGCGGCCGGATCTCGATGGCGAAGTCGAGCGCAACCCGATCTTCGACGCGCTGGTCGGTTCGGACGAGGAAGACGTCGCCGGTCTCGTCGCCTATTCGATCTACAAGCAGAACAAGCGCGCCTGGCTCGACGACTTCGTCAAGACGACCGGCCGCGCGCCGAGCGAGGCCGAAACCCGCTCCTATATCATCGGCGAGAGCACCGAGCGCCGCATCGCGACCTACCGCCGCCTCGCAACCTCGACCCTTGCCGGCGGCGCGCCGTCGCGCTCGGCGGGGCGAGCGATGGGGCCGATCTCGCGAACGGCGGCCGGGGCGCTGTGGGCGCTGGCGATCATCGTCGCGCTGGCGGTGGTCGGCCTGGCGATCCACTCCGGCTATTTCGCCGGAGCGAAATAGTCAGCGCACCAACGTCAAGCGGCGCGCCGCGCGCGTCAGCCCGGTGTAGAGCCAGCGGGCGCGATGCTCTCGGAACGCGCGGCTCTCGTCGAACAGCACGACCGAGTCCCACTGCGACCCCTGCGCCTTGTGGACGGTGAGGGCGTAGCCGTAATCGAACTCGTCGGACTCGCGTCGCGTCGCGTAGGGCAGGTCGGCTTCTACCCCCTCGAAGAACTGCCGCAGGACCGCGACCTTGACCGCCGCGCGGCCCGGATCGTCTTCCGATTTGACCATCATGCGGACAAAGTCCTTGCGCAGCCCCGACAATGTCTCGACCCGCCACAAGCCGCCGTTGATCAGGCCCTTGACGCGGTCGTTGCGCAGGCAAACGAGCTTGTCGCCGGCGACCGGCAACGCCTCCGTCGTTCCCTTCAGTTGGCGGATGCGCTGATTGTAAAGGCGGCGGGTGCGATTGATCCCGAGCAGAACCTGGTCGGCGGCGAGCACGTCGGCGGCTTCGATCTCGTCGCGGCGGATGACGCGGCTCTCGCCGTATTGGCCGTAGGCGATTTCGCCGCCCGAGCGGACGATTTCGGACAGGCGAATGATCGGATCGTCCTGGGCCTGGCGATGGATCGTCGTCAGCATCACGTCAGGCTCGGCCTCGGTGAAAAAGCCGCCGCCCTTGACCGGGGGCAGTTGCGCCGGGTCGCCGAGCACCAGGATCGGCTTGCCGAACGACAGCAGGTCGCGGCCGAGCTCGGCGTCGACCATCGAGCATTCGTCGATGACGATCAGCGCTGCGCGCGAAGCGGGACCGTCGTGGTTGAGCGTGAAGGTCGGCGCGCCGTCTTCGCCCTCGCTGGCGCGGTAGATCAGCGCGTGAATCGTCGACGCGCCAACGCAGCCTTTCGACCGCATCACCAGCGCCGCCTTGCCGGTGAAGGCGGCGAAGGCGGTCTCGCCTGAAGCGGATTCGGCCAGGCGCTTGGCGAGCGTCGTCTTGCCGACGCCGGCGTAACCGAACAGCCGAAACACTTGCGGCTCGCCGGCGGCGAGCCAGCGGCCGACCTTTACGAGCGCATCGGCCTGTCCCGGCGACCATTGCGGCGGCGGCCCCGCCGCGAGGCGCGTCGGCCGCGGCTCGGGCGCAGCGGCGGCCGGCGCCGCACGCGTCGGCGCGGGCTTCACTGTCGCGGGTTCGCGCGTGCGCTTCACCCGCTCAAGATCGACCTCGGCGCCGCAGTGCGGGCAGACGACCGGCCGCTTGCCGAGATCGTAGAGACGGCCGCCGCAGGCTTGGCACTGGCGCTTGGTTCCGAGCTTGGTTTTGCGCATGACATCTTGAGGGCGCGAGGGGCGGGGCGCCTGCCCGCTGCGGGGTGATAGCCGAACTTGTCGCCCCCGTCCCGTGTTGGCGCGACGAAGCGGCCCGGTCGGCGCCGATCCGTAGAACTTTCTTCAAGGTTTCGCTTCAGCATGGGAATCGGGCGAGCCTGTGCGCCCGTCGCGGCCATTTGCAGAGGGCTTGAACTGACCTTCAGCGAGGCCATATCTTGTTCGGCGCCGCATCGGCGGACCGGGCGGGTTGCGACGGCAGCCGGACAGGTCGTTCGATGGAAGGCCGGTTCGGCGGAGCGCCTGAAAGGGGCTTCGATCATGGTTCGCGTGACGGCGCTGAGTTCACCGTTTCTGCTCGGTTTCGATGGCGTCGAGCGTGCGCTCGACAAAGCCTCGAAGGCCGCGGTGGATGGCTATCCTCCTTATAACATTGAGAGAATTGCGGCTGACGGCGGCGCGCCGGAGATCCTGCGGATCACGCTGGCGGTGGCCGGTTTCTCCCAGGACCAGATCGAGGTCACCCAAGAGGAGAACCAGCTTTCGATCCGCGGCCGGCAGACCGACGACCGGGCGCGCGACTATATCCACCGCGGCATTGCCGCCCGCCAATTCCATCGCAGCTTCCTGCTCGCCGAAGGCATGCAGGTCCGCGGCGCCGAAATTGCCAACGGCCTGTTGTCGATCGACGTGGTGCGGCCGCAACCGGATCGGATCGTGAAGAAGATCAATATCGCGGCGCGCGACTAATCCTAGGGTGTGCGCCTGGGCGCGTCCTCGGACGGCCCGGAAGGAGTGAGAGATGACCAATTCTGACCCCAGATTCGCGGCTCTGACCCAGAACGAATTCGCCCATCTCGGCGACGGCGTGGTCGCCTACGTCAAGACGATCAAGTCCGAAGACGCGCAGCGGCTGTTCCCGCAGGCCCCGGTGATTCGCCCCGGTCTCGAGCTCTTCGCTTTGCTCTCGGCCGACGGCTCGCCGATCATGCTCACCGACTCCAAGGACGCCGCGATCGCCAACGCGTGGCAGCAGGAGCTGGAGACGGTCAGCCTGCATTGACCGCTTAAGCCTGCGCCCTGCGCTGTTGCGGGGCGGGCGGCTGCCTCAAGCGGGCCGAATCGTCTAAGAAGGACGTTCCACCCGGCGGCGAGGCGATGCGGGCCTATCTCGAACTTCTGAACGAGGCGCTCGAAAAGGGCGTCATGAAAGGCGACCGCACCGGCACGGGCGTGCGCTCGCTGTTCGGCCGGCAGATTCGCTTCAATCTCGCCGAGGGCTTTCCGCTCGTCACGACGAAGAAGCTGCACCTCAAGTCGATCGTCCACGAGCTGATCTGGTTCCTCAACGGCGATTCCAACACCGCCTATCTCAAAGCCAACGGGGTCTCGATCTGGGACGAATGGGCCGATTCCAACGGCGATCTCGGCCCCGTCTACGGCAAGCAGTGGCGCGCCTGGCAAGGCGCGGACGGGCGCGTCACCGACCAGATCCGCTGGCTGATCGCCGAGATCAAGCGCAACCCCAATTCGCGGCGGCTGATCGTTTCGGCTTGGAACGTCGCCGACATCGAGCGGATGAAGCTGCCGCCCTGCCATTGCCTTTTTCAGTTCTACGTCGCCAACGGCAGGCTTTCCTGCCAGCTCTACCAGCGCTCGGCCGATATCTTCCTCGGCGTGCCGTTCAACATCGCCAGCTATGCGCTGCTGACCCATCTCGTCGCGCGCGAATGCGGCCTCGACGTCGGCGACTTCGTGCACACGTTCGGCGACGCGCATCTCTATCTCAATCACGAGATGCAGGCGCGCGAGCAGCTTCGGCGCGAGCCGCGCCCCCCGCCGCGCCTCGTCCTTGCGCCGGCCGAGCCGTCGCCGCGCGGCGCGCTGTTCGACCTCAGATACGACGCGATCCGCTTCGAGGGCTATGATCCGTGGCCGGCGATCAAGGCGCCGGTGGCGGTGTGAGCGCGCCAATTGTCGCGCTGATCGCCGCGGTGGCGCGCAACGGCGTCATCGGCGCGGAGGGCGCGCTGCCGTGGCGGCTGTCGAGCGACCTCAAGCATTTCAAGGCGACGACGATGGGCAAGGCGCTCGTTATGGGGCGCAAGACTTATCAGTCGATCGGCGGCGCGCTGCCGGGAAGGACGACGATCGTCGTCACGCGCGACCGCGCCTTTGAAGCGGAGGGCGCCTCGGTCGCGGGCGACCTCGACGAGGCGCTCGCGCTCGCCGAGGCGGCGTCGCGCGCCGCCGGAGCTGACGAGATCATGGTCGTCGGCGGCGGCGAGATCTACGCCCAGACGATCGGCCGCGCGTCGCGCCTCCACCTCACCGAAGTCGACCTTGCGCCCTCGGGCGACGCCCGCTTCCCGACGATCGATCCGATGTTCTGGCGCGAGGTCAGCCGCCACAAGGGCGAGCGCGGCTCGCGCGACGACGCGGACTTTGCCTTCGTCGAATACGAACGGCGCCAGGGGCTTACGCGCGAAAGATCTTCCCCGGGTTGAACAGGTTCTGCGGATCGAAAGCGAGCTTGACGCGGCGCATCAGGTCGAGCGCCGCGGCGTCGCTTTCGACTTCGAGGAAGGCGATCTTCTTCTGGCCGATGCCGTGCTCGCCGGTGCAGGTGCCGTCCATGGCGATGGCGCGGCGCGCGAGCCGGTCGGCGAAACGCACGGCGCGCTCGATTTCGGCGGCGTCGTTCATGTCGACGAGCGGGCTGACGTGGAAGTTGCCGTCGCCGACATGGCCGACGATCGGCGCGATCAAGCCTTCTTCGGCGATGTCGCGAAGCGTCTCCTCGACGCAATCGGCCAGGCGCGAGATCGGCACGCAAACGTCGGTCGCGAACGGCCGCGCGCCGGGCCGCAACGCCGTCGCCGCCCAGTAGGCGTCATGGCGCGCCTGCCACAGCTTGCTGCGCTCCTCGGATCTGCTCGCCCAGGCGAACGGGCCGCCGCCGTGTTCCGCGGCGATCTCGCCGAAACGGCGCGCCTGTTCGGCGACGCTTTCCTCGCTGCCGTGGAACTCGACGAACAGCATCGGCGACTCGGGCAGCGAGAGCTTCGAGTAGGCGTTGCAGGCCTTGACCTGCAGCGCGTCGAGCAGCTCGATGCGCGCGACCGGCAACCCTGTCTGGATCGTCTCGATCGTCGCGTCGCAGGCGGCGCGCACGCTCGGGAAAGGGCAATGTCCGCCGGCGATCGCTTCGGGGACGCCGGCGAGGCGCAAAGTGATCTCGACGATCACGCCGAGCGTGCCCTCCGAGCCGACGAACAGCCGCGTCAGGTCGTAACCCGCCGCGGATTTCTTCGCCCGGCTGGCGGTGCGCAGGAACGATCCGTCGGCGGTGACGACGCCGAGCGACAGCACGCTGTCCTTCATCGTGCCGTAGCGCACCGCGTTGGTGCCGGAGGCGCGCGTCGCCGCCATGCCGCCGATCGTGGCGTCGGCGCCGGGATCGACCGGAAAAAACAGGCCGGTGTCGCGCAGATGGTCGTTGAGCGCCTTGCGGGTTACGCCGGGCTCGACGACGCAGTCGAGATCCTCGGCGTGAACGGCAAGCACCCGGTTCATGCGCGAGCAGTCGATCGACACGCCGCCGTAGAGCGCGTTGACATGCCCCTCGAGCGACGTGCCAGCGCCGAACGGCACGATCGGCGCGTCGTGGGCGGCGGCGACCTTGACCGCGTCGACGACGTCCTCGCGCGTCTCGGCGAAGACGACCGCGTCTGGCGGCGCATTGTCGATCCAGGTCAGGGTGTGGCCGTGTTGCAGCCGCACCGCCTCGGCGGTCGACAGCTTCGGGCCGAATCGCCTCGCCAGCGCCGCCGTCAGATCGACGACGGCGCGGGCGGGCAGGCGGCCGTCCCGGCGGCGCAGGAGAGGGCGGGCTTCGGTGGTCATCGGCGGCGGCTTCCGGTCGGCGGGTGGGAGGGGCGCATCTTGCCTCGCGGCGCGGCCGGTCGGCAATCCTCGGCGCGCCGCAGTCCAATCTGGACAAGCGGGTCGAGTTCGCCGACGCTGACGACTCGGGCGACGGACGCGCCAGGGGGCGGCGGCGACGCCCGGCTGCGTGAGGGGAAAAGGGCATGGCCAGGTTTTCCGCCAACCTGTCGATGCTGTTCACCGAGCGGTCGTTTCTCGACCGCTTCGGCGCGGCGGCGCGGGCGGGGTTCCGAGGCGTCGAATATCTGGGCCCTTACGGCTTTCCGGCGGCCGAAATCGCCGCCCGCTTGCGCGACTTCGGCTTGGCTCAGGTCTTGTTCAACTTGCCGATGGGCGACATGACCAGGGGCGAGCGCGGCATCGCCTGCCTTCCCGACCGCGTCGAAGAGTTCCGCGCCGGCGTGGCGCAGGCTGTCGAATACGCCCGCGCGCTCGGCTGCCCGACGGTCAATTGTCTCGCCGGCAATCCGACCCCGCACACGAAGATGGCGGAGGCGCGCCGGACGCTGGTCGGGAACCTGCGCTACGCCGCCGATCGCCTGGGCGAAGCCGGCGTGCAGATGGTGATGGAGCCGCTCAACCGCTACGACTTTCCCGGCTATTTCGTCACCCACAGCGGTCGCGCGCTCGACATCATCGACGAGACCGGCTCGACCAACATCAAGTTGCAATACGACATCTATCATATGCAGCGGATGGAGGGAGACATCGCGGTGACGATCGAGCGGCTTCTGCCGCGCATCGGCCATGTCCAGATCGCCGGCAATCCAGGCCGGCATGAACCGAGCGTCGGCGAACTCAACTTCCGCTTTCTGATCGAGCGGCTCGACGCGCTCGGCTATGACGGTTGGGTTGGCGCCGAGTATAGTCCGCGCGGCCGCACCGAGGACGGGCTCGGCTGGTTCTCGTCCTACCGGGCCAAAGGCGAGGGCTGATGGCGAACGCCGCGAGTTCCGGCGGGCGCGATCCAGACGCGTTTCTGCGCGGCCTGTTCGCCGCTGCGATCGCCGCCGCCGCGCCGGCCAAGACGCTTGCTCGCTTCCTGCCGCCGCCGCCCAAGGGCCGCACCATTGTCGTCGGCGCCGGCAAGGCCGCCGCGTCGATGGCCGCCGCGCTCGAAGCGGCGTGGTCCGGCCCGCTCGAAGGGCTGGTCGTCACCCGCTACGGCCATCGCGCGCCGACGCGAAGCATCGAAGTCGTCGAGGCGGCGCATCCGACGCCTGACGCCGCCGGGGCAGCCGCGGCGGCGCGCATTCTCGAACGCGTCAAGGGACTTAACGCCGACGACCTCGTGTTGTGCTTGATCTCCGGCGGCGGCTCGGCGTTGCTGACGCTGCCAGCCCCCGGCTTGACCCTCGCCGACAAGCAGGCGATCAACCGCGCGCTGCTGAAGAGCGGCGCCGGCATCGCCGAGATGAATTGCGTGCGCAAGCATCTCTCGGCGATCAAGGGCGGGAGGCTCGCGGCCGCCGCGACGCCGGCGCGCGTCGTCGGCCTGATCATTTCCGACGTGCCGGGCGACGACCCGGCGACGATCGCCTCCGGACCGACCGCGCCCGATCCGACGACTTCGGCCGAAGCGCTGGCGATTCTCGGGCGCTACGCGATCGACGCGCCGGCCAGAGTCGTCGCCCATCTCGAAAGCGCGGCGGCCGAGACGCCGAAGCCGGGCGATCCTCGCTTCGTCCACGTGGCGAACGTCATCGTCGCCGCGCCGGGCCTGTCGCTCGCCGCCGCCGCCGCCGCAGCGCGCTCAGCCGGCGTGAGGCCGCTGGTTCTCGGCGACGCCATCGAGGGCGAGGCGCGCGAAGTCGGCAAGGCTTTCGCCGGGATTGCGATGTCGGCGGCGCGCCACGGCGAGCCGGCCCGCTCGCCTTGCGTGCTGATCTCTGGTGGCGAAACGACGGTGACAGCTCGAGGCAAGGGCAGGGGCGGGCGCAATTCGGAATTCCTGCTCGGCCTGGCGCTCGCCCTCGATGGCGCACCGGGAATCTGGGCGCTCGCCGGCGACACCGACGGAATCGACGGCAGCGAGAACAACGCCGGTGCGATCGTCGCCCCCGACACGCTGGCGCGCGCCGCCGCGCTCGGCCTCGCGCCGCGCGCGCTTCTCGACGACAACGACGCCTATGGCCTGTTCGTCGCGCTTGGCGACCTCGTCGTCACCGGGCCGACGCTGACCAACGTCAACGACTTTCGCGCCATCCTGATCGAGGCGACGGCGGCGGCATGAGCGCGATGCGCTGGAACGGCGCCCTCGCGCGGAAGGTCGGGCCGGCAGACCGAATGCTTGCGGCGGGGCGGAAAAGCGGATCGGTAGGTTGCGAAACGCGCCTCGCGGCCCCAAATTCGCCGGCATGGATCAGCCCTCCCCCGCCACCGACAATCCCTTGCTTGAGACATGGGACGCGCCGTTTGGCGGGCCGTCGTTCGATCGCATCAGACCCGAGCATTTTCCGCCCGCATTCGAGACCGCGCTGGCGAAGCGGCGCGCCGAGATCGCCGCGATCGTCGCCGACCCCGCTCAGCCGACCTTCGACAACACGATCGCCGCCCTGGAGCGCGCGGGCGCGCAACTCAGGCGGGTGAGCGCCGCGTTCTTTCACCTCGCCGGCGCCCAGACCAACGACGAGATCGAGCGCATCGAACGCGACGTCGCGCCCGTGCTGGCGCGCGAGCGCAGCGCGATCCTGCTCGACGACGCGCTGTTCGCCCGCCTCGAGACGCTCTATCGCGCGCGCGCGCATCTCGGCCTCGGCGCCGAAGCGGCGCGGACGCTCGAACGCTGGCGCGTCGCTTTCACCCGCGCCGGCGCCGGCCTCGACGCCGACAAGAAGGCGCGATTGGCGGCGATCGGCGAACGCCTGGCGAGCCTCGGCGCGCTGTTTGGCCAGAACGTGCTGGCTGACGAGAAGGCGTTTGCGCTCGTTCTCGATGGGCCCGACGATCTCGTCGGGCTGCCGGAGAGCTTCGTCGCCGCCGCGGCGCCGGCGGCGGCCGCGCGTGGGCTTCCTGGCAAGCATGTGGTGACGCTGTCGCGCTCGTCCTACGAGCCGTTCCTGCAGTTCTCGGCCCGGCGCGACCTGCGCGAAAGGGCCTTCCGCGCCTTCGTCGCGCGCGGCGCCGGCGGGGGCGCGCACGACAATTCGGCGATCATGGGCGAAACCGTCGCGCTGCGCGCCGAGCGCGCCCGCCTGCTCGGCTTTCCGAGCTTCGCCGCCTTCCGCCTCGCCGATTCGATGGCCAAGACGCCGCAAGCGGCGCTCGAACTGATGCGTCGCGTGTGGGCGCCGGCGCGCGCGCAGGCTTTGCGCGAGGCGGAAGCGTTGCAGGCGACGATCGCCGCTGAGGGCGGCAACTTCGAGCTCCGGCCATGGGATTGGCGCTACTATGCCGAGAAGCGCCGCAAGGCGCTCTACGACGTCGACCAGAGCGAGGTCGCGCCCTATCTGCCGCTGGAAGGGATGATCGCCGCCGCCTTCGACGTCGCCCATCGCCTGTTCGGCGTGTCCTTCGTCGAGCGCGACGACGTGCGATTGCCGAACCCGGACGCCCGCGCCTGGACGGCGATCGGCCCGGATGGCGCGCCGATCGCGCTGTTCGTCGGCGACTATTTCGCGCGCGACTCCAAGCACAGCGGCGCCTGGATGAGCGCACTGCGCGACCAGCAGAAGCTCGACGGACGCGTCCTGCCGATCGTCGTCAACGTGATGAGCTTCGCCCGCGGAGGGGCGGACGAGCCTTGCCTGTTGAGCCTCGACGAGGCGCATACGTTGTTCCACGAGTTCGGCCACGGTTTGCACGGCATGTTGTCGGACGTCACCTATCCGCTGTTGTCGGGCACGAATGTCGCGCGCGACTTCGTCGAACTGCCCTCGCAATTGTTCGAGCATTGGCTGGAGCGACCCGAGACGCTGCGTCGTTTCGCCCGCCATTACCGTACCGGCCAGCCGATGCCCGAGGCGCTGATCGAGCGGCTGCATGCGGCGCAGCGCTTCAACCAGGGCTTCGCGACGACAGAGTTCGTCGCCGCGGCGCTGTTCGACATGGAACTGCATCTCGTCGCCGATCCGGGCGCGATCGACGTCGCGGAATTCGAGCGGCGAACGCTGGCGGCGATCGGCATGCCGAGCGCGATCGCAACCCGCCATTCAGCGCCGCATTTCCAGCACGTCTTTTCCGGCGATGGCTATTCGGCGGGCTACTACAGCTACCTGTGGTCGGAGGCGCTCGACGCCGACGCCTTCGAGGCGTTCGAGCAGTCGGGCGACGATTTCGATCCCGAATTGGCCGAGCGGCTGAAGCGCTTCGTCTATGCGGCGGGCAACACGCGCGAGCCGGACGAGGCCTACCGCCGCTTCCGCGGCGCCGACCCGTCGCCCGACGCGCTGCTGCGCAAGCGGGGATTGGCGGAGAATTGACGTAACGGCGGCCCGCGATCGCCGGCGGCGGTCAGCTCTGAATCGGGCGCAGTGCGGCCTCGAGCGCATGCAGCCGCGTCATGCCTTCCGCGTCGCCCTTACCGAACGGCTCCTCGCAGAGCGTGACCAGCGCGGCGCCGTCGGCGAGCGCTTCGACTTCGAGGTCGGCGGGATATTTCGCGCGCGCGGCGAGATCGGGCGGCAGGTAGGTGATCCAGCCGATGCGGGGCTTGAGGATGCGCCTTGCCTCTTTGGGTTCGACGATATGGGGATGCTGGCGTAA
>Ga0302320_10020964_pt1 | contig 12994 bp, 13 predicted proteins | sample Bog_T0_3_FD_202130 | JGI IMG/M metagenome (GOLD analysis project Ga0302320, IMG submission 202130) | Peat permafrost microbial communities from Stordalen Mire near Abisko, Sweden - Bog_T0_3 | ecosystem: Environmental > Terrestrial > Soil > Wetlands > Peat | place: Sweden: Abisko, Stordalen Mire...
CACCCTCATTCTTATCACCATCAATATTAAACGATATCCTCGATCCCGTAACCCCATCCCAAACACGCATAGCAGAATAGCTTTGCACCCTGGTCCCATCGACATGTTTCCAAGCCCCAATGTCCTCTAAGAAGTGTACTGAGGAGGGCGTGAGCGAGGAACAGCGATTCGACCAAGAATTTGGTGGCAGGTTCCATTCTTTACTTTTCTGGAGGGATTGCGAGTCAATGAGGGCGATGCGTAGGTTTCTCGTGAACGGCGAAGAGCCTAATTATGCCAAAAATCCCATTAAAAATAGCTCTAAGGAAGGGTAGTAGAGGGGCAAACGAACGCAAAGCAGCGCAGAGACTCAATCCAGCTGGTCCACCACCTACACACACTATATCGTATATTTCTGGTTGTTTCCTGTTGATTTGTTTTACACTATTTCCTAAACTTGCTTTTCTGGGTTTTCCGGAGGTGAAGCTTCTATGCGGAGTCTGCAGTTGACGGATACAGCTGCGGCAGATGTACGGGGCTCTAGATGTGGTGCAGAGACGAGGACGAAGGAGAAGAGAGAGCGTGGGAGTTTTCATGTTGCGTTCAAAATATCGTTTGGGAAGATTTTAATGGGATATAATGGTGAGGACTGCCCGTGGAAAGCTGCTGTTCTTGAGCGTGAAGAGAGGATCTGAATAGGAATTTGAAGCTTGGGGATAGCTTAATCAGGAATCACGTGTAAAGGATAAGAAATATCTTTTGGATGGCCTATCTGGAAGATGTTCCTTGGGTTCCGCGACAGGCGAATCGTTGCGTGGGGTGATAAGCCTTTGGTGCATTTGTTTGTTTTTAGCTCAGAACTTAGCTTTTTTGATTCGGGTTTGAACACAGAACAGGCAATTCAATTTGTCTGTATTCTTATTTGGGATGTAGCTAATGTTCTATGTGACACTGTGATTTCCATCCTTTTGACCTAATAGCCACTGATGGATGATAAGTAACCTAATGCAGCATGCAAAGCTAGGAAAATCAAGTTGCCAGCAAGAATCATATCGAAAGAGCCCCAAGCAATAAGCAGCAGCAACCAGCTGAAAAGGTTCTGGGAGATCTTATTGCTCGGCCCGCCCTCCTTCTGATTCCAAATCTAACTAACCAGTCCTAAACGCTCAGATATTGGCGCCATGCCATGCCCGTGTATACAAATGCAAGAATAACCAACCATTCAACGAAATGATGTTAGAAGCAGCAATGTAAGGCAGTTGATGAAGGTTGATCTTCGAATTATGTTAGAAGACCAGGCATCGTCTGTTGTCAAAGGTATGCTGGATATGTCTTCGCGCCGAAACCGAGAAAATGAGGATATCATTAGAACAATGAGTGACTGACAAAAACGTCAATTGCAACCATTTCATTCAATGAACTCTTAGAATTCCCAGTCTTCTTCGTCATCAACAGATTCAATGGCCCATTGAAATTTGTCTCGAAGAGTCTTTGAAAAGAACTTCTCGATGGGGACGTTGAACTTCTTCGCGAAAACAACTGTGAGGCGCGGATCAATGTAGTTCTTTATGTGTTAGCAGAAGCAGCAAACTAAGAAGCCTTATAACTCACGATCTTACTAGTACCGAGCGCAACCTCCTTGTTTTCCTCTCGGTCCTCACGCTTCAGAAGCATATTTGCGATTCTCTCGTCAATCTTTGTGATATTTGCCTCATATTTCTCGACGGTAGGACCTTTGCCTTCAGGTTCAATCTTTTTCGTCTTGTTCTCTTTCTTGAACTTCTGCTCAAGCTCATCGGCAGCTTCAAGTCTCTCCGCGAGTTCCTTGCCTTTCATTTCTTTCTGGCCATCAGCGGCTAATTTTTCGTTTTCCTTCGCAAATTTTTTCTCAATCTTAGTACGTTGTTCTTGTACAAGGAAGGCTTGGTGCTCTAGGATCCAAGCTTCATCAAGCTCTTCATCCAGCTCAAACCAGTCAGCACCCTTCTTCTTCTTGAGCTTAGGTTCAAGATTAAGAATCATCTGCTTGAGTCTCCACTTTTGGTATTTCAAACCCTTGACCTAATTCAAATATTAGCTTTTTGAGGTCCAGTGCTCAGAGCCAACTTACGCCGTCATCCATTTTCTCAATTGCAGCCTCATGACTGGCACCAACAGTGCGCTTGTGGTTACAAATGACAGCGACTTGACGATTGCAATCATTGTAAAGCTTGATTTTCTCTTGAATTGACATGCTATCCTTGTTCTCCAATGCCTTCAACAGGGTCGACATAGTATGGGAAGCATTGTAAGTACGAAAGACTTTGGCGCTCAAGCCAGGCATTTGGTTCGTCAGATGCTTATTGAGTTGTGTAGTCTGACTTGTTAGTGCACACATTATTGAATGCAGCAGAGAGACTTACGTTGAGACGATCGAAAATATCATCACCCGCCTGCTTTGGAGGCTTCTTAAACAGTTTCAAGTTCTTGAAAACCTGAGGAGAGACTGGAACCTCATTGTAGAATCGAATACTATCTTTTCCAAGAAAGTCAAAGATAACAATGTTTGGGGGCCTGAGAGTGACATGCTCAAATTTCAACGAGCAACATCCGACTGTTTCGGCTTCATTCTCAGTATCTTTCTCGTTGCCAGCACGCAATGCAAATTGATCAATCAAGTACATAGCGGTGGCCCGTTGACGATCAGCCATGAGCTCGGCTCGAAGATCTGCAGTATAGTCTTTGCGAATGCGATCGATATGCTTCTTCAACTCTCGAGCCTTTTCAAATTTCTTGAAGTCACTCTGGCCTTTGATACTACTCTTTGCAGCAAGCATAACGTACTTGTAGGCACCGTTGATGTTTTCTTGCCACATTGCAAGCCAGGTGGCTTTGTTGTCATGTTGAATCGCCTTCCACTTGTGGCCTGCTGGCGGAGCTGGAACGGTAGCTTCTTTGCCGATATTGATGGTGATTTGTTCTGGGGTAACTCTTTTCTTGACCCTACCAGTCTTTGGGTGCTCACCACGACCACGGAACAAACCGGGAGGCTCGACACGAAAGTTGCCAACTTGCTCTTTGCGACCATCCCAGAGGCAGGCAGTATAAGGCTTCTCTAATTCATCCTTTTCAGCCTTTTCGGCTTTCTTCTCAGCTTGTGGACGAGCCTTCTTTGCCTGGTTCTTGGCATCATAATATTCGAATATTGGTTTGAAATCGAGCTTGGAGAATTCTTTGACAGCGACCTTGTTGCCGTCCTTGTCCTTGGCTCCGCCGGTATTTTTGAGTGATTCAATGAAATCAGCAAAGAAGTTCTTCTGAAAAGTTGGATTTTCAACGTTGTGTGTAGAGTTCAACATTGCACCGAAAAAGCCAGCAATTTCTTCTGATTCAAGAGAAAGGGTGAGTGGAATACCGTTGTAGAGGAGCTTGACGTTCTTCGGAAGTGGCTCGTACTCAGGAGGGAAAACAACACCATTATGTTCCAAGGTGTCCCATTTAATACTATCATCTTCCTTCTTTGGAGCGTCCCACCAACGATAGATCTCCTCCTCCTCTGCTTCCTCACTTGCTTCTTTCTTGGCTTTGCTCTTGCTATTTTTGACGGGTGTAGATGTCTCTTCTTTGACTTTGCCGTTCGACTTCTTAGAACTTGCCTTTTTCGCGAGTGGTTCATCGTCGGATGATTCATCCTTTTTAACTCCATTGCTCTTCTTATTAGAGTCCTTTTTAACAGATGCAGTGGTTCCGTTTGATTTCCGCTTCTTTGGCTTAATATCCTCCTCACTATCAGAATCTTTCGCAGCTTTCTTGGGAGTGGGCTTTTTGGCTTTGCTCTCTTTAGCACGAATTGCCTTGGCATCTATCTCAGCTTTCTTCTCGATAGCAACCTTTTTTCGTGATAATTTTGTCGTAATAGGTTCATCGTCAGAAGAATCCTCCCCAACTTGTGCTGCTGTGACCTTAGGGGGTAGCTTTCCGGGCTTTTTCTTGGCCGCTAATGGTGCATCATCGTCTGAGTCCGACTCGGCAATCTTGGCTTTTGAAGTTCTTTGACGTTTGGCCTAAGTTCTGTTAGACTAAGGGTCGCAAAACGGTTCCGAAACCAGAGTAGAACTCTTCAAGCTGGAGAATGCAAATAGATGTAACGTACGAGGGGAACGGCATCATCGCTGTCACTTCCATCAACATTGTAGTTCACAGGCTTTTTGCCGGTACTCGTTCTCGACTTGCGCTTCGCATTGCCATTTGTGACCGGTTCATCGACATCCATGGTGTCTTCCATGACAGGCCCATTGCGAAGTGAGATTCCTTCGCCCGCATAGTGCTTTCCTGAGACAGCCTTATCGAGAGCTGCGTCCTCACTCTTCGAGATGTGAGCGTGAGAAACTGAGAAAGTAAAGTCAGTTGACTGCGACTCTTCCATGATGAAAGTAGTTATGTAGTTGGAAGGATCCATGATTTAATGGGACAAGGGGTTTTCCCAACTTGAATGCTTGATGGAAAGCTGGGAAACTTTCCGAACAGCGGTTGTGATTGTTTGCGATTGCCAGATTTACTCACCAGGCCCATGTCCTCGTCCATTCGCCAAAGGCATATCGTCGTCGGACGACATCTTGAAGGTAGGAAAGCGCAGAGTCGGATTAAAAGGCTGTTTGAGGCTCGAACTAGGCAAAGAGCTGAGAAGGTGTTAATAAAGGTAGGCGCATTCGACGCGAATTAAAAATGGGTGTAAGGGGATAGACTTGCCTCTGAGCGCGTAGAAGGACTGTCGGAGCTAAGTATGGTGTTGGTCCAAGTCGATTTTGTCTGAAGAAGAAAGATGGCGAAGGAATTGCAAGTGGGCGTGGGCGTAATATTGACATGCAGAAGGGCCTTCCGGAGGTGAATTAAAGGTCGAGGGCGCTGATGAGTCACGTGTCGTTGCGAGCCAATTAATTGGAGTTCGATGAATTTTAGCCTGAGCAGTTTTTGGCCGACCAGCCGGATGCCCTCTTGCTGCACATCCTCGTCTCAACAAACAATCAATTGATCTCGAACGCCATCGTGATCAATTGGCCTTCGAAACCTACAGGATTGCTATTAACTCCTTTGTTTCTCAATATGCTATCAAGGGCTGTACGACCAGCTGTGAGAGCTGGAGCTGGAGCTGCGGCGTCTACCAGGTACGAACGACTCCTGACTGGGAAAGAAGAATTTAAAAGGGAACCCGGAAGCTATCGGGAAGCTTGGGAGAAGGACGGGGAGGACAGCAATAGGAAGATAATGAATGCATATTAATAGCTTTATAGACCCGTCGTTCAGAATGCCGCAACCTTCGCGACTCTTCGTGAGATCGAGGACAGACTGAAGTCCATCCGCAACATCGAGAAGATTACGAAAACCATGAAAATCGTTGCTTCCACCAAGCTCACCAGGGCACAACGTGCGATGACCAGCTCCCGACAATACGGCCAGACTTCCAACGTTGTTTTCGAGCATGCTGAGACCAAGCCATTGGAAGGTGATGACAAGAAGAGACTGATTGTGGTGGCCAGCTCCGATAAGGGACTTTGCGGCGGTATCCATTCTGGTTTGTCGAAGACAGTCCGTAGAATGTTGGCCCAGAACCCAAACACCGATATTGTTGTCTTGGGAGAGAAATGCAAAGCCCAGCTTTCTAGGTCCAACGGACGGAACATTGTTTTGAACTTTGCTGGTGTCGGAAAGGATGTCCCTACGTTCGCTGATGCCCAGGCAATCGCCGATCAAATCGTTCTTTTGCCTACCGACTATTCTTCTGTTCAGATTGTCTACAACAAGTTCATCAATGCCACAAGTTACGAGGCTACACCGATTGAGGCTTTCTCTGAGGAAGCTATTGCCAACTCTCGTAAGTTAAATCTAGCAATACTTCTACGAGCTCTACTAACAAAAGAAAAAGCCAACTTCTCTGCCTTCGAGATTGACGACGAGGTGCTTGCCAACCTCCGTGAATATGCTCTTGCCAACTCTCTCTTCTGGGCCCTTGCTGAGGGTCACGCCTGTGAACAATCTGCACGCCGAAACGCCATGGATGTAAGTCTAGAATATCCCTTTGATCTCTATAACACAGCCACTAACCCCTCTTAGAACGCCTCCAAGAACGCCGGAGACATGATATCTAAATACCAAATTCTGTTCAATCGAACACGTCAAGCTGTTATTACCGGAGAATTAGTCGAGATTATCACTGGTGCTGCTGCTTCAGAAGAATAGAGAAAGATATTGTGCATATGTAGATTAGTTGGGCAGAGCTTGGAGATTTTGCAATGCTGGAGGAGGTTGAATCAAATTCCCTTGTGTACCAATGCACTAAAAGACGTCGCTTCCCGAGACCTAAGGAATTCTCATTTTCATTTTTTTACACATTCGTGAAGTACACGAGCAGAATAATGCGTGAAAATTGTATAGCACTCAACTTGGTGCATTGTGCATCAGCTGGCATAGCCGGCTAGGCAGGTCGACTCATATCATATTCCAACACCATGTGATTCAATTCAGGGTCGTGCTGTTGTTTCAATTTGCGCAATCGTTTAGCTATTAGAAGCCTTCCTCTCGTCCCCCTGGTGAGAGGCAAGTGTTAGAAATTACTTTTTTCTCGCGGTGCTGCAGGGGACCTTCATTCTCAGGAGTCAAATAGAGATCCTCAGTTATAGGTGCATGACAATCCTATTCTGCTTTTCCTGTTACTTCTTAATTAGTTTTATTTTTCATTTTTCATTGGATTTATGAGATAATTCTGTTTATCATGGCTGTGTACTATCTTGGGCTCTTGAGCTTGATATCATCGCATCTCCATGACAAGCCATTTTGCTTATTGCAATGCTTAGACCAATAGTAGATATGGTTCATCTTGTTAGTAGCTACCCGAAATCTGTATGCCTTATCTGATTCATTTCTTTTTGATTGGTGTATCTTCGGCCCAACGATCTGGTTCCAACTGTTGTAAGTGACCCGTCATTTTGGAAGCCATGTTTTTGGCACATTCACAGATCACACATGCAAGGCGCTTACAAGAATTGTGCCTTCCTTTCCCTCATCGCAAAAAATCTCTAAGAAATTGGGTTGAGAACTGTGTGATGATGGATCTTTTGTTGGAAGCTGTTGGGAAAATATCCACCTCTCACTTGTTCCCGTCATCTATTTCCCTTTCGCCAACTATTTTCACCCGGCCCTCATCGTAGTTGAGGCCCCTTTAAAGTGGCTCTACTGTTTGAAGAGAGGCTAGGAAGACTCATTACTAGTCGCCTGATCTCTACCGGCTGCTTTTCCTCCATCGTGAAAGCCCTTATTTGAGCGGCTATGTGCTCAGTATGGTATGGGTGAAGGAAAGTCAAGCTCGCTGCTCTTTACATATAAGCCCTCCGTTTTCCCCATATTACTTCAGCGTTCTTCCCTATACATTCTTCAATCCAGTATATTCTTCCGTCTAGTGCAGCTTGTCCCCGCTATTTATATTCTCTACTATCAGGATATTTACTTTTTCCATCTTTTCAGACGCCAGCAAAGTAATTACGCATCGACTAAACGATGGCGGCCCATTTGAGTCTTTCCCAAGCACAGTTACACCATATTGTCGATAATGCCAGTATGTATGATTCACTTCCCCATTCTATCCTCCATCTCTAGGGTGCTAGGAGGTGTTTTTACACTTGATTCGCCCCTCAGGACGGAGTAACCCCTACTTTACTCCTTCTGAGAACCTTTTAGACTCGATAGAAGCTAATTTCCCAATCATGAATAGTCACATCGACCATGAATGCTATGGGCATGACCAACACCGAAGAACGAATTACATTCCGTGAAACGGTCCACAGCACCATACGTGACGGCAGAGAAGTGCAAATAGGGGAGCTCCAACGACCACCAACATATCACAGTAATAATTATGGTCGTTCTTTCGGCGAAGAATCGCGTCCATACACGATGCGATACCCTCCAGTCTATAGCCCTCGCATTATTGATCATAGCAGCAAATATGACGTTGAAGTTCCTCCGGACGATGACAATAGTTGCTGCGCTGCATGTCCCTTGGATGATGCTAACTGCTGGACATTTTGGAAAATGGCTGGGAAAGCGACAGGAGGGTGTCTCTGCTGGACTTTCTGCGGTCCTTGTATGTGCTGTGCAGCATGGAATGCTATCAGTTAGATTCTAGTGTATTTCTTGCATTTGAAGATTCGCTACTGCTTTTACCTCTGTCGGGGAGGGTGGGTTTCAATTATTCATAAATGATACTAAAGCTCGTAAGATTCTCGTTCTCAGTATAGATTTACCCAGCTAATGCATTCTTTTTAGCTACACTCAACTCGTTACGTACTTTTTGCAAACATCTTTGCATCGGCATCGGCGTGCTGCAATGTAGAGTGCTTAGTTCTCGTTTCCTAAGTAAATTCTTATTAGATCTCTATAAGGTTCGGCTTTAAGGTGTATATTAGCTTGTTTGAGGAAACCTCTCATGTATTCATAGATAGGCCTTATTAGAAAATGAGATTGCTTCGATTATCTAGATCTGCTTGAATGCTTCGCAAATTGCCGTACGTTGTCTACCATTAACTCCACTGCGTCTTGGATATATGATATGATCAAGCATTCAGTACTTATCTTGCTCCTTCTATTTTGCCACCCAACTTCCTTGCCACTCATGATAATATTGTATTTAGACTATTCTTTGTGAATCTATTGTCACTTCCAGCATTGAGTGCTTCCCCAAATTAGCTGGTCATTTGTTCTCAGATCTTCCTAGAGAACTTCACTACAGTCACTACAAAGAGGTATTTTCCGCATCTTACTCGTGAAATATGACAGTCCAAATCAATATTTTTCCTTCTACCTACACTGTTAACTAATACCAAGATGCCGTAGCTATTGGAGTCTAGTTCCTAGTTGTGACACTGAGATCATTTTAATACTCTTCCATCCCTGTAATCGGGAATTGAGAAGATAATACAGTTTGACATGGCTATAGGAAGATGCAACAACCAAATTTAAAAGTAGAAAGTATTTGAAAATAAAAACGAGTAATAATCAAATTTTAAACAAAAGATTTAAATAATAAATAAAAAATAAAAAATAAATTTTTTTTAATTTTCAAATAATTAAATTATTTATTTTTATTAATAATTTATTCTGAAAACCTCGTTTGGTGTACACTATTAAGTAGAAAAAAATTAAATGAGATTTTCACGCTCGATTGAAAAGAAATGTTGGGAGAATGAAGTAATCTCAGAAAGAAAAACTCTGCAGCTAGCGAAGCGGGCTCGGGTGTATAACTATATTTCGTAAAAGCTCTTATACAAAAGGAGCTACCTAGCACATATCATCATGCACGCTCATATCATGGCTCATCCATCCATATCCTTGATATCAATGCCAGTCATTTCCTTTCCTCTCCAAAACATCCCTAAAAACCCCCAAAAGTTTTCCTTACCACCACCAAGTTAACATAATTCATCTTCCTCATCCTCACTATTCTCAAGCCTCCTAACCACTACCTCCCTGATCTCCTCATTCACCAAATCCCCAATATCCGCACTATCCTTCAATATACCTCTCGCTTCCTCTTCTCCCACATCTAAATCCTCCGTAACTAAGAGCGTAGCAATCTCAGGTACGATCACAGACTGCACGAAACTTGTAGGTCCTCTTGCGGCTATCAATTTATCTTGAGGAGCTCGTTTCTTCAGAATAGGCGTGAATTTTTCCATAATGTTTTCGGATATGATGCGTAGACCGCGAGGTCCATAGTATCCTGGGGTAAGAGAGGTGGTTGCGACCAAGAGATTCCGATCTTTGCCTGCTTTAACCGTCTCCTCCAGAACGTCTCTGTAATGACAGGAGCCACCATTAATCAATCTTCTGATGAATTTGTGATGTTTTGAAATGCGTGAATCCAGAGTATCCCAGTCGATTTCGGGATACCCCTTTTCCGTCCAGCTTTCTTTGGCCGTCTTCTTCTGGTGAGAACGGCAGAATCTTTCCTGTTTCCGGGTATTCATCTCTCCAAATTCTTTGAGGTCTGAGACATCTACGGGTTTGTTGCACATAGGACAACGAAGACCAGAATAAGAATCCCCCCCTTCGTTGTTACCTCGTCGAGAACTCATAAGTAGACGGGTCCGTTCTTGGTCTGCCAGAGTTTGCGCTTCGCTGAGAAAATCCATGTCCTCATCTGCAAAAGCATCTTTGAAGGGGACAAATTGTGTGGTGGGAAAGTCATATTTATTTGGTTCAGGCGAAGGTGAATTCAGACTTAGGCCTGGGATGTCGGTATGTTGAGACAAGTTTGGGGTTAGAATAGGGCTATCCTCTATAGACGTTTTACTGAAAGAGCCACCTAGACTTGGATTTTTCAGGCTCTTCTTTGTACTGCTTTGTGTTTCTGGGCTGTCGGGCGGCATACCGGGATTCTTGAAACCCTTCTTTGGCGACGGTGAGGCGGATGGTGCTTTGTGTATATTAGTTCAATGCCCGAGAAACCTGGGTGAAGAGAGGAGACCTACATGGGCGTCCTCGATTCTTCACATCCAGCTTTGGTTTCTGGCCATACTTGTTCACCAACTTTGTTTTCTTTGATGCACCTGGACCACCAAACATAGTCGAGAATTGTTCCATTCTGGCGCCAAGCTTGTAAGAAGGAGCTTCTTGAATTTTCCTCTTCTCACCTGTCTTTTCCGGCGCTGTCCTCGCTGACTGTCTAGTAGCGACCTCGGTGGTTTTTGCGCTGGTATTGACGGACTTCGAGCCATTTCCTTTTCCTGATGTGAAGACTGTCCGCTTGATATCCGCACGATTTCTTGCTGGTGACTCGTCGGTGTCTGATAGAGTATGAGTTTTCAATGTTGGGATCTCGTCGTCTGAATCTATTGGTGGGGCAGTGATATCTTCTGGAGGAGAGCCGGGGGCTTTGAAAGTAGAGTCGTCGTCCGAATCGACTGGTTGAGGCTTAGCTTTGACTGTTCCCTTTTCTTTCTTTGGAGCATTTTTGCTTTTCGTGGCGATCGGCTTGCTCTCTGTGCCCTTCTCGATCTCTTCCTGCACATCCTTCGCTGGCTTCTTCACATCCAGAGTTCGTCGAGTACTATTTCCGGGAGGCATATCTTGCGGGCTTTTGGCTGGTTTCTTATTGACAACTGCCAAAAGGCTGTGCTGATAGTTTCTTGATAAACCTTGACTTCTATACTTCGTTTTTAGGGAGTCGTCAAGAACCAAAGACATGTCGAATCCTGGTCAGCGCGTTGCGTTCATGGACTTTCACACGCGTAAAGTAGTTGGCCAAAAATAACTGATGCGGGTATTCTACCATAAGCGGGACGCTGCAGATCTGGGATTGAAGGCCGAAAATGAGGTGTTTCTGTATAGGCAAATATTAATATGAAAGGACATTGTTAGATGAAGATTGAGGAGCAGATACCATAATCTATATGAATTTGTACCTCTCTATCTACATTGCGTGCACATCCAAGCTTGATATCTATCTGCCAATCCGATATCGACAAGGGGGGGGGGGAGGGGGGCTCTGCTCTCTTCACCCCTGTTCCGCCACTCGGTTAGATACCTTAGTTCCCGTTCATCCTTTTTCCTTTAAAGTAAGGCTCAATTCGATAGGCAGTCCTCGTTTGTCATTTCGAGCCTTCTTTTCTTTTGCAAACGCTGTCGAACATGGCCGCTTTGAACAGGAAATATGCTGCATTACCAGACTTGGTTCGTTCTGATCCCTTCTATTCTTCCATTACTCGCACTCTCAAAACGGCTAACCCGTGCAAAGGATTCAGCTCCAGATATTTATGAAACCCCTGAATTAACGGACGACAACTCAACAGCTCCCGTAAGTTGCATTGGATCGCCTTCTTCTAGGCGCTTTATTAATCAGATAATAGACAGGAAGAGCGCGGTCCCAATCGAGTACCTCATCATACAAAGACTTCGATGAAGACGAAGATGATTCTCCAAATATCTCCCGTTCACGTTTACATCCCAACGAAGCTCGATCCCATTTCTCCCCCGCTCTGATAGATGCCCGAGATGTAGATTTTTCGGACAGAGTCACTGCGAAGCGGAAATCTTACAAGGCTTCCACAAGGCGGCAGAGGAAACGGGAAGATGGAACAGAAGAGTATGGCGATTTCAGTGATGAGGAAGATGGAGAAAGTCTGGAAAGGAAGCTTGCGAGATTGAAGAGGGAGATTGAAGAGTTAAAGGAGGATTTTGGGAAGAGAAAGGCAGAGAAGCCAAATGCTAATGGGGAGGATGAGGCCGTGGATGGAGAGGATATCACTGCTCTCAGTAAAGTTCTGGACGGGATTTCTGTGAATCAGGGAAGGACAACGATGACTGCTGGTGCGAAACTGGCTAAGGACCTAGGAACAGGAATCAAGGCGAATGGACCTCCTCAAAGCTCACAAGGGACCGGAGACCCCGCTACATACACTGTCACTTATGCGCCTATCTACCAACAAAGTCATGCTTTAGCAAAGGCAGCAGACTTCGACTCTAGACTAGCTCTGCTTGAAAAAGTCCTGGGGCTCACATCTGCAATACCTTCTCTCAACGCAAATGGAACACCAAAATCTATTCTGCCAGCACTAGATACCCTACAACGGCAAGTCTCTGTGATTGTTGAATCAACACCATCATCCCTTGACGGCATAAGCCGCCGAGTCCGAACGCTTACCCAAGAAGCTGAACGACTAGAGATAACCCGGAAGTCAGCAAAAGCAGCACAAGATGCCTTGAGATCAGCTGGAGGGGACGCTGTATCAGAAGAAGGGGAGGATCCGGAGGTAGTTGCTAAGGTCAACGCATTGTATGGCACACTCTCTACGATTGAAAATCTTGCACCGCTATTACCGTCATTGCTAGACCGGCTACGATCCTTGCGAGCTATTCATGCAGATGCTGCTACGGCCAGTGATAGCTTGGAAATAATCGAAAAAAATCAGGCTGACATGGCAAATGACATCAAAAAATGGAGAGAGGGATTAGAAAAGGTCGAAGAGGCTATGAAGCAAGGCGA
>Ga0302320_10020967_pt1 | contig 12993 bp, 15 predicted proteins | sample Bog_T0_3_FD_202130 | JGI IMG/M metagenome (GOLD analysis project Ga0302320, IMG submission 202130) | Peat permafrost microbial communities from Stordalen Mire near Abisko, Sweden - Bog_T0_3 | ecosystem: Environmental > Terrestrial > Soil > Wetlands > Peat | place: Sweden: Abisko, Stordalen Mire...
TGGCTATTCCATTCGCCTTCATCAACGCCAGCAGCGCTTCCGGAGTTGGATTGAAATCCGGTACCTTTGCGCGCTCGGCGAACGGAAACGCCGGATCGTGGTTCCAAACGTGCACATGCGGATCGACAATCTGATAACCGCTGGCAAAGCCCGCTGCCATCGCCATCTTGAGTGCGTCGCGTCGCGTAGTTTCAGCCATAGATCTCTTCCAGAGTATTCACTACATAACTTCCACATCTCTCATAGCTCACGCGTGGTCCTTGCCGTGAAATATCCAGATCCACACACAACCAGCCTTTGAAATCGATCGACTTCAGCACCCGATGACAGGCCGGAAAATCCACTTCACCATCGCCTAAATCAAAGATATTCGGCAGGAAGTTCTTGTCCAAGCCCGCGCGTTTCGCGTCTTTATAATCGGCCAGCATTAATCGATGCTTGTGCTTTTCCAGAACTGCCGCCGTATCGCCGCCGCCGAGGTAAACGTGCGCCGTATCGGGTGAGAAGTAAAAGAGCTTCGGATCCGTCAAAGCCATGCAGCGATCAATCTCCGCAGGCGTTTGGACCATCTGCCCGAGATGATTATGCAAACCTGCTTTGAAGCCCATCGCAGCCGCCTTTGCGCCAAGGGTGTTGTAGAACTTGCACATTGTTTCAAACGCGCCCTGCTTTTCTGTACGCTTCGGCGAAAACACAACCAGGTGATTTGCCCCAAAGCGCTTCAAAAACCCCATCGCCTCGTCCGCGTTCTTGAGAATCTCGCTATGCTTGGTTTCATCGTCAGCGGGGCCATTAAACGAAATAGTGATGATCTGCAACCCTCGCTTAGAGAGTTCCGCTTCGAGCTTCGCCTCCGTGAGATGATACTGCTGCAAAATGGCGGGAAAGCGGGTCATCCGGATTCCAATGAATCCGGTATCGCGCATGACGTCCAAAATATCGGTGAAAGGCGTTCCCGGATACGAGTTCCATAAATTGGAGCCCAACGCCCATTTCACGTTCCGGTTGGCGGGGAGCCTTTGCGCCGCGCGCATGAGTGGGGCAGCCATGGCAAACAGGCAATCTCTGCGAGTCATGCGGACCAGCATACACTCGGTTAACGTAAAATAGGACGTCCACCTGTTACATGACCGTAACTTTTGAGCGCCCTGTGGCGAATACTCCAATAAGGCGCCCCAATGCCTGTTGAAGACACCATGCCGGGCGTCGAAGCGCTGATGGCTGCCTATCAACAGTCCGATCCCGACGCGGCCAGAGCATTGGTTACCCAACTCTCGCCGCAGATTTTCCAATTTTATTTGGCGCAGTCTCGTAATCGGGCCGAGGCGGAAGATTTGCTGCAGGATTTCTGGCTGCGCATTCACAAAGCCCGCGCGACTTTCCGTCCCGGTGAGCCGCTTATGCCGTGGCTCTACGCGATTGCCCGCCGCGTCCGAGTGGATAGATACCGTAAAACGAAAGGCGCTCGCGAACACGAAATTGTGACCGAGCAACTTCCGGAAAGAGCAGCGCCGGAAGCACCGAGGCGGAACGAACCCAAGATTTCGGAGATGCTGCAGTCTCTGCCTGAATCGCAGCGTGAAGTTCTGCTCATGCTTAAGGTTTCCGGCTTGAGTATAGAAGAAGTGGCGCGTGCAACCGGCGTAAGCGTTGGTTCGGTGAAACAGAAAGCGCACCGCGCCTATGAGAGTCTGAGAAAACGGCTGGGGAGGGGTAAATGAACGACGATCTAAACATTTCTCTTTCGCCCGGCGAACCGCCTGATGCCGAGTTGCTCAAGAGAATCACCGTGCAAATGGAGTCAGCGCCAGCCGTTCGTCCTTTGCCTTCGAACGCCATTCTCTTGACGATCAGTCTCTCTTTATTCGCGATCATTTCGTTCGCCTTAGCCGCAGTGGTCAAGTTTAAAGCGTTCGCTGCACTGAGCGCTGGGGAGATGGAGCTTTACTACGGCGCCATCGGCCTTTTCGCTCTATTATTCGGCCGAGCCGTGGTTGAACGCATGATCCCCGGCGAAAAGCGCCAGATCCGCTCTTTTGTTCCATGGATCGCTGCGCCGGCCGGGTTGGGTCTGGTCATGGGTACTCTGTTCTCCGATCACAGCACCGTTGGCTTTGTGTCGTCGGGTATACCTTGCCTAACGACTGGTGTGATCAGCGCTTTGGTGAGTGGCGTATTCGGTTGGCGGCTGCTGCGGTGCGGTTACTTGGTGAATCCCCGTGAAACGATTCTCCTCTACGGTTTCTTCGCTGGATTGGTGGGAATCGCCGTGCTGGCGCTTCACTGTCCGATTCGCAATTCGCTACACTTCCTCGTTTGGCACTTGGGAGCTATGATTTTGGCCGGAATAGCTGGATTGCTTGTTGGAAACTATATCGAGAATGCCGATTGATAATCCGCTGCAAGTTGTCGCCTCCGCCGTTACTCCCGTTGTTTTGGTTTCGGCCACAGCCATCCTGATCGGTGGCGTGAATGCACGCCATGTTGCGATAGCCGATCGCATTCGTTCACTGACCGCCGAATTTCGAAATGAGGCAACATCATCAGCCCGGCGCGCGGGTATCCAAAAGCAGTTGCCGACTTTCCAACTTCGCATCCGACTGGCATCCTGGGCCATTAGCGGACTTTATCTGGCGTCTGCCTGCTTCGTCACCATGGCTTTAATCATCAGTGCCACGCTCTGGCGCGAAATGCTGGCGGCAGCCACTGTGCCACTCTTCATTGTGGGAATTGTATTGCTGTTAGGCTCGATTATTTGCGAGCTGTGGGAGTTGCAAGCGGCGAACCGCACGCTCTTCGAGGAGATCTCAGACGCCCAAAATCAAAAGTGATCTAATAACTCACGGATCCGTTCCACTTGGATCAAGCGCGGATGGTTCTGTGGCACTTCTTCAGTCTTTTCGATCGTCCAAGTGCGTGCGTGCGGTACAAACACCGCGTTCAATCCGGCCGCCAGGGCAGGATTGATATCAGATTTCGGCGAATTCCCAATCATCCAGGTACGCGCGTGGTCAAAGTTGCGCTCCTCAGCCAAATTCGCATAGGCCGCCTGATTCTTCTCCTTCACAATGGCGGCATGTTCAAAGTATTTGCTTAAGCCGGAATTGTCGATCTTGACGCGTTGTTCGTCCAGATCGCCCTTGGTGAAGATCGTAAGACTGTGACGCTCCGATAAACGGGCTACTGTATCTTCCACACCTTCAATCAACTCAATGGGTTTTTCCAGAATGGCGTGGGCAAACTCCTGAACCGCCTCCAGATCGGCCTCGGCAATATGACGCTCGGCCAAGCGCTGGTAGCATTGCGCCAAATTACGGGCGTAGTTTTTTGAGCCATAGCCGTGAATCTTGGCGTTCGTCATTTCAATCTCATCCAAAATACTTCGAACTTCCGCATGCGACATGGAACTGTGAGAAAGATATTCGTAAAAACGGTCAAACGCTTCTTCGAAATAAATGTTGTTCTCCCACAGCGTGTCGTCGGCGTCGAAGATCAGAAATTGGCGAGATCGGGCCATGCTTAATGCGAAACCTTAGCGTGGCCGTTTAAGGGCGCCACGCGTTTAGCCAAGGCCGTACGCTCCCGTTTGGCCACATAGGCGGGAATCACGCGCACCAAAAATTCCAGCCGCTCAATCTCCGAGCGCAAGGAGAGCACGGTCTGCCGTTTGTCGAAATCGTCGATATAGCGCGCGAGTTGAAAACTAATACGCGTATTTTCCCAGGCGGGCTGGGGTTCGCCGGCAGTTTCGCTCTCTGCCGCCGCCAGGTCGCGATAGGCGGCGGTGGCCCGTTGCCGTAGTTCCAAGGGCACTTCGGTGGCGTCGACGTCGTTAAAAAACTCTACTTCCGCCCGCAGGAATGATTTCTCCTGGTCAAGCGACTCGATCTTGAAACGCCGCTGCCCGATCGCCAGCAAATCGAGCCGCCCATCATCGTAACGCCGCATAACCCTTTCGATAGTGGCCGTACAACCAATATTGACAATGCCATCGTCTTTTGCAAAGACGACGCCAAATTCACTCTTGGCCTGGATGACCTCGCCCATCATTTCTTTGTAGCGATCTTCGAAGATATGGAGTGGCAATGGCATGGACGGCAGCAGAACCACGGATAAGGGGAAGAGGGGAATGATCTCCATTGCTATAGCTTTATTATGCTTTGTCCCGTTTTTGATCAATGAACGGGCTACTCTAAGTTCGCGCCCGGCCTATGCTTGCGCCTTACGAAAACCCCGACATCCACGGTGAGATTTTTAGGATGCGGCGGCCCCTGGGTGCGGGCTTTTTCCTAATGTTTTGGCAGACTGTTTTTAGAGTGTTGCCGTCAGATGATACTTCTTCGCAAGAGGCTCAACAATCGTATTCACGCCGTGTCCCGGGTTCGATTCGCGGTATGTCTTCAGCAGGCCAAGCGACTCTAAGAGCTTCACATCGCGGCTCACGGCTTTACGATCTCGCCTGAGTATCGCCGCAAGACCCGAAACGGTTGTCCTTTGTTCGCGAATGGTGCGCAGGACTCGAAGACGCTCCCCCGCCAGAACCCGCAACAAATCGGCGGGGTCCTCGAAAGTCAACCGTATCTCAGGCGCTAGTTTCTCGCCACGGTCCAATTTCTTGGCACGCTCTCTGGACCGTTCAACGTACTCGTCAAGCGTTCCAATTTCAAGGGTTACTTTATTCTTCATCATTTTCGTTCCTTCCGTAATTCGTCCACTTCGGCATAGAACCGCTCGGATAACGCATCGTAACTGTCGAATTCCACAGGTTCCACCGCTCCCATGAAGTGCCGATGGTGGTAGTTGTGGCTGTTGTCATACCCAAGCACTCTACCGTTGTCCACGCCACAGATCCGATGATTGATGTAAGCAAGGCTGTACCGAACAACTTGGCCATCATCCGTCTGCCACACTTCCTCTTTCAACTTCGCACCCTTCCTTGGCCGCGTCAGCGTAAATTCTGTGTGGAGTGTTTTCGTGACCTTCGTGGGCTGCTTGGGTGTTTTCTTCCCCACTACTCAAGCATACCACAGAAGGGATCTTATAAGCCACAACTGAATTCGTCCGCGAAAACGCGCCGTGTGCAGCAGGAATTCTTGTTCCCTTTACAAGTGGAACGCCGCCGTGCTTTCCGGGCACGACCTCAACGAAATCGCAATCTCCGAAGTCCACGTTTATACTCCCTTGCTTGTCACAAAACCTGAGATTTTATTGTCCCCCATCTCAAGCAATTCATAGGAGCGCTACCAAGGTGGGAACGGTGAGGGACGATATACTAGTCGCAACCGCAGCGGGATGCGGCGACACCGCTCATGATTCTGAAGCTCAAACGCACCCCCGGCCTTTATTTAGTTGGTTTCATGGCCAGTGGGAAAACAACGTTGGGACGCGCCTTGGCGGATCACATCGGCTGGCCGTTTGTAGACATGGACGCCGAAATCGAGGCGCGCGAAGGTAGGAGCATCGCGCAAATTTTCCAGGAAAGCGGCGAGGTGGCGTTTCGCGAAATTGAAGGCCAGGTTTTGCGCGCGCACATTCGCCGCATCGAAGCCGGGCAGCCGTGTGTTCTGGCTTTAGGCGGCGGCGCTTTTGTGCAGCCGGGCAATCGCGAACTGCTTGAAAATAACGGGGTCTCTTTATGGCTAGATTGTCCACTGGAATTGATTCAGCGCCGGTTGAGCGGCGATACGCTGCGTCCTTTGGCCGCGCTAGCGAATGGCAATTTGCGCCCGCTGTACGAAGCGCGCAGGCCATTGTATTCGCACGCCAATTATCGAGTGGAAATAGATACGGAAGACGTCAATCAACTGCTTCAGCGCATTCTCAAGCTGCCACTGTTTGGTGAATAGCGCTTGGCACCATCTTGCGCAGTAGTCGGACACTGTAGATCCGTTGCCGCTCGTTTACACTCACGGCTCGGCTCGAGGCTTGACGACGTAACCAGGCGTTTTCAGGTAGCGGCCTAGCGATAAGGCTTGAATAATTCGGTAGTAAAGTAGCGTTCCATGCGATCCGGAAAAACCGTCACCACAATACTTTCAGGCCCAAGCCGCTTGCCAATTTCCACCGCTGCGCAATAATTCAATCCAGAGCTTGGTCCCACCGGAAATCCAAGACAGCCGAGTTGGCGCGAAACCGCGAGCGCGTCATGCTCTTCCACCTCTATCGTTTCCAAACGCGGAAGCCGCCCAGCCCGAAAAATAGTAGAGATGCTATCCACCACGCCGGGAATTTTGCTGCTGAAGCTGCAACATTCCATCTCACCGCTAAAAGTAACCGGTTTGGCCAGAACCGCGATGCACGCGCACCCGGCATCGGCCAAGCCCTCAGTGAGGCCCACGAGCGTTCCGCCCGTGCCCACCCCACTGACAACGGCATGCACGGTTCTGGCGGGCAATTGCTCCAGGATTTCGCGCGCTGTGCCTGTACGGTGAGCCAAGGCGTTATCTTCGTTCGCGAACTGTTTGGGTAGGAACGCTTTCATCTCTTTCGATAAACGCTCCGTCTCGTGAATGGATCCTTGCACGCCGGCTGCGGCGGGCGTCAAACGAATTTCACCGCCGAACGCTTTGATCATGAGTGTGCGCTCGTTCGATACACTCTCTGGCATGACTGCTATGAACCGGACGCCGAGTTGCGCGCAGACTAAAGCCATGGCGATGCTAGTGGAACCGCTCGATGCTTCAATCACAGTTGTCTCTTTGTCCAGGCGCCCCTCGCGGGCCGCTTTCTCAAGAATGAAGCGTGCGATGCGGTCTTTTGTCGATCCGCTTGGATTCAGGAACTCCAGCTTTGCCCAAACGGTAGGCTCTCCCGCGTGAAGTTGGACCGGCACAAGCGGAATGCTCGCCGGGCGGTATGGAATGGTTGGGTGCATAGCCTGCTTCACAGTGTAGTGTGACACTGAAGGAAACTTTGATACCGAAAAAGCAAACCCTTCGTGACGATGCAGTAGCCATATTTGGCGCAGCCCTCGCGGCCGCAAACGCCGGCGACGCCGTCAAACGTCATCTGCAACGGACGGAACTCCAGATTCGGGCTGGGAAGGCTCGTTTCACTCTTAATCGAATCGATCGCGTTTTTGTTGTATCCGTGGGGAAGGCCGCAGCGCCCATGGCGGAGGCCATTGAGCAGCGTCTTGGCGACCATTTTTCGAAGGGTTTGGTGGTAACGAAGTTGGACCACGCAGCCGGCTATGCGGGCCGTTGCGAAGTGATCGAATCCAGTCATCCTGTGCCGGGCGCTGAGAGTCTGCGCGCCGGCCACGCCGTGCTCGCATTGTTGGAAGAGCTTACGGCGAACGATCTTTTGATCGTGGCTGTTTCCGGAGGAGCTTCGTCTTTGTTGTGCGCCCCGGCGGAAGGCATCAGCCTCGCCGCCAAGCAAAAGACCACTGATCTGTTGCTGCGCGCAGGCGCCGATATTTACGAATTGAATTCTGTTCGCAAGCACCTTTCCATGCTGAAGGGCGGAAACCTGGCGGCACATGCCTATCCTGCTCCCGTGCTCAGTTTGATTCTCTCCGATGTAGTCGGCGACCCGCTGGATGTCATCGGCTCAGGTCTGACGGCCCCCGATTCAACGACTTTTGCACAGGCGTTGCAGGTCCTTGATAGACGTGCGGTCTTGGAACAGGTGCCCGCGGAAGTGAGACAACATTTGGAAAAAGGGGCCGCGGGAGAGATTGGCGAAACTCCCAAGCCGGACGATGGCATCTTCACGAACGTGACGAATGTAGTAGTAGGCAACAGCCGGCAGGCGCTCGAAGCAGCTTCCGACGAGGCGAAACGAAGGGGCTATCGCCCGCTGATCCTCTCCAGCCGATTCCAAGGAGAAGCGCGGGAGACTGCTCGATTCCACGCTGACATTCTTTGGGAGACGGTTCACTCGGGGCATCCTGTTCGTTTGCCGGCATGTCTCTTGTCGGGCGGGGAAACCACCGTGACTGTGAAAGGCAAAGGGAAAGGTGGAAGAAACCAGGAGTTCGCCTTGGCTGCCGCTCTTGCGTTAGCAGGAGAAAAAAACATCATGTGTCTTTCCGCGGGAACAGATGGCACCGACGGTCCAACCGACGCGGCTGGCGCCCTGGTGAATGGCGACACAATCGCGCGCGCGGCGAAACTTGGACTTGATGCCGCCGACTACTTGGCGCGCAACGATTCCTATGCATTCTTCGATGCATTGGGCGATCTGGTTAAGACAGGCCCCACCGGGACGAATGTTATGGATGTGAATGTGATGCTCGCTGAGTGAGCGAATCAAATGCTGGAAAACATTAATTTAGAGAAGAAACTGTCTCGCGAAGAGTACAAACGCATGCTGCCGTTATTGCAGATGCGCGTGTACGAGCTGGAAAAAGCTTGCTGGGACCAAGGCGTGCCGAGCATGATCGTGTTTGAGGGTTGGAATGGTTCGGGCAAGGGAGCCGCTATTTCGGCCTTGAGCCAGCGGCTGGATCCGCGCGGTTTTCGCCTCCATTCCACGCAACCGCCGCGCACTTTCGAACAGCAGCATCCGTGGTTCTGGAGATTTTGGCTGAAGGTGCCCAGCCGAGGTGAAATGTTGATTTTTCATCACAGTTGGTACGGGCGGATGCTGGATGAACGTATGGATCTGAAGCTGAGCGAAGAGGAATGGCGACGCGCGGGCCGCGACATCCTGGATTTTGAACGGATGCTGGCAGACGACGGAACAAGCATCCTCAAATTCTTTTTTCACATCAGCAAGAAGGAACAAAAGAAGCGTTTGAAGGCAATGGAGGCCGATCCGCTGGAATCTTGGCAACTGCGCAAAGAAGATTGGGAACACCACAAAAAGTATGACGAGTATGTGGACGCTATAGAGGAGATGTTTGAACTGACTGACACCGACTTCGCGCCCTGGGTGATCGTTGAGGCGACATCTACGCCCTATGCCTGCCGTAAGGTGTTTGAGACCGTGATTGCTTCGTTAGAACGTCGCCTCGGGGCTAATGCTCCGCCAGAGTCAAACGAAGTTGTGCACGACGCCGACCTGCGGGAGGTGATGGACTCCCTGGAAGGAAATGATGCTCGAGACTCTCGATCTAAGTCACAAGCTTGACCGCGAAGAGTATATCCGGCAACTCGCGCGCCGCCAGATCCAAGTGCGCGAATTAGGCTGGCAGGTTTATCAACAAAGGCGCCCGGTAGTGCTGGTTTTCGAGGGGTGGGATGCGGCGGGAAAAGGCGGAGTGATCAAGCGGATTACCGAAAAGCTTGATCCGCGCGGATTCGTTGTTTACCCGATTAGCGCTCCGGACGGCGAAGATAAAACCAAACATTATCTGTACAGATTCTGGCGGAGGCTGCCCGAGCGCGGCACTATGGCCATCTTCGACCGATCGTGGTACGGCCGTGTACTGGTGGAGCGGGTGGAAGGTTTTGCCAAAGAAAACGAATGGAAGCGCGCGTTCAAAGAGATCAATGCTTTCGAACGCCAATTGCATGATTTCGATACGGTGGTGGTCAAGTTCTGGCTGCACATCTCGCGCGAAGAGCAACTGAAACGCTTTGAGGAGCGTCAGCGCATCGGTTATAAGGCGTGGAAACTCACCGACGAAGACTGGCGCAACCGCGAAAAATGGGGTGCTTACGAGGATGCGGCGGAAGAGATGCTTGTGAAAACGAGTACCACTCTGGCGCCTTGGACTTTGGTGGAAGCTAATGATAAGTATTGGGCACGGGTAAAAGTGATGTCGCGTTTGGTGGAAGTTCTATCAAAAGCGCTGAACTACAAGCCGGCGGATCCGCTAAAAAAATTTAAAAGTTAAAAGCTAAGAGTAAAAGCTAAGCGAGTTGTCGCCTTGTTTCAAAACTCTGGTCTTGCGCAACCTCCCATATTCCTCCGCGAGTGTGAGACGCCCGGCATGCTGGGCAATCGCGAGCTCGCAGGGAGTGGCGGCCAACGCGTTCAACGAAGCGGTGTATTCATCTTCTAGTTCGTAGGGTGGATCGATGAATACCATGTCTGCCGGAAAATTTGCGAGCAAAAGGCCAGCTTGACCGCGCACAACACTTGCGGCTTCTTTGCCTATCTTGAGAGTGGCAATATTGTCTCGAATCACTTCGATGGCGGCTTGCTTCTTCTCAATGAGAATAACGCGTTTGGCGCCTCGACTTAGCGCTTCCAGACCAACCGCGCCACTGCCCGCGTAGGCATCCACGAACACCGTTCCTGCAATGCGCGGGGCCAGTACGTTGAACAGAGTTTCGCGGAGACGGTCGGGTGTAGGACGCACTTCCAGCCCCGGTACGCTCCTCAATTTCCTGCTGCGAAACTCGCCTCCGATGATCCTCATTGGCTATCCCACTTGCACCAGGCCATACCGGCGCTGCCAGTTTTCTTGAATATAGGCCACCACAGAACGCATTTCGTCGCCAGGTTTCTCCTCTATGAGACGTTGCGCTTCGGCCCGCGCCTGCTCCAGAATTTCCGTATCGCGCAGCAAGTTGGCGAATCGCAAACCGGGTACGCCCGACTGACGTGTGCCGAAAAACTCTCCGGGCCCGCGCAGGCGCATGTCCATCTCCGCGATGTAAAAACCATCGGTTGAATCCACCAGTGTTCGAATTCGCTCGCGAGCTACGTCGCCAAGCTTGCTCGTTACCAGTACGCAATAGCTCTGCTGCGCGCCACGGCCCACACGCCCGCGCAATTGATGAATCTGCGCTAATCCAAAGCGTTCCGCTTGTTCGATCACCATGACTGTGGCATTTGGCACGTCGACGCCAACCTCAATCACCGTCGTCGCGACCAGGATCTTGATTTCGCCGTTTTGGAATTCGCGCATGATTGCTTCTTTGACGCTGGCGCTGAGCCGGCCGTGCAGCAATCCCACGCGCACATTCGGGAACACCTTTTCCGACAGGTGCAGGAACATTTTCTCAGCCGCCTTGATATCGGCGGAGGTTTCGGTCTCCTCCACGATGGGATAAACGACGTATGCTTGGCGTCCGGCCGTGATCTCTTGCAAGACAAAACTGTAAACACGTTCCACGGCGGAATCCGGAACGTGTTTCGTGCGAATAGGCTTGCGGCCCGGCGGCATTTCGTCAATCACGGAAATATCAAGATCGCCGTACACGGTGAGTGCGAGCGTGCGGGGAATGGGCGTGGCCGACATGACTAAGACATCCGGTTGATTGCCTTTCTTCATCAGATCGAGACGTTGGGAGACGCCGAATCTGTGCTGCTCATCAATGATGGCGAAGCCTAATTTGGCGAACGTGACGTCTTCCTGAATGATGGCGTGCGTGCCCACCAACATGTGCACAGAACCTTGGGCGACAAGGTTTTTCATGTGCTGCTTCTCACGCGGGCCGGCTGAGCCAACCAGGAAGCCGACTATGTAGCCGAGCTTTTCGAGCAAGCGCCGGAAATAGCTGAAGTGTTGGGCGGCCAATATTTCGGTCGGCGCCAGCACCGCGACTTGATAACCATTTTCAATGGCTACCACCGCGGCCTGCGCGGCGACAATTGTTTTGCCGCTGCCCACGTCACCCTGCAAAAGCCGGTTCATGGGATGGGGGCGCTTCATATCGTTCACAATTTCTTGCACGACGCGCTTTTGTGCGCCTGTCGGTTTGAACGGCAGCATCCGTTTGATTTGCTCGCGCGCCGCTTCGCTCACTTCGAACGAGATTCCTGTTGCCTGGCGAGCCTTGTTCTTTTTTAACGCCAAGCCGCATTCAAGCCAGAAGAATTCGTCGAAGATGAGCCGTGTTTGCGCGGGGGTTCGGAATTCATTGAGCAGGCGCAGATCTGTGCCAGGGGAAGGGCAGTGGGTCTCGGTGATGGCGGCTGCCAGCGTCGGAAGTTGAACGCGGGCGCGTACGCTGGCAGGTAGCGGATCTTGGGGCAACTCGATTTCTTTAAGGATTCGATCAAGCAACGTACGAAAAATGCGAGTGGATACTTTGCCGGCGGCCTCGTAAACAGCCACGATGCGGCCGGAATGCAGCGTCTCATCGGCATCGTCTCCGCCTGATAAGATTTCGACTTCCGGCTGCACCATCAGACGGTGCCCGCTCGTCTTATCCAGCTCAACTTTGCCGAATAAGGCGACGCGGGTATCGGGAACCAGCGAATCGGCGTAGCGTTCGCCGTGAAACCAGCGTGCCAGCAGCGTGCCCGCGCCATCGTCTTTGAAGATAACCTCGAAAAGGCCCACCGCGCGCCGCCGGAAGCCCGACATTTTCGCGGAAGAGACGCGCGCCATCACGGCCGCCTTTTCACCGGGCGCGAGTTGCGCAATCGCTTTTACATTGCTGCGATCTTCATAGCGGAACGGCGCGTAGTAGAGAAGATCGGCTACTGTCTCGAGTCCCTTCGCCGCTAGCATTTCCGCGCGCGCCGGGCCGATGCCTTTCACAAACTGGAGTGGCGTCGCAAGGTCCAACTCTTTAGACTAGCGTCCCGCAAAATCGTGAAGTTGTCTTAAAGAGACTTAACTGCTTTTCCGTCAACGTTGACATGCCGCTTGCGTTTTGTAGGGTGAACGGCTTGCAATGCAGGCAGAAACGGAGACAAGAAAATGAAAAACTTTTTAATGAGTGTAGCCCTCACCGGATTCGTGACAACCACAATGTTTGCCGCGCCGCAAAACGCCTACAAGAGCCAGCAAGAGCGCATAGGGCAAGGCGTGAAATCGGGTCAATTGACTCCGCGTGAGACGGCGAACCTGGAAAACAAGGAACGCGCCGTCAACGGCGAGGTTAGGGCCGACAGGAACGCCAACGGCGGCCGGCTCACTGGTGCGGAGCGTTCGCAAGTGAACGGGCAACACCAGAATCTCAGCAAGCAGATCTATACCGACAAGCACAACTCGGCCAAGGATCACTTTGGAAACAGCGAAGTGGGCCGACGGGAAGCAAGCCAGCAACAGCGCATTGGTAACGGCATACAGAGCGGTAGGCTGAACGCGGGCGAGACGTCGCGATTAGAGAATCGCGAAGCCGGCGTGAAATCGGAAATTCA
>Ga0302320_10020968_pt1 | contig 12992 bp, 12 predicted proteins | sample Bog_T0_3_FD_202130 | JGI IMG/M metagenome (GOLD analysis project Ga0302320, IMG submission 202130) | Peat permafrost microbial communities from Stordalen Mire near Abisko, Sweden - Bog_T0_3 | ecosystem: Environmental > Terrestrial > Soil > Wetlands > Peat | place: Sweden: Abisko, Stordalen Mire...
TGGAAAACTGCTGCAGGATGACGCTGTTTGGAATCTTCGTCGCCAGCTCCTCGGCCTTGGCGATGGCCCCCTTCATGCCCTTGGCCCCCTCGGTGAGCACGAGGCGGGCGCCCAGCACCTTGAGCAGTTTCCGGCGCTCGAGGGTCATCGTCTCGGGCATGGTGAGGATGAGCTTGAGGCCCTTGGCCGCCGCGACGAACGCCAGGGCGATCCCGGTATTGCCGCTCGTCGGCTCGATCAACACGGTGTCCGCGTTGATCCTCCCGCTCTTCAGCGCGTCGTTGATCATGGCGCTCCCGATGCGGTCCTTGACGCTGGAAAGCGGGTTGAAGAACTCCAATTTAAGGAGGATCTCGGCTTGCGCCCCATTGGCCGCCGCGGTGCGGTTCAGGCGGACCAAGGGAGTGTTCCCGATGGTCTCGGTGATGTCGTTATAGATCTTGGACATGATGTTTTGGGTGGGTTACTCTGTACTGGAAGTCATTCAAGGCAAGTAAAGGCGGAGGGAAATACAGGCGGGCGCACTCAAATGGCGTAGTCGTCCTCGAACGAATGCACGCGCCGGAGGCGCAGGAGGAGCAGGTCGTTCACCTTCAAGCCGAGCTCGGTGACGCGTGCACGGGAGATCTCGACCTCCACGGTCTCATGGGACTGCACCTGTTCCAATACGAGGCGCGCCTGGGAGCCGGCCGAGTGGATGTAGCGGAGCACCGCGGGCAGGCCCTGGCCCGTTGCCGTATAGGGCGCGACCTCAATGTCGTGGGGACGCACATACACCACCGCGTCCGGGGCGACCTCGGCGCCCGGCCCCATGTGTCCCCCGGCCGCAATCAGCGCGGGTGCGCGCAGCACATTCACGTTGCCGATGAACTGATACACGAATGGCGACGCCGGGCGGTCGTAGACCTGCTGGGGCGTGCCGACCTGCTCGACCCTGGCCTGGTTCATGATCACGACCTCGTCGGCGATCTCGAGCGCCTCCTCCTGGTCATGGGTCACAAAGATCGTCGTCAAGTGGATCTCCTCGTGAAAGCGGCGCAGCCAGCGCCGAAGCTCCTTGCGCACCTTGGCGTCCAGCGCCCCAAAGGGCTCGTCGAGCAGGAGCACCTTGGGTTCGACCGCAAGGGCCCTGGCAAGCGCCACACGCTGGCGCTGCCCGCCGGACAACTGGTGAGGGAACCGATTTTCCAGCCCATCGAGCTGGACGAGGCGCAGAAGGTGGCGCACCCGCTCGGCGATGGCCGGCGGCCCCAGGCGGTCGCGTCTGCGCTGGACGCGGAGGCCAAAGGCGATGTTCTCGAAGACCGACATATGGCGAAACAGCGCGTAGTGCTGGAAAACGAACCCGACCTTTCGCTTTCCCGCGGGGACGTCCGTGACGTCCTCCCCGTGGAACCGGATGCGGCCGCTGTCGGGATCCGGATTCTCAAGGCCCGCGATCACGCGGAGCAGCGTCGTCTTGCCGGATCCCGACGGGCCCAGCAGCGCGACAAGCTTCCCGCGCGGGACGTTGAGATCGACGCCGGCGAGGGCCGTGAAGCCGCCGAAGGATTTCCGTATGTTGTGCGCCTCGACGCTCATGGTTCAGGGTGCCTGCCGGCGGTGGCTCCGCGACTCGACGATCGCCTTCAGCACGAGCGTGACCAGGGCGAGCAGTGTCAGCAGGGAGGCAACCGCAAAGGCGGCGACAAAGTTGTAGTCGTTGTAGAGGATCTCTACGTGCAGGGGCATCGTGTTGGTCTCGCCCCGGATGTGGCCGCTCACCACCGAGACCGCGCCGAACTCCCCCATCGCCCTGGCGTTGCAGAGAATCACGCCGTAAAGCAGCGCCCACTTGATGTTGGGAAGGGTGACCCTCCAGAAGGTCCGCCAGCCGCTGGCGCCCAGGATGATGGCGGCGAATTCCTCATCGTTGCCCTGGGCCTGCATGAGCGGGATCAATTCGCGGGCAACGAACGGAAAGGTGACAAAGATGGTCGCCAGCACGATCCCGGGCACTGCGAAGATGATCTGGAGGTTGTGGTCGAGGAACCAGGAGCCGAACCAGCCCTGACCGCCGAAGACCAGGACATAGATGAGCCCGGCGATCACGGGCGAGACTGCGAAGGGCAGGTCGATCAGCGTTGTCAGGAGGCTCTTGCCGCGGAAGCGGAACTTTGCGATGGCCCACGCCGCGGCAACGCCGAAAACCAGGTTTGCCGGGACTGCGATGGCCGCGGTGAGGAGGGTCAGCCGGATGGCGGACATCGCGTCCGGGTCGCGAAACGAGGCGAGGTAGGTGAGGACGCCCCCGCGCAGGGCTTCCGCAAAGACGGCCAGAAGCGGAAGGAACAGGAAGCACCCGAGGAACGAAAGGGCAACGGCGATGAGCGTCCAGCGGGCCCAGGCGGGATCGTGCGTCACCCGCGTCGCGGGCGCGGAGGGAACCCTGATGGGCAGCGAGCTGGCTATGGAGGCGGCCATGGGCGGTGTAGGGTCCTTGGGAGATGGGGTAAAGTCGAACTCCTACTCCGTCATACGCGCCGGAAGCGGCTGCTCCACTTTTGGAGGAGGTTGATGAACAGGAGAAGCAGGAACGACGCGACCAGCATCACCACGGCGATCGCGGTGGCGCCGCGGTAGTCGTACTGCTCGAGCTTTGTCATGATCAGGAGGGGGACGATTTCCGTCCGCATGGGCATGTTGCCCGAAATGAACACCACGGAACCGTATTCGCCGAGCGCCCGCGCGAAGGCCAGGGCGAACCCGGTGAGGAGGGCGGGGAGCAGTTCCGGCAGGACAACCCGGGAGATCGTCTGCCGCCGGCTGGCGCCAAGGGTTGCGGCCGCCTCCTCGATCTCGGGCTCCAGCTCCATGAGCACCGGTTGGAGCGTGCGCACCACGAACGGAAGGCCGATGAATGTCAGAGCGACAAACACGCCGAGGCGCGTGAACGCCACCTGGATCCCGATCGGCTCGAGCCACTGCCCAACCCAGCCACTGCGCGCGTAGATCGCAGTGAGGGCGATACCGGCTACGGCGGTCGGCAGGGCGAACGGAAGATCCACCAGGGCATCGACGACCCGTTTCCCCGGAAAGGCATAGCGGACCAGCACCCACGCCACGATCAGGCCAAAGAACATGTTCACCAGGCCTGCGGCGATCGAGAGCCCGAAACTCAGGCGGTAGGCCGCGAGCACGCGCGGCGAAGCCACCGCGGACACGAAGGCGGGCCAGGTCATGCCCGCGGTCTTCAGGAATGCCGCGGAAAGCGGCACGATCACAATGATGCCCAGGTAGGCCACCGTAAATCCAAGCGAAAGCCCGAAGCCCGGAAGGAGGGACCGGGGCCTGGGTCCCTTAGAGGTTCTGGCCATATGCCTGGAAAGCCCGATAGCGCTTGAGGAAGCGCGCAAGCAGCGTCGTCACGGCGTGCCGATAGGCTTCGCCCGTCCACTCCGACGGCACCCGGATCGTAAGCTCGAACGGACTGAAAGGCAGGTCCTCGGCGGCGGAAAGCGGACCGTCCCCGAACCCATGGCCCGCCTCGTACGCGAATTGAACGGGCAGCCCGTCGGTTTCATCGGAGGTGATCAGGTCCATGTCGGGAAAATCCGCGTTGGGCTCGGCTCCGCGGACGCAAACGTCAATTTCGCGTGATCCCGCCCCCGCCGTCTCAACCCGCACGAATCCGTGATAGGCGCGGCGGCGGGCATCCAGCTCCAGGAGCTCGATCTCGGGCAGGCCGGGACGGCTCCAGTTGGCGGATGCCAGGGAGCGGTCCGGCTCGCCGAGAAAGAGCCCGGCGGCGTCCACGAGCGGGAAAAATGAGAGGTTCAGCCCGTGCCCCGCCTCGGCATCCTCGGCGAGCCGGCCCGCCAGCGCCAGCAGGGCCTGCGATGCGCGGAGGTCCCGGTGGTCGAAGCCCGCCAGGAACGAGAGGCGCCAGGACTCGTCCGAAGCTCGGGGCCCGAAGAACATGAAACGCGGCACATAGGCGTGCCGGTTTCCGATGTAGAACGGCCCCAGCGGAGAAGCAAAGACATGGGGCGAGTACTGCGACAGGGCGTACAGCGTCTTCAGATGCGCCTCAAGGCAGGCCGGGGAAGGCCCGACGGGGCCTGGGGAGGCCCCGTCGAACACGGGCTTTGAGATGCGGTCCATCGAAGTCGTCACTTCTGGTAGATCTGATCGAAGACGCCCCCGTCCGCGAAGTGCGTGGCCTGTGCCTTCGTCCATCCGCCGAACTGCTCGTCGATCGTGAACAGCTGCAGGGCGGGGAACACGGAAGAGTACTTCGCGGCAATCTCCGTGTTGCGCGGGCGGTAGAAGTTGCGGGCTGCGATCTCCTGGCCCTCGTCCGAGTACAGGTGCTCGAGATATGCCCTTGCGACTTCGGCCGTGCCCTTCCGGGCCACCACCTTGTCGACCACGGCCACGGGAGGCTCGGCCAGGATGCTCACCGAGGGGACCACGATTTCGAACTTGTCGTTCCCGAACTGCTTGACCGCGAGGAAGGCCTCATTTTCCCAGGCAAGGAGGACGTCGCCGATGCCTCGCTGGACGAAGGTGATCGTCGATCCGCGCGCGCCCGAGTCCAGCACAGGCACATTCTTGTACAGGGCCGTGATGTAGTCCCGTGCCGCGCCCTCGCTGCCGTACTTCCTCTGGGCATAGCCCCAGGCGGCAAGATACGCCCACCGGGCCCCCCCCGAGGTCTTGGGATTGGGAACGATGACCGCGATACCGGGCTTCACTAGGTCGTCCCAGTCGTGGATGCCCTTGGGGTTTCCCTTCCGGACCAGGAGCACGATCGTGCTCGTGTACGGCGTCGAGTTCTGGGGCAGGCGGGACTGCCAGTTCGCGGGAAGGAGGTCGCCGTGCTTGTGGAGTGCGTCGATGTCCGCCGCGAGCGCGAGCGTGACCACATCGGCCTGCTGTCCATCGATGACCGACCGCGCCTGAGCGCCGGAGCCGCCGTGGGACTGCTTGATGACGACGTCGTCGCCGGTCTTGGCTTTCCAGTAGCTTGCGAATGCCTGATTATAGTCGGCGTAGAGCTCCCGTGTCGGATCATAGGACACGTTGAGCAGTTCGATGGTCTTGGCGGAGGAAGCGCCGGCCGTGCCAAGCGCGACTGCGGCGAGTAGAAGGGAGGTAAGCCTCATGATAGGTGAAAGGTTCGCAGTGGCATCCCGAAGTTGGGTCTGGCCGGAAGGATTTGTGTTTCTTGGTTGAGCCTCCGGTGGGCCGGTGGGCGAAAGGCGTTGTGCGGGGTCTTGGCGACGAAGGTTCCGTCAGCCGATGCTAGGAGGCGGCTCCGTGTGCGAGGGCAGCCGGGTCTTCTCGGTTCGCTCGATCTGGGTGACCCGGCCGTCGTGCACGACGAGCTGGACCAGGCCGTAACGGAGACTCTCGACTTTGGAGCGAACGATCGCGATCCACTCCGGATCGGAGGCGGTCGGCGCTTGGTTGGTGTCTTGTGCTGGCATCGTGAAAGGGGATTGGAGGATGTGGGTCCGTCAAATGCTGTATTCGCCAAGGATGTGATGGAGGATTCCTTCGGAAGGGGAGGCGAGCGCGACCCTGCCGGAGCGGCGCCCGCGCCGTGTGGCTGCCGTCCTTGCCGCCTCGGGCGAGAAAGGCAGGGGAATGCTGTCCCGCTGGCGCTTGCGCAGGGTGATCTCGACGACGTCCGCCAGGGTGTACTTGTCCAGGATTCCGGAGATCGCGTTGCGCACGTCGAGCATGAGCATCCTCAGGCCGCAATGAAGCTCGTCGGGACACGAACAGGGTTCGTAGGCTGTCTGGGAGACGCAGCGGATCGGGGCCAGGGGGCCGTCGACAAGGCGGACGACCTCGCCAATGGTGACCTTCCTCGCGGGGCGCGCCAGGCGGTAGCCGCCGAATTTTCCCCGCTCGCTCTCGACGATGCCCGCGCTCTTCAGGGTGTGCAGGATCTGCTCCAGAAACTTGACCGGCAACTGCTCGCTCCTCGCGAGCTCCGAGACTTGCACCAGCTTGCGCTCAACTTCTGCCGCAATGCCGAGGATGATCAGGGAGCGGAGGGCGTATTCGCCTTTCTTGGAGAGCTTCATGGAGGAGTGTTTTAATCTAGATTAAGTAAGTAGGGTTTAAAGCAAGCGAAAAGCTTGGACTTTCTTTGTCTTACGGATTCCGGGGTAGGGCGAGTCGCAGAGATGAGCCGTGCTGCTCGACTTTCGTAGGTCAGCGAGCTTGCTCGCGCTCAGGAGAGGCGCGAGCAAGCTCGCTGACCTACATGGAACCTAAATCGTCAGCTGCAAACCGTCATAACCGGGCGAAACGCTCTCCGGGAGCTCGGCTTCAAGAGCCGCATGGTCACTCAGATGGGTAAGATGAGTAAGGTACGTGCGCTTTGCACCAATCTCCCTCGCCGCCTCCACCGCCTCGGCAATGCTCAGGTGCGTGGGGTGCGGATCGGGCCGCAGCCCGTCGAGAACAAGGACGTCGGCCTCCCGCGCCAGCGCCACGGCCTCGGGCGGCAGGCTCTTGCAGTCCGTATAGTACGCAAGGCGCCTGCCCGTGCCTCGCTCCGTGAAGAGCAGCCCGAGCGTGTTGACGCCCCCGTGCGGCAGAAGGGTCGAGGCGATTGTGCCCTGCGGGAGCTCGATCACGGCAGGCATTCCCTTGAGCGCGAAGGCCGGATACCCGCGGGCGAGGGGCTTGTCGCGCACGGCGTACGGAAACATCGCGCGGACCCGCCCCATGCCCTCCTCGGTTGAGTATACGGGCAGGGCCGTCCCGCCGAGCAGGTCGCAGAAGCGCCTCAGGTCGTCCATTCCCGCGATGTGGTCGGCATGGCCGTGGGTCAGTACGAAGAGATCAAGGCGGTCCACCTTCTCCTTAAGGCACTGCAGGCGGAACTCGGGCGCGGCATCCACCTGAACGTGCAGGTTGCCCAGGACGACATGCACGGAAGCCCTCGTGCGATGGTTGCGCGGGTCGCTTGAGGTGCACACGGCGCACCCGCATCCGATCATGGGCACTCCCTGGGAAGTGCCGGTGCCGAGGAGGACCACGTCCATGGGAACCCGAGTTGAAGGTCGAATCCCCGGGGAGGGAAGGGAAAAAAAAGGCGCCCCGGTTGACCGGGGCGCCTCGCAATTGATTCTTGGCCGCGGGATCAGTAGTCCATGCCGCCGCCCGGGGGATGCGCCGGGGATGCTTCCTTCTTCTCCGGGATCTCGCAGATCATGCACTCCGTCGTCAGCAGCAGGCCGGCGATGGAGGCTGCGTTCTGCAGCGCGGTGCGGGTGACCTTGGTCGGGTCGACCACGCCGGCCTTCACAAGGTCCTCGAACTTGTCGGTGGCCACGTTGTAGCCGAGGTTTCCCTTCGAACTGAGGACTTCCTTCACGACCACGCCGCCGTCGACGCCCGCGTTGGAGCAGAGCTGCTTCAGCGGGTGCTCCAGGGCGCGGCGGACGATCAGCGAGCCGATCTTCTCGTCGCCCTCGAGCTGGAGGGCATCGATCACCTTGCCGGTGCGCAGGAGGGCCACGCCGCCGCCGGCGACAATGCCTTCCTCGACCGCCGCACGGGTTGCGTGCAGGGCGTCTTCGACGCGGGCCTTCTTCTCCTTCATCTCGGCCTCGGTCGCTGCGCCCACGCTGATCACGGCGACGCCGCCCGCGAGCTTGGCCAGGCGTTCCTGGAGCTTCTCGCGGTCGTAGTCGGAGGTGGTCTCCTCGATTTGGCGGCGGATCTGCTTGACCCGCCCCTGGATGTCGGAGCTCTTGCCGGCGCCCTCGACGATCGTCGTGTCTTCCTTGTCCACGGTGATGCGCTTTGCGCGGCCCAGGTCGGCCACCTGGACGCTCTCAAGCTTGATCCCAAGGTCCTCGGTCAGGCACTTGCCACCGGTGAGGACGGCGATGTCCTCGAGCATGGCCTTGCGGCGGTCGCCAAAGCCGGGCGCCTTGACGGCGCAGACGTTGAGCGTTCCGCGGATCTTGTTGACGACCAGCGCCGCCAGGGCCTCGCCCTCGACTTCCTCGGCGATGACCAGCAGCGGCTTGCCGCTCTTGGCCACGCTCTGGAGGAGCGGCAGGAGGTCGTTCAGGGAGCTGATCTTTTTCTCATAGATGAGCACATAGGCGTCCTCAAGGGTCACCTCCATGCTCTCCGCGTTGGTGACGAAGTAGGGCGAGAGGTAGCCCTTGTCGAACTGCATGCCCTCGACGACATCGAGGGTGGTCTCGATCGACTTTGCCTCCTCGACCGTGATGGTGCCGTCCTTGCCGACCTTGTCCATGGCGTCGGCGATGATGTTTCCGATCGCGTCGTCCCAGTTGGCGGAGACGGTGGCGACCTGGCGGATTTCCTCGCGGTCCGAGACCTTCTTCGAGGTGCGGGCGAGCTCGGCGACAGCGGCCTCGACGGCCTTGTCGATGCCGCGCTTCAGGAAGATCGGGTTCGATCCCGCGGTGACGTTCTTGAGACCCTCGCGGTAGATGCCCTCGGCGAGCACCGTCGCCGTCGTGGTGCCGTCGCCGGCGGCGTCGGAGGTTTTGGAGGCGACTTCCTTCACCATCTGGGCGCCCATGTTTTCATAGGGATCGGGCAGCTCGATCTCCTTGGCGACGGTTACGCCGTCCTTGGTGATGGTCGGCGAGCCGAATTTCTTGTCGATGACCACGTTGCGGCCCTTGGGGCCTAGCGTGACCTTGACGGCACGGGACAGGATCTCGACGCCGCGCAGGAGTTTCTGGCGAGCCGCTTCGTCGAATATGAGTTGTTTGGCTGACATAAGTGATTGTTTGGGTTGTAGAGATTGCTCTTGGGATTGGGCTTCAGGTCAGGATTCCGAGGATGTCGTCCTCGCGGACCAGGGTGTATTTCTGGTCGTCGATCTTCACCTCGGTGCCGCCGTACTTGCCGATGAGCACCCGGTCGCCGACCTTCACCTCGAAAGCCTGCACCTTTCCGTCCTCATCCTTCTTGCCGGTGCCGAGGGCGATGACCTCGGCCTCCTGGGGCTTCTCTTTGGCGCTGTCCGGGATGATGATGCCTCCGCGGACCTGCTCGTTTTCCTCGGTGTGCTTCACAAGGACGCGGTCACCGATGGGTCTGATTTTTATTTTGGCCATAGGGTAGTGGATTTTGGTTCTGGTTTGATTTCTCTTTGCTGCATTCAACAAAGCGCGCGGCGCCGCAACTGGCGGCACCGGCGCGCGGAGGGTTGAAATTATTTCTTGCCCTTGTCCTCGTCGACGACCTCGAAGTCGGCGTCGACGACGTTGGGATCCTTTTCGGCCTTCGGGGCCTCGGCCTCGGGCTGGGACGACTGTCCGCCCGGGGCGGCCTGGGCGGCCTCCTGGGCCGCGGCGTAGATCTCGGCGCCGGCCTTGGAGAGCTTCTCGGTCGCCGCGCGCATGCGGGCGGCGTCGCTGCTCTCAAGGTCTTTCCTGGCATCGGCCAGGGTGGCTTCCAGCTTGGACCTCTTGTCGGCGGGAAGCTTGTCTCCCGCATCCTTGAGCGTCTTCTCGAGCTGGTAAATCGTGCTGTCGAGCTGATTCTTGGCCTCCACGGCGTCGCGCCGCTTCTGGTCCTCGGCCGCGTTGAGCTCGGCCTCCTTGGTCATTTTCTCTACCTCCTCCTTGGAGAGGCCCGAGGAGCCCTGGATCGTGATCTTCTGGTCCTTGCCGGTCCCGAGGTCCTTGGCGGAGACGTGCAGGATGCCGTTGGCGTCGATGTCGAACGTGACCTCGACCTGGGGCAGGCCGCGGGGTGCCGGCGGGATGCCGTCGAGCCGGAACGTGCCGAGGGTCTTATTGTCGCGTGCCATCGGGCGCTCGCCCTGGAGCACGACGATCTCGACGGACGGCTGGTTGTCGCTGAACGTCGAGAAGACCTGGGTCTTCTTGGAGGGAATGGTGGTGTTGCGCGGGATCATCGCCGTGGCGACGTCGCCGGCGGTCATGATGCCGAGCGTGAGCGGGGTCACGTCGAGCAGGAGCACGTCGCGGACGTCCCCCTTGAGGACGCCGCCTTGGATCGCCGCGCCCACGGCCACGACCTCGTCGGGATTCACGCCCTGGTGCGGCGCCTTGCCGCCGAGGCCCCGGGCGATTTCCACGATCTTCGGCATGCGCGTCATCCCGCCCACAAGCACGAGCTCGTCGATCTTGTCGGCCGTGAGGTCCGCGTCCTTCAGGCAGTTCTTGAAGGGCTGGAGACACCGCTGGAAAAGCGGCTCGCAGATCTGCTCCATCTTGGCGCGCGTGAGCTGCAGGTTGAGGTGCTTCGGGCCTGTGGCGTCGGCCGTGATGAAGGGCAGGTTGATGTCCACCGACTGTGTGGACGAAAGGGCAATCTTCGCCTTCTCCGCCTCTTCCTTCAGGCGCTGGAGGGCCATCGGGTCCTTGCGCAGGTCAATGCCGTGCTCCTTCTTGAAGCTGTCGACGAGCCACGAAATGATGGCCTCGTCCCAGTTGTCGCCTCCCAGGTGGGTGTCGCCATTGGTCGCCTTCACCTCGAAGACGCCGTCCCCGAGTTCGAGGACGGAAACGTCGAAGGTGCCGCCGCCGAGATCAAACACCGAAATTTTCTCATCCTTCTTCTTGTCGAGGCCGTAGGCCAGGGACGCCGCCGTTGGCTCGTTGATGATGCGCAGGACCTCCAGGCCGGCGATCTTGCCGGCATCCTTGGTCGCCTGGCGCTGGGAGTCGTTGAAATAGGCCGGGACCGTGATGACCGCCTGCGTGATCTTCTCGCTCAGGTAGGCCTCGGCGTCCGCCTTCATCTTTCCAAGGACGAACGCTGCGATCTGTTGGGGCGCAAACTGCTCCGTCTTGTCGCCCGACTGCACCTCGATATAGGCGTCGCCATTCTTGCCCTCGACGACCTTGAAAGGCATGTTCCTTGCCTCTTCGCGGACCTCGGTGAACTTGCGCCCGATAAGGCGCTTCGCCGAAAACACCGTGTTGCGTGAGTTGGTCACGGCCTGGCGCTTTGCCGCCTGTCCGACAAGGCGCTCGCCGGTCTTGGTAAATGCTACGACGGAAGGGGTCGTGCGACCGCCTTCAGCGTTGGGGATGACCACCGGCTCTCCGCCCTCCATGATGGCCATGCAGGAGTTGGTGGTGCCCAGATCAATGCCTAGAGTGTGGCTCATATGCCGACGGTATAGCAGGCGATGTGCCCCAGAGCCGCGACCCCATGTTACTATTTACAAGGCAGACTGTTAAATACTATCCTGCCTTCCGCGAGCCATCGAACCTCGCTTGAATTCAAGCCAAAATGTCCCAATTCACGCCTCGCTGGCACAAGCCATGGCACGAGCTGGTCCCTTGTAGGTCAGCGAGCTCGCTCGCGCTCCGGAAGGCGCGAGCAAGCTCGCTGACCTACGAGGGCCGCGGCTCCACCCTCATCAACATCCCGTTGCGCGGGCGCAACGTCATTCTCCCAAGCGGCTCGACCACGTGACCCGGCACGAGCCGCAGGCGAAAGCGCTGCGCAATCATGGCAAGAAGCAGCGTTGCCTCGAGCAGTCCCAGATGCTTTCCGAGGCAGACCCGCGGGCCGGTGCCAAAGGGAATATAGGCGAAGCGGTCGATCTTGTGGACGTTCTCCGGGAGGAAGCGCGCAGGTCTGAACTCCGAGGGAGCCTCCCAAAACATCCTGTGCCTGTGAAGGAGCCAGGACGCCGCGGTCACATAGGCCCCCTTGGGGATCGGGTGGCCGCAGACGACGTCATCCGCGAGCGCGCGCCGGGAAAAGATATGCACGGGAGGATAAAGCCGCAGCGTCTCCTCAATCACAGCCCGGCAATAGACGAGCTTCTCCACATCCTCATAGGCGGGAGTTCGCCCCTCGAGGACGCGGTCGAGTTCTGAGTGAAGCATTTCCCGGGCGTCGCTGTGTCCGTCGATCAGATAAAAGGCCCAGGCGAGGGTGATCGCGGTCGTCTCATGGCCTGCCAGGAAAATAGAGGCGACTTCGTCCCGCACAAGATCCGGGGACATCGGCAGTCCCTTCTCGTCCCGGTAGGCGAGGAGCATCTGCAGAAGGTCGCCCGACTCATCTTGGCCGCGGGCCTTGCCCGCCTGGATGATTTCGAGAAGCACCGAATCAAACTTCTTCACGGCGTTGCGCCCGCGGAATTGACCGGGCCGCGGGAGCCAGGAGGGGAAACCAAAGAGTTCCCCGATGTGCACCCTTCCCGCCGATGCCTGGTACTCCTTGAACGCCTCGTACAGCGTGACTCCTTTCGCCCCGAGTGTGTAGCCGAACATGATCCTGGAGATGATCTCGGCGGTCATGAGGGTGAAGGGCTCGTTCACGTCGACCTCGAAGGGCGCCGGCCCGCGGGCCGTCCATGCCTCGATCATCTCCGACCCTGCAGTGATCACCATGCGTCCATAGTCCGCGAGGCGGCTGTGCGCGAGCGCCGGGGTCATCACCTTGCGTTGGCGTGTCCACAGCGGGGGCTCGCTCACAAACAGGCCGCGGCCGAGGAGGGGCTTCAAGGTCGCCGTGTTCAGCGGGCTCTTGCTGTAGTTCTGCGCGTTCTTCACGAACACGTGCTCCACGCCCTCCGGGCAGTTCACAATGTAGAGCCGCCCGCCCAGGATCCTTTCAGAGATGAACTCCCGCTTGTAAAAGGCGCTCGGCCAGGCGGCGACCATGTTCTCGCGCGCGAGCCGCAACACCTTCACCAATTCGAATGTGTCGCGGATCGTCTTGCGCATGGGGGACGGTCGGGATGGCATGGGTGGTCTCAGGCGGCAAGGGAGGAGACCTGCTTGAGTGCCGGCACAGTACGCAGCCAAACTTGCCGCGGTCGAGCGCAGACTGGAAACGGAGGAACGCGAAACCGGCCAGAGTCTCACGCAGGCGGTTTGGAGGTAGGGCGAGTCGAGTCCCCGACGAGCCGTTCGAGTCGGCCACTGGCCTCGCTCAGGGCAAGCCGCCCCTTGACACTGACCCCCATCATCCTGGAAGCCACAAGTGGGGTCAGACTCCAACCA
>Ga0302320_10020970_pt1 | contig 12992 bp, 11 predicted proteins | sample Bog_T0_3_FD_202130 | JGI IMG/M metagenome (GOLD analysis project Ga0302320, IMG submission 202130) | Peat permafrost microbial communities from Stordalen Mire near Abisko, Sweden - Bog_T0_3 | ecosystem: Environmental > Terrestrial > Soil > Wetlands > Peat | place: Sweden: Abisko, Stordalen Mire...
TCCTGCCGGTCTTTCTGCTGCAGCCGGTGCGCTGCGCCGAATGTTTCCGGCGGGACTATCGTTTGCTGTTCGTGCCCGTCAAGGATCGGCTGACGGAAACGGCTACGAGGAAACAAGCTGCGCCCGTGCCGCGCCCCGATCGTAACGTTGCTTAGCGGACCCAGCCGCCGTTATACTCTATTGCAGCAGCAGGTTGCAGCAGCGAGGTTGCAGCAGGCAAGTGAGTCGCCCGCGCCAGTAAGACTTCTGCGGGCAACACGGAGGCCGTCTTCAGCAGTAGCGAGGACAGAATTCGGGCTAGCCAGGCCAATGCCGCAGGGGCCAGCCCTTCTATTGCTTCGGCAACGGATCGATCCCCGGTTGACCGGCGCTGGTTCGGCCGAAGGTGGGCTGAACGAATCTACTCCAGCCCGATTGCCGAAAGTCTTTTCACCGTCTTGTTTCCCTCCGCCTGCCGGGTCTGCGGCGAAGCCCTAGTCAATATCTCGCGCCTTCCGGTTTGCCCGCAATGCCTCGACGCTATGCGCCCGATCTCGGGCGGGCTCTGCTCAGTGTGCGGCGAACGCCTTTTTTCCTCTTACGCTTTTGCCGTCCCAGGCGAGTCGAAGTGCGGCCTGTGCCGGCGCATCGAGCCGCCCTTCGCGCGCGCAGCGGCATACGGCAGCTACGAAAGCGGCTTGCGCGAACTGATTCATCTGCTGAAGTTTGACGGAGTGCGTCCCGCTGCCAACGTTCTTGGCCGCATGTTGGCCGAGGCCATCACCACGCTCGAACCGGGGTTTCCGGCGGAAACCATCGCTGTGGTTCCCGTGCCGCTGCACCGGACCCGGTTTCATCAACGCGGCTTCAACCAGGCCGAGCTGATTGCGCGCCTTGCCATCAAACTAAAACACGCGCAAAATCAATTCCGTTTATGCCGCGGAGTTCTCCAGCGCAAGCGCGAGACGGCTTCGCAAATCGGCCTGACCAGCCATCAGCGCCGCGCCAATCTGCGCGGTGCCTTCGCCGTAGCCCAACCGGAATTAATAAAAGGCCGCGAAGTGCTGGTGATCGACGACGTCCTCACCACGGGCGCAACCGTTTCCGAGTGCGCCCGCGTCCTGCGCCGCGCCGGTGCAACCAAGGTTTGGGTCGCGACTGTCGCTCGCACCTTGAAGATCTCGGCGCAGCATATTGACATTGGGCCACACGCTCTCGATTACCAAAACGACGAAATTCTCGACCCAGAGCGTGTTTCCATGGCCAAGGCAGTAGGAATGTAGATTATGTCAGGACGAATGCACAACGAGGTTTCGCCACCGGGCCATCAGGCCGCCGGCCTGTTCGCGGCGGCGGCCCTGCATCGCGATAGCGACGGCAACGCGTTGCACGCGCCCGTGCTCGTTCTGAACGCGTCCTACGAGCCCATCAACGTTTGCGCCGCCCGCCGCGCGCTCGTGCTGGTGCTCAAGGGCGTAGCCATGACCGAAGAAGAGAATGGACACTTCCTGCACGCCGCCCGCATCGCCATGCGCGTGCCCTCTGTGATCCGCCTGCTCGAGTATCGCCGCATCCCCCACCAAAGCCGCGCCCTGTCGCGCAAAAATATTTTGCTGCGCGACCGCAACACCTGCCAGTATTGCGCCACTGTGCTGCCCTCTGGCGAGTTGACGCTTGACCACGTGATCCCCCGCTCCCGCGGCGGCTCCAGCACTTGGGAAAATCTCGTCGCCTGCTGCCACACCTGCAACCGCCGCAAAGGCAACCAGTTCCCCCTCGAAGCCGGTATGAAGCTCATGCGCGAACCCCGCGCCTTCAACCTCCACACCAGCCGCCACATCATGCGCCTCATGGGTCGCTCGGATGATAAGTGGAGAAAGTATTTGTTCTACTAAGCTGTTAGCCATCAGCTCTCAGCTTTGAGTTCCAGCGCGTCGACTACCAAATCCACAAAACTGCGTCATCCCGAGCGAAGCGAGGGATCTTGGTTTTGGCTGACAGACTGATTGCTGATGGCTACTTCTGCGGTGGCTGCGGATTCGGCGCCGCGTCCGGCTTCTTCTGCTCCGGAGTCTGATTCGGATCCTGCGGCGCCTTCTGCTCCCCCTTGGGAATCTCCTGCCCCTGGTACAGAATCTTCACGCTCGATCCAAATCGTTTGTAATCTTCATACTTCACGATCTCGCGGATATGAATATCTTGCAGGTTAAAATGCAGCGTGTCATCGGCGCGCGTGTAGGTGGGAAACCAATACTGGTTGTCGATTTGCTCCCGCCACGTGGTGAACTTCGGGTAAAGATGTTCTTCCTTGCCTTTCTTCTTCGTATCGCGAGTTTCCGGCACCGCCTGGCCGTAAGTCTTCACAATCTGAAAGTCGCGATCATCCACCCAGATACGCCCTTGGAAGTAGCGCTTCTTTCCCACAATCGCCTTGGGGGCAATGTCGAAAACGTAACAGTGCAGCGTGTCTTCCTGCTGCTGCCCCACGTAGAGAATGTTGTATTCCGGAACCTCTTCCGAGGTCAGCACAAAAGGCAGTCGGTTGCGGAAGTCCTGGACGTCGCCTTCGTCGAGTCCGAGCCCGCCTTGCTCCAGCGTGGATTGCGGCGCGAACACTACGTTTTCGATGCGATGGCCCTTATCGTCGTAAAGCACATCGAAGACTTCGTGATACTCGCCAGTCACGGTATCGCCATCGCGAGTCTGCACTTTGATGTCCTGCCGGTAGGTGTAATGATCGCGCGCTTCCTTAAATAACTTTTCCTTGGCGGCGAAGCGCGTGATGATTTCCTCTGGCGTAACGCCCGTGGGCGGCGTGGTCTCGAGAAGACCTTCCTGCGCGGAGACAGCCGACGCAGCCAGCAGACAAATGCCAAGAGCGGCAAAGTACGAGGTACTACGCAACCACCGTTTCATAGCTCTATTTTAACGGAGAACACGCAAGTGCATGACTGCAGGCCCAGGACTCCGCCTGCGCTGCGCAAAAAATTGGGCAAACCGCGGCGACCCTCCCCCGGCCCCTCTCCGCTCAGCGAGGCCAGGGTAAGGGCGCTGCAGTTCTGCCGCATACTTGGATGCCATATCAGAAAAGGGGTTGCCGTCGATCGCCGGAAACGCTGTTTGTCCATAAAGGCGTGCGAATCGAGGAACGCGATCCAATACCCTCGATCAAATCACGAGCCCCGAAGCCTGAAGCCCAAAGCCCGAAGCCCGAGACCTGCAGTCAAGTTGCAATCAATGCCATCAATGCTATCATTGACAGCATGGCTAGCATTACCATCCGCAAGCTCCCCGAAAACACCAAGCGCCGGCTCCGTATCCGGGCCGCTAAGAACGGCCGCTCCATGGAGCAGGAAGCCCGCGAGTTGCTTGAAACCAGTCTCGCCCAACCCGATCCCGAGCCAGTCAATATCGGAGAAGCCATCCGCCGCATTTTTGCACCCTTGGGCGGAGTCGAACTCAAGATTCCTCCCCGCCGCGGCAAAATCCGCGAGATCAGTTTCGAGTGAGCGCCGGAATCACCATTCTCGATACCAACGTCATTTCCGAACCGATGAACCCGTCACCCTCGGCGACCGTGCTGGACTGGTGGGCGCAGCAGCAACCCGGCGCACTGTTCATCACAACTGTGACGGTCGCGGAAATCTTGTACGGGATCGAACTGCTGCCGCCCGGAAAGCGCCGAGCCGCCTTGCTCGCGGGAGCAGAACGAATGTTCGGCAAGGTCCTTGTCGGGCACATTCTGCCCTTCGACGAGAACGCCGCGCGGGCTTTTTCGGAGATCGCAGTCCGGCGCCGCGCCCAAGGACGTCCAATCGCCGATCTCGATGCCCAGATCGCCGCCATTGCCCGCTCTCGCAATGCCATCCTGGCCACACGCAACACCGCCGATTTCGAAGGCTGCGGCGTGCGCCTGGTCAATCCCTGGCAACCGTAGGGCGTCCGTAGCGCCGGCGTCCCGCCGGCTGTCCCGTGAAACCCAGCATCGTAACGTTTCTAAATAAGCTTTGTCATTCCGACCGGAGCGCAGCGAAGCAAGCGAAGTGGAGGAACCTGCTGTTTGTTGGGAGTCACCATGTTCCGTGGCGTCGAATCGACAATCGGGCCCTAAAGGCTTTCTGGTAAACTCATCCGTTTGCCGAGGAGATTCCCTCATGCGCCGTTTCTTTCTCCCCTTTCTCGCCCTCATCGCCTTCACGCTTCCCGCCGTCGCTCAGGCCAAGCATCCTTTCACTTTCGAAGACATGATGAAGCTCAAGCGCGTCGGCGATCCGCAAGTCTCGCCTGACGGCAAGTGGGTGATCTTCAGCGTGGTCGATGTGAATCTTGAAGCCAACACGAAGACGCCGCACATCTGGATCGTTCCTACGGCGGGCGGTCAGGAGCGCGAGATCATCGCCGATCAGGACGCCGACCGTCCGCGCTGGTCACCGGATGGGAAGCAGTTTGCGTTTCTCTCGACCAAAGAACAGGGGGCGCAGGTTTGGATTGCGGATTTCGACGGTTCGGAAGGACGTGTCGTTCGGGTAAACCGATGGACCTCAATTGCGACTGAAGCGGGAGGAGTACTTTGGTCCCCAGACGGCAAAACTATCCTCTTCACTTCAGATGTATACCCCGAATGTGACGGCGAGCCTGCCGCGGAAGCCTCCTGCAACGCAAGGAAGCTGGATGAAATAACTAAGGCGAAGGTCAAAGCTCAGATTTTCACGCGCCTTCTCTATCGCCATTGGAATGCTTATAAAGAAGGCAAGCGGAGTCACATTTTTGTCGTTGGAGCTCCGTCCCAAGGCCCCCCTGTTGGAGATCGCTGGTGGGCTCCAACTCGCGACCTCACCCCCGGCGACTACGACGCGCCCGTGTTCTCGCTCGGCGGGCAGGACAACTATGCCTTCTCGCCCGACGGGCAAGAGATTTGCTACACCTCGAATCACGATAAGAACGAGGCCGCTTCCACCAACAACGATCTCTGGATCGTCCCGGTCAACGTAGGGGCGGACGCATTCGTCCGCCCCCCGAGCGATGCGAGCGCCAGCCAGCCAAATAACTACGTGGCCGAGGTGCTGTCGCACACCAAGAACATCACCGCCGATAATCCCGCCAGCGACTCGACGCCGCTCTATTCGCCCGATGGCCGCTACATCGCCTACCGCGCCCAACAGCGTCCGGGCTATGAGAGCGACCGCTTCCGCTTGATGCTGTACGACCGCAAGACCGGCGAGAAGAAGAGCCTGACCGAGAAACTTGACAGCTGGGTAGGGACCTTCGCTTGGTCGACGGATTCGAAGAGAATACTTTACATTTTCCAGCACGCGGACACGGCGAGCATCGCCCACGTCGAAATGCCCACAGACCTGGACGCGAGTTCTAAGGGTAGTGCCAATGCCGAGGTGATCGATAACCCCAAGTGGTCTGGCGTAGTGCGCGGGACAGGAAGCCTAATTTACCTGCCGCGCGAGTTCGGGTATTCGGATGATCCTACTCCCACGCCTGACGGTCAGTCCGTGGTGTATACGCGGAACTCGGTCTACGCGCCGACCGAAATCTACAGGCTCAGCCAGGACGGCCCCCGCCAACTGACCAACGTCAACAACACGATCCTTTCGAGCATCGACATGCCCGACATGGGAGTGTTCACATTCTCGGGCGCGAACGGCGACAAAGTTGAAGGCTTCGTTGTCACGCCGCCAAGCTTCGACCCCAGTAAGAAGTATCCCGTGAAGTTCCTCATCCACGGCGGGCCGCAGGGCGCATGGGGAGACGACTGGAGCTTCCGCTGGAATGCCGAACTCTTCGCTGCACCAACTCCTGCGACGCCCAGCGGCTACGTCGTCATCATGATCAACTTCCACGGCTCAACCGGCTACGGACAGAAGTTCATCGACGCCATCAACGGCGACTGGGGCGGCGCTCCTTTTGAAGACCTGATGAAGGGCCTCGACTACGCGGAGGAGCATTACGCTTTTATCGATAAGACCCGGGAGTGCGCGCTGGGCGCCAGCTACGGCGGCTATATGATCAACTGGATTCTCGGCCACACCGACCGCTTTAAGTGCCTGGTGTCGCACGACGGCATGTTCAACGCCGAATCCGCCTGGGGTACCACCGAAGAACTCTGGTTCAACGACTGGGAGTTCAAAGGCACTCCCTACGACAACCGCGCGATGTATGAGAAGTGGTCGCCGCACCAGTACGCGAAGAATTTCAAGACGCCCACTCTCGTAATCCACGGCCAGCGCGACTACCGTCTCGACGTAAGCGAAGGCTTGCAACTCTTCACCACGCTGCAAATGGAAGGCGTCCCGTCGAAGATGCTCTATTTCCCTGACGAAGGCCACTGGGTGCTCAAGCCCAAAAATTCCCAGCTCTGGTACAAAACCGTAAGCGACTGGGTCGATCAGTGGACCCAAGACCAAGGGACGAAGAAGTGAGCGCATCGGGCATCGGGCTTCGGCTGTCGGGCTTCAAAAAACCAGGCCTTCAGTTCAGATTCAACTTCCGGATGTTTGTTTCCCCGGCCTTCTTGATGCCCAGCGCGATTGGCCTGGGTGGGCCCTTGCGTGGGATGGTCGCGAGAACCCATATCTCGTCTCCGCGCGGGACCGCGGTTGGATCCTTGGCGGTGTCAGGAATAAAAAACAGAACCGGCTCCATGATGCGCAATACAGTTTGCCCATTGCTCTCCCAGCGCTGAAAGCTGAGGTTGTCGCAGCCGTACTGTGGACCGTCATCGAATTCAGCCACGGGCGAGCCCGCGCGCAGCGCGATGGAGCCGCACTCCTCGCCAAAGCCGTAAAAACTGTGGTAAGGCTGATCCTGGTGGAACTGAATTTCGCTCGCGAATTTGCGCTGAATTTCTTCGGGAGACCGCGGGTCCTTCACCTCGACCTGCAGGCTAAGATAGCGCCCGCGGATGGGAAGATTCGGATCATAGCGCTGCGTGAGGAACCATGCCTGCGGCCGCGTGTGCCGGTCGTAAAGCAGCTTCGCGCCCAGTGAACAGACGATCAGGACCTGAATGAGCGCAACCGCAGCCGCTTTCATCAGGGAGTTCACGATGCTCCTCCTGCGAGCGTGCGTTTGACCAGCTTGCGGCGCAACTGCTCGAGTTGCCAGCCCCCCAGCAGGAACAGCAATCCAAAGCCCACCAGCGATGCCGAGCGGCCCAGTTTGCCCATCACACTGGAGAAGTAAAAGACCAGGATTGTAAGCGCAAACGCCGCCACACCCAGATTGATGCGTTCGCGGCGCTGTTCCTGTAATCCCCAGACCACCAGCCCAATCGCGGCCAGCGCGCATAGCCCGTACATGGTCATGTTTTGGAATTTGTCGCGGCTGTTGAGGAGTCCAGCGACGAAAACCCACAGCGCGGATCCCAGGTTCCACACGGCCGCCTTACCTCGCAAAAAAATTGCGGCCAGCAGAGGGAGTACGAAGGCCATCAGCAAGCCCGCGACATGCAAAGAAAATGACATCGGAGGATGCCCCGATTCGTACCATGCCCATTCGCCGACGGCCAGCGCCGCACCTAGAGGAAGCACAGCCAGCCCCCCGGTCCAGACCAAAGCCTGCCGGAAGTGGGAATCCTGCTTGCCGCGACGAGCGCTCAAGTACGTGATCGCCATCAACGTCAGGAACTGGACCAGGATTCTTTCCATGCCATTGAAGTGTTCGGTGCGCACGCTCCACTCGCAGGCGATCCAGGCAGGAACCAGCAGCGCGGCGAGGGTAGCCTGCAGCCAATCCCGCAGCACGAGCCACGAAAGCACTGCGCCAATTGCCCACAAAAGAATGCCTCCCGGCCAGTGTTTCTGAAGGTTGAAGATTTGCCCGGCCAGGAAGATGCCGCCGCCCAGCGCGACCGTGCCCACAGCATGCAGCGCCACCCCGAGGGCTCGCATCCGCCTCATGAGCGCCCCCGCAACCAAGTGAAAGCCCGAGATCAGGCCCAGCACCAGCAGAAAACGCTGCGTGGGCGAGAGATCCTCCCAGTGGGCTGCCACAAACAGCAATACGCCGGCGGCCACCATGATGGAACCGAACGCGATGGCGAACACCACCGGCCAACGCATGCCGGGAGATTCGCGAGCAGCCTCGAATTCGCGAATGCGTCCCGCCGATTGTGCGTCAATAATTCCGGCTTCCACCCAGCGCTGAAGTTGTGGCTCGAGTTGATCGGAGGTCGCCATGAACGTCGTGACCGATCAACTTAGCGCAACGGCAGGTCAATGGCAAGAAGAACGCGATGGAACCGTCGACTCGGCGCCTCCGAATGCCATTTTCTTGATCCCGGCCTCACCCCGCGCGGAGGCGAAGTTCACAACCGCAATCGCTGTTAAAATGCGGAATAAAGATATGGTCCGGTCAAGAGCTATAATCCGCAACACCGAGAAAGCCTCCGCTGAGCTTTCCCAAGCCGACGCCCAAGCCCAACTCGACTCCTTCCTGGCCAAATACGACCCCGAGGTCGAAGCATACACCCGTCGCGCTCTCGCGAAAATGCGCAAGCTCGTCCCCGGCGCCATCGAGATGGTCTACGACAACTACAACTGGCTGGTCATCGGCTTTGGCCCGTCACAGCGCCCCTCCGAGGCGATCTTATCCCTCGTTCTTCCTCCGGGCCATGTGACGCTGTGCTTTCTGCAGGGCGCAAGCCTACCCGACCCTGCCAAGCGCCTGCGCGGCAGCGGCAATGTCGTCCGTAACATCCGCCTCTACAACGCCGGCGAACCCGATGCAAAGTTGCTCGACGACCCCGCAGTCCTCGCTCTCATCAATGTGGCGCTCAACCGCGCCAAGGTTCCCATGCCCGCTAGAGCGCGCCGTAAGCTGATCATCCGGTCGATCTCGGCGCGGCAGAAGCCCCGCCGGATCGTACCGGGAAAGAAATAGTTTTCTTCGATTCGCACTCTCAACGATCATTGATCCATCGCGGCGGCGCCCTGGATGCTGGAACACCTCGGTGCCCTAGGCCTGGGAAGGGCGAGGTGTTCCCGCTGCTGGCGGCCGGAATACTCTCCAGTTCGTTCTGCAGCACGGCTCCGGTCCCGGCCGTGACCTGAATCTCAATCTCCAGTGTGCCCGTGAACGACCCCACCGAGGGCACAATGCTGGCTAGACCGTTGGCGTCGCTCTGCACCGTGCTCTGGCTCGCACTGAGGATGACCTGCATGCCGGTTGGCGTGACTGTGGGATCGCCGGGCGTCCCCGTCAGACCGTTCCCCGCCGCAACCAGCACCGTCGATTGAAATCCAACGCTCGCCCCCAGGACCGGGTTGGGCGGCGTGGAGGAGTCTGTCACCCGCACGGCCAAAGGCTGAAACGCCGTGCCCATAACCACCTGCCCTGCGCCCGATACCGCCAGCAGGTTCAGCAACCCCGCCGCAACCGCATTGCCGGAAATGGTTTGGCAAGGTTTATTTCCGGGCGCAATGCACGCACTGATCTGAACGTTGCTAGTGAAATTCGTCAGCGTGAGCGTAACCGAAGCGTACCCCTGGCTATTCGTCACTGCGCTGGCAGCGCTCAGAGACCCCGTCCCCTGCGCAATCGCAAAGTTCACCGTCACATCACCCTGCGGTACTCCTAGGCTCACTACGCGCGACGTAAGCGGCACACTCACCGACGCTCCCGAAGCAATCCAAAGCAAGGGCGGAGTGACGCCGATGTCCTGTGATGTGGAAGTGGCCGACAACGTAGCCCCCACCGACTGGGCCGGGCTGTAGACGCCAGGCGCCAAAGTCGCCGTCACCACCCCCGTCCCAGTGGCCGCAGGCGTAACCCATGTGGCGGCATTTCCGCCCTCATCGCTGACCACCGAGCAGCTGGTAGCCTCTCCGCAGGCCGAGAGTGCAGCGTTATTGCTGGCGGACCACCCCACGGTCGCGCCGTTCACTGGAGTAACGCCATCCGCGGCCAGCACCCGCACCATCACTGGATTCGTAGCCTGAGTTCCCACGGGCGTGGAAGGATTCTGTCCTTGCACCAAGACAATCTGGTCCGTGGCCGCGGCCCCGAAGGTGACCACATCGGTCATGATCGAGAATGCGCCGCTCACCGAGTCCGTGATGATGATGGTCTGCGGTCCATCGCCTTGCGCAGGCACGCTCACCAGCATCTGGCTGGCGTTGATTGCGAGCAGTGGCACACTCGCGCTACCCACCGTGATCGCAAGCCCCGGCGCGAAGCCCGTGCCTGCTAAAGTGATCGCCCCGCCATTCACCGAGACCCGCGGCGGACTGACCGAGTCGCCATAAAGGACATGGGCATGGTAGTGGTAGTCGGGTCGGCCATCCCCGCGCAGATCGGCGATCCCGATAATAAAGCTGTTCGAATTCAATATCTGCGCATCGAGGCGGCTCATTCCGAATGTGGCCGAATCGAATGGCGACGTCGTAAAAGCCGGCGGAGCCGTGCCCTGCGGATCGCCCAGGGTCCATATTCCAACCACTGGCTCGGCCTTCGATTCGCTGGGCGCGCTGCTTTCATCCAGCGCGGTCACGGCCACCGACAAAGTCCGGTTCGCCAGCGCAGTGATCAGGAAATATCCTGCGTCCCCGTACCCGCTCAGCGACCCCACCCAATCGCCCGCCGTTGGCACCGGCGCGGGATCGCTCCAAGTGTCACTCGCCGCCCATGGTGGCACGGCTTGCGCACTGCTGGACATAAGAATGTCCTGCTGCAACTCTCCGCCGGCATTCACCGTGACCACGATCTGCTGAAATGTTCCCGAAGGCGCAACCTGCCCCGCGTCATACGGACACACTCCCGCGGACCATAACGGATCCAGAGCCTCAATCGACAACTGGTATTGCGCGGTGTTCGCGCCATTCGGAACCGGCAATCCCCCCAGGTCGAAAAATCCTTCCACCGTTTGCTCCGACGACCCAAATTCGCTGTAGGGATTTCCCAGTGGATCAGTCAACCCGGTAATCGCATTGCCGGCGTTGCCGGTAAACAGAAATCCGGAAACCGACGAAGCCCCATACGCGTCCGAGGGCAGGTTGGTCGAAGGGTCGATCCAGCGCGCCACCACATTCACGCCCTGCATGGGTTGGCCGCTCGAGCCCTCATAGTTCACAAAGTAGACCGAGCCGTAAATGCGGGCGGTGGCACTCGACGGGCTCGCGGGATACAAGCGCGCCAACGCCGCCATATCGTCGGGCGCGAGCTGATAAGGACTGGAGTAACAAACCGTGATCGGCACACAACTTAGCGGATCGAGGTAGTGCATCACCGGAAACCCGGCATAGTCGTCGGGCGTCGCCGGCGGATTCCCGGTGATCACATTCAGATTCATCTGCGACCACCCCAGCCCCAGCACGCCGCCGAGCACGCGCACGAGCCGGTATTCCACGTCCGTGAGCTGTGACGACTGCAGCGCGCATTGCCCGTTGATCACCACCAGAGCGTGCAGAAAATTCGCTCCCGCGCTGTAGTTGTCGGTGCCCCCATAGACTGCATTCCAGAAGCATTGCGAGACATCGCCCGCACCTGTTCCGAGCAACGCGTCGGTCACCGAACCGTCGTAATCGTAGACCACGCCCACGGGAGTCTGCGTCGCCGCGGGAGTAATATCCACCGGCGCGGTGATGGTCCCAGAGGCATCGACCACAATATTGCTTCCGTTGACGTCCTCGGCAAGTTGCCCGGCCGCGGCGGCCGTGACCGCCGCGATTGAAACTGAACTCCATTGCGCGAACGCCGAAGCCACCAACGCATTCGCCGCCGCGTTCGGCAGGATGGGACTCAGGTCCCCCTGATCGGTGTAGTAGTTTACCTGTCCCATAGACCAGGTGAGGGGCTGGCCCATCGCAGAGGCGTTGAAATAGCTCGACCCCGCCACATACTCAGGACCGCCACCACGAGCCAAGCCGGCACACAGCATGACAATACCCAGGGCAATCGCCAGCCGGATATAGAATGATTGTGCGTTCAGAGTCCTCGGCCGGTTCATGGCGCACTGACTCCTCGCTGCTCCACGCGCCGCACCGCCATCGCGAAATCGCTATAAGGAACTAGCGCTTTTCCGCCCATGACCGTATCCGCGGCCAGCATTGCGACCTGCTGTCCTCTCATCACAATGCTTCCCTGAGAATCGAGCGCGAATCTGCCCAGCGACCCCGCCACCGGACTGGTGAAGCCCAGCTTGCTCGGTGAGTACAAAAGCAACAGCACGCGCTCCCCCACGTGGTACCGCTCGCCCCGGCTCCACAACCCAGCCCACTCCCGGATCGTCAGACTCTCTCCCGCCGAAGCTCCGCGCATCGCCCGTTCCACCTGAAACGTCACGGTTGTAGCCGCAGCATTCGGCCTCGAGATCGAGTCGCCTCGTCCCACAGAAGTCACGCGCCCAGAAAAAATAATGCCCGCGGCCCGCACCAGCTGCTGCAACCCGACTGTGCCAGGTGCGACGGGATCAGGTGCAACCGGATAAGTTCGGGGAAGATTCGGCGGAGGAATCCAGACTGGTGAGATGGGCGAGGGGTAGCGCAGCGGCGGATGGATCTGAGAAGCCGGCGGCAGGACGGCGCGCGCACCCACAACGCTCCCTGCGCCCGGACGCACTGCAGCAGCATCCTGCCCCAGGGGCAGCGCGGGGCCAACCAGTCCCACCAGAACAATCAGCGCACAAGCAGCGAGCAGACGCCAGCACCCGGTCATTGCGACCACCTGAGAAATCAGTTGTCTGCTCGGAGGATTCCAGGAAACCGCAATCACCTTAAATGATCGGATCGAATCAAGGCTGTGACGGATGTCACAACCACCCTGTGGATAAAAAGGCCACTCCCGTTTCGGCTCAGATCGCAGCTTCGGACGGGCATCGGATGATAACCATGTGCGTTCGGCGCCGGGATTAAAGATGTAAATCGAGATGCGCCCCGACGGGACGGCACTCCGCGCGCTTTCCTAAACCTCCTCCCCCAAATGCTCTTCCGCGCTCAGGTTCGCCCCCGCCAGCAGGAGCAATCCCGTCAGGAACGCCCAGAACATTAAGCTCACCGACAAGGCAA
>Ga0302320_10020971_pt1 | contig 12991 bp, 11 predicted proteins | sample Bog_T0_3_FD_202130 | JGI IMG/M metagenome (GOLD analysis project Ga0302320, IMG submission 202130) | Peat permafrost microbial communities from Stordalen Mire near Abisko, Sweden - Bog_T0_3 | ecosystem: Environmental > Terrestrial > Soil > Wetlands > Peat | place: Sweden: Abisko, Stordalen Mire...
GGTCCGGGTCGGTGCCGCCGCCGCCGCCGGTGCCCGGCGCTCCCCGGGCCGTCGAGCCCGCCGGCAGTCCTTCGTAGCCGATGTTCGAGCCCGTCCCGGCGGCGGTGTACACGTACTGCGGCGTGCCGATGATGCCTTCACCCTTGTTCCCGTGCGCGTTGTAGGCGGCGGAGTTGACGAAATCGGTGCCCGTGGTGTTGCCCGTATTCCCGGCCAGCTGGCGCCCCATGCCGGCCCTGAAGCCGAGGCCGTCGACGCTGACGGTGGCGCTGCCCAAAGTAAGGGTGCCGGACACGTCCATGGCCAGCACGCCGCCGACCCAGGCGACCGCAGGGGTGAAGCTTCCCTGCCAGGGCAGGCAGCTCAACGAATTTCCGAGGGTGGCGTTGGCGTACTGCGGGACGCGGATCACCTGAAACCGTTGCTGCCCAGTGGTGGCTGTGGCGTCGGCATTGAAGTAGCTGTTGATCAGCCCGCCGCCGGCGCCCCCGCCGGTGATGGTAAGCGTTCCACCGGCGGCGGGCAGGCCGCTTGCGGCCACGGCGTATTCATATAGGCCGGCGTTGCCGATGCTGGTCAATCCGCTGCCGATGCCGGTCCCGTCGCCATAGGAGCTTGAGTTCAGGTAATTGATGCTGCCGTCCTGCATCTGGATGATGAGGACCAGGTCGCCTGCAGTGATGGTGGTTGCGGAACCCGCGCTCGCGCCGAGCGTGATGGTGGTGGATCCGGCTGCGGCATTGGCTGTGCCCTGCCAGTAAGTGTTTATGACGCCGGACAATGTTCCCGGGGAGCCATCCCGGCCGGGATTGGCGCACGCGGAAGCGAGGTGCCTTGGCAGTGCCAGACACACTAAGATAAGACAAACTAAGGGACCTAACTTGTGTCGGAGCATGAACAGTATTCGCCACTTACGCAGATTTTTAATTGGGGAGTCGACAGAGTGTATACGACCTTGGACGAAAATGGCTTGTGGCTGACGTCACATTTTGTAGCAATTATTCTGTCAGCTGAACACCATTTTTTCTATTGGAACATATTTTTATGAATGCACTTAATTATGTGCTTAAATTTTTTTATTCCTTATTCTGTCAGCCTATTTACAACATATCAGCGCTTCACCTTCCAGATGAAATAGGCGAACAACATCAGTGCCAAAATCCAGAACAGCTGAACCCGATTGTTTCTTATCTGCCTCTCGGCACCGGAAGCAGGCTGCCCCTGATCACCGGAATTCCTTGCGCCGTCCACGCGGGCCCGCTCCAGGCGGATGCGCAGGCGGCAGTCCTCGCAGACCTTGAAGTGCTGGTGCAACTCGCGGGTCGTTTCGCGGTCGAGGCGCCCAGCACGGTAGTCGTCAAAGAGTCCCTCGGCCCGGGCATGGTCCACGGCTCAGGCCTGGCGCCGCAGCCGTGCGGCGAAGAAACCATCCATGCCGTCCTGCCCTGGCCACACCCTAAGGAAGCCTTCGCGGGTGCAGACCGCCCCTGGCGCGTGGAACTGCGCGCGCTCAAAGGCGAAGGCCGGGGCGCGGGCCAGAAAGCGCTCCACCACGCCCTCATCCTCCTCCTCATCCCAGGTGGAGGTGCAGTACACGAGCACGCCGCCCTGCCTCAGGTACTGGGCCGTGGCCAGCAGCATCTTGAGCTGCCGGTCCGCCTGGCCCGGAGCCGCGTCCTGGCGGGCCTGCCAGCGCGCCTCCGGGCGCCGCCGCAGCACCCCAAGCGAGGTGCTGGGCGCGTCCACCAGCGCCGCGTCCAGGCGCCCGATGAGGTCTTCCCTCGGGAACAGGGCGTCCCGGGTCTCGATGTGCAGGTGATGCAGGCCCTGTCGGCGCAGCGTCGCCTGGAGCTTCTCCAGGGAGCCGTTCTTGCGGTCGAAGGCCCACACCTTGCCCTGGGGCCCGACCATCTGGGCCAGCAGGGTCGCCTTGCCGCCGGGCGCGGCGCAGACGTCGGCGACCTGCCAGCCGGGTTGGGGATCCATGAGCAGGCCCAGCAGCTGTGCGCTCTCGTCCTGCACGTGGAAATCGCCCTCGAGAAAGCCGGGCAGGCGCCGGGTGTCGACCGCTTCCTTGACCTTGAGCCCCCAGGGCGAGTGTTTGCAGGGTTCGACATGGAGGCCGGCCTGGTGCAGGCGGCTCGCGACCTCGTCGCGGCGGGCGCGCAGGGGGTTGACCCGCAGGGTCAGAGGCGCCGGCAGGTTGCTTGCGCGCAGCGCGGCGTCGGCGCGCTCCCAGCCGTAGGCATCCGTGAAGCGCTGGACCATCCACACCGGATGGGAGCTCTCCACGGCGAGGCGCAGCACCGGATGGTCGGGCAGGGGCGGCAGCTTGTTCTCGGCCTTCTGCCGGCAGATCTCCCTCAGGCAGCCGTTGACGAACTTGACCACTCCCTCGTGGCCGTGGCGGCGCGAGATCTCGGAGGCCGCGTCCACGGCCGCGGCCGCGGGGATGCGCTCCAGGCAGAGGACCTGGTACAGGCTGAGCCTCAGGAGGTTGCGGACCCAGGGAGACAAGGCTTCAAGCGGGCGGTGCGAGACCGCCGAGATGCGGTAGTCCACCAGGGCGCGCTGGCGCAGGGTGCCGAAGACCAGCTCCGAGAGCAGGGCGGCGTCCTCAGCCTTGAAGCGCAGGGTGTTGACCGCCTCATCCACCAGTTCGCGGGCGCGGCTTTCTGCGCTCTCAAGGCGCAGCAGGATACGGCATGCCTCGTCCCTGGGATCTGGCGCGGGCGCGGCTGCAGGTGCGGGCGGAGAAAACGGCGGGGACGGGGCAATGCCTTGGGCTGGCGATGGCGCGCCAGTCCCTGCGGGCGCTGTCGGAGCGGCGGTGGCCACCGGCGCAGGAGGCGCCTCGGGTGCCGCCGGGACCCCGGGAATCACGGTGTCAGGGGAGGCGCCCGGCGCCGGATCGGATCCGGACGGGGCGCCGCTGGGGCTGATGTCCACAGTGGGCCTGAATGGAAGGTGCTTCGCTACGGAGCGTCCCGCCGCCGCAAAAGGGGCGGCGGGCCGGTGGCCTTGCCTTGCTGTCCTAGTGCCTCTGGCCGGTGAGCATCCACTGCTCGACCAGGGCGGCGATGCGTTCCTCGTCCTGCTCGCCGATGCCCATGAAGCGCAGGCCGGCGCGCGGATGGTCGGCGCCGTCGGCCCAGGCGACGGTGGCGTAGGCGTGCACCTCGCCGCCGCCGTCCGTGGGCTCGAAGCTGACCTTGAGGATGGCCTCGCGCTCGACGGCGTGTTCCAGCTCGACGCAGATGCCGTGCTTGGAGACATCGCCCATGCGCACGGGCCCGAGCGGCTCATCCAGGCCCAGGACCCTGGCCCGCACGTCCCAGTCCACCGGCATGCGCGGCGCGCGCCTCTTTTCCCTCATGAGCGCCCCCTCGACTGTCCTCATTGCGCCTCCTCCTTGCGGTGATGTTCGATGAACCGGCGTATCGACGAGTCGTCGGCTTCGTTCAATAGGATCAGAAAACGGATTCCCGCCACGTTCTTGCCGCCCTCCACGCGGGCCCACATCACTTCGGCAAGGGCGCGGGTCACGCGGGCCATGCCGGGGAGGCTGAGCTCGACCTTGAGGTAGTCGCCCTTTTTCAGCGGCTTCTCGGTGGTGATGGCCAGCCCGCTGAGGCTGATGTTGACGCTGGACCCGTCAGGCTTGAGGCCCGGGGAGCCTGCCGCATCTTCGGCGCTCTGCCGGTTGATCACCTTGTATTTGACCCTTGTGTCGAGTCGGAGGCGCTCGTGGCGCCGGTTGTCCCGCGACTCGGCGATGCCCGCCGTCTTCATGGCTTCTTTTTCTGGCATGCAGCCCCCTAGCGTTGCGTTGCTTCCCCCGGCGCCCTGAAGCGCCCCCCAGCCTGCACCGCGCGCCCCCGCGCGTAATCCACGGCCGTCATGGCCTTGCCCCCGGGCGGCAGGACCTTCTCCACCCAGACCGAGCCGTCCCCGCAGGCCACCCGCAGCCCCCGGGCCGCGACTTCGACGATGCATCCCGCCGCGCCGCCCTCGGGCCCGGCGTCCGCCAGCCCGAGCACCTTGAGCGTCCCGGCGCCTTCCAGCTCGGCGCTCAGGCCCGGCCGGGCCCTGAAGGCCCTGAAGCGGTTGACCAGCTCGCGCCGGCCCAGCGAGAAATCCAGCACCCCATCGGCCTTGGCGAGCATGGGCGCGAGAGTGACCCTGGCCTCGTCCTGGGGCTTCCCTTGAAGGGTCCCCAGCTCCAGGCCCTGGAGGGCCTGCACCAGAAGCTCCGCCCCGGCGTGCGCCAGCTCCGCGTGGAGCGTGGGAGCGTCGGCCCCGTCCGCCAGCGGGCGCCTGCGCTCAAGCAGCACCTCCCCGGCGTCCAGGCGGTAGACCATGCGCTGGACGCAGACCCCGGTCTCGGCATCGCCCGCGGCCACGGCGCGCTCGATGGGCGCCGCCCCGCGCCAGCGCGGCAGCAGCGAGGCATGCACGTTCACGCAGCCCAGCCGCGGGGCGTCCAACACGGCCTGCGGCAGGATCTGGCCGTAGGAAACGACGCAGGCGCAGTCCAATCCGAGTTCCGAAAACGTTTGCACTGACCCGGCATCGCGCATGGACTCCGGCTGCCACACCGCAAGTCCCAGGGCTTGCGCCGCGAGCTTGAGCGGCGGCGCCTGAAGATGGTGCCCCCGGCCCCTGGGCCGGTCGGGCTGGCAGGCCAGCAGCGCCAGCGTGTGGCCCGCGGCGTGCACGGCCTGCAGCGATGGCACCGCGAATTCGCCGGTTCCGAAAAAGCCGAGCCTCAGGCTCACGCCGCCGCCTTGGCGGCCTCTTTCCTCATCTGCTTGAGCTTCCCAGCGAGCAGGACCTTCTGGCTGATGGGAAGGTAGTCGATGAACAGGCGCCCATCCAGATGGCCCACCTCGTGCTGCAGGGCCTTGCCCAGCAGCCCGTCGGCCTCGATCTCGAAGGGCACTCCGTCCATGCCGCAGGCCTGCACCCTGGCCCGTTCAGCGCGCCGCGCCTTGGCCCGCAGCCCCGGAAAGGAGAGGCAGCCTTCCTCTTCTTCGACTTCGCCGCTTTCAGCGACGAGCGTGGGATTGACGAGAACGAGCTTGGCCTCGGGATCGCGGCCGGCGGAGGTGTCGATGATGGCCAGTCGGATCGGCAGGCCGACCTGGTTCGCGGCCAGGCCCACTCCCTCGACCGAATACATGGTGTCGAACATGTCCGCGACGAGCGCCGGAAGTGAGGGGTCCCTGGGGTCCACCGGGCGGGTCTTGGCGCGCAGCACAGGGTCTGGATAGAGACGGATCGCAAGCAGGGACATGACCCTTGGATTTTACGCCAGCGGCGGGAAGCCCCCAAAGGAAAAGCGCCGGAACCCCAAGAAAACTGGGCCTTAACAAGATACTTCAATATACGGGAACCGGCCTCGGGCGCAGGCCTGCCCTAGCCTCACAAGAAACTTAACGGGTCCACGTCGACCGCCAGCTGCACGCCGCGGTCCTTCCATTCAAAGCACCAGGGGGACAGCAAGGCGTGCAGCGCTTTCGTGCTCGAAGATTTCAACAATATCCGGTACCGCCACCAGCCTTTGACCAGCACCAAGGGTGATGGCGCCGGGCCCAGCACCTGGACCAGAAGGCCGCCCTTCTGGGCGGCCTTCTGCAGGGCGTCCGCGGCCTCCTCGGCGCGCGCCTGGACCCGGGCCTTGTCCTTGCCCCGCAGGATCAGGGCGGCCAGCCGGCCGAAGGGCGGATACCCGAAGTCCCGGCGCTCGGCCAGGCCCTGGTCAAAGAAGGCCGTGAAATCCTGCGTCGCCGCGGCGCGCAGGCAGTCGTGCAGGGGCTGGCGCGTCTGGATCAGCACCTGGCCGGCCTTGTCCGCCCGGCCGGCGCGCCCCGACACCTGCACCAGCAGCTGAAAGGTCCTCTCGGCGGCGCGGAAATCCGGGAAATTCAGCGAGGCGTCGGCGTTGACCACCCCCACCAGCGTCAGCTCCGGGAAGTCCAGCCCCTTGGCCAGCATCTGGGTGCCCAGCAGGACGTCCACCTGGCGGTCGCGCATGCGCTCAAGCAGCGCGTGGTGGAAGCCCTGCCCTGAGGCGGTGTCGCGGTCGACGCGCACGATGCGCGCGGACGGAAGCAGGCGGCGCAGCTCCTCCTCGAGGCGCTGGGTGCCCGTGCCGAGCGCCCGCAGCAGGGGCTTGCCGCACCGCGGGTTTTCGCAGTTCCTGGGCGGCCTGCGCGCCGCGCCGCAGAGGTGGCAGCGCAGCCAGCCCGGGCCGGCCGCCTCCTTGTGGAAGGTCATCGCCACGGAGCAGCTGTCGCACTGCAGGGCTTCGCCGCAGGCGGCGCAGGCCCACACCGGCGCGAAGCCGCGGCGGTTGAGGAAGAGCAGGCTCTGCTGGCCCGCGGCCAGGTTGGCGCGCAGCGCCTCGGCGAGCTGGGGCGTCAGCACGTCGTCCGGGGCCTCGGCCGAGCGCTCCCAGGCGTTCAGGTCCACGAACCCGACGCGCGGCATGCCCTGCGAGCCCACCCTGCCGGGCAGCTCGAGCAGCGCCAGCTTGCCGCTGCGGGCGTTGTGGAAGGCCTCAAAGCTGGGCGTGGCCGAGCCCAGCACGCACACTGCGCCCTCGAGCGAAGCCCGCACGAGCGCGGCGTCCCGCGCATGGTAGCGGGGGGCGTTCTCCTGCTTGTAGGACGGCTCGCTTTCCTCGTCGACCACCAGCAGCCGCAGGCCGCGCACGGGCGCGAAGAGGGCCGAACGGGGCCCCAGGGCCACGCGGCGGCGGCCCGCGGCGAGGTCGGCCCAGGCCCGGGCCCGTTCGGCGGCGCCCAGCCCGCTGTGCAGCACGGCCACCTGGCCCGGCAGGCGGGCCTCGAAGCGGCGCCAGGTCTGCGGCGTGAGCGCGATCTCCGGCACCAGCACGATGCCGCCGCCGCCGCCGGCGACGACCCTGGACAGGGCCCGCAGGTAGACTTCGGTCTTGCCGCTGCCCGTGACCCCGTGCAGCAGGAAGGCCCCCCCGGCGCCCTTATCCAGCGCCGCATCGACCGCGGCGACGGCGCGGGCCTGGTCCGAGGTCAGGCGCGGGGGCTGGTCGGGACCGGGCGCGGGCCGGCCCGCCGGCGCGGCCTCCCGGGTGCAGCGGCGCAGGGAGGCCTCCTCGGCCCGCTTCAGCACCGCCGGGCTCAGGCCCCCGGAGCGCGCCCGGGAAAGGGGCAGCGCCCCCTGCGCCAGGATCTCGATGAGCACGCCCCTTGAGCGCGCCTGCGCCGCGGTCAGGGACTCGGCCAGGGCCAGCAGGGCGGGCCGGTCCGCGGCCTCCAGCCAGGCCTCCAGGCGCGGCCCCCCGGGCGGCGGCAGGGCCAGGGCGAGCGCCTCGCCCCAGCCGCACAGGTAGTAGTCGGCGATCCAGCGGGTGAAGCGCAGCATCACCTCGGAGACCGAGGGCTCAGCCTCGAGGGCGGCCTCGACCGGGCGGATGCCCTTGGCCTGGCTGCGCTCCAGCAGCGCCGTCACCACCCCGTCCATGCGGCGGCTGCCGAAAGGCACGCGCACGCGCTGCCCCGGGCGCAGCTGCAGCCCGGCCGGAACCGCGTAGTCAAATGGGTCCTTCAAGGGCAGGGGAAGTGCGACCTGGCAAAAGGCGGGCATGCTTCCTCGGGGGGGGGCGGCGCGGGCAGGGGCACCCCGAAGGAGCGCCCCTGCGGCTGTTCAGGCGGTCCCGTCGGGCCCGCGGCCGGGCGGGTCAGAAGTAGACGTGGACCGAAAAATTGAAGGGCGAGGTTCCGTTGCCGGCGAGCCCCAGCCCACTGGTGGTCTGGGAGGCCGCGGAGCCGGCGGACTGGGGCGTGTACTGCGAGTAGCCGGTCACGCCGGCTGAACCCTCGACGGACAGCCATTCCCAGCCCGGGATGAAGGCCTCAAACCCGACCCCGAGGAAACCGGACAAGTCGCCGGGCTTTCCCGAAGCCCCGGAAGCGCCGGCAGGCTGGGCCTGGGCCTGGGCCCCCGACCCCTTGAACAGCAGCTGCACCAGCAGGTCCCGGCTAGGCTCGCTGAGGTTGTAGCGCAGGGCCAAGGCTCCGGCATAGGTGGAGGTCCCGGGGCTGGAGGCCACCTGGGTCGACAGGGAGCTGCCCCCTGCCTGCTGGCTGGAGTAGCTTCCGCCTGCGAGCAGGTCCACGCCCAGGCGGTCGGTGGCCCACCAGCGCAGGGACAGGGCGTTGGGGACGGCCACGGACCCGGAGGCGGCCGGCCCGGTACCGGGGACCGAATCGATGCCGATGGCCCAGCGATGGCGGAGGATGCGGGGCTTGAGCCTGGCCCTGGCCTGCGCGTCGGGGTCCATCTTCAGGTTCATGCCGTTGATGAAGGCCGCCGGGGGCACCGTCGAGGCGGGCATGGGGATGCTGGTCGTATTCTGGGTCGGGGGAACGGTGTCGAGAAAGTTCGCCGCAGGCAGGGCCGACGGCAAGGCCGCCGCCAAGGTCAGGAGCAGCGCAGACAGGTTCCTCATGGTTCCTCCAGGCGTCCCGCGGTGCGCGGGATGGGCTTCATTTTCGCAGATGGACGGCACAGGGCAAGCGGACAAAGGCCCCTCAGGGCGCGGTCAGCTCCTGCAGGACCAGCTTCAGGTCGTCCCACACGTGGCGCTTGAGCCCGGGGTCGCGCAGCAGGTCGGCGGGATGGAAAGTCGGCATCACCCGCAGGCCCTGGGCTTCGGCCCAGCGGCCGCGCAGGTCCGCCAGCGGGGCCGCGCCGCCCAACAGCGCGCGGGCCGCGGTCTCGCCCAGCGCCACCACGGCCCTGGGCCGCAAGAGGTCCAGCTGGTGCAGAAGGTAGGGCCTGCAGGCCTGCAGGTGGGAGGCCTCGGCTTCGCCCCCGCCGGGCCGGCATTTCAGCGCGTTGCAGAGGTACACCTCGTCGCGCTTGTACCCCATGGCCGCGACCATGCGGTCGAGCAGCTGGCCCGCGGCGCCGATGAAGGGGCGGCCCGCCAGGTCCTCGTCGCCCCCGGGCGCGCCGCCGACGAAGGCCAGTGCCGCGTGGACGTCGCCCTCGCCGAAGACCAGGTGGCGACGTTTCGCGCCGAGGGCGCAGGCCAGGCAGCCCGAGATCTGGCCCTGGAAGGCGCCCATCTCGGGGGCCCAGGGCGCCCGCGGCTGGGGCCCGCCGATGAAGCCGGGCTGGATTCCCAGCAGGGCGTCGACCCGCTTTGCGGCGGGCGCCGGGTCGAGCGGCCGGGCGAGCGCGACCCTGGCCTCGGGATGCCCTTTGGCCTGCGCCTCGACCAGCCCGCGCAGGCGCCCGGACAGGGAGGCCAGCTTGCCGCCGAAGGTGCTCTCGTCGTTCACAGGTCAAACCCCAGATCAAGGGAAAGGCGGTTGAGCAGCTGCCCGGAGCCGGAGCTGTCCGTGGACGCGGCGTAGTCGAGCGCCACCCGAGTGCCGAAGACCGTTGCGCGGGCGCCCAGCCCAGCGGCGAGCTGGCCGTTGTCGACGCCGGCCCTCAGGGCCAGCGCCCCGGCCCAGGGCCAGAACTCGAAGCCGAGGTGCAGCTGGGGATCCTCGGCCGTGCTGAAGGCCAGATCCGCGCTGAAGGCCAGGCGGCCGCCCAGGGCGCGCGCCACGGAGCCGAGCCGGGCGCTGACGGGCAGCGCCTCGCCCCGGCCCGTGCTCCAGGTGACCACGCTCAGGGGGTCCCCGAGGTCCAGGCCCAGGTCCAGCCAGCTGCGGGCCCGCCACAGGGCCCCGAGATCCTCGGAAAAGCCGTTGGCCGTGGCCCCGTCCAGCGCGTGGCTGTAGAGCTTCAGGTCCGCGCCGAGAGCCAGCCAGTGCCCCGGCAGCCAGTAGCCCATGCCGAGCCGGAACAGCGACGCCGAGTCCGGGACGATGCTGTCGGGGCCGGGGGTGTTGGCGCTGCGGGCCTCCAGCCCGCCGGTGTTCTGCTGGGCGTAGTCGAGGCCCCAGCCCCAGTCCGCCCCGGGGCCCGCCTCGGCCGCATAGCCCGCGTATTCGAGGCTGCTCGTGTCCGGCAGCAGGGCCGAGAAGGCCGAGACATGCCACTGGTCCATGGTCCCGAACAGGGCGGGATTCCACTGCACAGCGAAGGGATCGGCGACCAGCGCCGCGACCGCGCCCCCCAGGGCCTCGCTGCGCGCGCCGATCTGCTGCTGGGTCCAGGCCTCGGCCTGGCCGCCGTCGTCGGAGGCGGGCGCCTGCCGCGGCAGCGCCAGCAGGGCCAGGGCCAGGGCGGGAGCCAGCAGGGCGCCGCCGGCCGCCGCCGGGCGGTGGCGCCTCACTGCAGCAGGCCCACGCGGTTGACGGCGCGCTGGCCCCCGCTTTCCAGGACCAGCAGGTAGCTGCCGTTGGCCGCCGTCACGCCCCGCCCGTTGCGCCCGTCCCAGGTGAGCTGGTTCATGCCCGCCCAGGTCGCCGAGGCCGGAAGGTCCCAGTGCGCCACCTGCTCGCCGGCCGCGTCAAGGATGCGCAGGGTGGCCGCGCCCGGCCTGGGCAGGAAGAAGGTCACCGTGGTCAGGCCCGTCTTGGCCGGGCTGAAGGGGTTGGGCCAGTTGTAGACCTTCAGCGGCGCGCCCGGGCCCGTGGCGGGCTGGAGGCTTAGCGCCCCGTAGATGTCGAGCCTGCCCCAGCCCGTGTGGGCATTGTAGCCGGCGCCGAGCGCGGTGGCCGAGGCGGACTGGAGCAGCAGCTGCTGGACATCCGCGGCCCGGCGCCCGGGGGACTGGCTGAACAGCAGCGCCGCGGCCGCCGCCACCTGGGGGCAGGCCAGGCTGGTTCCGGCCTCGGCGTCAAAGCCGTCGGCCACGGAGCACAGCGGCGTGCCTGTGCAGGCGCCGGGGACCGCGGCCACATCCGCGGACAGGGACCACACTTCCCAGGGGCAGGCCCCGGCCAGGGTCGCCGCATAGGCAGCCGCGCCGCCGTAGGGCGGCTGCACCAGCGGCGACACGCAGGCGCAGGGCGCCGTGCCGTCGCCTCCCGGCGCGCTCAGGTCGACCTTGCCGTAGTTGGAATAGGACGCGGGGTTGCCGGCGTGGTCCAGGGCCGCCACCGAAAGCACCTCGGTGTACGCGGCCGGCCAGGCCGTCTGGCCGGAATCGTTGCCGGCGGCGGCCACCACCACGATGTCCGCCTCGCGGGCGGCGTCGACGGCAGCCTCGAGGGCCTCGTCCGGCTCCGTGGACTCGATGCTCATCGAGATGACCCGCGCCCCATGGGCCGTGGCGTAGACCACCCCGGAGGCCACGTTGCCCATGAACCCGTTGCCGCAGCCGTCCAGGACCTTGACCGGCAGCACCCGGATCTTGGACGGATCAAAGAAGACGCCGTAGATGCCGGACACCTGGCCGGGCGGGGTCACCGCGGGCGGATACGCCGCCATAAGGCCGGCGCAGAGGGTCCCGTGCCCGTCGTTGTCCGCGGTGTCCGCGTCGTCGTCGTTGAAGTTCCAGCCGCCGGAAAGCAGCTGGCCCTGCGAGGTCAGCTCCGGGTGCGGGTTGACCCCGGAATCGAGCAGGGCGACGGTCACCGCGGACTGCAGCTGGATCGCGCCGGAGCCATAGGCCTGCACGGCCTGGGCCCAGCCGGTCGCCGCGAGCGCGGGCTGGGCGCCTGCGAGGTAGAGGTCTGAGTCCGGCTGGGGAAAGGAGGCCTTGCGGACCGGGCGGTCCGGCTCGGCCGAGGCGACCAGGGGCGAGGCGAGGTAGGCGGCAAGGGCCCGGTCGACGTCCGGGCCGCCGGAACCCCGAGCCAGGCGCACGATGTCCACGCCGATCGGGTCCAGCGAGCGCAGCAGCCCGGCGCCGGCCGCAGAGTGCAGGGCGCGGTGCAGGTCGCCGGCCAGGGCCGCGGCGGGAAGGCCGAGCCGGCGGGCTTCGCGGTCCAGCAGGGCGGCCGGGGGCGATGCGGCCCAGCGCACGATCAGGCGGTCCGGGGAGTCCCCGGGCCTCCAGTCGCGGGCCGCGAGCGGCGGGACGGCGGCCAGCAAGGCGGCGCAGGCGCAGGCGCTGGCGACGAAACGGGCGAAGGCGGCCGCCGCGCGGCGCGGGCGGCCAGGGCTCACGCCCGCTCCCGCAGCAGGCCCGCCAGCTCCTCTGCCAGGCGCCGGGCCAGCGCGTCCTTGCCCTGCAGGGGAAGGCGCTCCGCCGGGCGGCCCGGGCGCAGGAACCAGGCCTCGTTGACATCCGCGCCAAAGCCACGGCCCCGGTCCACCGGGTTGGCGACCAGCAGGTCCAGGCTCTTGCGCTCCAGCTTGCCCTGGCCGTGCTTCAGCAGCTGCTCGGTCTCGGCGGCGAAGCCCACCAGCACGCGGCGGCCCTTGCGCCGGGACAGGGTCAGCAAAATGTCCGGATTGGGCACCAGGCGCAGGGTCTCGGCGGCGCCCGTCTTCTTGATCTTCTGGGCCGAAGGGCGGACCGGCCGGTAGTCGGAGACGGCGGCGCAGGCCACGAAGGCATGGGCGCGGCCGAACGCGGCGCTGCAGGCCGCGAGCATCTGAACGGCGCTCTCCACCCGCACCAGGCGCAGGCCGGAAGGGGCGGCCAGGGCGACCGGCCCGCTGACCAGGGTGACATCCGCGCCCAGGTCCCGGCAGGCCTCGGCGATGGCATAGCCCATCTTGCCGCTGCTCGGGTTGCTGATGAAGCGCACCGGATCCAGGCGCTCCCGCGTCGGTCCCGCCGAAACCAGGACCCTGCGCCCGGAAAGCGGGCCCGAGGGCGCGGCAGCCCCGGCGGCGCGGCCCGCGCCGCCCGCCGTGGCCATGGCCCAGGCCTCCCTGGCGATGAGCCCCGGGTCCACGAGCTTTCCGTCGCCCACGTCGCCGCAGGCAAGCAGCCCGCTGGAGGGGTCCAGGAAGCGCGCCCCGCGCGCTTTGAGCACCCGCACATTGGCCTGCACCGCCGGATGGCGCCACATGGCCGTGTTCATGGCCGGGGCCAGCAGCAGCGGCTTGGGGTGGTAGGCCAGGGCGGTGGTGCTGACGAAGTCGTCGG
>Ga0302320_10020972_pt1 | contig 12991 bp, 10 predicted proteins | sample Bog_T0_3_FD_202130 | JGI IMG/M metagenome (GOLD analysis project Ga0302320, IMG submission 202130) | Peat permafrost microbial communities from Stordalen Mire near Abisko, Sweden - Bog_T0_3 | ecosystem: Environmental > Terrestrial > Soil > Wetlands > Peat | place: Sweden: Abisko, Stordalen Mire...
GATCCATCCCTTTGAAGTTGGTCGAAGTTACATTGATCGCCATCCGCCAACCTTGGACCAGGCGATCCTTGCTGAGTTTATCTCTGAAGGCCATTTTGGGCATCACGTGAGAAGGATGCGACAAACCTATGCGGAGCGCATGGAGGTGTTGATGCAGGCTTCAAAGGAACACCTAGGAGGAATGCTTAATGTTACCGAGGCCGTTGCGGGAATGCGCAGTGTTGCGTGGTTGACAAGACGTGGCTCGGACATGGATGCAGCTAAAGGTGCCACGCAGCGAGGCCTTGAGGTGGCTGCCCTGTCAGTATTCACTGTAAAGCATCGACAAAATCCCGCACTGATACTCGGATTTGCCGGGAGCAGCAAGAACGAAATTCGTCGAGGTGTAGTTACCCTCGCCGCCGCATTGCGCGATCTGCACTAGCCTGAATAATGCATAAGCGGTATGCAGCGAAAGCCTTATGTGCTACAAACATGTTGACTAGACACGGCTTACAGCATAAAAGGACTTTCGCTTGACTGATTTTACCGCGACACGGCGTGTATTATTTACCGATCTTGAAAAGCGTCCGGTTGTATTGGCGTTTGATCAGTTACATGGCAGCAGTGATGGTGGCGCAATTCTGCTCTCTGCAGCCAGCCGGCGCTTTGGCGATGGTTTTTGAGTCGCTGAGCCGTGGTCTTCAGGATGCTCGCCAGCAAGGCAAGGTGGATCATCCTCTGACCGACTTGATGCGGCAGCGCATCTACGGCCTGGGCTGCTGCTATGAAGATGCAACGAATCTCTGCCGGTGCATTTATTCCCGCGAGCCCATCCCCTTCCGTGACATGCTGGGCGGAGCGCACATCCGAATGGCCAGAGACGGTTGGCCTGTGCGCATGGAGTTGCTCGGTAGATCCTTTGCTCGTTCCATACAGAACGTACAGAGCGATTCGCTGCAGTAGGCACATATTGTTTCTCTTGGGTGGTCTGTGATTCCGCAAAGGCTTATCGTTTTACGGCAGGATGGTCATGGTACAGGATGCAGCGAAATGTCCGAGGCCACATACGCGGTCAACAGGGTTCCTGCGCGAATCTGGATCTGTTTGTTGGTTCCTGCTTCTGCAAGAACGCTGTTGCTTAGACGATATGAAGCGTGATCTTCGCCCGAGCGATTCTTCGATGCTCTGAGCGGAACCCATTCTTCGCCAGCTTGAAGAGATAAAAATTGTATCGGTAGCCGGTCTGTTTTGATCTCGTTGCTCATCCTTGCAACGGCGATTACGTCGCCGGATGTTCTGCTACCCGCTCTGGCAACGATCACGCCGCCCACCTTGACATCTTTGAGAAGCGCAAAGGCCACAGGCTTGCCCTGTTGTACATCCTCGGGACTCAGGTCTTCGGCAACGATGAGCGATACAGGAGTTCCCTCACGCAACACCAGTTGTGTATTGGCCGCTATGCTTCTAGGGGCGGATGAAGTCAGATGCGGATAGACGAACTCCAACAAAAGGCTGTTCACTGAATCGAGCCCAATCCCCAGCAGCATGTTGTTTGCTGTTACATGGGTCTGCGAACTGGAGGGGTAATAGAGATTCGATAGCTCTGCGGAAGCGTAGGTCCCCAGTACAACAGAGAAGTTGGGCTGTGCGCGTCGGTTATCGCCTCTGGTAACGAATGGGAATTCCATAGCATGGAGCGCACGCGACTGAAAGCTCCCGGTCCCTTTTACAAAGTACCGTGGGTCCTGATGAAAGAGAGACGGCAGGAGCGCGCTGCCAATCATGATGCTGCTAAATGAATCGGCGTAGTTGGCTCCGTAACGCTTCGCAAATCCCTGCGTTCCCTGGCCGTATGCGCGCAGATTGTTGCGCGCCTGCTCATAACCAGCGATCACGCCTGTGAGCGCAAAGGTGGTTGGATCGGTCGTGCTCTTCCACGCAAGCTCGAATTTCTGTCCCGCTGAGAGCGGCGCGGCATTCCATATATAACTGACATAGAACTCGGGGAAGATGCCGACTATCCTTTGCTTTTCTGCTGCTTTGATCTGTTCTTCCGCCACGTCGTGCTGCGAAATGCTGACGTTGACGCTGCTCGAAGCGGATGCGACTTCCAGAACGATAAATGGCAATTCGAACTGCTCACCTGCGCGAATTGTTACGGCCGAAGATATCCAGGTTGCGAATCCCTGCGCCGTAACCGTAACCCGATACGTGCTCGGATTGAGGTTTGTAAAATTGAAGGTTCCAGCGTCATCCGATTTTGCTGAGCGGCTGTCGGTAGAGGTGGTAGCTTCGAGCATAATGCTGGCGCCTACAATCACGGCCCCGGAACTGTCCTTTACTGTGCCGCGGATCGCTCCAGAATCTTCGGAGGTTTGGGGGCGGGGAGCATCCGGCAATTCGCGGCTAACTCTCAATTCAACTTCAACTTGCTGAGCAACTGCGGGCGTGGTATGCACTTGGATGCAGACCGAAAATATAAAACCGGCAAAAGTGAGACGGAGAGCATACATCATAGGTCTCTGGTTCTCCGAAGCGCGCACATCCATTCCAATGTGCGCGCCCATTTGGCGAGTGCAGGCATTGAACAATTCAGGTTCACTTTCTGCATTGCGGTTAGCGCGCGGCAGGAAGCGAGATGTCTTCAGCGACAAAAACCGACAGCAGGGTTCCTTGGCCAATCACGACGTTATCTCCCGTCCGCAGCAATCCCATAGGCCATTTGAGATGATAGGGGCGTCCATATTGGACATCGTTCTCCCCCGTTCCATTTCGTGAAGCTCTTAGCTTGACCTTATTGTCACCAACAAGCAGTCCATCGAGCTTCAATGTGAGCCGTCCCGAGCGCCCTGCAAGCGCTGCCCGAACGACCTCTGTGATCTGGCCGGAGGCCATGCAGCCTGCTTTTACCACCACTTCTCCGTTTACCGTGATGTCATTGGCCAGCACAAAGTTGACATGGTTGCCAATGGCCGCGGAGCTTGTGTTCAATGGCTCAGCAAAGGAAAGCGATACCGGAGTGCCTTGACGCAGAACTGCAGTAGCCTGGTTCTGGGCAACACAGCAACTTGGTACAACAGCCAACAGCAAAAATGCGATTTGACGTATTCCGATCATTTCTTTTCTCCCTGGCGTAATCTTGGAGTTTCGATTCACGGGATACAAGTGCCGCAAGTATTGGAGCTGAACCATGACTTTAAGCACATGCCCCGGAAACCAGATTGACTTATGATCGCTATAGGAGGCAGCCACTGATTACGCCACGACAACTCTTTCGATACGCAGGATTGGTAGCCTGTGCGATGGTGACGCTGCCGGTCATCGTTGACCAGTGGTTCTCGTTGTCGGCCAAACTCCAGGCATCTGATATGTCCCATTCGGGACATTCGCAAACATTCGTGCAGATAACGTTTTGTGCAATCGTTCTCGCGATTTGCCTTGGCTTCGGCGCGGCCTTCTGGTGGAATACGCGCGATGCGGGAACAGACAGGCCCACAAAAGTTAGTATCATTTTGCTGATTGTTCAGCTTGCGTTATCGGTTGTGTTTACCGAAACGATGTTTATCGTTTCCGCCGAACTGCCCTTCATGATGCCGATTCGCCAAGCGCGCAAATGGCTGGTGGCCCAGTGTGTTGTATTGCTCGCATTAACGGCGGTAGCCCTGTCGATGGGAAATTTTGTTCCCGAGGACGCATTGGTTCACACGCCGTTGTTCATCTCCGTTCCCGGCACGATTCTCTATATGCTGACCTGGACATGGTTTGCTTTTGGCGCTGGATATCTTGCCGTTAGCGAGACACGCAACCATCGCGAACTGGCTCGCACCAATGCGGAACTTATGGCCATGCAATCGCTTCTGTCCGATGAAACCCGCATGGCTGAGCGCCTTCGCATCTCCCGCGAATTGCACGATGTGGTCGGTCATCATCTAGCCGGGTTGAGTATTAACCTGCAACTGGCCTCCCACTTGGTAGAAGGTCCAGCGGCTAAAACAGTGAACGAAGCTCACCTGGTTGCCAAACTGCTGCTTGCTGAAGTGCGCGAGGTGGTCGGCGGGCTGCGCGATCCGCGGCAAAGCGACCTGCGTGGTGCAATTGAACTGCTCTCGCACGGCATCGCCGGGCTATCGATTCACCTTGAGTTACCAGAAAATCTGGATCGGGTTGACCCAACTTGCGCACATGTGATCTTCCGCTGTGTTCAGGAGGCAATCACAAATGCGATCAAACACGCACACGCCAGTAATCTGTGGGTCGAGTTGAGACGCTCCGAAACCGGATGGGAGATACAGGTGCGTGATGATGGAAAAGGCGCTGCCAACATCGTGTCCGGAAACGGGCTCAAGGGGATGAAGGAGCGTCTGGAGGAAGTTGGCGGAACATTGCAGTTTGAAAGCCAGTTAGATAAAGGATTCACGATCCAGGCATTTATCCCAGTAAGCGGAGAGTTTGTATGATTCGCGTCGTTCTGGTTGAAGACGAAATGCTCGTTCGGCGCGGCATCCGTGGACTCTTGAGCCTCGGTCAGGAGACCGACGTGATTGCTGAGGCTTCCGACGGCGAAGAGGCGATCTCCATTATTCGTGAGCACCGGCCCGACGTTGTGCTGCTGGATGTCCGGATGCCGAAGCGTTCCGGCATCGACGTTCTGGAAGCTCTGCGGGAAACTGGTTCACTACCTCCTACGATTCTTCTGACGACATTCGATGACGATGAGGCGCTTTTGAAAGGGATTCGTGCTGGAGCGAAGGGCTTCCTGCTCAAAGATGTTTCTGTTGAAAAACTCACGGAAGCGATTCGTTTGGTTGCTGCGGGAGAAACCATACTTCGGCCAGCGGTAACCGAAAGTGCCCTGCGGAGACTTGAAGAGACCCGGACGGAATTTGAAAGCCTCGAATCGCCCGATCCGCTTACAAAACGCGAACTGGAAGTCCTCCGGCTCATGGCGGGCGGCTATAGCAACCGGGAGATCGGCGATGCTCTTGGGGCGTCGGAGGGAACGGTCAAGAATCACATTTCCAGCATCCTCTCCAAACTGGGCGTCCGCGACCGCATACGGGCGGTATTAAAAGGCCTGGAGTCCGGACGCATTTGACGATTGGATTAATTGGCAAGAGCGAGATCACTTTGCACCTGCACAGGGTATAGCCACCTATAGCCCTGTCCATCTTCATACACAGACCAGCCGGAGCAAGGTCTACCGGGAAGAGTCGCATGAGATGGCCGAAGCCGATGGCATCCGGTTTACAGCGTCCGACAAAGAAAATCATATTCGATCCAGAGGTTTAACTTCCGTTGAGCGGATCGAGCCTGATTTTTCCGCCCGGCTCAACAACGGAAAGACCGTTGACTTAGACGCAGAGGCGACTCGGCATATCGACTATGGTTATGCCGTCGAGACCGTAGGGAACCTTTCCGTTGGCCGTGTGATTCTGAGCGGCGAGGTTCCGCAACTTGCCGGTCTCGAAGACGATCAGGTATGCCTCAACCCCAGCATCTGCAAGCTTTCCATCTATACATCAAAGATGTCTCAGACGCTCCAAGTGGAGCTTGCCCAGAGTGACGTCACAGCCGGAACATTATCAAAACAGCTTGCTAAGGTTGCAAGCCTTGGTATCGCAGAATATTCTCTCGTGGTAACCATGATCGAGGACAATTGGGTTACATCTCTAAGCCGGGTCTGCACGCAACCCAACGCAGTCCTGGCTTGTCATAAGTACTTATAAAGAAGGTGGTTCTACACCTCTTCATGCCCTTGGGAACTTCAGGTTGTTATGCCACTAGTACAGGCAATCGATAGCCCAGCAAAGAGTGCGAACGTTCGGTGTTGCAGGGATTCTCAGAACGACGAGCATTTCTTGCAGAACTGTGGCATTCTATTCTTATGAGAGTATGGCCCAAAGCGATTCGTGTTTTTGCAGCCTTCCTGGTCCTTTTTGTGACCGTGGAGGTCTTGCACTGCGATTTGTTTGCGGAAACGAATTGCTCTCAGACGCAATCTCAGCATTCGCAGCAGGCACCCAACGTACCGGACAACTGCCTCTGCTGCTGCGTATATGCGGTACCGATTCGACAAATCACTTTCATTCCTGAACAACTCATTGTTTGGGCGCATCCACAAGAACAGATCGAGCGTCCGATTCTGACGCCCTCCTATATCGATCACCCTCCGCAACTCAGCTAGTCCTATCTTGCAGAATTCCTGAAAACAGAAAACTGAATAGGAGACGTGTATGCGGAGAAGGATTCTCTTTCTCCTGCTCGCACTGTTGTGCCCGCAATTTTTGCTCAGGGCACAGCCCGGTGTTGCCGTTCTACAGACGGCAGACGACCTTGTGCGCGTAGGAATCGCCAATAATAAGGATCTCGCTGCGATGCAGAGCCGGATTGCAGAAGCTAGAGGCCAACTGCGTCAGGCTGGGGTTCGACCATCGCCAACTATCAATTTCACCGGGGAAACGGGCAAGCCCTTTGGCTCGGAGGGCGAGTACCAGTATGGAGCCGGAGTTTCGCAGCAGGTGGAGACCTTCGGCAAGCGCGGAAAACGCGTGCAGGTGGCCGAGCTTGCTGTTCGTGTGGCAGAGGCCGCATACAAGGAGCAGTCCACGCAGTTGGCCTATGCCATCAAGGCAACCTATGCGGAGTATCTTGCGGAAGACCGCAAGGTGAAACTCTTCGACAAACTGATTGATTTGAGTGAGCAGTCTCTAAAGCTGACAGAAGCACGAGCGCGCGAGGGCGATGTGGCTCCGCTCGATGCCAATTTGCTGAAGGTGGAAATCAGCCGCGCGCGGGTTCAAAAAGCAAGCGCACAAGGGAGACGGACAACCGCGGAGTTGGAGATTCGTCGATTGGCAGGACTGCGGCTTGAGCAAGGCCTTCCCTCCGCCGACTTTCAGCCGTCGGCATCGTTCGAACTTGAGAGCCTGAAGCGCAAAGCGATTGAAGAGCGCGCTGATTTGGCCATGGCGCGGGCGAATGAAGAACGCGAACATGCGGGAGTTTCACTGGCTCGTTCCGAGGCACGGCCGGACGTTACATTCTCTGCCGGAGTGGCCCGCCAAGCTAGCGAATTCGATGGTCTGTACGGGCAGCGGAGCAACGGATCCCTTGGCCCCATTCGTGAACGCGTCAGCACGTTGAGCTTCGGCGTATCGCTTCCGCTGCGCACCAGTCGCAGTGGCGCGGGCAATATGCAAGCGGCCACGGCACGCGTTGCCGCGGCGCAGTCTCACAGCGAATATCTTGCGCAGAGCATTCCTCTTGAAGTGGAGTCCGCTTATCAGCGCTGGCGCGTGGCGACGGACTCATGGCAGACGCTGCAAAAGGATGTGATTACGCCTTCGGTCGCCAATCTTTCCGTGATTCGCCAGGCTTACAAACTTGGGCAACTGCGTTTGCTGGACGTGCTTAACGAACAACGCCGTCTGGTAGACACGCAGCAGGCTTCGATCGACGCGCAGGCCGACGTGGCGCGCACTTGGGCAGAACTGGAACGAGCAACGGGAGGAAACCTTCCATGAAGCGAATGATCGTATCTTTACTCTTCAGCGCACTGATCTTCTCCGGTTGCAAACGGAAGCCTGCTGAAAACGCGGACAACGCAAAGCAGCAAACCGAGACGCAGCAAAATGGCTTGCTGCAGATGAGTCTTTCTGCCCAGCAGCATATCGGGCTTCAAACCGCACCCGCGGCACTCACGCACATGCAGGAATATCTGCGCGCCACGGGAACGGTCCAACCAATCGATAGTCGCGTGGCCTCGGTGCGGCCACTCGCGCGAGGACGCATCGTTGAGGTTCACGCAAAGGTTGGTGATCGCGTCAAGGCCGGACAAACGCTGGCCGTGTTTGACAACATCGAGGCAGGCGAACTGATTGCGCAATTGCAATCGGCTCGCGCTGAACTGGAACAACGCAAAGCTCGCCTTTCTCCCGCGCGTCGTCAAACAGAACGCAGTCGCAGGCTTGCCGATATTGGTGCCGGAGCCGAGAAGGACTTCGAATCCAGTCAGGCAGAGCAACAGGAGATTGAGGCAAACATACGCTCTCAACAAGCGGCCATCAACGGGCTTGAAGTGCGTCTGCACCGGCTTGGCATTGCGAATGCGTCTGCGCGCAGCAGCTTTTTGACGGCGCTGAAAGCTCCTTTTGCCGGAGTCGTAACCAAGGCACAGGTTTCCACCGGCGACTTCATCGATGAAAGCCGGGAAGTCTTCGCCATCGCAAATCTCACGCAAGTGTGGGTGCAGGCAGAGGTCTACGAAAAAGATCTTGGACGTATTCGCGTCGGACAGAATGCTTCCATCACGGTGGACACCTATCCCAACGAACGCTTTGCCGGCCGCGTTGCCTACATTAGCGATGTGCTCGATCCGCAGACGCGCACCGCGCGTGTTCGTTGCGAGGTCGCGAATGGCGATCTGAAGCTGAAAACGGACATGTTTGCAAGCATTGAGCTGCCCACCAAATTCGACAAACAGGCCGTCACTGTGCCCACCAGCGCATTGCAAGAGGTCGAAGGCAAGAGCGTTGTCTTCGTTCGTCGTTCCTCGACGCAGTTCGAGAAACGCGAAGTGGAGAAGGGGGCCATCGTCAATGGGCAAGCCGAGATTGTGCGCGGCCTGAAGGCTGGCGAGCCCGTCATCACGCAAGGTTCCTTTCATCTGAAGTCCATCCTGGCCGGTGGCGAATTGGGAGAGGAATAGCCATGCAGAGACTTGTGGAACTCGCACTCCGCTATCGCATTCTTGTCCTGCTCGCGGCACTGTTTGTTGCTGCTGCCGGCGTTGTCGCCATGCGCAATCTGCCTATCGACGCTGAACCGGATATCACGCCCAATCAGGTGCTCGTGCTGACGCGCGCGCCAAGCCTTTCTCCTTTGGAGGTGGAACAACTTTTGTCGTATCCGGTCGAGACGGCGATGAGCGGTCTGCCCGGCATCCGGCGCATTCAATCCACCTCGAAGTATGGCCTGTCGTATGTGGCCATCTACTTTGAAGACAACATGGATCCCTACTTTTGCCGCAGGCTGGTGATGGAACGGCTGCCGCAAGCGAAGGAGGCCATTCCCGCCGAGGTCGGCGTGCCCGAGATGGGGCCAATCTCGACAGGACTTGGAGAAATTTACCAGTTCAAGGTCACAGGGCCAGGCCGCAGCGGCATGGATCTGCGCAGCATTCTCGACTGGGAGATTGCGCCGAAACTACGCCGTGTCCCCGGCGTCGTCGAAGTGAACAGCCAGGGTGGCGAGTTGAAGACCTATGAAGTGCAGGTCGATAGCGATAAGCTCGCGGGTTACCATGTGCCGCTCACAAAGGTCATCGATGCACTTGGCAAAAACAACGCCAATGCCGGTGGCGCTTATCTGGAACGCTCCGAACAACAGTCGCTCATTCGTGGAGAAGGTCTGATCGGGAGTCTTTCCGATATTGAGAACATTGTCGTCGGAAATTCTTCCACGGGCACACCGATTCTGGTTCGGCACATTGGCAACGTGCGATTCGCTCCCATGGTGCGACGTGGTTTTGCCACGCAGAATGGCAATGGCGAAATTGTGATTGGCGTCGGCATGATGTTGCTCGGCGAAAACTCGCGCGTCGTGGCCGATCGCATCAAACAGAGTCTGGATGAAATCCAGAAGACACTGCCTGCCGGAGTACGCATTGAACCACTCTATGACCGAACCGATCTGGTGAAGCGCACGATCCACACGGTGACGCGCAACCTGATCGAAGGCGGTCTGCTTGTCATCGCAGTTCTGCTTCTGCTGCTGGGCAGCTTCCGCGCTGGACTGGTGGTTTCACTGGCCATTCCGCTCTCGATGCTGGTGGCTTTTATCGGCATGGTGCAGGCCAAGATCTCAGGAAACCTCATGAGCCTTGGCGCCATCGACTTCGGATTGATTGTCGATGGATCGGTGGTCATTATTGAAAACATTCTTCGCCGACTGCATCAAAAAAAACCGGAAGAAGACGCCCGCGACATCATTCTCTCTGCCGCACGCGAGGTAGCCAAACCAATCTTCTTTGGCGTGGTCATCATCGCTCTCGTCTATCTTCCGATTCTTACCCTGGGCAATGTTGAAGGAAAGATGTTCAAGCCGATGGCGGCAACCGTTCTGTTCGCACTCTTCGGTTCGTTGCTGATCGCGCTCGCGCTGATGCCTGTGCTTGCGTTCTTTCTCCTTCGCAAATTACCGGCCGAGGAACATACATGGCTGATGCGGAAGATCGATCATTTCTATCATCCGCTTCTCAAAAAAGCCTTGCGTGCGCCTCGACTCACCGCCGGCATCGCGGTTGGTATCTTTATGGCGTCCCTGATCGCAATCCCTTTTCTGGGTGCGGAGTTTATTCCCTCTCTCGATGAAGGTTCTCTCCTCGTGCAAATGTATCGCGTGCCAGGCATCTCCATCTCCGAGTCATTACATGGCAACCAGATCATCGAGAAAGTGCTGCGCGAGTTTCCCGAAGTCTCCTCTGTTTTCAGTCGAACCGGAAGCCCTGAGGTCGCTACGGACCCCATGGCCATTGATCAAAGCGATGTCTACGTCATGCTGAAGCCGCAGAACGAGTGGCCGAAAAAGAGGAACAAGAGCGATCTGATCGAGGCCATGGAAAAGCGTCTGAAAGAAGAAGCTCCGGGCGCGGCCTACAGCTTTTCTCAGCCCATCCAGATGCGCATGCAGGAGTTGATGGAAGGAGGAACCCGCAGCGACATTGCGATCAAGCTCTACGGCGACGATCTCGAAACCCTGCGCCAGAAGGCCGATCAGATTGCCGCTGTGGTCAGCAAGGTTTCCGGTGCGGCCGATGTCCGCGCCGAGCGTGTGGCTGGGCTGCCCTACCTGCGCATTCATCTTCGGCGCGATGCATTGGCCCGTCATGGACTCGATGCCTCGGCCGTGCTCGATACAGTGCAGGCAATTGGCGGAAAACCCGTCGGTGAAATCATCGAGGGCAATCGGCGCTTCACCATGCAAGTTCGCTTCCCCGAGGAGCAGCGAGCCTCCATCGAGAACATCGGCGACCTGCGCGTGGGCGACAACGAGGGCCACTTCATTCCGCTTGCGCAGTTGGCCGATATTCAGGAGGAAGAAGGCCCTGCGCAGATTAGCCGCGAGGGAGGCCAGCGCCGCATCAGCGTGGAGGTGAATGTGCGCGGGCGCGATCTGGCAGGATTCGTCGCCGATGCTCAACGCGCCGTCTCCGCCAAGGTGCCGATTCCGAACGGTTATCAACTGCAATGGGGCGGCCAGTTCGAGCAGTTGCAAAGCGCCAGCCGCAGACTGATGATCGTGGTGCCTGCAGCACTTCTACTGATCTTTGTGTTGCTCTACTTCAACTTTCAGGCTGCGATGCCGGCATTGTTGATCTTCATGAACATTCCGCTGGCCGCAACAGGAGGCATCCTTGCATTGCTCCTGCGCAGCATGCCCTTCAGCATCTCCGCTGGAGTCGGATTCATCGCGCTGTTTGGCATTGCCGTTTTGAATGGCATTGTCCTACTCACCTATATCCGCGACCTGCGCAAAGAAGGGCTTCCCTTTGAAGTAGCCGTGGAACAAGGCGCACTCACGCGTCTTCGTCCGGTGCTGATGACCGCACTGGTCGCCAGTCTCGGCTTCATCCCCATGGCGCTGTCGCATGGCGCAGGAGCAGAAGTGCAACGGCCACTGGCAACAGTAGTCATCGGCGGCCTTGTCACTTCAACGCTGCTGACCTTGCTGGTTCTTCCCGCCATCTATCGATGGTTCGAAGGACAACGGGACTAGGTAAAACATTGAAGGGGCGAATGTGTATCTTCGATTTGTCCCTTCAATGTGCAGTACGATGAAGTTCACGAGGGACCACTCTTGCGTACTCTGACCCGCCAGTCTTTGCGCCGGGAAACTAACCAATCTTGGACGGTTGCACATCATCCACAAACTGCCACGACCAAGTGTTCGCTCGAACGATCACTTGAGATGAAAGGAAAATACATCCGGTCTGTTATAGTGTCCAGCCACATCTAAATCGAATTTGCCACGTGGAATATCATCAAGATCCAGCCTGGCGAACAACAGTCCTTCACCACTCATGGGACCAGCGACGATCTCTCCTTGGGGAGAAACGACTAGGCCGCTTCCGTCGATCGCGAGACCAGTTTCTCTCAGATCCTCCGGCCAATCGTCTTTCTTCAATACTTGGCACGCGCTCAGAACAAAACAACGGCCTTCATAGGCGATATGGCGCATGCTTGTCTGCCATATTGCGCGCGCATCTACGGTTGGAGCACACCATATCTGAACGCCCTGGTTATATAAGTGTTGTCGATAGAGAGGCATATAGTTTTCCCAGCAGATAGCCATGCCGATACGACCTAACTCCGTATCGACGACCTGCATGGTTGATCCATCGCCCAATCCCCAGACAAGTCGTTCAATGGCTGTGGGCATTAGCTTTCTGTGCTTGCCAATCAAACCTTTTGTGGGAGAAAAGAGCAGCGATACACAGTAGAGTGTGCCGCCGTCGCGCTCCACTACGCCGATGACGATATGAAGATTTAGTTCCTTCGCTAGATGCGCAAGCAGTTCGGTCTCCGGTCCGGGACACTCGATGGCAGATTGCCAGTAACGGCGAAAGAGTTCCCGCCCGTCATCGGTCCGATTTCCAAGCGTAGCTCCAAAAGTGAGTCCCTTCGGGTAACCACCCAGCAGAGCTTCTGGAAAAACCAGCAGTTGAACATCGGATGCTGCCGCTTCCCGACACAAAGCCTCGACTCTCTGAAGCGTGCAAGGAGTATCGAACAACGCGCTTCCGACTTGGGCAACCGCAGCTTTAATCATGCATCGATTATATTAGTGCATTTTCGGAATTTGCGTGAACTTTCGAGGGACGTGCGAAGTGGATTTCTCTTTGAGAAAAGCCACTTATTGATCCGGCCCTAATGGATAAGACATTTACGGATGCCTCACCCGCGCAGCGCCTTTGTCTTTGTGGCTAGATTCTCTCTTTTGCGTCAAGTAT
>Ga0302320_10020974_pt1 | contig 12990 bp, 6 predicted proteins | sample Bog_T0_3_FD_202130 | JGI IMG/M metagenome (GOLD analysis project Ga0302320, IMG submission 202130) | Peat permafrost microbial communities from Stordalen Mire near Abisko, Sweden - Bog_T0_3 | ecosystem: Environmental > Terrestrial > Soil > Wetlands > Peat | place: Sweden: Abisko, Stordalen Mire...
AAAGAGCCGGGCTTGTCCGTCAGTTGCGTCGTCACGCTGTTCAGCAGCACCGGGTTCGTGGGGTTAGTGATATCGAAAGAAGAGATCACCAGGGTTCCCACGTAACCGGAATTAATATCGTAGATACCCGTGGAATCCCCCACGGCAACGGCGATGTTTCCTTGAACGGCCACCCCGGTCATAAAGGTCATAGCCGGCGCCGAAACCGAGGTGAGGATGGCAGGGCTCGCAGGAGTGGTGGTGTCCACCACCAACAGTTGTCCACTGATCTGCGGACAGCTCGGATTTTCGATGTCGCCTCCGTACGCGTTGGTAGAAGCGAAATACGACGTCGTGCCATTGACGGCAGTTCCCAGACCGATACGATACGGTCCACCACGGGTGGGATCGTTGGCGATCGGCGTAGTTCCATTGGGCGTACACACCCCGCCGACATAGGTCGCGTTCGGGACGTTGGTTACGTTATTGCACGCATTGGTGCTGGGATTGATACCGCCGCAGCTGTAGACGTCGTTCAGGTAATTTACCGTGCCGTTGGTGCCGGCATTGGTCAGGTCGGCTGCCCAGATATCGCCGGTCTCCTGAAAAATGAAGTTGGAAAACTGATTGTAAAACGTGGTGCTCTGGTACATCAGCGCGGTATTCCCCGCAACATAAAGGCCCGCGCTGTCGGAGCGGGCGATATCCACCACGCTGCCGACCAATACCGGGCTCAAGGGATTTGCCAGGCTGTAGGTGGCGAAGTGCGTGGGGATAGGACTGGCCGTGGTATTGCCGTCGAACCGATCGAAACTGAGGATTAAGTTATGGTTGAGAATGGCGCAGGTGACCACCTGAAACCCGGGAACGACTCCACTGGACGGGTCGCCCGGCACGCCGTTTTCAGTGGTCAAGATGTCGCCCGCGAATGTGCCCACTACCTTCAAATTAGTGGGGTCGGTCACGTCCACGATGTTGACGATAGAATCAGAAGCCACATAGGCAAGCTGCTGGTTCCCGTTCTGGTAGAGCGTCATGGATCGCACTACCCCGCTCAAACCCACCGTACCCACCAGCGTGGAGACGGGATTCGGCGTGGTGTCGCGCGAGATGTTCAGCGCCACCTGCACCGAACTGTTTCCGGGCGGAACCGTTCCCGGAGGCGTGGAATTGGCGTTGGCCGTGAGCGTCCCCGAAAGGGGCGCGCCGACCAGGATCGAACCGGTCGCGGCCGCTCCTGGTATGGGTATACCACCGGAGACACCCGTTACGTTGAGAGTGTAGACTCCGTTGGCGAAAGTGGTCGAATCGATGGTGGCGATGGTCACGGTTTGCAGCGTGGAAGTGGTAGTCAGGTTGAAGACGGGACTGGTGTACCCGAACGTGACGGCACTGCCGCTGGAATTATAGGGCTGCATCTGCAAGTAGCCTTGCGCGTCCTGGTTGACTTCGGAGAAGACTCGCGCCGTAATCACGAACTGCGTCCCCGCCGGACCGTAGGACGGAGTGGCCGTCACGTTGTCGATACTGATCGCCTGCGGCCGCACCAGTAGCGTACCGGGAGCCGCAATGGCGAATTCCGGCGCTCCTACCGGCGTAGCCACCACGTTGAAGGTGAAGGGCGCGGTGAAAGAGGCGCCCGGAGTGAGCGTGAGGGTGATGGAAGTCGAGTAGTCGGAAAAATCGGGGTACGGGCCTAACGTGACCGAAGAAGTACTGAATTGAGACGTCACGCCGGAAGGCACTCCGGTTACGCTTAGGTTGTACACTTTCGGCGTGTTGGAGGGGTTATAGAGCCGCAGGCTGAAAACGGCAGGCAGATTCGGTCCGGTAACCAGGCTGTTGGGAGACATGGATATCTGGGTGTTGTAACTGCTGGCCTGGCTCAAGGCGGTGCCCACTGGACAGATGGTGGCGTCCAGGCTAGTCAGCGCCGCGAGCAGCGTAGCCGGCGTGGCCGAAGCTACCGCGCTGCCGGCCGCCGTAATGCTGGCGGCAAAGGCTTGTAAGTACGAGATGTTGGTGATGGCGTTGTTGACCACCGCAAGATCCCCCGCGATGCGGCTTAGATAAGCGGCATTGGACGGCGCGGCCGCCGCCGCGTTCATGTCGTTCGCCAGACTCGCCAAAGTGATCCCCAGGGTGCTTGCTCCCGTCTGGTTAGCCGTGAGCGATGCGGTCAGCGAACAAGTACCCAGAAGCTGTACTGTCACCGGCACGCTGAAGTTGACGTTTTGGACGCCCGCCGCGGTCGTATAGGTGGCCGTGACCGTCACATAGTAAGTGTTGTTGGTCGCGTTGGCCGCCGCGGTGAAAGTAACCGGCACGGCAAGCGCACCGCTGGCCGGGATGGTCACCGGCGAGGTCAGGCCGTTCATGGCGATGCCCGTCTGCGCCACCGAAGTCAAAGCCACCGATCCGGGGTTGGCGTTGCCCACGGAAGTGAGCGTCACGGTGGCGGCGACCGTCCCTCCTGGCGCCACGGTCAGCACTAGCGGGTCGACGGTCAGGGAAAGCGAAGGAATGGCCGGCACCACGTAATTGGTGCTGGCGGTGGTTTGCGCATTGCTGGTCGCGCTGGTGAGAATCAGATTCAGTGTGCTGGTCGAACCCACCGGCGCGACGCTTACTCCGGCGGCCCCATAGGGAACTGCGCACAGATTGATCTTGCCCGCCTGGCCTGGCAGCAGGGTCAGGGCGGGAACGCTGGCGCCCGTTGAGAACTGCCCCGCGGTATCGTAGCTGCTGATGCGGAACGTGTCGGTAGCCGGCCCGGTATTCACGATGGTGGCGTCGTAGACCGGCAGTTCGTTGCCATTGAACGGCATAGTGTATAGCGGGTCGGTAGTGATATTGATGGTCACTCCCGGTATGGCGCCCGGCGTCACCCCGGCCGGCGGCGCGCCCGGCGGGATGGTCAGGAAATCGAAAATCTCCGGATCGTGGCCCAGGAGGAGTATCAACAATTCCTGCATGCGTTTGATGCCATTCTCCAGGCCCGAGTCGAATTCACCGATTAGCGAGGTGCCCAGCTCGTCCGCCTCCGGAAGGCCCAACTGCTTCAGAATCTTGTTCAGGTTCTCGAAGAAGTCTCCCAGGTCGCCGCCCAGGCTGCCATTGTCCACACCCGCTCCCGCTACTTTCCCGGCTTTCAGAATGCCGGTAAAGCTGGTGCTTGTGGAGATGCCCTCCAGGACTCCCGCGGCAAAGGCGTAGCCGACCAATCCCGCGCCTTCTACATTGCCGATCATCTGCACGATGGGCTTGTTATACGCGATGGCGAAGGCGTTGACCGCGGCGTAATCCACGATGGCCTGGTGGTAGCCATTGGGGAAATGGCTGACCGTATGTCCGAACGAGTCGGTTTCCCACCAGCCCACCGTGGTGACCCCGTTAATGGTGACCATCTGATTGGGCGTGATGACCTGATCGCCGCTCGGGAACCCATTCTGCACCGCGTTCAGAATCAACGTTTGCGCGTCGGCCGAAAGCGTGGTGGCGCTCAGTGCGCTGGCATCGGGTGGTTGGATATAGTTGGGTGAAGGTCCCAACCCGATGAGCTGATTGGGATCGCCCAACGTGGCCATCACGGTTCCGATGTCGATGGCCGATTGTCCCGTAACCCCCGAAAGAACCGACGCTTCGATGATCGAGGTGATCATCCCCCGCGCCACCTCCTCGTAGTACTTGGCGCTGCGGTTCTGGTATTGCCCGTTGATCGTGCGCATGTCGTTCTTCAGAACGTCCAGCGAGTAGATGGCGTTGCCACTTGGACCCATCGAACTGCCCCCCACGGTAATTCGCGGCGTGTTGGGGTAGACGTGGACGAAGTAGCCGTTCTGGAGCTGCGGTATCAACTGGTCTTCCGCCCCGTTGTAGCTCATGGCGACCAGTTCGTCTTCCGCAATCGCCAGATACTTGGCGAGCGTCGCTGCCTGCTGGGCCGTCGCCTGTTGCGCGGCGCTGAGCGCGCCGGTGGTAGGAAGGGCTTCAAAGGCCGGCTTGATGGCTTCGTACGCTTGATACGCATTGTTGAGCCGCGTCTGCTGCGCCTGGAAGGTGCTGAGCAATTGATGCGTGGTCAGAATGTTGAAAGAGGCGATATCGAAATTCGACACCGCCGGCGTGGGGCTGGCCGGCAGGTTGAGCGAAACCGAGGCATTCCCCTGGCGCGCGGCCGGTCCGAGGCGGTCGAACATGGTGTGCGTATAGGGATGCTGCTGGTAATACCACGAGTCGTCGGCATCCACTTCCACAAATAGCCCCGTCAGAATGGTGCTGCTTAGGGGAAAGTTGGTAAAGAACTCCTGGTAATCCGTGCCGGTGACGATGGTGTCGGCACTGACGTCCGGACCGCCCGACCCGATCAACAGATAGGGCGTGTAGGTAAAGGTGGTGGCCGTGAGATCCAGTCCGCCGGTGGCCGTGCCCTGCACAATATTCCCTACCGAAACGATATTGCCCACCAGGGCCGAAGCGTCGAAACTCTGCTGCAGGACGGTGGTCTGGCTGGGTCCGAAGCCGAATAGCCCGCTGGCCTGGCTATATTGCTCGGCATTGACTTTGATGGTCACCTGCTGCCGCAAGTTCGCGGGGATGGTGGTGAAGGTGGTATCGGGAGTCTGTCCTGTGGTCTGGGCCAGGCTCTGGCCGGGCGTACCGTTCGGCAGGTTGGGGTCGAGGTCGACAAGACCGGGCCCATACTGCACCCAGTAATAGTCGTTGGTGTCGCCTTCCCCGAAGCCGTCATATGCCGGGTCGTCCGCGGTGCCCGACGGGATGCAACCCAGGAGTACGTTGGCTGTCGGAAACATCGAGCGAAGCAGGCTATACTCCGCCGTGTCTCCGGCCTGAGTTTGTTCCAGGTAGATGTGCGCGTATTGCGTGGTGTAGCCCGAGGCTTGCAACAGGGCGGTGAGCAGGCTGGCTTTATCGAGGGTGTTCCCGGCCATGGCCCACAGGGCGCCGCGCGCGCCGCGGACCGATCCGGCGTATGCCTCGAACTTGATCTGGTCGCGCACGAAGGCGTAGATCTGATTGGGATCGTTCTGTAGGGCGGTCGCCTGCGCGGTGACGAAGGGGTCGGTGGGATCGTCCGGAGCGGCGGGAGTACTGTTACCGGCGCGGCGCATTCCACTCTTCAGCGTCTTCGGCTGCACTTGCGCCAGCAGGCGCGGCTGGTGAACAGAGGTCCGCAGGGGGGGCGTCCGTCGCGTGGCTGCGGGCGCCGCCGGCGCCGCCGCTGTTGGCTGAATGGATGGCTTCGGCCGGGATTTGTCTCCACGAAGAATGAACGGCTGGGCGCAAATAAACGCCACCGCCAATCCGCAAAACAATTTCCGCAGAAGAGCACTTCGGTGTGACACTATTTCCCCCCTTGGCCGGAGGCCCCAGAAAGCCAGCCCCCACAGACTACCTGAGCCTATATCATTTTGGGCTATCAAGCACTTCCAGGCGATGACGAAATGAGGGACGCGTACCATTAGCTGTGCGAATCCTTACGCTTCATTGACCAGGGTTTTCCCTAGAGCGTAAGCTATCCGAACACCATGTTGGAGGGTTTCACGCGGTTCTTCCGGCACCAGTCCAGATACAGCCGCGCGTAGCTGTCCGTGATATATTCCTTTTCGCCGAATCCCATTTGCCGCGCGGTACGGTCGATCCAGCCCGGCGGGCCTTCCAGTTCCATGTAGAACCCGACAGGGGTCTCGTCCAGGGTGGCCATACCCGCGCCGCGGCTCTGGTGGTACTCGGTGCGGTATTTGTCGTACCGGAACACCGGGCGAAAGCCGAGACGTTCGAAAACCGCCGCCATCACAGCCGCGTCGGCGACAGCCAGTTCCAACTCTTCCCTGGTCTTGTGCCTGGCAATGGCGGACCGGCCTTTATAAGTGACCGTGGTCATCCCGCCTGCCTGCCGCAGGCGTAGGAGGGTTCCGGCGCGCCGCAGAGTGCGCCTGGCGGTATCGAAAATAATGTTGCTCTCAAAAACCTTGCGCCGCGAAACGGTGAAGCCGGCCGCGCGCAGCAGCCGCTGCGCCGCCCGGCGGCCCGGCACCGCCAGTTTGATTTCGATTTCGTTCGGGCCGTGGGTCATACCCCTAATGAGCGCGGTCGCCGCGGTGGTGATCGAGGAAATCCTGGTCGATGGCTTTGCGGCCGCGGAATCCTTCCTCCACGCCGTGCCAGAACCCGATCGCCGGTTCGCCCAATTTCCAGCAAAGGTAAACTTCCACACCGCGTAGCAGCGTTGGGAAGTCGATCAGACCGGTATCCAGATCCTTGAGCACGCAGCCGAACTCCTGCACCTGCTCGATGGCGCCGCGCAGTTTGGCGGCCACGGCGTCGCGCCGGTTCTTGCAGTCGATGGCCTGATCGCGATCCACCACCATACCGCCCATCATGGTGACGCGCTGTGCCATCGCCTGGATCACCTGCTCCGCTTCCTGGTAGTCGGCTTTCAACGAAACCGCCTCGCGCAGCAGGCTGTCGACGCGCGGGATCAGGTTTTGTGCTTCCGCGAGAGTGAAGCGTTTGGGCATGCGTTAAACCGCGTAGTGCGACGTCACGTAGTCGTTGAGGATATCGATGAATTCACCGACGATGCGCTCGCCCTTCAATGTCGTCATCAGCCGGCCATCCACGTATACCGGCGCCTTGGGTTCTTCGAACGTGCCCGGCAAAGAGATGCCGATATTGGAGTGCTTGGATTCTCCCGGCCCGTTCACCACGCAGCCCATCACCGCAACCTTCATGGTCTCTACGCCCGGATGGCTGGCTTTCCATTTCGGCATTTCGTCGCGAAGATAGGTCTGGATCTGATCGGCCATCTCCTGGAAGAACGTGCTGGTGGTGCGGCCACAGCCGGGGCAGGCGGTCACCTGCGGAGTAAAGCTGCGGATGCCCAGCGACTGCAGAATCTGCTGCGAGACAATCACCTCTTCGCTGCGGTCGCCGTTGGGCAAGGGCGTCAGCGAGGCGCGGATGGTGTCGCCGATGCCATCCTGCAATACCGGCGCCAGCGCGGCCGTGGTGGCCACGATTCCCTTACTGCCCATGCCGGCTTCGGTCAGACCCAGGTGCAGCGGGTAATCGCAGACCGCCGCCAGCGCGCGATATACGTCGATGAGGTCCTGCACGCCGCTCACCTTGGCGCTGAGGATAATCTGGTCGTGCCCCAGGCCGTGCCGCTCGGCCGCTTCCGCCGATTGCATGGCGCTCGCCACCATGGCATCCAAGGTGACCTGGCGCGCGTCCTTGGGCTCCGGCAGCAGGTTATTCTCATCCATCATGCGGGTGAGCAGCGCCGAATCGAGGGACCCCCAGTTGACGCCGATGCGCACCGGCTTGCGGTTCTCGGCGGCCACCTCGATCATGGTCCGGAAGTTGTCGTCGGTCTTTCTGCCGATGTCGGAATTCCCCGGATTGATGCGGTACTTGGCCAACGCGCGCGCGCAATCCGGGTATTTCTTGAGCAGGATGTGGCCGTTGTAATGGAAGTCCCCGATGATGGGCACCGGCACGCCGAACTGGGCGATAGTGTCTACAATTCTGGCCACCGCCGCCGCGGCCTGTTCGGTGTTCACGGTGATGCGCACCAATTCCGAGCCGGCCCGCGCCAGGGCCATCACCTGGTTCACGGTGGCGGCCACATCGGCGGTATCGGTATTGGTCATGGATTGCACGACAATCGGATGATTGCCGCCCACCTTGACACCTCCGACATCCACTACGACCGTCTGTCGGCGAGGTCCTACTGCCATGAATTCTCCTCCTGGGGGGAAAATTCATTTTAGCAGGGCGGCGTCTGGCAAGCTAAAGCATGCCCCACCGCTGAAACACTGGCTGTCTGGTGGGGCATGCTTTAGCTTGCCGGGTCGCCGCGCAGCGCCACCATGGGATCCACCCGCGTAGCCCGCCGCGCCGGTAAATAGCTGGCCAGCATCGCCACCGCCGCGAACAGCAGGGCGCTGCCCACGAACGTGGCCGGATCGGTGGTGCTGACGTGATAGAGAAGTGTCGAAAGCAAACGGGTGAGAGCCAGCGACGCAGCCAGCCCCATAGCGATTCCGCCCAGCGCCAGGCCCAGGCCCTGGCGCAGCACCAGACGCAGAATATCGGCGCGCGCGGCGCCCAGCGCGATGCGAATTCCCATTTCCTGGGTGCGTTGGCCGATGGAATACGCCATCACCCCGTAGATCCCTACCATCGCCAGGAGGAGCGCGATGGCCGCCAGTGCTCCCAGCAGGCTGCTGAGGAAGCGCGATTGCACCGCGCCTTTGGCCAGCACTTCCTCCATGCTCAGAACCTGCGTCACCGGCTGGTCGCGGTCAACAGCCAGCACGCGCGCTCTCACCGGCGCCACAAAACCATGGGGTTCGCCCGCGGTGCGCACCAGCAGATTCATGGACGCCCAGGGAAGCCGCGCGAACGGCAGGTAGATTTCCGGCCGCACGTCCGCCGCCAGGTTGGTGTTGCGCACGTCGCCCAGCACGCCCACCACTTCGCTCGCCGTGGCGGCGCGCCCCAGCGTGATGTGCTTGCCGACAGGGTTTTCGTTGGGCCAAAAACGGCGCGCGGCGGTTTCATTGATCATCAAGACCGTCGGCGCCTCGTCGTCATGCGCGCTGAATTCCCGGCCGCCGCGCAAGGGCAGCCGCATGGTCTGCGCGTAGCCCGGGCTGAGCGTCTGGATATTGAACAGAGGCCGTTGCGACAGCGGCACTAAGGGCTGGCCCTCGGGCAGCGCGGGCGAAAGACGTACCGGGTTCAGCGGGAGAGCCGATGAGATCGCCACCGACTGCACTCCCGGTACGCTGCTCACCTGGCGCACCAGTTCGCGGTAGAACGCGATCATCTGCGGCCCCGCCGGGTAGCGCGCCGGCGGCAGCGTGATGTTCATCGTCAGCAAGTTGCCCGCGTCGAAGCCCGGACTGGCGCTGCGTAACGCCACAAAATTGCGCAAGAGCAGCCCCGCGCCGATGAGCAGAATCATGGACAGCGCCACCTGGCACACTACCAGCAGGTTGCGAAACAGATTGCGCTGCCGGCCTGCCGTGGAACCGCGCCCCTCCGACCGCAGTACCGCGTTCAAATCGGGCCGCGACACTGCGAGCGCCGGCGCCAGGCCGAACAGGATCCCCGCCAGCACGGAGACTCCCAAGGTGAAGGCGAGCACGGCGCCATCCGCGTGGATTTCGGAGGCTCGCGGCAGCTTGTCCTGCGCCATGGCCGCCAGCACATGTGTCCCCCAGGCGCTCAGAGAAGCGCCCAAGACCCCGCCGGTCAACGCCAGGATCAGACTCTCGGTAAGAAGTTGCCGCATCAGCGCGCGGCGCGAAGCCCCCAGGGCCAGGCGCACGGCGATCTCTCTTTGCCGGCCCAGAGCACGGGAGAGCAACAGGCTGGAGACGTTGGCGCAGGCAATCAACAGGACCAGGCCCACCGCCCCGAAGAGCAGTAAAACTGCCGTGCGCACGCCCGCTACCAGTTGGTCCCGCAGGTTGGCCACGCGTACCGTGAGGCCCGGATCGGCATCCGGCGCCTGCGGATTGTTCCGCCGGTACTGCGCCGCCAGAGTGTCCATCTCCGCCTGCGCCTGGCGGATGCCGGCGCCGGGGCGCAGCCGCGCCACGAAATCCAGGAAACCGGTGCCGGCTTCGACCTGCGCCGGCGTCACGATGTTCAAATCGAAAACCCGCGGCGCGTAGATCTCCACGTTGGCGCCCAGCAAGCCGAATTGAAACCCCCGCGGCAGCACGCCGATCACCGTGTAATCCTTCGCATCCAGCGTGATGGGGTGGCCGGCGATATGCGGATCGGCGGCGAAACGGCGTTCCCACAACCCGCTGGAGATCAGCACTACGTTGTCGCCGCCGGCCTTATCTTCCTCGGGACGGAAGGACCGTCCTAGGGCCGGACGCACCCCCAGGATGTCGAAGAAATTCCACGTCACGCGCGCCGCCGCGAGTTGGGCCGGATCGCCATGCCCGGTGAGGGTGAAGGTTTCCGAGGTTACGGCAGCCAGGCCGGAAAACGAGCCCTGGCCGTGGTTCACCTGCTTGAATCGCGGCCAGGACAAGGTGCCGACCATTCCGGCGCCTTTTCGTTCGGCGCCAATCCGTACCAGGCGGTCGGGCTGGGCGTATGGCAGAGGCCGCAGCAACAGGGCGTCGGTCACGCTGAAGATCGCGGTATTGGCGCCGATTCCCACCGCCAGCGTAAAGATCGCCACCAGCGCGAAGCCGGGACTCCGGGCCAGGACGCGGAGGGCGTAGCGCACATCGTGGGCGAAAGTGGGCATGAATTCAGGATAAGACGGGCGGGGTGTGCTTGTGTCTTAGCGGAACATCGTTAGCGGTGGCAACCAATTGCTCCCGATCCGCGCCAGATCGTGGTCCGCTGTCCAACCGGTGCCGTACTTTCGGGCGCACGCCAGGAAACATCGGTCGCCCAACGACACGTTCCTGGATATGTATTCCGCCGAGAGCACCGCATCATCCGGCTCGAAGGCGGCCACCTCAAAATGCAGAGCGTCCAACGACGCTGCGGCTAGCATCTGCGGCATGCCTTTACTGACCAGCTTGTCCAATACCTCCGAAACCGAAACCGCGCTCACCACGGCATTGGACCGCACGCCGTCTAACCGGTCGGCTCCCATCTCGTTCTGCATCAGAGGCAGGACGGCCGAAGCGTCGAATACCGGTCTACCCTTGTCGCTCACGGGCTGCCTCCGCCCGGTGATCGGCAATGATCTCGTCAGACAGGCTAACCCCTTCCGGGATGTATTTCCGCACCAGCGCCCGAGCGCGGAGTAGGCCCTGCTCTCGGGTTTCAATCACCAGACCGCCGACTTCATTGACGGTTCCGCATAGCTCGGTGGACGCCTTGACCTGTTGCTGCTTTCGCCAAAAGGAGGGAAGTGCGACTCTCCCCCGATCGTCCATTCTTATGGTGAATTGCTGCATGTACACCATTATCCCTGTGGTTTCACCGGCGCGCCAGACCCGGTCCAACGGCCCAGGCCAGACCGGCCACCATAGCTCCTGCCACCATCCAGCCCTGCATTTGCAACGCGGCATTGCCGTTGCCGAATAACTCCGCCAGCGCGGGATGCAGCGCCATCACTCCCAAGACCACCGCATATGCCAGGTAGTTGCCGCGGGCGAACCAGAGGCAGAACGCCAGCGCGCAGGCGATTCCGGCAAATGCCACCACGTACTCCAGCACAAATTCGCCCGGCGTGTGTACGTCGCTCGATACCATTGCGCAAACAGCCAGCAGCGTCAGGGGCGCCAGCATCCACCGTTTTGGCAGCTTCTGTACCACCAGTGCAAGTACCGCCAGGATGGCCGCGCGAGAGAAGATCGTCGGTAAGGCGAGCGCAATCGCCGACAGCGCCGGAGCGGGACCGCCAATCAGGCCGGGACTGCCCGGGTCGAGCAACGCCAGGGCGGGAAAATGGTCCGTCAGCAGGGCTCCGAGCTGATGGCACAGGAACCCCAGCCCCGCGGCCAGCAGCAGCAGCACGCCGGCGTCCAGCCCCAGCACGCGCCGCTGGGCCAGCCGCAAGGCCGCCGCGCTCTCCGGAAAGAAAGACAGCAGAAAGGCAACCGCGGCGCCGTACATTACAAATGCGAAAGCTACGCCCATTGCCAGGACCGCGCAGGTGGTCACCTCGAAGGTCTCGAACGGGATGAAGGTCTGGTAGCCCCGGTATAACGTGAGGTGGAGCGAGAGCGCCAGTCCCACCGCCGCCGCAAGCGTCGGCAGAATGGCCACGCGCAGCGTGCGCCGCCACGGAACCCGCCCCAGCTTGATTTGCCGGATCAGCAACCACAGACCGAAGACGATCCCCCCGGCGATCACCACGATCTTGATGGTGAGCACGGCGATGGAGACAAAATTCTGGCGGTCGCGGTTGCGTTCGAAACTCTCCGGGATTTTCCAGTAGCTGCGCATCGAAGTGACGCTGTCGCCATCCACGCCGATTTCCACTCGATAGCGCGCTTCGGCCAGGTTGCGGCGGTCGCCCGCCCGCGCTTCCCAAACCAGCGTGAAATCGCGCCGCGCTTTCTTCTTCTCCGACTGGCTCTCCTGTAGATCCATCGCGCTCACGTCCAGACCGTGTGCGGCAGCGAAGGTGGCGGCAATCTGTCGCGCCGCGTCGGGCGAGAGGTCGGCTCCCGGACGGTCCTCCGGAAGCTGGTGGTTATAGCCCATTACCTGGCCGGTTTCGGGTTGCACCGTAACCAGGAATTCTTCTTTCTCCAGAGATTTGAAATATCGCGTGGCCCAGTAATTGACGGGGCGGTACTGTGCGAATAATTTGGCCGCGGCGCTCACCGTGCCGTGTTCCAGGAAGTACTTGCCGGCGAGGCTGTCGTCACCCCCCCAGTGCGCTCCGGGGTACGTGACGTTCAGGTATCCGCTCGGGTCGATTCCCTGCGCGCGGAGAAAAGCATCGGCGGGAACGCGCGCCTGATCGGCCGTCAGCTTGAAAGCGGGCGTTTCGCCGAAGGGGGTGGTGTGAATCCAGAGGGTCAGCAAGCCGGCGACGAAGATGGCAAGAGCCAACAGCCGCTTGCTTCCGCTCAGCGGCCAATACGACACACCCGCCGGCGCAACCTCCGGCGCTGCTTCGGCCGGCACTTCCACCGGCGCCGGCTCATCGCCATTCAGCAGCCCGGTCTCCGGTTCGAATCCACCGCCGCGCCAGTAAGCCACCAGGGCCACCAGGATCGGCACCACGAAAATTCCCGCGCTGGCCGCGCCTGAAAGCTTGAAATAAAGGCTGTGCGATCGTACCAGCAGCATGGCGCTGTACATGGCGTCCACCGAGTAGTGCCACACCAGCGTGGGCAGGATGCCCCAGCGCAGCATGATGCAGCCCAATGCCACGCCCCCGATTCCCACCTCCAGACCGCGTATGAAAAACGGTTGCTGCGGATATCCGGCGTGGCCGAAACCCCAGATGAAACCCGCCAGCACCACCGCCGCGGGCATCCAACG
>Ga0302320_10020975_pt1 | contig 12990 bp, 10 predicted proteins | sample Bog_T0_3_FD_202130 | JGI IMG/M metagenome (GOLD analysis project Ga0302320, IMG submission 202130) | Peat permafrost microbial communities from Stordalen Mire near Abisko, Sweden - Bog_T0_3 | ecosystem: Environmental > Terrestrial > Soil > Wetlands > Peat | place: Sweden: Abisko, Stordalen Mire...
GGTGGCGGTGGCGGCGGCAGTGGGATTCCTGTACCAACGACTGGTCCATAGTGGAGAAGGCCGCCAGGGCCATCGGCAGGGATCAGGGCGGGCGAACGAAACCGATCAGGTGGATGGGTATGAAGCCTCAGGACCAGTCTGTTTCAAGCAGATCTGAAACGCCGGGTCAGCGGCTTCAGGTTACCAATCCGGCGCGTTCAACGGTGCTTGCCTGCTGCTTGGAAGTAGCTGACACCGGGCCAAAGCGCAACAAAGGCCTGCTTGGGCGTGAGGGGCTTGCTCCTGGCGAGGGTCTCTGGATTGTGCCGTGCGAATCCGTTCACACGTTCTTCATGCGGTTTCCCATTGATCTGGTCTATCTGGACCGCAAGAACAGGATCAAAAAAGTGAGGAGTGCGGTGGGACCATGGCGGCTGTCTGCCTGTCTCTCCGCACATTCCGTGCTTGAACTTCCGGCAGGGACCATTCGCGCCACGCAGACTCAGCGTGGGGACTCGCTGGAATTTTTTCCAGCGGAATCCATCGCCACGAACTCAGATCTAGGCCGTATCGACATATAGGAGTGGCGGCGTTGCCGCGGCCGTAATCACTCGGCGACCGGGACCGCTCGTGTTTCACCGTCATGGGGTTTCGTCCTGCACACTTCGGGAACACGCCACTCTTTGAATACGGCATGCACCGCCATCCCCACCGTGAGCACGGCCAATAATTGCAGCAGGACGGGATGGGCAATCAGGAGTGGGTACCCGAACCTGATTGCGAGCGACCAGCAGGTGACGACAGCCAGATAGAAGAGCGCACCGCGAAATCGGCGGTATCCCACGCAAGCCGCGAAGCAGCCGAAAGCGAGGCCTCCAACCAGGTCAATCACGTAGTGCTCACCAGTGGAGAGCGTAGCTAACCCAGTGGCGAAGAGGAATGCCAGCGACACCGCGCGCCAGAGCCTGCCTGGGGCAAAGAGCACAAACACCAACGCCGTGCCTATGTGCAGGGAAGGGAACGCGTTGGGCATTGCAGCCAGTTTTATAGTCTCTGCGGGAACCAGTGGAGGACTTAACCACTTCGCGCCAAAGGCATAGATCGGTCCGCATCCTGGCAAGATGGCGTACAGGATGGGGCCGGCAACCAATTCCCCAACATAGGCCAGCACCACCGATCCGCGGGCATTGCGGTATTCGGTGACAAGAAACCAGACGATCATCATGGGGACCATCAACTGGTAGATGACGATCAGAGGAATCCGGAAGATGCCCTGCAAAGCCCCTGCAATAGGGGCAGCCTTCACGCCAAGCGCGCAATCGAGCGCGAACAAGACGTGATCGTATTTCCAGGGAAGCAGGCCGCCTTCCCTGCTCATGAATACGGTCAGAAGGAAGCCGAAAAGCAGGTTGAGAATGAGGGCGAAGACCAGCAACGGACGCGTTTTGTCCTTCTCGTCCCTGAGCATCCAGATGACGGACAGGAAGAGGGCCAAAACACCGATGACGCCGGGATTAAGTAAAAGCAGAAGCAGGTGCATATTCTTTCCCAGCCTATCGTCTGCGGGGATTGGCCGCCGGCAAAATTACGAGGGGTAATCCCAGACGACAATCCCGACGAACCGACACGCACCTCCTGATGCGGCTTGAGCAGATGTTGGCCAGCTGCGAATGCTTACCCATTTAGACGGCATCCTCTGGGGTCTGGCGGGTCTGCGACTGGCCCGTGGTAGCGCAAGCAAGCAGATACCATGCAAACCAGGCCGGGACGGTCCATAGGAACAAGGGCGAGATGATCATGATGCCGGAGACAAGTTCGACCAAAATCGCGAGACTGGCAAAAGCGAGAATCACCAACATAGGCCGAGACCGTGTCCGATAAATGCCCTGCATCAGCGCTGGAATAGCCAGGCCGCCATCGTAAACCCATGAGTAAGGCGCCGCGACAAGCGAAACAAGAACGAGCAGATTGCCGTATTTTTCCCAATCCCACACGTTTCGACGGGGCCAGAAGTAGGCGAGCGCCCACACAGAACCGAGCAGCGGCGCCAGGTATTGGAGCCATACTGCACTGGGCCTAAGCCAAAGCCTCAGCGCGACAACAATGCAAGGAATGTACTCCGTCTCAAGCCCAGCCGAACGCATCATCTGCGCGTAATTGGCCCAGATAGTTGGGTCGAGCAGATAGACGATGGCGCAGCTTGCGACAAGCGCGACCGCGGCCCCGAGGAGGATTCTGTAGCTTCGGGAGATGAGGGTCCAGACAAGCAGCACAGCAGCGAAAGGGATAAACAAATGCGGCTTCAGGGTGCAGAACCAGAGCGCCATTCCCGCCAGAAAGGGATGGGTGCGTTGCAGGTAAAGAAACAGGACGTACCCAAGCAGCGCGAACACGGTGGTTTGTCCCATGATGGCGCAAAGCAGGGCAGGGCCGAACGAAAGCCCGATCCAGTGCAAATGGTTTCTGGGCTTTCCATGCATCCGCCACAAGATGAGGACCGAAGTCACCAGGCACGCGAAGATGGCAACGGACCAAAGAAATGCCCCAATCCGCAGGCCAACGAGCCCGAGCGCCAGCACGATTGGCAGAGCATAAGGCGGGTTGCGCATGTAAAGGACACCATACCCTTTGGCGAGACCCGCGGACTGCTCGATCCGCTTCATGGAGGCAGCGTCGTAAGGGTTAGCGTGGTGGATCAGTTGCTGACCAGTGGCCCAAAAACAAACGAAATCGCGCGACGCTGCAATTTTGCCGGCCAGCGGTACAACGCAAAGGAACATCGCGGTGAATGCAAGCGCCAGCCCGGCGACGGTCGCAATCGAAAATTCCGCGAAATCGATGCGCGGCTTAGCTGCATTAGCGTCGGAGCTTGTCATGATCGCTATTCTACTTTCCGCGATGGTCGAGCACGCGGACCGCGCCGATTCCAGAGCCTTCCTGGTAACTTCTTATCTTCGTGCACTTAAGTCATGTATACGGCGCCGGACTGTCCGAGCCCTTGCTGTAAACACCTGTTTACAGGGTTTGGCAGTTGAGTCTGAGAAGAGATTGTGCAAGTCATTGATTTATAAGGCAGCCATAGAGATATCGAGAATGGCAAGCAACATGCATTGTTGAGGGTGCCCGGCTGAGGCTGGGAAATTCGAAAAATGGAGAAAACACCAATGAACAACCTACTTTTGAAGCTCTATGTTAAGTTCCAGGATCTGGCCAGCCGTGAAGAGGGTCAGGATCTCGTGGAGTATGCCTTGGTCGTCGCTTTGATCGCGTTCGGCGCAACCGCCGGTATGGGCAAGCTGGCCAGCGGCATCAACACCGCTTTCAGCGCTGTCAGCACCAAGCTCGGCCTGTACATCAGCTAGTTCTGTCAACGCACGTCAAGACAGAGCGCCCAATTACCTCAGCCTCCTAGCTGGAGGGACACGTGGATCGGCACAAGGCACCCACGCACTCCCTCCAGCCAGGGTAAACAAATAATAGTCATCCGAATGGACCAGTTCGTTGTAGCCCGTTTCTGGATCGAAGCCACGAATTCTAATGCCTGCCTTGATTCCTGGGGATCGATAAAACAAGGCGCATCTGGAAGAATCCTATATCCTGCCGGTAATCCAGCTGAGGCTGGGAAGTCCGCGCAACAAGGAGAACCGCACAATGAATAACTTGCTTCTGAAACTTTATGTGAAATTCCAGGAACTGAAGAACGGCGAAGAAGGTCAGGACCTGGTTGAGTATGCCCTGGTTGTCGCTTTGATCGCTTTCGGCGCCACAGCCGGCATGACATCGCTGGCTAGCGGCATCAACAACTCGTTCAGCGCTGTCAGCACCAAGCTTGGCGTCTACATCAGCTAGTCGTTGTTCTTGGTACCGACAGGAAGGCCAACTCGTTGGCTCTGTTTCCTTGCGGGAGGGGCGCGAACGTCAGGCTTGACGTCCTGAGCGCACTCTCCCAGACAAGGGTATTCACTGGCTGCCTCTCATAGGCGGCCTTAATTGTCCGCTTTTGAAGGTTCCCTCCCAGATTGCATTGAATGATTCGGCAGGGCTTGAATGAGCAGCGTCTACCGACCGAACCGGGGCGGGGCCAGGTTAAACATTAAGAGGGAGACCGCAATGAACGACATGCTCCTGAAGCTTTATGTGAAGTTCCAAGACCTGAAGGATGGCGAAGAAGGTCAGGACTTAGTCGAGTACGCCATGGTTGTCGCTCTGATTGCATTCGGCGCGACCGCTGGCATGGGCAAACTCGCATCGGGCATCAACCATGCGTTCAGCGACGTCAGCACCAAGCTCGGCGTCTACATTAGCTAGTTGCCGTCAAGAAAACGCGAGGGGACACTGTCAGGTAGCGTCGCTCCTTTGCGAGGAAGATACCTGACAAAGAGTCAACTGCCGTCCCGCAATCCCCCGCCTATACAATACGTTTTCAGGATGACAAGTCTCCCAACACGGGTACCAGATCGCTCCTCGAATCTGGCTGAGATGCTCTTCTTGCAGCTCGATGGCATCTATGGCAACCTCAGCCGGATTCGGGAAGTGGCTTGATATGTCTCTGCCTTCTGCTCCGGATAACACAAATTCGCTGATTCTGATTGAGAGCGGACTGACTGCGATCGCCGTTGCGATGGCATTTGTCCTGCCGCGGCTCGGCAACCCCTGGTTCAAGCGCATCGAGCACTCCTTTGGGAAACTTGCCCGAAGGAAGGGATGGCCGGTTGTATCGGTTGGGTTGGCTGCACTCGTTCTGCGCCTGGCCATCCTCCCGCTTTTCCCAATTCCACTTCCTTTCATCCACGACGATTTCAGCCATCTGCTTGCAGCCGACACCTTTGCCCATGGCCGGCTCACCAACCCGACCCCGGCTATGTGGATGCATTTCGAGAGCTTCCACATCACGATGCAGCCGACGTACATGTCGATGTACTTCCCTGGGGAGGGATTGATCCTTGCTGCCGGCAAGGTGCTGTTTGGAAACCCCTGGTTTGGCATCCTGATCTGCAGCGCACTGATGTGCGCCGCAATCTGCTGGATGCTGCAGGCCTGGCTGCCGCCCACGTGGGCGCTTTTGGGGGGCATCCTGGCAATTTTGCGCCTGGGCATGTTCAGCTATTGGGTCAAAACTTACGCCGGCGGGGGAATGATCACCGGGCTGGGCGGAGCTCTGGTGCTGGGTGCCCTGCCCCGCTTGATGAGGACTGCACGTTTTCGCTACGGAATGCTGATGGCGATCGGCATCGTTCTTCTCGGCCTCACGCGTCCGTATGAAGGCCTGCTGCTGTGTTTGCCTGTCGCGATCGCTTTGGGCCATTGGGCACTTTACGGCAAGAACCGGCCAAGCAGTGCGGTATTGCTTCGGCGGACCGCCTTACCCTTGCTGCTGATTGTTGCTGCCGTAGCGTGGCTGGGCTATTACGATTACCGCGTTTTCGGTAAGCCAACAACACTGCCCTACACCATTAACCGAGCGACGTATGCTGTAGCTCCCTACTTTGTTTGGCAACAAAAGCATCCAGAGCCGGGTTACCGGCACGCGGTGATGCGTGAGTTTTATACGGTGCTCGAGGTAAAGGAGTACCCGAGCATCCATTCATGGTCTCACTATTTTCCAACAGAGTTTGGAAGAATCCTGGTAGTCATCTTGTTCTTCGCGGGTTTTGCGCTGGCGCCGCCGCTGATCATGATGCGAAGAGCGCTCAGGGATCGCCGCATCCGCTTTCTGGTTCTGTGTCTTCCAGTGCTGATGGCTGGAATTGCGATCGAGATTTTCCTGATCCCGTATTATCTGGCGCCCTTCACGGCGGTGTTTTATGCCATCGGTTTGCAGGCCATGCGCCATCTGCGAGTCTGGAAACCGGAAGGCAAGCCTGCAGGTGAGACGATCGTCAGGCTTATCGTCACAATCTGCTTTGTGATGGCCGGAGTCAGGCTACTCACGGGACCCCTGCATCTGGAGACTGTGGCATGGCCAGCGTCAGGATGGACGAGTACTTGGCAAGGTCCGGAGCATTTCGGCCTTCAACGCGCGCAGATTCAGGCGCGGCTTGAACAGCTACCCGGCGAGCAACTGGCGATCGTCCGCTATTCTCACGACCACAATCCGCTTGACGAATGGGTCTACAACCTCGCTGATATCGATGGTTCCAAAGTCGTATGGGCAAGAGAGATGGACACAACCAATAATCTGGAGTTGATGCACTACTATCAGCAGCGCACCGTCTGGCTGGTAGAGCCGGATGCAACGCCGGCAGCAGTCGTGCCCTACCCGATTGCAGAAATGCCGACCGTGGTCAAGAAGGACTGAATCGGCTACTGGCCCTGGGCGTGAAACAACCGATATTTCGGGAGTGGAAATCATGATCAATGGAAAACGCGTTGCGGTTGTAATGCCGGCATACAACGCCGAGAAGACGCTGGAACAGACGGTACGTGAACTGTCAGACGTTGTGGACATCAAGATTCTCGTTGACGATTCCAGCAAGGACCAGACCGCAGCGCTCTCCCGCAAACTGGGCGTGCAGACTTTTGTCCACGACGCCAACTATGGATATGGGCGCAACCAGCAAACCTGCTACCGCGAAGCTCTGGCCGCGGGCGCCGACATCGTGGTCATGGTTCATCCCGACTACCAATACACGCCGTTGCTTGTTCCTGCGATGGCAGGCATGATCGCCAGCGGTGTGTATGACATGGTTCTGGCGTCGCGCATTCTTGGTGCAGGCGCGCTGAAGGGCGGAATGCCGTTTTACAAGTACGTTGCGAATCGGCTGCTGACGGCGTTTCAAAATCTGTTTCTGGGGGTCAAGCTTTCTGAATACCACACCGGCTTCCGGGCCTTCTCGCGTGAGCTGCTGCAGACGCTTCCATTGCTGGAAAACTCCGACGATTTTGTTTTCGACAATCAGATGATCGCGCAAGCCGTAATGTTCGGATTCAAGATTGGCGAAATCTCCTGCCCAACAAAGTATTTCGAGGAAGCATCTTCAATTAACTTCAAGCGCAGCGTGGAGTACGGAATCGGAGTGCTGGCCACCACCGCCGGCTTCGTGGCTCACAAACTGGGCATCCACCGCGCGCCGCGATTCGGAGCTACGGGAAGAAAGATAACGCAGCAGTATTACTCCCAGGCAAAGCTCGGCTTATAAGGCCAACAGTCCGGGCATCGTGTTGCCTCTTGAGGGGGGTTGAATTACTGATATGACGCCGCCTTCCGAAGCGCACTTAGGTATCGCTCCGATTGCTCTTGAACTCATTCTGACGATAGTCGCCGTTCTCTTGCCGCTGGGCTGGCCGCATCTGGGCTCCTCGTTTTTCGCGCGGATCGAGCGGATCTTTGCACCGTTGGCGCGAAAGCGGGGCCTGGCCGTTGCTTTCGTAGGATTTTCCGCACTTCTGTTGCGGCTCGCCATTCTACCTGTCTGTCCGATTCCGATTCCATTTGTTCCCGATGATTTTAGTTTTCTCCTTTCCGCAGACACCTTCGCGCACGGGCGGCTGACCAATCCCACGCCCGCCATGTGGACTCATTTCGAGAGCATCCACATCAGCATGCAGCCCACATATATGTCCATGTACTTTCCCGCACAGGGGCTGATGCTCGCTGCAGGCAAGGTCCTGCTGGGAAATTTCTGGTATGGCCAGCTGATTGCGACTGTACTGATGTGCGCGGCAATCTGCTGGATGTTACAGGCTTGGTTGCCAGCCACCTGGGCCTTTCTTGGAGGGATGCTGGCGGTGGTGCATCTGGGGCTGTTCAGCTACTGGATTAACACTTATCACGGTGCGTCGATTGCGGGGCTTGCTGGAGCGCTGGTTCTAGGCGCGTTGCCGCGATTGATCAAGACGGCCAGGCCGCGATACGGGGTTCTGCTCGCGACAGGCATCGCCATCCTTGCGTTGTCTCGCCCCTTCGAGGGAGTGCTGCTTTGCTTGCCCGTGGGGGCCGCTTTGGGCCACTGGGCTCTCCACGGAAAGAACCGCCCGAGGCCAAGCGTTTTGTTTCGGCGTGCAGCGTTCCCGCTGCTTTTGATTGTCGCCGCCGTTGCCTGGTTGGGCTACTACGATTACCGTGCGTTTGGGAGCCCCATTACCCTGCCGTACAGCGTTAATCGCGCAACTTACGCCATGGCGCCCTATTTTGTGTGGCAGAAGCAACGGCCCGAACCATATTACAGGCACGCTGTCATACGGGATTATTACTACGAGACTGAAGTAAAGATCTCCTCGAAGGTCAGTACCGTGCCTTCCTATCTCCTTCAGAAATCCTTCATGGTTGCCATGTCAATTCAGTTTTTCGCCGGCATCGCATTACTTCCCCCATTAATCATGCTGCGGCGAGTGTTCCTAGATCGACGAATCCGCTTTCTGATTCTTTGTGTTTTGGTGATGACGGCCGGCATGGCGATTCAGATCTTTCTTGTTCCTCACTACCTGGCACCTTTTACAGCGGCATTCTATGCAATCGGCTTGCAGGCCATGCGCCATCTCCGATTCTGGAGCCTAGGGAATAAGCCCACCGGTCTCTTGTTAGTTCGGTTATCAGTAATGGTTTGCATCCTGATGGCCGGGTTTCGGCTCTACGCGGGACCGCTCCATTTGGAGTTGCCCGAGTATCCGCCTGCCAACTGGAATGTTATTTGGTATGGTCCAGACCATTTTGGAACGGATCGACTTCGTGTCGAAAGCATGTTGGAAGATCTCCCCGGCAAGCAGCTCGCAATTGTCCGCTATTCTTCCCGGCACAATCCGTTTAATGAATGGGTTTACAACTCTGCCGATATCGACGGGTCCAAAGTGATATGGGCAAGAGAGATGGATGGGGCGAACAATATTGAGCTCATTCAGCACTACAAAGACCGGAAAGCGTGGCTCGTGCAGCCTGACCTCGATTCTGCAATTCTTTCGCCCTATCCTTTTCCTGAGCAGACCCAAACCACACGGCTAGATGTCCTGCACTCTTTCACGGGACACCGATAGGAGGAGAGATCCAAGATGACAAAAGCGCGGCTCGACGGTCTTCTACTCTTTCTCTTGGGATGCATTGTGTTTGTTTTGGCGGGCTCGGCCTGGGAGCGTGCCTCTCACGCATCAATGGCGGATTTCAAGGAATACTATTATGGTGCGCGGTGCCTGTTGCAACATTCCGATCCATACCAGCAAGCTGAATTGTTCCGTGTTTACCAGGCCGAGCGGAGTGACCATGAATCGACCCCGGATTCGTTTCTCCAGGTAGTGACGCTCTACATCAATTTACCCACCGCATTTGTTCTCACCGTCCCCTTTGCGATGCTTCCTTGGAGTTCTGCGCATGTACTTTGGATGATCTTTACCGCGGCCAGCTTCATTCTGGCCGCCTGGCTCATGTGGAATTTCGAGGCGGCCAAAGCGCCGATTATTTCGGGCGGCCTGATCTGCCTATTTCTCATCGGAAGCGAGATGGCTCTTGAGATTGGCAACGCGGCCTGCATCGCGGCAAGTCTTTGCGTTATCGCGGTCTCGTGTTTCATCAGGGAGAGGCTTGTGCCGGCCGGCATTCTCTGTTTCGCAATCAGCCTTGCGGTCAAACCACATGTCGCAGGTATGGTTTTGCTCTATTTCCTGCTGGCTAACGCACGTTATCGTAAGCGCGCGCTGCAAACCCTGGCGGTGACCGCTCTACTTTGCTTGCCAGTAGTTTTGTGGGTTTCACATATTGCGCCTAACTGGATTGCGGAGTTGCACGCCAATATGGAAACTTTTTCGGTGCACGGCGGTCTCGGCGATCCGGGCCCAGCAGGTGTTGATCCCCGCTTTCATGGAGCCATTCAAATTAGCCTGCAAACCGTTTTTAGTATCTTCAGGGACAGGGCGAGCTTCTACAATGCGGCCACATATGCCTTCTGCGCACCATTGTTCCTCGTCTGGGCAGTGGCGACTCTTCGGAAGCGCTTCTCGCAAGAGAGTGCATGGCTCGGACTAGCAACCATCGCGGCTATCTCGATGCTCCCGATCTACCATCGGCTGCACGACACCAGGCTCTTGCTTCTCGTCTTTCCAGCTTTTGCGGGGGTGTGGTCACGGGGAAGCCGAATCAAGTGGCTTGCGCTTCTGTTGACGGGCGCGGGCATCGTCATGACCGACGACGTTCCCTTGCAGATTCTCGCCATTCAAAGCGCCCGCCTCCGAGGGGCAACGACTGGGTTGACTAGTCAATTTCTTACGCTCATGCTGGCCAGGCCGGTTCCGCTAATCCTCCTGGCAATGGGCGTCTTCTATCTGTGGGTTTACGTTCGGCACACCTCGGTAGTGACTGCATCCGGGACAGCAGAAGGCTCTGAACTCGCGTTAACAGGGGTTGAGATGTCCGAGTCAGCAAGCGCTTGAGGGAGTCGTTTCGCGACTTGATTCCAAGTTTGCGCCTTATGTTCAGGTCGGCGACCAGGAACCGACTGGGGTACAGGGAGAACCTGTAGCGGGCGGTATACTTGCGCCGTGACGGAACAGCAATCAGGGCCGAAGCTGCGATTGATTTCCATTCCGCATTCTGATTGCGGAAGGCGCGTGATCGCCATTCTGCTCCTGATCCTATGTGCGATGGTTGCGGGCGGGCAGCAGTCTTCCGCTCGGGCGCCTGAGGACTCATCTGATTCAGTTGCCGTTACGGTAGTCGACGAAAACGGCGTGGCAGTTCCGGCCGCGCAGATCACGGTCCTTGAGCCCGGCGAGAGCGCTCTCGATATCTGGACCGACTTTGACGGCCATTGCAGCTTTGTACCCAGGCAAAACTCGCCGTACCAGATTCGGTCAGGAAAGCCCGGTTTTTATCAAGACGTACAGAGCGGGGTTGACCCGACACTGAGCAAGGTCCGGATTGTGCTGACGCACGAGCAGATTGTGCAGGAGCAGGTGAATGTGACCGCGTCGGTTCCCGGCATCGATCCCGAGCAAACCTCTGACCAGATCACGATGAACACGCCGGAGATCGTGAACATTCCCTACCAGACTTCGCGCGATATCCGTGAGCTGCTGCCGTTTAATCCCGGCGTTGTGCAGGACGCAGCGGGACAGATTCACGTAGCTGGTTCGGCGCCTTGGGAGACGCTGGATGAGCTTGACGGATTCGATATCCGCTCGCCGGTCAACGGGGCGTTTGCAATGCGGGTCAGCCCGGATGCAGTTCGGACCATTGATGCGGAGACGACGCGTTACCCGGTGGAGTTTGGCCGCTCGACGGGTGGAGTCATCGCTCTTTACACGGGAATGGGGGACAACAAATTCCGCTTCAACGCCACCAACTTCGTTCCTTCGTTTCGCAGCCTCAATGGACTTCGGTTCGACAAGTTCGTTCCCCGATTCACTTTTTCCGGGCCGATCGCGCGCGACCGGGCCTGGTTCTACGATGGCATGGAGGTGGAGTACGACGACATCTACATAGCGGAGCTTCCTGCCAACGCCGATACCAACACGGTGGGCCGCGGAACCAACATCCTGAAGGTTCAGGCCAATCCAACTCCCGCCAACATTCTCACCGGCGGCCTGCTTTTCAACGATTATCACTCCCGCTACGACGGCATCTCGTCGTTGACGCCGCAGGAGAGCACCACCAAGCGCGACACAATCTCGTGGCTGCCCTACCTTCGCGACAAGATTAGCTTTGCCGGAGGCGAGTTGCTGGACGTTGGAATAGGCGGAATTCGCGTGCGGGACGGATACGAGCCGCACGGAAACGCTCCCTACGAGATCACGCCGGAACTCACCCAAGGCAGCTACTTCGAGAACGAAGCCGGGCGCTCGCAGCGCGTGCAAGGCACTGCGGCGCTTTTTCTGCCTCCACGACGCTGGAAAGGGCAGCACGATCTGAGACTCGGGCTTGAGCTTAATCACGTGGGCTACAGCGAGCTGGTTGCGCGCGCGCCGATCAATTATCTGCGTGAAGACGGAACGCTCTTGCGCCGGAGTACTTTTCCCGTGACCGCGCCTTTCAAGCTTCACAACGTCGAAGTGGGCGCCTACGTCCAGGAACGCTGGCAACCGCGCAAGGGGCTGGTGATCGAACCGGGAGTGCGTTTTGATTGGGACGAGATTGTGAGACGGCCGTTGGTATCGCCGCGGATTGCGGCTGTCTACACGCCGCCGGGCGGGGAGGGCACGACGAAGTATTCGGCCGGCATCGGGCTTTACTACGAGCACACACAGCTTGAATACCTGACGCGCGCGCTGGCGGGGATTCGCTTTGACACTTACTACGCGGCCGATGGGGTGACGCCAACAGGCCCTGCGCAGGAGACGAGCTTTACAACGAACTACAGTTCGCTCCACGAGGCGCGCGCCGTCAACTGGAGCCTGGGCGTGGAACACAAACTGCCCGGGCAGATCTTTGCCGGCGTCAACTTCGTTGAGAAGCGGACGTCGAATGTGTTCACTTTTGTGAATCAGAGCGGGGCCGCGGCGCTCTGGGGGAATTATCTGCTAACCAACCAGCGCAAGGACGACTACGATTCCTTCGAAGTCGACGCGCGGCGATTGTTCGCAAACGGATATTCGCTGTTTGGGTCGTACATGCGCTCTTCGGCACGAACCAATGCGGCGCTTGACTACATGCCCACCGTCTCGCCGCTTGGTTCGCAACAGAGCGGGCCCCTGGGATGGGATACGCCGAACCGCGCGATCTCGTGGGGGTGGCTGCCGGTGCCGTTGCTGAAGTTGAAGAAGAGCTGGGACTTCGTTTACTTGCTGGAGTGGCGCACTGGGTTTCCCTACACGGCTGTGAATGCAAATCGGCAGGTTGTGGGGGCGGCAGGTTCGCAGCGGTTTCCGGAGTACGTCAACTTCAGTCCTGGCCTGGAGTGGAAGTTTCATTTGCGCGGCGCGTACTTTGGATTGCGCGGCGTGATGGAAAATGCAACGGACAGCGGGAATCCCGCGATGGTGAACAACGTGATGGACTCTCCGCAATATGGAACTTTCAGCGAGTTCCAGGGCAGGGCTTTCACGGCGCGCATTCGGCTGATTGGGGCGAAGTAGAGTAGGAGCCTGCCT